>Ga0194119_10000078_pt1 | contig 176406 bp, 191 predicted proteins | sample TA2MahC100mmetaG_FD_148620 | JGI IMG/M metagenome (GOLD analysis project Ga0194119, IMG submission 148620) | Freshwater microbial communities from Lake Tanganyika, Tanzania - TA2015018 Mahale Deep Cast 100m | ecosystem: Environmental > Aquatic > Freshwater > Lake | place: Tanzania: Lake...
TCGAAGACCTTGAGCGCCATCGTGCCGCCGGGGAACAGCACGGCGTTGAGCGGAAACAGGAGCAGGGTCTGCGCGGCGGCGACTTCGCGCCGCTGCGGGAAGGGAAGGATGGCCAAGCGTCTCTTTCGCTATTGACGGGTCCGGCCGGCGTCCTCGAGCAACTTCGCCGCGGCAAGGCCGTTGGCCAGCCCGAATAGTAGCGCAGCCAGGGCGAAGAACGGCACGATGGCAATCAATCCGTCGTGCGGCACCAGCCACAGACGCGCCACGGCAAGCTGGCCAGCGATGTGGGCGAAGGCGGCGACGAGGCTCTGGCTGACCGGGCCGAACCAGCGCGCCGGCAGGTGCATGGCGAGGCCGAGCGCGGCGAGGCTGGCCAGCGCCCCGGCGAGGCTGAGGAAGAAGCCCGGCGCGAGGAACTGGCCGAGCAGCAGGCTGCCCGCCACCACGCGCAGCAGCGACACCCACACCGCGTCGCGCCAGCCGTAGCGCGCCAGCACGACGAGCGTGATGATGTTGGCCAGGCCCGGCTTCACTCCCGGCAGCGGCATCGGGATCGCCGCCTCCACCACCGACAGGGCGATGGCCGCCGCGGCGTAGCGCGCGATGCGGCGGTCGTCCTCGGTGGGCGTGAGTTCAATGTGCGCGGCGCGCATTCCTTCCCCCTCTCCCCCACCCCCACCCCTCGGGGGAGGGGAGCGTCGCGGGTCGCTGCGCGACCTGATCAGTAACTGAGGCTGTCATGGCTGGAGGCGCGCCCGGCGATGGACAGGCTGACGTGGTTGGGCGCGCAGATCGCCACCGCGTTTGGCTGGGAGAGCCAGCCCTGGCGCACGCAGTACTGGCGCGGACCGGGATCTGAGGCGACGCGGGCGCGCCCCGGCTGCACCTCGATGACGCTCACGCCGAGCGCGCCCGGCACCTCGATGCGCGCCGCCCGGGTCAGCGGCAGCTCGGCGACGATGATGCCGTCGCGGCGCACCACGGCCTTTTCCGCCGCGCCGCCCCTGAAGGCGACCGGCGCCAGGGCGGCGGTGGCTGCGGCAAGGGCGAGCAGCACCGCCCAGTCGCCGGGCTTCATGAAGCGCAGGAAGGATTCCACGTCGGCCTGATCTCTCCGCCATCCCCCTCTCCCGCAAGCGGGCGAGGGGAGTCGCTATGTGATCGCGCGATGGCGCACGAGGACGCGGGCGTGCTCGCGGAACTGGCCGGCGAGCCACTCGGCGAGATACACCGAGCGGTGCTGGCCGCCGGTGCAGCCCAGCGCCACGGTGAGGTAGCTGCGGTTGTCGCGCACGTAGGCCGGCAGCCATTCGGCGAGGAAGCGGCGGATGTCCTCGGCCATCTTGCGCACCTCGCCCTGCTCCTCGAGGAAGCGCGCCACCTCGGAGTCGCGCCCGGTGAGCGGGCGCAGCTTCGGGTCGTAGTGCGGATTGGGCAGGCAGCGCACGTCGAAGACCAGGTCGGCGTCGAGCGGGATGCCGTGCTTGTAGCCGAAGGACTCAAACAGCAAAGTCAGTCCCTGCGACACGGCGAGTTGCGCGAAGTCGAGCACCCAGGCGCGCAGCGCGTTGGGGCTCAGGCTGCTGGTGTCGATGCGGTTGCCCAGGCCGGCGATGTTCTCCAGCATGTCGCGCTCGCGCACGATGGCCTCGGCCAGGGTGGTGTCGGCGTCGGCGAGCGGGTGGCCGCGCCGCGTCTCGGAAAAGCGGGCGATGAGCGCCTCGTCGCGCGCCTCGAGGAAGATGAAGCGCGTCGGGATGCCCGTCGCCTGCAGGTCGCGCAACTGCTGCGGCAGCGCGGCGATGGAGGCGCCGGAGCGCACGTCGATGGCCACCGCCACGCGCTCGCAGCCCTCGACGCGCAACTGGCGCACGAGCTGCGGCAGCAGGGTGGCCGGCAGGTTGTCCACGCAGTAGCAGCCGGCGTCCTCCAGCACGTGGAGGGCGATGCTCTTGCCGGAGCCGGACAGGCCGCTGATGAGGATGAGCTGCATGGAAACGCGCCGTTCTGAAGGAGCCCAAAGCATAGCCAAAAGCCCCGCTTCTTGCCATCATTCCCGCTGCCCCAACCCCCTCCCCCGGAGCCCGCCATGGCCTTCACGAGCCTGACCTACGAGACCGCCGACCGCATCGCCCGCATCACCCTCAACCGGCCCGAGCGTCTCAACGCCATCGACGAGAAGATGCCCGGCGAGATCCGTGCCGCCGTCGAGCGCGCCAACGCCGACGACGGCATCCACGTCATCGTCCTGCAGGGTGCCGGGCGCGGCTTCTGCTCCGGCTACGACCTGAAGGCCTTCGCCGAGACGAAGGGCGAGAACCCCGGCGTGCAGTCGATGCCCTGGGACCCAATGGTCGACTACCGCTTCATGAAGCAGTGCACCGACGACTTCTTCTCGCTCTGGCGCTCCTACAAGCCGGTGATCTGCAAGGTGCACGGCTACGCGGTGGCCGGCGGCAGCGACATCGCTCTCTGCGCCGACATCGTCGTCATGGCCGAGGACGCGAAGATCGGCTACCCGCCGGCGCGCGTCTGGGGCTGCCCGACCACGGCGATGTGGGTGTTCCGCATCGGCGCCGAAAAGGCGAAGCGCATGCTGCTCACCGGCGACCTGGTGGATGGCCGCAAGGCGAAGGAGATGGGGCTGGTGTACGACGCCGTGCCGGCGGCGGAGCTCGACGCGGCGGTGGATGCGCTGGCGCAGCGCATGGCCGGCGTGCCGAAGAACCAGCTCATGATGCAGAAGCTGATGATCAACCAGGCCTACGAGAACATGGGCCTCGCCTCGACGCAGATGTTCGCCACGCTCTTCGACGGCATCACGCGCCACTCGCCGGAAGGCATGTGGTTCAAGGCCTATTCCGAGGAGCACGGCTTCCACGAGGCGGTGCGCCTGCGCGATTCGGGCGAGCCGATCCCCGGCTCGAAGCGCTAGGGGATGTTCTATATTGAATAGGTCGAACCAGAAGAGGCCCGCATGCTGAAGCTGAACGTGAACGGCCGCGTCGTCGAGACCCATTTCCGCAACTTCCGCCTGCCGCAGATATCGGAGATGCCGAAGGTGGAGACGGTGCTGGTGCCGACAGGCGGCTTCTGGGGCGGCCACGGCGAGCCGGCCACCCTGCCGCTGAAGCACCACGACCTGCGCCGGGCATAGTCGCCCGTCGCGTCCGTGCTAGCATGCGCGGCCATGGTCACCGATCCTGCCCGCCATCGCCGCGCCGTGGCGCTGATGTTCTGCGCCGGCCTGCTGTGGAGCATCGCCGGCGTGTTCACCCGGCACATCGAACAGGCATCGGGCTGGGAAACCACGTTCTGGCGCTCGTTCTTCTGCGCCGTGGCGATGCTCGCCATCCTCGCCGTCCTGCACCGCGGCGACAGCGTCGGCGCGCTGCGCCGGCTCGGCGGCGCCGGGCTCGCCTCCGGCGCCCTGTGGGCCGTGATGTTCACCGGCTTCATGCTGGCGCTGACGCAGACCAGCACCGCCAACACCCTGATCCTCACCAGCATCTCGCCGCTCACCGCCAGCCTGTTCGCCTGGCTGCTGCTCGGCGAGAAGGTTCCGCGGCGCACCTGGCTGCTCATCGGCGTGGCCCTCGCCGGCATCCTCGTCATGTTCGGCGGCGAGGCCGGCGGCGGGCGCATGGCCGGCAATCTCATCGCGCTGACCGTGCCGCTGGCCGCCGGGCTGAACTTCGTGCTGATGCGCAAGGCCGGCGCGCGCGTCGATCTCATCCCGGCCGTGCTGGTGGGCGGCCTGCTCTCCGCGCTGGCGACGCTGCCGCTCGCCTGGCCCTTTCTCGCCAGCCCGCGCGATCTCGGCATCCTGGCGCTGCTCGGCGCGCTGCAACTCGCCCTGCCGTGCGCGCTGGCCGTGGTCGCCGCGCGCAGCCTCTCGCCCACCGAGGTCGCGCTCATCGGCCTCACCGAGTGCGTGTTCGGGCCCATCTGGGCCTGGCTCGGCGCCGGCGAAAGGCCGACTTCGCACGCACTGCTCGGCGGCATGCTGGTGCTGGGCGCCCTCTCCGCCCAGGCGCTCGCCGCCGGCGCCCGGACGCGCTGAAGGGCAACTCGCTGGTGCGCTCGGCGCCGATCTTCCGGGAGCTCGGCTTCCACACGGCGGTGGTCGACGCGCCCTCGGACATGCCGGGCGAGGACGGGCTCGCCGGCTTCCGCCTCACCGAGGAACATGCGCAAGACCTCGGCCGCGTCGCCGCCGGCATCGCCCGCTTCATCCGCGGCGGGCGTTACTGAACGGCGCGGAGATGTCGCCGTGCTATTTTTCCTCGTCCGTCGCGCGGGACGACTGCGGCACGAAGCTCATCCAGGTGCCGCTTTCGACGACGCGCGGCGGCACCTTGCGGCCTTGGTAGAAGATATCGAGGTCGCGCCCTTCGGCGACGCGGATGATTTCGTTCCTGGCGATCGCGATGCTGATCGTCCTGCCTTGCGATACCTCGACGCGCTTGCCATCGCCGCCGTCCTGGCGCTTCTTCCTGAAGAGAACGGTCGGCTCCCGGGTCACCAGCAGGAACACGCCAGCCGGTTTGGCCGGGTTCACGCCCTGTACCGCCACCACCTCGCCGGCCTCCGATGCGGAACTCACGGCGTTCGATGCGACAACGGGCTCCTGCTTTTCGGCGGCAGCCACGGTCGCGGGCGGCTCGGTAACGGCCCTGGGCGCGGGCGGGGCAGACACGGGGGACGGCGTACTGCGCTCGGGCGGTGCGGCTGCGGGCGCCTCCGCGGCCTCGCGCGGCGCCTTCGCCGTTGGGGCGCGGGCCAGCCACACCGCGGCGGCACTGGCCACGACCAGCAGCGCAGTCACTACGATCAGGCGGCCGCTGCCCAGACGCGCCAGGCGGCTTGCACCGGCGGGCGCCTCGCGTTCAGGCGCTGACGATGCCGGCAATGCAGGCGCCTCGCTCGACGCGGGCGGCGCGGTCGGCACCAGCATCCCTTCGACGACCCCGCCCTCGTGGATATCGATTTCCTTGTAGAAGGCCTCGCCGAGGACGCAGGCGCCTTTCTGGATATCGATCGACTGAGAGGAATGCAGCGGACCCGCGACGCGGCCCCTGACGACAATGTGCGGCGCGTGCAGCATCCCGGTCACGCTGCCGGAACCATCCACCACGACGGTGCCGTCGGCATCGTTGGCGCAGGCGATATTGCCGAGGACGTCGCCCTGCACGCGCAGCACGCCGCTGAAGGCGATATCGCCCTTCACGCGCATGCCGGCGCCGATCATGGTGTCGGTGCGTTGCGGGGAATTGCTCGCTCTGTCGCCGCTGCCGGACACCGTGTCGCCCCCTTCCTGAATCAGCCGATGCCGGGCCGGATCGCCCGGTGGTTGAGGGATTATGCCCCTTTTGGCGGAAAAGTCAGTTCCTGCGCCACGGCGCTCAGCCGCCGCGCGCGACGATGTCGCCGTCCTGCTCCATCAGCACGCCGGCCCCGAGCAGTTCGTCGATGACCTGGGCGGCGACGGCGGCCGGCTCCTTGTGGAAGAAGTTGCGCGAGACGTCGCGGAAGATGGCCACTTGCGAAAAGTGCTCGCCGATCGTGGCGCGCGGCATGCGCCGCTTCTCCAGCAGGGTGAAGGTGAACAGCGCCTTCATGGCGCTCTTCGCCATGCGCTCGGGGCTCTGCTCGAAGGCGGCCAGGCGCACCAGCGCGCGGTCGACGGCGTCGGCGTAGTCGGCGAAGGGGGCGCCGTGGCCGGGGATGACGACGCCGACGTCGAGCTCGCGCAGCATCTCCAGCGTGCGCCGCTGCGCCGGCAGACCGCTCGGGTCGCCGTGCAGTTCGGCGAACATGACGCCGAAGCCGTCCCGCCAGAGGGCGTCGCCGGAGATCAAAATGCGCTCCCGCGGCGCATGGTAGGCGAGCGCGTGCATGTCGTGGCCCGGCACGTGCAGCGCCCGCCAGCGGATGCCGCCCATCTCCAGCTCGTCGCCGGGGGCGATCGTGGCGTCGAACGCGAAAGGCTCGGCCTGCTGGTGGGCGGAGGAGAGCAGCAGCGCGTCCTCGTCCCAGTCCTCCACCGCCGGCGCCATGCCCTCGGGCACGAGGATGCGGCAGCCGTGGGCGCGGCGCACCGCGGCGTTGCCGCCGATGTGGTCGGAATGCGAATGGGTGTTGATGAGGCGCACGAGTCTGCGCCCTTCCAGCGCCTGCGCGACCAGGGCGAGGGTCTGCCCGGCGTGGGTGAGGTAGCCGGAGTCGACCAGCGTCGCTTCCGCTCCCTCGTGGAAGACGATGTTGTTGGCGGAGAGCCAGCCGCGCTCGAGGACGCGGATTTGTTGTGGCAGGGTCACGAGACTTCCTTGCGCGCCGCGCCGACCGGCAGGGCGTCGAGGCGCGCGCGGCGCTGGGCGACGGCGGCGAGGATGAGGATTTTCCTTTCGTCCGGTGCGGCGGCCCAGCCGGCGATCTCGTCGATGGTGCGCAGGCAGCCCTCGCACAGGCCGCTCTGCGCGTCCATGCGGCAGACGTCGATGCAGGGCGAGGCGACGCTCATGCCTTGCGCCGTCTTGCCAGCACGGCGCGCGCCACTTTCGAGGAAGGCTCGCGGCCCAGTTCGGCGCAGATATACGCGCCGGCATCGATCAGGCGGCCGAGGTCGACGCCCGTCTCTAGCCCAAGGCCGTTCATGAGGTACACCACGTCCTCGGTGGCGACGTTGCCCGAGGCGCCGGCGGCGTAGGGGCAGCCGCCGAGGCCGGCCACCGAGGCGTCGAAGACGGCGACGCCCATCTCGAGCGAGGCGTAGATGTTGGCGAGGGCCATGCCCCAGGTGTCGTGGTAGTGGCCGGCGAGGCGCTCCATGGGCACGAGCAGCGCTACCTCGTCGAGCATGCGCGCGACCGAGGCCGGCGTGCCGACGCCGATGGTGTCGCCCAGGGAAATTTCGTAGCAGCCCATCTCGGCGAGTCGCGCCGCCACCTCGGCCACGGCCGCGGGTTGCACCGCGCCCTGGTAGGGGCAGCCGACGACGCAGGAGACGTAGCCGCGCACGCGCACGCCGTCGCGCCGCGCCGCCTCCGTGACCGGACGGAAGCGCTCCAGCGATTCGGCGATGGCGCAGTTGATGTTCTTCTGCGAGAAGGCTTCCGAGGCGGCGGCGAAGACGGCGATCTCCTCGGCGCCGGCGGCGCGCGCCTGCTCGTAGCCCTTCATGTTCGGCACCAGCACCGGATAGGCAACGCCGGCGCGGCGCGGCAGGCTCGCCATCACCTCGGCGGCATCGCCCATCTGCGGCACCCACTTCGGCGAGACGAAGGCGGTGGCCTCGATGGCCTTCAGGCCGGCCTGGCCGAGACGGTCGATCAGCTCGACCTTGACGGCGCTCGGCACGAGCTGACTTTCGTTCTGCAGGCCGTCGCGCGGGCCGACTTCGACGATCTTTACCTTCTGCGGCAGGTCAGGCATCGCGGCCACGCTCATTTCGCCGGCTCGAAGTCCACCAGTTCGGCGCCCTCGGCGACCGAGTCGCCGACGCCGAAGCGGAAGGCCTTGAGCCTGCCCCTGGCCGGCGCGGCGATGGTGTGTTCCATCTTCATCGCCTCGAGGATCAGGAGCGGCGCGCCCTGCTCCACTTCGCTGCCCGGCTGGGCGATCAGCGCAATCACCTTGCCCGGCATCGGCGCCGCCAGGCCGCCGCCCTCGCCGACGCCTTCGCCGGCATGGTAGAGCGGGTCGACGCAGGCGAGCTGCCAGGCGCGGCCGTGCAGGAAGACGTGGCGCTTCTCGCCGGCGGCGATCACCGTCGCCGGCAGGCGCATGCCCCCCAGCTCGATGCGCAGCGTGCTGTTGCCGGTGCGCTCGCCGCGCGCCGGCGTGCCGATGCCGTCGAGTTCCAATTCGTAGCCGCCGCGGGCATAGCCGACCGAGACGGTCTTCTCGGCCTCGCCGAAACGGAACAGCAGCGGCCGGCGGAAGGATGCGTTGAGCCGCCAGCCGTCGCGCAGGTGCCAGGGCGAATGCGGGTCGCGATCGCGCGCGGCGGCGGCCTGGGCCTTTTCCTCTTCGCGCAGCAGTTCGGCCAGCGCGGCGACGAGGAACACCTCGCGCGGCGCCTCCACCCCCTCGGGAAACAGGAAGGCGCGCTCGCGCTCGATGAGGCCGGTGTCGAGGTCGGCGTTGGCGAAGGCCGGGCAGGCGACCAGGCGCGAGAGGAAATCGACGTTGCTGGCGACGCCGACGACACGATACTGGGCCAGCGACTGCAGCATGCGCGCCAAGGCTCTTTCACGATCCACGTCCCAGACGATGAGCTTGGCGATCATCGGGTCGTAGTGCGGCGTGATCTCGTCGCCCTCCTCGACGCCGGTGTCGATGCGCACGTTGAGCGACTCGGCCGGCGGCGCCAGGTGGATCAGGCGGCCGGTCGAGGGCAGGAAGCCCTTGTCAGGGTCCTCGGCGTAGATGCGCGCCTCCAGCGCATGGCCGCGCAGGCTGACCTGCTCCTGCGCCAGGGGAAGCGGCTCGCCGGCGGCGACGCGCAGCTGCCACTCGACGAGGTCGAGGCCGGTGATCATCTCGGTGACGGGATGTTCGACCTGCAGGCGCGTGTTCATTTCCATGAAGTAGAAGCGGCCATCCTGCTCGGCGATGAATTCCACCGTGCCGGCGCCGACGTAGCCGACGGCTTTCGCCGCCTCGACCGCGGCGCGGCCCATGGCGGCGCGGCGCTCCGGCGGCATGCCGGGCGCGGGCGCCTCTTCCAGCACCTTCTGGTGGCGGCGCTGCACCGAGCAGTCGCGCTCGAAGAGGTACACGCAGTTGCCCTGCGTGTCGCCGAAGACCTGGATCTCGATGTGGCGCGGACGCACCAGGTATTTCTCGACCAGCACGCGATCGTCGCCGAAGGAGGACGCCGCCTCGCGCTGGCACGAGGCCAGCGCGGCGGCGAAGTCGGCGGCCTTCTCGACGATGCGCATGCCCTTGCCGCCGCCGCCGGCGCTGGCCTTGATCAGCACCGGGTAGCCGATGCGGGTCGCCTCCTGCTCGAGGAAGGCGGGGTCCTGCTCGGCGCCGTGGTAGCCGGGCACCAGCGGCACGCCGGCCTTCTCCATGAGGGCCTTGGCGGCGCTCTTCGATCCCATGGCGCTGATGGCGGCCACCGGCGGGCCGATGAAGGCGATGCCGGCCGCGGCGCAGGCCTCGGCGAAGGCTTCGTTCTCGGAGAGGAAGCCGTAGCCCGGATGCACGGCCTGGGCGCCGGTCTTCTGCGCCGCTTCGAGGATGCGTTCGGCAACGAGGTAGCTCTCACGCGCGGCGGCCGGGCCGATCAGCACCGCCTCGTCGGCGAGCCGCACGTGGCGGGCGGTCGCATCGGCAGCGGAATACACGGCGACGGTGCGGATGCCGAGGCGGCGCGCCGTCTTGATGACGCGGCAGGCGATCTCGCCGCGGTTGGCAATCAATATCTTCGTGAACATGTCAGGTCTTCGCGATCCAGTTCGGCTTGCGCTTCTCGAGGAAGGCGGCCATGCCCTCGCGGCCTTCCTCGGAGGCGCGCACGCGGGCGATGCGCTGGGCGGTGTCGACAATCACCTCCTGGCCGATCGGCTTGTTGGCCACGGCGCGGATCAGCGCCTTGCACTCGCCCAGGGCGCAGGGCCCGTTGGCGAGCAGGGTGTCGACGATCTCGCCGACGGCCTCGTCGAGCTCGGCCTCGCCCGGCACGATCTCGTGCACCAGGCCGATGCGGTAGGCCTCCGCCGCCGAGAAGCGCTCGGCGGTGAGCATGTAGCGGCGCGCCTTGCGCTCGCCGATGGCGGCGATGACGTAGGGGCTGATCACCGCCGGGACGATGCCGAGGCGCACCTCGGTCAGCGCGAACTGCGCGTCGAAGGCGGCGATGGCGATGTCGCAGGCGGCGACGAGGCCGACGCCGCCGCCGTAGGCCGGGCCCTGCACGCGCGCCACGGTCGGCTTGCGCATCTCGTTGAGCACACGCAGCATGCCGGCCAGGCCGATGGCGTCGCGCTGCGTCTCCTCGGCGGAATAGCCGGCGGCGCGCTTCATCCAGTTGAGGTCGGCGCCGGCGCAGAAGCTCTTGCCCGCACTGGAGAGCACCACCACGCGCACGTCGTGGTCGGTGTCCATCCTGACCAGCGCCTCGGACAGCTCGCGGATCAGCACATCGTCGAAGGCGTTGTGTCGCTCCGGGCGGTTGAGCGTGATGATGCCGACGCCCTTGTCGATTTCGGTGATGATTGTTTCGGACATGTCTTCTCCCTTACATCCTGAATACGCCGAACGGCGTCGGCTCGATCGGCGCGTTGAGCGAGGCGGAGATGCCCAGCGCCAGCACGCGGCGCGACTGCGCCGGGTCGACGATGCCGTCGTCCCACAGCCGCGCCGTGGCGTAATAGGGATGGCCCTGCGTCTCGTACTGGGCGCGGATCGGCGCCTTGAACTTCTCTTCCTCCTCGGCCGGCCAGGTCTTGCCCTGCGCTTCCATCGCATCGCGGCGGATCTGCGACAAGACGTTGGCCGCCTGGTCGCCGCCCATCACCGAGACGCGGCTGTTCGGCCAGATCCACAACATGCGCGGGCTGTAGGCGCGACCGCACATGCCGTAGTTGCCGGCGCCGTGGCTGCCGCCGATGATCATCGTGAACTTCGGCACCTTGGCGCAGGCCACGGCGGTGACCATCTTGGCGCCGTCCTTGGCGATGCCCTGGTTCTCGTACTTGCGGCCGACCATGAAGCCGGTGATGTTCTGCACGAACAAGAGCGGAATGCCGCGCTGCGCGCACAGCTCGACGAAGTGGGCGCCCTTCTGCGCCGATTCGCCGAAGAGGATGCCGTTGTTGGCGACGATGCCGACCGGATAGCCGTGGATGCGGGCGAAGCCCGTCACCAGCGTAGTGCCGTAGCGCGACTTGAATTCATCGAGGCGCGAGCCGTCCACGATGCGGGCGATGATCTCGCGCACCTCGAGCGGCTTGCGCGTGTCGACCGGCACCGCGCCGTAGATCTCCGCCGGATCGTAGAGCGGGTCCTCCGGCGCCGCCAGCTCCAGCGTCGTCGGCTTCTTCCAGTTGAGGTGGCCGACGATGCTGCGGCAGATGTGCAGGGCGTGGTGGTCGTTCTCGGCGAAGTGGTCGGCGACGCCGGAGATGCGCGTGTGCACGTCGGCGCCGCCGAGGTCCTCGGCGCTGACCACCTCGCCCGTGGCGGCCTTCACCAGCGGCGGGCCGCCGAGGAAGATGGTGCCCTGGTTCCTGACGATGACCGCCTCGTCCGACATCGCCGGCACGTAGGCGCCGCCGGCGGTGCACGAGCCCATCACCACCGCCACCTGCGGGATGCGCGCGGCGGACATGTTGGCCTGGTTGAAGAAGATGCGGCCGAAGTGGTCGCGGTCGGGGAAGACCTCGTCCTGCGTCGGCAGGTTGGCGCCGCCGGAGTCGACCAGATAGATGCAGGGCAGGCGGTTCTGCGCGGCGATCTCCTGCGCGCGCAGGTGCTTCTTCACCGTGATGGGGAAGTAGCTGCCGCCCTTCACCGTGGCGTCGTTGGCGACGATCATGCACTCGACGCCCTGCACGCGGCCGATGCCGGTGACGACGCCGCCCGCGGCGACCTCGTTGTTGAACATGCCCCAGCCGGCCAGCGGCGAGAGCTCGAGGAAGGGCGTGCCCGGGTCGAGCAGCGCGTCGATGCGGTCGCGCGCGAGCAGCTTGCCGCGGGCGACGTGCTTCTTGCGGTGCTCCGCCGGTCCGCCGAGACTGACTTCCGCGGTCTTCGCGCGCAGGTCCTCGACCAGCGCCTGCATGGCGGCGGCGTTGGCGCGGAATTCGTCGGAGCGGGGGTTGAGTTGCGATTTGATGACGGTCATAGGGGTCCTTAAAAACCTCCGGTTTGCAGCCATTTCTCGATCTGCGGCAGCCGGTCGGCGCCCCAGAAGGGCTCGTTGTCGACGACGAACCAGGGTGCGCCGCACATGCCCTTGGCCAGCGCGGTTTCCGTCTCAGCGCGCAGCCGATCCTTGATCTCCTGTGCGCCGATGCCGGCGGCCAGCGCTTCCCTATCCACGCCGAGTGAAGCGGCAATGTCCTGCAATACGGCGAGATCGGAGATGTCGCGGCCATCCACCCAGTAGGCACGGAAGACAGCGCGGGCGAACTGCCGCGCCCTGGCGCAATCCTGCCCATGCAGCCAGTAGTAAGCCCGCGCCGGGGTGACCGTCGACACCGGAAACTTGGCCGGAAACCTGAAGGGCACGCCGTGGTAGCGCGCCGAGCGCGCGAAATCGCGCATCGAGTACTCGCCCTTCAGCGGCACGTTCACCAGCAGCGGCTGGCCGGTCTTCTGGAACACCACGCCGAGCAGCATCGGCCGCCACTTCACCTTGCGCCCGTACTTCTCGGCCAGGCTGTCGATCACCTCGGCGGCGATGTAGGAATAGGGCGAAGCAAAATCAAAATAGAACTCGATCGGTTCGCTCACGGCTCTCCCTTTCAGGCCAAATTACGGCCGATGACCAAGCGCTGGATGTCGCTGGCGCCCTCGTAGATCTGCGTCACGCGCACGTCACGGTAGATGCGCTCGACCGGAAAGTCCGCCACATAGCCGTAGCCGCCGTGGATCTGGATGGCATCGGAGCAGACGTCCTCGGCCATCTCGGAGGCGAACAGCTTGGCCATCGAGGCCTCCTTCAGGCAGGGCCTGCCGGCGTCGCGCAGCGCGGCGGCGTGCAGCACCAGCTGTCGCGCCGCCTCGATGCGCGTGGCCATGTCGGCAAGGCGGAAGTTCACCGCCTGGTGCTCGATGATCGGCTTGCCGAAGGCCTCACGCTCCTGCGCGTACTTCAGCGCCGCCTCGAAGGCCGCGCGCGCCATGCCGACCGACTGGGCGGCGATGCCGATGCGGCCGGCCTCCAGGTTGGCCAGCGCGATGCGGTAGCCATCGCCCTCCGCGCCGAGCAGGTTCTGCGCCGGAATGCGGCAGTTCTCGAAAAGGATCTGCGCCGTGTCGGAGGCGTGCTGACCCATCTTCTCCTCGACGCGGGCGACGACGTAACCGGGCGCGTCGGTCGGCACGATGAAGGCCGAGATGCCCTTCTTGCCGGCGGCCTTGTCGGTGACGGCGAAGACGATGGCGACCTGGGCGTTCTTGCCCGAAGTGATGAACTGCTTGACGCCGTTGAGCACCCAGCCGTTCCCGTCCTTCACGGCACTGGTGCGAATCGCCGCGGCGTCGGAGCCGACGTGCGGCTCGGTCAGGCAGAAGCAGCCGAGCTGCGCACCGCTGGCGAGCGGCTTGAGGAACTGCTCCTTCTGCGCATCCGTTCCGAAGGCGAGGATGGGGCCGCACACCACCGAGTTGTTCACGCTGATGATGGTCGACGTGGCGCCGTCGCCGGCGGCGATCTCTTCCAGCGCGAGCGCCAGCGAGACATAGTCCATGCCCGCCCCGCCCCAGCGCTCGGGCACCGCCATGCCGAAGGCGCCGAGCCCGGCGAGCTCCTGCAGGGCCTCCTTCGGGAAGGTGCTGTTTCGGTCCCACTCCGCGGCGAAGGGCGCCAGGCGCTCGCGCGCGAAGTCGCGCATGGCGTCGCGGATCATTTCCTGTTCCTGGGTCAGCAGCATCGTCTTAGAGCAGTTCAATCGCCATGGCGGTGGCTTCGCCGCCGCCGATGCAGAGACTCGCCACGCCGCGCCTGCCGCCGTATTTCCGCAGCGCGCCGAGCAGGGTGACGAGGATGCGCGCGCCGGAAGCGCCGATCGGGTGGCCCAGCGCGCAGGCGCCGCCGTGGATGTTCACCTTCTCCGCCGGCAGCTTGAGATCGTGCATGGCCGCCATGGTGACCACGGCGAAGGCTTCGTTGATCTCGTAGAAGTCGACCTTGTCCGCGCTCCAGCCGGTCTTGGCGAAGAGCTTCTGCATGGCGCCGACCGGGGCGGTGGTGAACCAGCCCGGCTCCTGCGCATGCGTCGATTGCCCGACGACGACGGCGAGCGGCGCGAGACCCAGCTTGTCGGCGATGGAGCGGCGCATCATCACCAGCGCCGCGGCGCCGTCGGAGATCGAACTGGAGTTGGCCGGCGTCACCGTTCCGTCCTTTTTGAAGGCAGGCTTGAGCGAGGGAATCTTGTCGAGCTGCGCCTTCAACGGCTGCTCGTCGCGGTCGACGACGACGTCGCCCTTCTTGCCGACCACCGTCACCGGCGCGACCTCCCAGGCGAAGGAGCCGTCGTTGATGGCCTGCTGTGCGCGCTTGGTGGAACGGATGGCGAATTCGTCCTGGGCCTGGCGGGTGAAGCCGTATGCTGAAGCGCACTCCTCGGCGAAGGTGCCCATCAGGCGGCCCTTCTGGTAGGCATCCTCGAGGCCGTCAAGGAACATATGATCGTACACCTGGCCGTGGCCGAGACGCATGCCGCCGCGCGCCTTGGGAAGCAGGTAGGGGGCGTTGGTCATCGACTCCATGCCGCCGGCGACGAGGATGTCGTTGGTGCCGGCCGCCAGCATGTCGTGGGCGAACATCGCCGCGCGCATGCCCGAGCCGCACATCTTGTTCACCGTGGTGCAGCCGGCGCCGAGCGGCAACCCCGCGCCGAGGGAAGCCTGGCGCGCCGGCGCCTGGCCCTGGCCGGCGGGCAGCACACAGCCCATGACGACTTCCTCGACCTGTTCCGGTCTGATCCCGGCGCGCGCGACGGCAGCCTTGATGGCCACCGCGCCGAGCTGGGCGCAGGTGAGGGAGGCGAAGTCGCCCTGGAAGCCGCCCATCGGCGTGCGGGCGGCGGAAACGATGACGATCGGGTCGTTCATTGCAGTGCTCCTGTATCAGTCCTGCCAGGGCAGGTCGTAGTCGATTCTGAACTGTTCCATGCGGCTGCGGAAGTCATCCGGAAAGGCGCAGGACTTGCGCGCCGCGGTGTCGATGAAGACGCCGGTGAGCAGCGTGATGGCGGAGATCTCGCCGGTCTCGGCGTTGCGCATCTCGTGCACGAAGCGCACCGATTTCTCCTTCACCTCGATGACGCCGGTGCGCACCGCCACCGTGTCGCCGGCGTGCAACTCGCGCTTGTAGGCGATGCGCTGGTCGACCGCCGCCATGCCGCGGCCGTTGTCGCGCAGGTAGCTCGGCGTCACGCCGACCATGGCGAAGAAGTTCCAGGTGCCCTCGTCGAACTTGCCGACGTACCACATGACGTTCATGTGGTCCATGTGGTCGCAGTGCCAGGGATAGACCGTGCCACGATACGTCTCCACCATTTCCGCCATCACGCCCCTCCGATCATGAGCGGACGCGCCTTCTCGGCGCACTCGGCCGGGAAGGGGCGCGACTTGCGCGCCTGCGGGTCGAGGCAGACCACGGTGAACTCGCAGGTCGAGGCGACCTCGCCGTTTTCCGTGTTGTAGAGTTCGTGACGGAAGCGCAGCACCTTCTCGCGCAGCTCCAGCACGCCGGTGCGCACGGCGATGGTGTCGCCGGCGTAGAGCTCCTTCTGGTAGCTGATGTTCTGCTGCACGGCGGCCAGATGCACCTCGCCGCTGCGCAGCTTCGAGGCGGTCAGGCCGAGCATGGCGTAGAACTGCCAGCAGGCTTCCTCGAAGAATTCCATGTAGGCGCGCACGTTGATGTGGCCCATGTGATCGCGCTGCCACTCGTGCACGGTGCCGCGGGCGGTCTCGATCATCATCGCTTGAACTGCTCCAGGTCGAAAATGAGGCAGGTGGTCGTGCCGTGGGCATAGAGCTTGCCGGCGGCGTCATAGAGCTTCCCCTCGGCGATGCCGATCTGGCGGCCGACCTGGATCACCGATCCTTCGGCGCGCACCGGACCGGCCTGGTCGTTCATGGCGCGCACGAAGTTCACCTTGATCTCCAGCGTGGTGTAGGCCTGGCCGGCCTCGAGTTGGGTCTGCACGGCGCAGGACATGCAGGAGTCGAGCAGCGTCGCCTGCCAGCCGCCGTGGATGGTACCGGCCGGGTTGTAGAAATCCTTCGCGGGATGGCTCTGGAAGACGACGCGACCCTTCTCCGCCTCGACGAGGGCGAAGTCCAGCACATGGGCAATCGGCGCCGGCGGCAGTTCGCCGCGCAGCATGCGCCGGAAGAGTTCAAGCCCGCTGCATTCCCTGAACGCCGACATGGGCAGCACGTCGGGCGCCTGGGCACGGCTGCGCACGGCCTTGGCGGCCTCCAGCCACTCCCGCTGCAGCGCTTCGGTTTCACCGCTCACGGCATGGTCTCGCTGTAAAGTTCCCGGCCGATCAGCATGCGGCGGATCTCGCTCGTGCCGGCGCCGATCTCGTAGAGCTTGGCGTCGCGCCACAGACGTCCCGCCGGAAATTCGTTCGTGTAGCCGACGCCGCCGAGCGCCTGGATCGCCTCGCCCGCCATCCAGGTTGCCTTCTCGGCGGAATAGAGGATGGCGCCGGCGGCATCCTTGCGCAGCGTTCGGGCGTGGTCGCCGCGGTCGCAGGCCTTGCCGACGGCGTAGACGTAGGCGCGGCAGGCCTGCCAGGTGCTGTACATGTCGGCCAGCTTGCCCTGCATGAGCTGGAATTCGCCGATCGACTGGCCGAACTGCTTGCGCTCGTGCACGAAGGGAATCACCACGTCCATGCAGGCGGCCATGATGCCGAGCGGCCCGCCGGAGAGCACGGCGCGCTCGTAGTCGAGGCCGCTCATCAGCACGCGGGCGCCGTTGCCCTCGCCGCCGAGCACGTTCTCGACCGGCACCTCGCAGTCGTCGAAAAACAGCGGGTAGGTGTTGGAGCCGCGCATGCCGAGCTTGTCGAGGTGCTGGCCCTTCGAGAAGCCCTTGAAGCCCTTCTCGACGATGAAGGCGGTCATGCCTTTCGCCCCGCCGTCCACATTGGTCTTGGCATACACCACCAGCGTGTCGGCGTCGCCGCCGTTGGTGATCCACATCTTCGATCCGTTGAGCACGTAACGGTCACCCTTGAGATCGGCGCGCAGCTTCATCGACACCACGTCGGAGCCGGCGCCCGGCTCGGACATGGCAAGCGCGCCGACGTGCTCGCCGGAAACCAGCTTCGGCAGGTATTTCTTCTTCTGCGCTTCCGTGCCGTTGCGGCGGATCTGGTTCACGCAGAGGTTGGAATGGGCGCCGTAGGAGAGGCCGACCGAGGCCGAGGCGCGCGAGATCTCCTCCATGGCGACGATGTGGGCGAGGTAGCCCATCTTGGTGCCGCCGTATTCCTCCTCGACGGTGAGGCCCATCAGGCCCATGTCGCCGAGCTTCTTCCACAGGTCGGCGGGAAACAGGTTGTCGCGGTCGATGTCGGCCGCGCGCGGCAGGATCTCGTTCCTGGCGAAATCCCAGACGGCGTCGCGCAGCATATCGATGTCTTCGCCGAGGTCGAAATTGATGCCGAGCATTTGGATCTCCGTGTGGTGAGGCGAGGCCGTCAGGCCTTGCCGTGCATGGTCATGAGGGTCTGCTGCATGGTGGCGCAGTGGGTGGCCTTGCCGTTCCTGATCGCATAGACCTCGCCGCGGGTGATGACGAGGTTGCGGCCGGACTTCAGCACCTGGCCCTCGGCGACAAGCAGGTCTCCGTCGGCCGGCGCCAGCAGGTTGAGCTTGAATTCCACCGTCAGCACGTCCGAACCGGCCGGCATCAGGGTATAGCCGGAATAGCCGCCGGCGCTGTCGACGATGGTGCTGGTGATGCCGGCGTGGAAGTAGCCGTTCTGCTGCGTCAGGTCGTCGCGGAAGGGCAGGCGGATCTCGCAGTGGCCGGGCGCCAGCGCGCCCAGCTCGGCGCCGATGAGGCTCATCACCCGCTGCCGCGCGAAACTGGTCCGCACCGTCGCTTCCCAGTCCGGGTTGCGCGGTTCGAGGGCGTGCTTGGCGGGACGTGCGGTGTGCGGCATGGCTTCTCCGGTCCGGACGGCAGGCTAGTTGACGTTGACGTCAACGTCAACATACCGCAGCTTTGACGTTGACGTCAACGTCAGCGCTTCGCCAAATTTTTTTTCCGGGGCGTTGCCCGGGCCTCCCCGCCCAGCAGTTCATGGGCGCGGGTCTCCAGCGAGCCGATCTCGGCCAGCACCGCCTCGATGTCCTCGCGCTGCCGCTCGAGGGCGGCGCGCTGACGGGTCAGAACGGTCAGGAACTTCGACAGCTGGCTCCGCTGGTCGCGACCAACGTCATACATATCAATGAGTTCCCGAATCTCGGCGAGGGACAGGCCGAGGCGGCGACCGCGCAGGGTGAGCTTCAGGCGGGTGCGGTCGCGCTTCGAATAGACGCGGTTCTGGCCGGCCCGCTCGGGCGAAATCAGGCCCTGGTCCTCGTAATAGCGGATGGCGCGCGGCGTGATGTCGAATTCGCGCGCCAGCTCGGTGATGGTGAAGGTCTGTTCCCGGGCCATGTTCAGGTATAAAATGCTCGCTTTTGTGCGCCGCAGCATTCCGGCGCCGTATCGCGACGAGTTAATCACTTTTCCGGCGTTTAGGCAATTGAAGTCCTCCGAGCCCATCGAGTATCCGATCGCCGAGCAGCCCGCGCCGGGCGAGACGCTTGAAATCGCCCCGGGCGTGCGCTGGCTGCGCATGCCGCTGCCCTTCGAACTGAACCACATCAACCTGTGGCTGCTGGAGGAAGACGACGGCTGGACCATCGTCGACACCGGCCTCAACCTCGAGGACATCAAACGCCACTGGGAGACGGTGCTCGCCGCGCACTGCACGGCCAAGCCGGTCAAGCGCATCGTCGTCACGCACTGCCACCCCGACCACCTCGGCCTGGCGCGCTGGCTCGGCGAGAAGACGAACGCCAGCACCTGGATCACCCAGGGCGAACTGCTCAACGCCTACGCCTGGTTCCACCAGTTGCCCAACCACGACGTCGACGGCATGGTCGGCTTCTTCCGCCGCCACGGCCTCGACGCCCCGCGCGCGGAGCTCCTCACCGGACGCGGCCCGACCTACCGCGGCCGCGTCGACGGCCTGCCGGTCGAATACCATCGCCTCATCGAGGGCGACCGCCTGCGCATCGGCGGCCACGACTGGCGCGTCATCGTCGGCTACGGCCATTCGCCCGAGCACGCCTCGCTGTATTGCGCCGAGATCGACCTGCTCATTTCCGGCGACATGCTGCTGCCGCGCATCTCGACGAACGTCAGCGCCATGTCGTCGAACCCGGACGGCGACCCGATCCGGCTCTTCCTCGACTCCATCGCGCGCTACGAGGCGCTGCCCGCAGCCACCCTGGTGCTGCCATCGCACGGGCGCCCCTTCCGCGGCATCCACGAGCGCGTCGAGCAACTGCGGCGCCACCACGGCGAGCGCTTCGACGCCCTCGTCGCCGCCTGCGCCGCGCCGAAGAGCGCCTGCGAACTGATCCCGACGCTGTTCAACCGCGAACTCGACGCGCACCAGATCATGTTCGCCATGGGCGAGTCGATCGCCCACCTGAATTACCTGGAACACGCCGGCCGCCTGCGCCGCACGCCGGACGGCGGCGTGTTCCGCTTCACCGCAACCCAGGAAAAAGGAGAGGTTTGATGTCTGCGCAGCAACAGGAATCCCACAAGCCCGCCCTGCCCGACCCGAAGGAAATCGCCAGGACCTACGGGGAGGTCGCGCAGCGCGCCTCGAAGCTCATCACCGAGCACATGCAGCGCCAGCTCAAGCACGGCATCAAGGCGCCCTCGGACGAACTGGGCATCGCCCAGGCCTTCATGGACATGATGGCCAAGCTGCTCGCCAACCCCTATCGCCTGGCACAGGCGCAGATGAACCTGGTGTGGGACTACTTCTCGCTGTGGCAGCACTCCATGCTGCGCTTCGCCGGCCTCGAGACGCAGCCGGTGGCGACGCCGAAGAAGGGCGACAGCCGCTTCAAGGACGAGCAGTGGGAGGAGCATTTCCTCTTCGACTTCATCAAGCAGTCCTACCTCATCACCGCGCGCCACGTGCACGACGTGGTGACCAACGTCGAGGGCCTCTCCTGGGAGACCGAGAAGAAGGTGAACTTCTTCACGCGCCAGTACATCGACGCGCTCTCGCCCTCCAACTTCGCCCTGACCAACCCCGAGGTGTTCCGCGAGACGGTGAAGAGCCACGGCCAGAACCTGCTCAAGGGCTTCAACAACCTGCTGCGCGACATCGAGGAGGGCGACGGCCAGTTGCGCGTGAAGATGACGGATCCCTCCGCCTTCGAACTGGGCAAGAACGTCGCCGTGACGCCGGGCAAGGTGGTGTTCCAGAACGAGCTGATCCAGTTGCTGCAGTTCAACCCGACCACCGAGAAGCAGTACCGCCGTCCGCTTCTCATCATCCCGCCCTGGATCAACAAGTTCTACATCCTGGATCTGCGCCAGTCGAACTCCTTCATCAAGTACGCCACCGACCAGGGCCACACCGTCTTCGTCATTTCCTGGGTGAACCCGGACAAGCGCCTCGCCGAGAAGGCCTTCGAGGACTACCTCACGGAGGGTTCGCTCGCCGCGCTCGACGCCGTCTGCAAGCAGAGCGGCTCGGACGAGGTGAACCTGATCGGCTACTGCCTCGGCGGCACCCTGCTCGGCTCGACGCTGGGCTACAACGCCGTGAAGAAGGACAAGCGCATCGTCTCGGCGACCTTCTTCGTGGCCCTGCTCGACTTCTCCATCCCCGGCGAGCTGGGCGTCTTCATCGACGAGCAGCAGGTCGCCAGCCTGGAGAAGAAGATGGCCGAGCGCGGCTACCTCGAGGGCAGCGAGATGGCCACCACCTTCAACATGCTGCGCTCGAACGACCTGATCTGGTCGTTCGTGGTGAACAACTACCTGATGGGCAAGGAGCCCTTCCCCTTCGATCTCCTCTTCTGGAACTCAGACTCGACGCGCATGCCGTACAGGATGCACAGCTTCTACCTGCGCAACATGTACATGAAGAACCTGCTCAAGGAGCCGGGCGGCATCGAACTGAACGGCGTGCCGATCGACATCTCGAAGGTCAAGGTGCCGGCCTACTTCATCTCCACCGTCGAGGACCACATCGCGCCGTGGAAGAGCACCTACCTCGGCGCCACGCGCCTCGGCGGCCCGGTGCGCTTCGTGCTCGGCGGCTCCGGACACATCGCCGGCATCGTGAACCCCCCGGCGGCCAACAAGTACCATTTCTGGATCAACGACGCGAAGACGTTGCCGGCCACGCCCGACGATTGGTTCGACGGCGCGACGCAGCACCCCGGCTCGTGGTGGACCGACTGGCAGCAATGGATCGGCGGCCTCAATGGCGACGACAGGGTGCCGGCGCGCGACCCGGCCAAGGGCAAGCTCAAGGCCATCGAGGACGCGCCCGGCTCCTTCGTCAAGTTCCGCCTCGACCAGCAGAAGAAGAAATAAGCGGGCTCACCGGGCAGCGCCATGCTCGAGCTCCTCGCCGATCCCCACGCCTGGCTCGCCTTCGCGACGCTGACCGCGCTCGAGCTGGTGCTGGGGATCGACAACATCATCTTCATCTCGATCCTGGTGGACCGGCTGCCGCGCGCGCAGCAGGACCTGGCGCGCCGGCTCGGCCTCTTCATGGCGATGTTCATGCGCATCGGCCTGCTGCTGGTGCTCTCCTGGCTGGTCGGCCTGACGCAGCCGCTCTTCGGCGTGCTGGGCAAGACGTTCTCCGGGCGCGACCTGATCCTCGTCGGCGGCGGCCTGTTCCTGCTGTGGAAGAGCGTCGGCGAAATCCACCAGCTGCTCGAGGGCGAGGAGGGCGAGGCCTCGGGCGCGGTGAAGGCCACCTTCACCGCGGTGATCCTGCAGATCATGGTGATCGACATCGTCTTCTCGCTCGATTCGATCATCACCGCGGTCGGCATGGTCGACGAGATCGCGATCATGGTGGCAGCGGTGGTGGTATCGGTCGCGCTCATGATGGCCTTCGCCGCCCCCATCGGCCGCTTCGTCTCGACGCACCCGACGCTGAAAATCCTCGCCCTTTCCTTCCTCGTCGTCATCGGCGTGGTGCTGATCGCCGAAGGCTTCGGCAATCACGTGCCGAAGGGCTACGTCTATTTCGCCATGGCCTTCTCGGTGGCGGTGGAGATGCTCAACATGCGCCTGCGCCGCCGCGCCGCCCAGCCCGTTCGCCTGCACGAGCCCTACGTGCGCGAGGATGGGCGGCAGGATCCGCCCGCCCATTCCTAGCGCCGTCCCGCGGCGGCGTCCTGCCTTCATGCATCGGTTTTCTACTCGGGCGGCGCAAGGCGCGCCACCAGCACCTTGTCGACGCGCTTCTTGTCCATGTCGACCACCTCGACGCGCCAGCCGCTCCATTCGAAGTGATCGGCGACGGCGGGAATGCGCCCCAGCATCTGCATGACGAAGCCGCCCAGCGTGTTGAACTCCTCCTCGCCCGGCAGGTTCTCCTCGATCTCCAGCACCGACTTGAAGCGCTCGACGGGAAGGCTGCCGTCCATCAGCCAGGAGCCGTCCTCGCGCGCCACGACGTCCTGCTCCTCGGCGATGTCCGACGACGGCAGTTCGCCGACGATGGCGATGAGCACGTCGGTCAGGGTCACCAGCCCCTCCAGTTCGCCGTATTCGTCGACGATCAGCGCGCACTGCGCGCGCGCCTTGCGGAAGCTCTCCAGCAGCCGCGTCGTGGTGACGCCCTCGGGCACGTAGAGCGGCGGGCGCAGGTGCGCCTCGACGTCGAGCGGCGCGCCTTCGAGCGCCGCCTTGAGCAGGTCGGAGGTGCGCAACAGGCCGACGATGTGCTCCAGCCCGTCGCGGCAGACGACGATGCGGGTGTAAGGACTCTCGGCGATGCGGCGGCGGATCTCCTCCTCCGGCTCGGCCAGATCGATCAGGTAGAGGTCATTGCGATGCGTCATGATCGCCGCGATGCGCTGCTCGTCGAGGCGCAGCACGTTGGAGACGATCTCCTGCTCGCTTTCGTGGAAGACGCCGGCCTCGGCGCCCTGCTCCATCAGCACGTTGATCTCCTCGTCGGTCACCGGCGGCTCTTCCTTGCGGCGGGCGCCGGCCAGGCGCAGCAGCAGGCCGGACGAGGCGGTGAACAACCACACCAGCGGGCGCACCGACTCGGCGAACCAGATCATCGGCCGGGCGATCAGCGAGGCGATGCCTTCCGGCGCCAGCAGGGCGAGGCGCTTCGGCACCAGCTCGCCGATCACCACGGTGATATAGGTCAGGCCCACCACCACGATCGTCAGCGCGATGCCGCGGGCATAGGGCTCGATCAGCGGGACATGCGCCAGTTTCTCGGCAAGCGGATCGGCCAGCACCGCCTCGCCGATGGCGCCGCTCAGGATGCCTACCGAGGTAATGCCGACCTGGATTGCCGAAAGAAAGCTGGAGGGTTCGTTGTGCAGCGTGAGCGCCGATTGCGCGCCGGGACTGCCGTCGTCCGAGAGGCGCTGCAGGCGGGCCTTGCGGGAGGAGACCACGGCCATTTCCGACATGGAAAAGAAGCCGTTCAACAGAATGAGAAACAGGAGAAGCGCTATGTCCATATGGAAGCCGCCCGACGCCGAAAGGCGCGCGGCTCTGGCATTCATCAGCCGCCGATTTTACCATCCTGCCCGAACGCGCCGCCGCAGCGTGCCGGCCTGCGCTTTAACGTGGATGGCCGACCGTCTGCGCCAGCAGCGCCTGCTGGTCGTGCGTGAGGCCGAGGGCGTCGGCGATGGCGGCACGGTCGATCCAGGCGCGGGCAGCTGCGCCAGTGCACCGCCATCGTCGGGTCACCCTCTGTTGACGTGGAAGCGCTTGGCCTTCAGTTCGAAGCGAGGCAGGGCGTTCCTCGGCATGTTGTGCACGCGCGGGCGGAAGGAGAGCATGGCATCGAGCCGCTCGGCGATGGCATGCACGACGCCGGGGTCGGCGCCCTCGCACAGTTCCACCTCGACGTCCATCTCGTCCATCTGGCGCACCTTGCTCACCGTGATGCGGAACTCGTCCACCTCGGCGAACTTGCGCAGGATGTTCTCGACGCCGGCCGGAAAGACGTTCACGCCGCGCACCGTGACCATGTCGTCGGCGCGGCCGATGATGCCGCCCTCGAAGCGCAGCGAGCTGCGGCCGCAGTCGCAGCGCTGCGTCGTCGTGCGCACGATGTCGCCGGTCCTGTAGCGGACGATCGGGAAGCCCCAGCGGCCGAGGTTGGTGATGATCAGCTCGCCGCGCTCGCCCTCCGCCACCGGCCTGCCGGTGGCCGGATCGAGCACCTCGGCGATGTACTCGCTCTCGATGAGGTGCGTGCCGCCGGGCTGCACGGCGCACTCGAAGGAGTGCGCGCCGACCTCGGTGGCGCCGGCGTGGTCGAAGCACTTGGCGTTCCAGGCTTCCTCGATGCGCGCCTTGGTCGACGGCACGTTGGCGCCCGGCTCGCCGGCGTGCACCGTGGCCTTCATGGGAATGGTGGAGAGGTCGAAGCCGATCTCGCGCGCCACTTCGGCCAGGCGCAGCGCGTAGGTGGGCGTGCAGCACAGCACCGTGGCGCCGACGTCGCGCATGAGCTCGAGGCGCTGCGGCGAGTCGCGCCCTCCGCCCGGGATCATCATGGCGCCGACGCGGCGCGCGCCCTCGGTGGCGGCCCAGAAGCCGACGAAGGGGCCGAAGGAGAAGGCCATGAAGATGCGGTCCGCCGCGGTGACGCCGGCGCCCGCCAGCACATGGCCCCAGCAGCGGCCCCACCATTGCCAGCCCTCCTCGGTGTCGGGCACCTTGAGCGGCACGCCGGTGGTGCCGGAGGTCTGATGAAAGCGCACGTACTGCTCGATCGGGTAGGTGAGGTTGTGGCCGAAGGGGCCGTGCGCGGCCTGGTCCTCCATCAGCTCCTGCTTGGTGGTGAGCGGCAGGCGCGCCAGGTCGTCGAGCGACTTGAGATCGCCCGGCTGAAGGCCGGCCTGCTTCCATTTCTCCGTGTAGAAGCGGTTCCTGCCCAACAGCTCCTTGGCCATGGCTTGCAGCTTGGACAGTTGCAGCGCGGCAATCTGCTCGCGCGGCAGGGTTTCGGTGCTTTGGTCGAAATACGTCATCGTGTCGCTCGAAAAAAAGCCTCTCCGCTTCGTTCTCGCTTCGCGCCGCTACGCCTTGGCTTCGCGCATTTCCCTGTAGACGGCATGCTCCATGGCCAGCATCGCCTCGCGCTGCTCGGCCGGCCACTCGTAGGCCAGGGCGTTGGTCTCGACGCCGGGCCAGGACTGGTTCTTGGCGCCGACCACCTCCATTTCCCAGAGCTGGATGACGTAGGGCGCGGCGCCGTCGAGCTTCGGCTTGAGCTGGCGCGCGCGCCCCTTGACGAGGAAGCTGATGTCGCCCTGGCCGATGACCTGCAGCGAGGCCTGCCCGCTCCTTTGCAGGTTGGCCAGGGTCGAGCCGCCCTCGTCGACGGCGAAGCGCGCGCGCCCCGTGTCGAGGGCGACGATCCAGGTGAAGGCCGAGGTGGCATAGCCGTCGGCGCCGGCGGTGAGCAGCAGGCCGGGCGCACCCGGGCGCAGGCAGGCCGTCAGCTTCTCGGGCATGTGCGGGGTGATGTTGCCGATCATGTGCATCCTTTCGTCAGCGTGTTGGGCGCCAGCGCGCCGTCGCGTCGCGAACGACGCCGTAAAACCATTCGTCGATGGCCGCCCCGCTCGCGGCCGGCGGCGCCCAGTAGCCGGCGAGCGGGTCCGCCAGGCGGCGGATCAGCACCAGCCTGCCCTCGTGCTCGACCAGCGCCATGCCCACCGGCAGCGGATTGCGCCATGCGACCTCGCCGCAGCGCCCGCACTGCTGGCGCACCTTGCCGTCGGCAAAAGTCAGCTCCGCCAGCACGGCGCCGCAATGCCGACAGTGATGCCCCATCTCAGCAGAGCACGCTCACCGCAACGCGGTCGCCGTCGGCGACGCCCAGCGCCTGGCGCATCGGCACGGCGGAGATCACCTCGAACTTGTCCGCCGGGTAGCCCGCCACCTCGGGGAACACCACAGCGCCGGTGATGCGGCCGGCGACGACGACATGGAAGCATTTCGCCGCGCAAAAGCCCGGTTCCGGCGTGATGGCGATGCCGGCCTCGCGCGCCATGACGCGCCGCGCGTCCTCCCAGGCCGGCCCGCCCATGCGCAGGTTGAAGGTGCCTGGATAGGGCTCGAAGCCGAGCTTGGCGAGGAATTCGCGGCGCACCCACTCCAGCGCGGTGAAGCTCGCGCCCTCCCCAAGGCCTGAGCAGGTTTCGCCCACCAGCAGCAGCGTCTCCGCTTCCGTCACCCGCTCCGTCACCGCCATGGCCGCGCCTCCTCTATCCATGTTCAGCGATTCTTCAGCGCCTCCCGCTCCTCGTTGCCCGTCCAGCGCCGGAACAGGTCGAGGTCGAGCTCGAACTGGTCGAGCGCCTTGTTCACCGACTGCATGATGATGTCCTCGAGCGTCTTCGGCCGGTGGTAGAAGGCCGGCAGCGGCGGCACCAGCACGGCGCCGGCCTCGGTAACCTGGGTCATCAGGCGCAGGTGGCCGTGGTGCAGCGGGGTTTCGCGCAGCATCAGCACCAGCTTGCGCCGTTCCTTCAGGCAGACGTCGGCGGCGCGGATGAGCAGATTGGTGTTGAAGGAGTTGGCGATGGCGGAGAGCGTCTTGATCGAGCACGGCGCGATGACCATGCCGGCGTGGCGGAAGCTGCCGGAGGAGATGCAGGCGCCGACGTCGTTGATGTCGTGCACGTGGCTCGCCAGCTTCTTCAAATCGTCGATCGTGTAATCGGTTTCGTACACGATGGTGCGCTTGGCCGAGTCCGACATCACCAAATGCGTTTCCACGCCCGCCTTGGCCAGCACCTCGAGGATGCGGATGCCGTAGATGGCGCCGCTCGCGCCGGATATGCCCACTACCAGTTTCATGTTGCCGTCCCCTGGATTGCCGTCATCGCCGCGCGCGCGCGCGCCACCGCCGCCTTCGGCATCGCGATCTTGTCGAACGCCGCGCCCGCCCCGCGCGTCGCGTCGAAGCCCATCTTCGACCCGGCGCCTCCGGCGGAGGAGGGATCGATGACGTAGCCCTCCATGCCGTCGAGGATAACCGTATCGCGCGCCGGCTGGAAGCGCGTCGCCAGCGCCCAGGCCACCTCGCGCGGGCTGCGGATGTCGATGTCGTCGTCGACCACCGTGAAGCTCTTCAGGCGCTTGTCGAGCGTGAGCGCGAGATGGATCAGGCGCCGCACCTCGTGCTTCGGGCAGTCCCGCACCGACGCCACGGCAGCGAAGCTGCAGGTGCCGGGCACCAGATCGAAGTCGACCACGCCGCGCACCAGGCTTTTCAACTGGCCGAACAGCTCGGCGCCGCCGGCCAGCGAGAGCAGGGTGTCGACGTCCGCCGTCCACGGCACGAGAGCCGGGAAGATGAAATCCTCGCGGTGGGTCACCGCCGTCAGTTCGATCACCGGACTGACATTCGAGAAGTAGTAGCCGGTGTTCTCGCCGAAAGGCCCCTCCGGCTCACGCACGCCGGGCAGGACATGGCCCTCGAGAATGACTTCGGCGCGCGCCGGCACCTCGATGTCCACCGTCAGCGCGCGCACGAGTTCGACGGGTGCGCCGCGCAGACTGCCGGCAACCTCCATCTTGTCCGGCCCCTGCGGGCCGCTTTTCACCACCGCGGCGATGAGCATGGCCGGATCGACGCCGAGGGCCACGGCGACTTCGAGCGGCTTGCCGGACGCCTCGGCATTGGCGAGGAACTGCGACAGGGGCGGATTGGCCAGCAGGATGCCGAAGCGCCGGCCGCCCCCGCTTTTACCTTTATACATCATGCGGTGGATGCCCATGCCGCGCTGGCCCGTGGCCGGATCGCGCGCCAGCACAACGCCGCAGGTGAGGAAGGGCGCGCCATCCTGCTCGTAGTGCGTCAGCAGCGGCAACAGCGCGGCGACGTCGGCGGGATCGCGGTGCACGACGGCCTGCGCCGGCGCGTCCTTCACGACCACCGGCGGAACGCACCGGCCGGTCCGCGCGACATAGGTCTCGATCAGCCGATCCTCGCTCGTGCCGAGCGCCCGCGCGGCGAGCCTGCGGCTGGCGATCAGGTTGCCGGCGATGCGCTGGCCGGGGCGCCCCTTGATGTTCTCGAGGAGCACCGCCTTGCCGCTCACTTGCGCCTCGGACAGCAGCGCGGCCACCTCGTGGCGCGGATCGAGTGGCTCGCCGACGCGGATCAGGTCGCTGCCCAGATCGTCGAGAAACGCCCTGAGATCCGCATACGCCACGGCCGATCCTTCGTCAGGCGTACTTCGCCGGCATGCGCTGGATCTCGCCCAGCACCTTGATCGAGAATCGGCTGGCGCTCAACTGGCCGCGGCCAAGGCGCACCTGCAACTGGTCAGCGTACTTCTTCAGGTCGCTCGACACCTGGCACTTGACGCGCTTGTAGGTGTACTTGTGCAGGCCCGGATTGAGGGTGCGGATGGTCAGCTCGAGATCCGTATCCTCGGCCAGTTCCTTCTCGCTATTCACGTAAACTTCCCACTGATTCATCGTCCTGTCTCCTCACTTCACGGCGGGGTAGCCGTAGGCGGTCCAGTTGCTCATCACCTTCTCCTGGACGTCCTTCGGATAAACGTTCTTGAACGACACCAGGGTCGGCACGTCGTTGATCCTGTCCCAGTCGGTCGGCCAGAGGCAGTCGAACACCACTTTCGAGCCGATGGAGAACTTGCGCTCGTGCGGCGTGGCGAAGGGATACAGCGGCGTGCCCGGCGAGTTACGGTAGATGTGGATGCCGTTCTCCGGATGGCAGCGCGTGCAGAAGGCGTGGTACACCTCGTCCCAGTTGTAGATGTCGGTCTGGTCGTCGACCACCATCACCATGTGGAACCAGGGGCCGAGCTTGGAGCCGAAGGCGAGCTGGCCGATCTGCTGGGCGACGCCCGAGTAGGTCGGCTTCACGCCGACGATCATCATGTGGTGCGTCGAGCGCGGGTGCATGTACACGCCGGTGACCGGGATGCCCTGGCTCTTCAAGAGCTTCTCCAGTTCGAGCCCCAGCGAGAAGGAGCGCAAGAGCTGCCCCTCGTCCTGCGGCACGCCCATGTTGGAGATGGTCATCGTCGCGTTGTTGCGGTAGGTGATGCAGTTCACGCGGAAGGTGACCCGGAAGTCGCGCGGGGATGTGCGGTAGCCGGTGTACTCGCCGAAGGGGCCCTCCTCGACCTTGTAGTCGGGGCAGATCTCGCCCTCGAGGATGATCTCGGCGTCGGCCGGCACTTCCAGGTCGTTGGTTTCGCACTTGACCAGCTTGACCGGCTCGCCGGCCAGCATGCCGGTCAGCTCCGGCTCGGGGATCGGCGAGGGCGCGCAGGCCGCCATGGCGGCGAGCGGCGACAGGCCGATGGCCGTGGCGAAGGGGCAGCTCTCGCCGCGCGGCAGGTAGTAGTCGTTCAAGGCCTTGCCGAGGTCGGAGAAGGGGAACACCGCGCCGCTCATGGTGCGCGAATCGAACATCATCTGCCGGTACATGCCCCAGTTCACGTCGCCGCGCACCGGGTGCTTGGTGACGACGGCGTGCCAGGTGCCGACGTAGCGGCCGCCGTCGCCGTCATGCACCAGCGGGATGGGCAGCTTGCACAGGTCGACGTCCTTGCCCTTGAGGATGTTCTCCTTGCACGGTGCGTCCTTGCGGTCGACGAGCACCGGCGCGATCGGCTCGCCGTTGGTGCGCTTGACGTATTCCTTGCCGATCTCCGGCAGGCTGGCATTCGGGTCCATGCCCATGGAAATGGCCATGCGCCGGTAGGTCGACAGCGGCGCGCCGAAATAGGAGAAGCCGGGATAATCCTTGATCTTCTCCATGAAGGGCGCCGGCGCCGCCAGCTCGCAGGCGCGACGGACAATCGCCCCGGCCTCGTTCTCCCAATCCACTTCCTGCTTGATGCGCACGGCGTCGCCCGATTTGACGCAGGCTTCGACGAACTCACGGTTGCTTCTCGGTGCAGCCACGTTGTGTCTCCTGGGTTGAAAACTCAGATTTTGGAAAGGATCTTGTCCCATTTGCCCTGCGCCTTGAGGATCAGCTCGGCCGCCTCGCGCACGGCGCCGTAGCCGCCGCGCGCCTGGGTGACATACTCGGCGGCGTCCTTCACCTCCTGCACGGCGTCGGCCACGGCGATGGGCAGGCCGACGCGCTTCATCATCGACAGGTCGACCAGGTCGTCGCCGACGTAGGCCACCTGGGCATCGGTGATGTTCAGCTCCTTCAGCATCACCTCGTAGGGCTCGGTCTTCTTCTTGATGCCCTCGTGGAAGTGCTTGATCTTCAGCTCCTCGGCGCGGTGGCGCACGGCGCCGGACTTCTTCGAGGTGATGATGGCGACGTCGACGCCCGTCATCTGCAGCGCGACCACGCCGAAGCCGTCCTTGATGTCGAAGTTGCGCTGCTCGAGGCCGTTGTCGTCGATGACGATGCGGCCGTCGGTCATGACGCCGTCGACGTCGAGGATGACCAGCTTGATGTCCTTGGCTTTTTCCATATCCGTTCCTCAGTCAATCCCGTATTCCGCCCAGCGGCCGCGGATCTTCGCCAGCGTTTCCTCGTCCATGCGGGCCTCGACCGGCTTCTGCTTCCACTCGTAGGGGATGCAGGCATCCATCAGGATGCGCGAGGTGGTGAGCTTGTCGGAGTTCGGGTCGAGCGCCGGGTCGAGCGGCGTCGAGCGGCCGCGCTTGATGAGTTCCGTCCCGCGCATCGGGTCGTAGCGGCAGGAGAGCGCCCACATGACGCGCTGCAGGTCGTCGGCCATGATGTCCTCGTCGACCGTGATGACACCCTTGATGCCGTAGGAGCCGGTGTTGCTGCCGATCACCGCGTCGGCGACCTGGCGCGAGTGGCCGGGATAGGCCTGCTTGATCGAAACGACGGCCCAGAAGCGGCCGGCCGACTCGGGCAGCACGCAGACCGACTGCACGCCGGGAATCTTCATCTTCTCCAGCTCGGTCCACAGCGTCGCTGTGCGCGTGAAGGCAAGCAGCATGTGCACGTCGGTGACCGGACGGCCCTGGCCGGTGGCCCAGAGGACCGGGTTGTTGCGGTGGAGGATCTGCTTCACCTCCAGCGCCGGCTTGAGGATCGGCTTGTGCAGCTCGTCGGTGTAGTAGCCGGTGTACTCGGCGAAGGGGCCTTCCTGGCGGAAATTGTTCGGGTCGATCTCGCCTTCGAGCACGATCTCGGCGCCGGCCGGGATCGGCAGGCCGGTCAGCGGCGCCATGAGGAACTCGGCCGGCTGGCCGCGCACCGTGCCGGTGATGTCGAAGTCGTTGGCGCCCTTGTGCATCAGCGTGCCGGCCATGAAGATCAGCGGATCGCAGCCGATCACCGCGGCGGCCGGCATCTTCTTGCCCATCTTGGCGTACTTCTTCATGATGCGCTCTCCGCGCTTGCCCGGCAGGATCTGCACGCCGCAGGTCTTGTTGTCGAGCATCTGCATGCGGTAGGTGCCCAGATTCGTCTCGCCCGTCTCGGGATCGCGCAGCACGACGAAGACCATGGTACCGATGTAGCGCCCGCCGTCGAGCGGGAAGAACTTCGGCACCGGGAACATCTCCAGGTCGACCTTGTCGCCGGCGAGGATGTTCTCCAGCACCGGGCCGTCCTTGACCTCCTTCGCCTTGATGAGGCCCTCGGAGGTGATCGTTTTCTTCATCCAGGCCTGCGCCGACTCGCACATCGACAGGTGGTGCGGCAGGCCGAGCATGATGGCGAGGCGCTTGGTGGTGGCGAAGGCGCCGGTGAACACCGGGCTGCTGTAGCCCTTGACGTTCTCGAAGAGCAGCGCCGGGCCCTTCTTCTCCTCGGTGAGCTTGGAGACGTGGGAGATCTCCAGGTTCCAGTCCACCTCCGCCTTGACGCGCTTGAGTTCGTTGGCTTCGGCGCACTGGTTGATGAAATACCTCAGGTCCATGTCTTGTCCTCTCCTTGATTTAGTGTTTTTCGTGGCAGTGGGTATCGACCGATTCGATGACGCGGAAGCCGGCCGCCTCCAGCACCGCCACCACCTTTCTCAGCTCGGCGGAATGAAAGCGCACAATCACCTTGCGTTCGTGCAGGTGGCCGTTGCCGCCGTCCTCGCCGCGCGCGATCGGGTAGATGGCCTGCACCTCGGCGCCGGCGCCTTCCACCAGGTCGGCGATGCGGCCGATGGTGCCGGCCTTGATCTCCATCGGCCCGAGGGTGACGCCGCAGCGCCTTTCCCAGGCGCCGAGGAAGTGGGCGGCGAGCGAGAAGATCTCCTTCGAGGAGATGACGCCGACCACCTTGCCGTCGTCCATCACCGGGAACTGGCCGACGCCGAGCTCCTGGCCGCGGCGCAGGCATTCCTCCATGGTGTCGGTGGCCTCCACCGTGGCCGGGTTGCGCACCATGATGTCCTTCACCTTGAGGCGGTTGGCGAAGAAGTGGTATTCGTCCGGGTTCTGCGTGCGGGCGACGAAGTGGGCGGCGCGCAGGCAGTGCTGGCGCGTCACCATGCCGCGCAGGCGCCCCTTCTCGATCACCGGCAGCGCCTGCAGGTTGTGCTCGGTGAGGATGCGCTTGGCCTCCGACAGCAGCGTGTCGCCGTCGACCAGCGTCGGGTTTTTCTGCATCCAGTTTCTGACGATCATGAGACCTTCTTTCCGGTAAGCAGGCTGGAGAGGATGAAGTCCATCGCCGAAGTGGCCTTGGGCCCCTCGGCGGCCTCCCTGGCGCGCTTCTCGCTCCACACCGTCTCGGGCCGCGCCTGCAGGATGAAGATGTTGCCGCCGGCGGGCAGGTCCTTGTCCACCGCCCACTCGATGTCCATCTGGCGGCCGTAGTGCTTCTCGATGGCCTTGCCCATGCGCGCCAGCTCGACGATCTCCTCGTCGATCAGCGACTGGACGTTCTGCCGCTCGAAGGGCGTCTCGATCTTCACCGACTTCTGCGTCTTGGCGTCCACCGTGTAGGTGATCTCCTTGTTGCAGATGGTGCGCTCGAGGATGTCGAGGGTGACCTTGTTCACGATGAAATGGTCCGGCGTCACCTCGCCCGAGACGACCGATTCGCCGAAGCCGAAATTCGAGTCGATGGCGATGACGGAGCGGTCGCCGTTGCCCGGATTGAGCGTGAACATCACGCCCGCCGTGTAGGAATTCGCCATCTTCTGGAAGCCGACCGAGAGTTTCACCTCCTCGTGCGGGAAACCCATCTTCACGCGATAGGAGATGGCGCGCGCCGTGAACAGGCTGGAGATGCAGCGGCGCGCGTGGTGCAGCAGGTCGTCCACGCCGCGGATCCACAGGTAGGTGTCCTGCTGGCCGGCGAAGCTGGCGCCGGGCAGGTCCTCGGCGGTGGCGCTGGAGCGCACCGCCACCGGCACCGCCGGCACCATGCAGCGCACCGAGAGCTTGCGGTAGTACTCGGCGACGGCGTCCTCCATCTCCCAGGCGAAGGGATGCTGCTCGATCATCTCGCGGATGGCGCGGCTGGCCAGTTCGAGCTTCTCCAGGTCGTCGTGCACCACGTTCGCGAGCATGCCGGGAATCTCCCCGCTCACCCCGGCCTCGCGCATGAAGCGCGAATAGCCGTGGGTGGTCAGGGCGAAGCCCGGCGGCACGCGCACGCCGGCGTTGATCAGCTCGCCGAGGGAGGAGCACTTGCCGCCGACCAGCGCGACATCGTCCTTCCTGACCTCCTCGAACCAGCACAGCTCCGGGGCCGATGCACCGGCCCCGGCAGCCGCGTTGAGGTTTGTTGCCATTGTTGCGTTAGCGCCTTGCGAATCAGCGCGAGACCGTAATCGCGCCGGAGGAGCCGTCGACGCGGATCATCATGCCCGTCTCGATGATCTTGGTCGCGTGGCCGGTGCCGACCACCGCCGGCATGCCGTACTCGCGGCAGACGATCGCCGCGTGGCTCATGACGCCGCCGACGTCGGTGACGCAGGCCTTGATCTTGGCGAAGGCCGGCGCCCACGAGGGCGAGGTGGTGGGGGCGACGAGGATCTCGCCTTCCTGCAGCGCGCGGATGTCCTCCACCGTCTTGCAGACGCGCGCCTTGCCCTCGACGATGCCGGGGCTGCCGGCGAAGCCCTTGAACTCCTTGACGGTGGACAGATCCTTGACCTCCGACACCTTGGCCCAGTCGGCGAGCGAGCTGTTGGTGACGCCCCAGAGCACGATGGTGAAGGGCTCCTGGATCACCTCCGGCGCGGTGCCGATGGCGGGCGGCGCGCTCCACTCCTTGAACTTCTGCATGACGCCCTTGCGCCACTCGACCTCCTTCGGCCAGGTCTGCGTGCCGCGCGGCGTGACGCCGGTGGCCCAGGCGGTGACGACGTCCCACAATGCCTGCTTGATCTCGTCGCGGCGCAGCAGCCAGACGTCCTCGACGTCCCTAATGATGCCGTGCTCGACGAGGATGGCAGCGACCTCGCGCATCTTGTTCCAGAACACCGAGTGGAACCAGTGCTCGACGTAGAACAGGTGGTTCTCGACGTAGGGGAACACCGTCTTGGCGCAGCCGAGCAGCTCGTCGAACTGCTTGCGGTCCTCCTCCTTCTCGATCATGCCGCGGTACTCGGCGGTGATGCGGTCGCGTTCGGCGCGCACCTGCTCCATCGGCCGCTCGATGTTGACGCCCTGCTTGACCTTCTGGATGTAGGTCTGGATGCCGTTCAGCGGAATGTTCATGGCATCGTTCCAGGAACGGTCGTGGTGGAACCAGCCGGTGCCGGTCGACACGTTGAACCAGGGCTCGCGCGAGAGGTTGAGCGAGGTCAGCCACTCGACGCCCTTCGGCAGTTTCTTCAGCGCCGCCTCGACGTCGGTCCACTCCTGGCTGAAGCAGACGGCGTTGTCGACGCCCAGCTCGACGGCCTTCTTGGCGAGCTTCTTCAGCTCCTCGTCGGGCTGGTACATGATGACGTCGATGCCGGAGATCATCTGCGTCACGCGCTGCGCCGGGATGCTCGGGAAGAGCTTCTGCACGAAGTCGAGGAAGAAGACGTAGGCGGCGTAGCCGAGGTTGAGGAACTCGAAGTGGTACTGCCAGCACTTGATGCCGAGGTTGATCAGGTCGTCGTAGTTCTTCAGCAGGTGATAGCCCTTCGACTCGCCGACGGCGTCGGTGACGACCGAGATGTCCTCCATGTCGGCCAGGCGCGGGATCTCCAGCTTCTCGAGCTCGCGGATGGTGGCCTCCATCTTCACCTTCCACTTCTTCTCCAGCTCGTCCCAGTTCTTGTAGTAGTGGCCGGCGCGCTCCATGAAGTGCGGCACGCGGCTGCCGATCTCGGCGCCGTCCTTCACCGGCACCGGCGAGATGTAGACGTAGCCGTTGATCATGCGGTGGTCGACGCCACGCACCGGCGGCACCATGAAGATGCGGTTGTTGTACTGCGACAGGGCGAGGAACCAGGCCTCGTCCCAGATGGTGTCGAAGGGATACAGCGGCTCGGGATAGTGCAGGCCGTCGTAGAACCAGAACATGTCCTTCTCGTACTGGTTGCGCACCGGATCGTCGGTGACGAACTGGTACTGGTAGGGATACATGCGCTCCCAGCCTTCGGTGCCGGGAATGGTGGCGGCTTTCACGTCGTGCGGAACGGGAAACTTCATTTCGGTTTTTCCTCCATTCGGTGATCGTTTAGATGTGAATCGACCGTGCCGGGCATGCTTTGTGCGCCGGTCATGCGTGGAAGGCCTATCGCAAGCCATGTGCCATCTGCGCTGCAACATGCCGCCGGCCAGGCTCCGATCGGGATGTGCCGCAGGGAGAAACACGGTCATGCGCCGTCTTGCGGCGACTGACTTTTTTTCGCAGCGCAACAAGACAAGCGCTCAGTCATCAGCTTCCGGCCGTTGACGATTTGATGAAACCAGAGCGCAGCCAGGAGTAGTATTTGACGAATTGATTAACCAGGCTGGTTTTCCGGGAACGTTTTCGCAATGTTCCGGGGAACCGCCGGCACGTCGCGCTTCACCATTTGATAAAAAATGCCGCCTGGCCGCATGGAAGGAGGATAAACCGGATGCGCAAACTGGCTACCGTCGCCAGGACGGCCGATGACCTGCGTTCGCACGTGCACTTCGACGCGGAGACCGGGCTGATCTGGCTGCACGAGCACCGCATGCTGCTGGTGCACGCCGAGGCACAGGCGCTGCTGCGCAAGGAACTCATCGACACGCTGGGCATGGCGCGCGCGCGCGGACTGCTCACGCGCATGGGCTACGCCTCGGGCCTGCGCGACGCCGAACTCGCGCGCAAGCAGGCGCAGGGCGTGAGCGACATGGAAGCCTTCATGACCGGGCCAAAGCTGCACACGCTGGAGGGCATCGTGCGCGTCACCCCGATCCGCCTCGAGATGGACCGTCCGCGCGGCGCCTTCTACGGCGAGTTCCTCTGGGAGCACTCCTGGGAGGGCCAGTGGCACCGCCACTACTTCGGCATCCACCACGAGCCGGTGTGCTGGACGCAGATCGGCTACGCCTCGGGCTACACCTCGGCCTTCATGGGCCGGCGCATCCTCTACAAGGAAGTGGAGTGCGTCGGCGCCGGCGACGACAACTGCCGCATCGTCGGCCGGCCCATCGAGGAATGGGAGGACGCCGACGAGCAGATGCGCTACTACAACCCGGAGTCCATCGCCGACCAGTTGATCGAGCTGCAGACGCAGGTCACCCACCTGCGCTCCTCCATCGGCGAGAAGGACACGCTGCCGCAGCACATGATCGGCGTCTCGCCCGGCTTCCGCGCCGCCTACGGCCTGCTCAAGCAGGCGGCCGGCAGCCAGATCCCGGTGCTTCTGCTCGGCGAGACCGGCGTCGGCAAGGAGGTCTTCGCGCGCTACCTGCACGAGATGAGCCCGCGCGCCAAGCACTCGTTCGTCGCGGTGAACTGCGCGGCCATGCCGCAGGAGCTGGTCGAATCGGAACTCTTCGGCGTCGAGAAGGGCGCCTACACCGGTGCCCAGTCGGCGCGTCCGGGACGCTTCGAGCGCGCCGACGGCGGCACCCTCTTCCTCGACGAGGTCGGCGACCTGCCGCCGTCGGCGCAGGCGAAACTCCTGCGCGTGCTGCAGGAGCACGAGATCGAACGCCTCGGCGACTCGAAGCCGCGCAAGGTCGACGTGCGCGTGGTGGCGGCGACCAACGCCGACCTCGCCAAGCTGGTGAAGGAAGGGCGTTTCCGCCTCGACCTCTACTACCGCCTCAACGCCTACCAGATCCACATCCCGCCGCTGCGCGAGCGCAAGGAGGATATCTCGCCGCTCGCCAGGGCCTTCGTCGAGAAGTACGCCGCCATCCACGGCAAGAAGCTGCGCGGCTTCACCGACAAGGCCAAGCGCGCGCTGCTCTCCTACAACTGGCCGGGCAACATCCGCGAGCTGCAGAACGTCATCGAGCGCAGCGTGATCCTCGCGCCGCACGGCACGCGCATCGAGGCCGAGCACCTCTTCCTCGCCGAAGGCGAGGGCCGCCCGCCCGAACTGGGGCTGGACGCGCACGGCGACATCGCGCACGGCTGGCAACCGGGCGAAAAGCTGTGCGAATCGGTGCTGAACGGCGTGTTCACGCTCGACGAGGTGGAGTCGATGCTGCTCGAGGCGGCGGTGGCCAAGTCGCGCGGCAACCTCTCCTCGGCGGCGCGCCTGCTCGGCATCACCCGCCCGCAGCTCGCCTATCGCCTGAAACGCATGAACGAAGCGGACAAGGCGCCGAAGTCTCCATGAGCGCGCCGCTGCGCAGCCGCGTGCTCGCCTTCCTCGGCGAGCACCACGTCATGACGCTCGCCAGCGCCGGCAGCGAGGGCCCGTGGGCGGCGGCGGTGTTCTACGCCCACGAGGATTTCCGCCTGTATTTCCTTTCGGCGCCGACCACGCGCCACGCGCAGCACCTCGCCGCCGACCCGCGCGCCGCCGCCACCATCCAGCGCGACTACGACGACTGGCCCGGCATCCGCGGCCTGCAGCTCTCGGGCACGGTGCGCGAAGTCGCCCGCGAGGACGAGGCGCGCGTGCGCGCCCTCTACCAGCAACGCTACCCGCTGATCGGCGGCGGCGCCGGCGTGCCGCGCAAGCTCCTCGAGGCGCTCGACAGGATCCGCTGGTACGAGCTGGTGCCGGAGGATATCCATCTCATCGACAACACACTGGGCTTCGCCCACCGCGAACATCTGTCGCCGTCCTGCCGAGACTGACTTTTTGTTCCGGCATAACGCCCGCCGACGCGGGCATTGGCCTTGACTGAAACGTCGTCTTCGACAGACTACTCTTACATAGAAATCTCGGATGTATTATCCGAATATTCATGGTACGATTTCCCCATGATTACCCGCGCCCCCCACCTCGCCGCCGTCCGGGAACTGCTGGCACTGTTCCCGGTCGTCGCCATTCTCGGTGCCCGGCAGGTCGGCAAGACAACGCTGGCCCGCCAGCTCGGCGCAGCTTGGGAAGGCCCTGTTTGTCGCTTCGACCTGGAAGACCCGGACGACCTGGCCCGTCTCGCCGACCCCGCCTTCGCGCTGAAAGGGCTCGAGGGCCTGGTCGTCCTCGACGAGATCCAGACCCGCCCCGACCTCTTTCCGCTGCTGCGCGCCCTGGCCGACCGGCCCGATGCGAAAACGCGCTTTCTTCTGCTCGGCAGCGCCTCGCCCGAACTGCTGCGGCTGTCGGCCGAGACCCTCGCCGGCCGCATCGGTTTTCACGAACTGCCCGGCCTGAGCCTGGCCGAGCTGGACGCCAGTGCGCTCGACCGCCTGTGGCGTCGCGGCGGCTTTCCGCGCGCCTATCTCGCCGCATCGGATGCGGCCAGCCGGCAGTGGCGCGAGGCCTTCATCCGCACCTATCTCGAACGCGACATTCCGCAACTCGGCATCCGGCTGCCGGCCATCGCGCTGCGCCGCTTCTGGACCATGCTGGCGCACTACCACGGCCAGACCTGGAACGGTTCCGAACTCGGCCGCGCCCTGGCGGTGAGCGACAAGACGGTGATGCACTATCTGGAAATCCTCGAAGGCACCTACATGGCGTTCCGCCTCGCGCCCTGGCATACGAATCTGGGCAAGCGGGAAATCAAGGCGCCCAAGGTCTATCTCGCCGACACGGGCCTCCTGCATACCCTGCTCGGCATCGAGCGACAGGAGGCCCTGCTCGCCCATCCGAAATGCGGCGCCTCGTGGGAAGGCCTGGCGCTGCGCGAGTGCATCCTGCACGCCCGGACGCGGCCTGCGGAATGCTTCTTCTGGGGCGCGCACAGCGGGGCGGAACTCGATCTGCTGATCGTGCGCGACGGCAGGAAGTACGGTTTCGAGGCCAAGCTGACGCGCTCGCCCGGCATCACCCCCTCGATGCGCTCCGCCCTGGATGCGCTCGGGCTGGAGCACCTTTTCGTGGTCTGCCACGGCGACGAGTCGCCCTGGCCGCTCGCCGAGCGCATCACCGCCGTGCCGCTCGGCGCCCTGCCGCGCTGGGCGACGCAGAGCGCACTGGGTTCGGGCTCCTAAAGCTTCAGCCCGCGCGGCTTGCGGCCGGCGCGCCTGAAGAGGCGGTCGAAGACGGCGTTGGGCAGCAGCTTCATGGCGCGCGCGACGAGCGCCATCTGCCAGGGCACGACGGCGTAGGCGCGACCGGCGTCGATGACGCGACCGATGCGCCGCGCGGCGACGTCGGCGGGCAGGATGAAGGGCATGCGGTACTTGTTCACCGCCGTCATCGGCGTGGCGACGTAGCCGGGGCAGACGGTGACGACCTTGACGCCGTGCGGCCGCAGCTCGATGCGCAGCGCCTCGAGATAGGTGATGGCGGCGGACTTCGAGGCGCTGTAGGCGCCGGCGCCGGGGATGCCGCGCATGCCGGCCACCGAGGCGATGCCGACGAGGCGGCCGCGGCGCGCTTCGCGCATGGGCGCGACGAAGGGCTGGAAGGTGGCGGCGAGGCCGACGACGTTGGTGCGCAGGACGCGCTCGAACACCTCGACGTCCTCGGCGTGCTCGGTGAGCGTGCCGACGGAAACGCCGGCGTTGGCGACGACGATGTCCGGCACGCCGAAGCGCCGCATGAAATCCTGCGCCGCCTCCGCCATGGCCTGGGCGTCGGCGACATCGGCGGCGTATTGGGCGGGAGCGCCCGGCAGGCCGCGCGCCACTTCGGCCAGCGCGTCGGCGCGGCGCGCGACGAGGCCGAGCTGCGCGCCGCGCGCGGCATAGTGCGCGGCGAGCGCCGCGCCGATGCCGGAGGAGGCGCCGGTGATGAAGATGCGCAAGCGCGGCTTACTTCTTCTTCGGCCGTTCGGCGCGCGCCCTGACGATCAGCTCGTCGAGGGTCTTCATGAGGCCCTCGGGGCTGCCGGTCATCGAGACGGAGGTGACGTACTTGCCGTCGACGACCAGCGTGGGCACGCCGGTGATGTCGTAGGCCTGGGTCTGCTGGATGGCACGCTTGGTCTTGCTCTGCACCGAGAAGGATTTCCATGCCTCGGTGAACTTGGCGCGGTCGACGCCCTTCTTCGCCATCCAGTCGAGCTGGATGCGCTCGTCGTTGAGGTTCACGCGGTCGATGTGGATGGCGTCGAACACCTCGCCGTGCAGCTTCTCGAGCAGGCCCATGGCCTCAAGCGTGTAGAAGGTGCGCGCGTTGGGCATCCAGCGCTCGGTGGGCACGGCGGGGATGATGCGGAATTCGACGTCCTTGGGCAGCTTCGCCTTCCACTTCTTGAGGAAGGGCTCGAGGTCGAAGCAGTGCGAACAGCCGTACCAGAAGAACTCGATGACCTCGATCTTGTCGCCGGTCTCGACCGCCTGCGGGTTGGCGAGCGGCTTGAAGGCCGGCTTGCCCTGGGCGGCGACGGATCCGGCGGCGAGCGCCAAGGTAAGGCCGATCAGGCCCAGCCATTTGTTCAGTTTCATGTCTTGTCTCCTGTTAAGTTCACTGGGTGGCGTCCTTGGTGTCCTTGCCATCCTTGACTCTGACCACGCTGGCCTCGATGCCGTTCTGCGCCAGCAGGGTGCGCGCCCTGGCCATTTCGTCCGGGTTGGCGTAGGGGCCGAGGCGCACACGGTGCATGACGCCCTTCTCGGGCAGGGTCACCTGCTGGATGCTGGCCTCCACCCCCATCAACGCAAGACGCGCCTTCAGGTTGTCCGCGTCGGCGGGTTTCTGGAAGGCGCCGGCCTGGAGGAAGAGGGCTTCGCCGGGAGGCGCCGCCGGCTTCTCGGGCGCGGCCGCCTTGGGCGCCGGTTGCGGCACCGGCTCCTCGGAGCCGGGCAGGATCTTGTAGAACTCGAAGCGCGGCTTCTCCTGCACCTTGTCGCCGGGCTTGCCCGGCAGGGGCAGCGGCGCGGCGGCCTGGGGGCCGGCCTTGGCGTCGGCCGGCCTTTCCGCCTGCGGCTTCTGGCCCTTGGCCTGGAAAGGGAGCGGCGTCTTGTTGAGGTACCAGACGACGCCGGCGGCGACCACCACGCCGATGACCAGGCCGATGAACATGCCGAGGATCGTGCCGCCTGTCTGCCTGCGTGGATTCATGGTCCCCCTCACATGGATTCGGGCGCGCCGACGCCGATGATGCCGAGGCCATTCGCCAGCACCTGGCGCACCGCCAGACAGAGCGCGAGGCGCGCCTCGCGCAGCATCGCGTCGTCGACGAGGAAGCGCTCGGCATTATAGTAACTGTGGAACTCGCCGGCCAAATCCTTCAGGTAGAAGGCGATCAGGTGCGGCGCGTAGTCGCGCGCGGCGTTCTCCACCGTCTCGGGGAATTCCGCCAGGCGTGCGCACAGGGCGAGTTCGCGCTCGTTGCCGAGCGGCGCCAGGCCGGCTTCCGCGAGCGCAGCTTCATCTCCGCCCCACTGCGCCAGCACCGACGAGACGCGGGCGTGGGCGTACTGGATGTAGTACACCGGGTTCTCGTTGCTCTGCGACTTGGCCAGATCGAGGTCGAAGTCGAGGTGCTGGTCGGATTTCCTCAGCACGTAGAAGAAGCGGCAGGCGTCGTTGCCGACCTCCTGGCGCAGTTCGCGCAGGGTGACGAACTCGCCCGAGCGCGTGCTCATCGAGGTCTTCTGTCCGTCGCGGTAGAGCACGGCAAACTGCACCAGCGCCACTTCGAGCCGGTTCTCGTCGAGGCCAAGCGCCTTCACCGCGCCCTTCACGCGCGGGATGTAGCCGTGGTGGTCGGCGCCCCAGATGTCGACGATCCTGTCGAAGCTGCGCTCGTACTTGTTGAGGTGGTAGGCGATGTCGGAGGCAAAGTAGGTGTACAGCCCGTTTTCGCGCTGCACGACGCGGTCCTTCTCGTCGCCGAAGGCGGTGGAGCGGAACCACTTGGCGCCGTCCTGCCCGTAGACGTGGCCGTGCCGCTCCAGCGTCGCCACGGCCTTCTCCACCAGCCCGGTGTCGAAGAGCGACTTCTCCGAGAACCAGTGGTCGAAATGCACGCCGAACTCGGCCAGGTCGTCGCGCGCGTCGCCGAGCTGCTCGGTCAGGGCGAAGCCATGCACGTAGGCGTAGTCGTCGCCGAGCAGGCGCTTGGCGTTGGCGATGAGCGCGTCGAGATGGCCCTCCGCGTCCGCCGCCGCGTCCGGCGCGCCGTCGAGCACGTGCGCCGTGTCGCGCCGGTAGCGCGTACCGTGCGCCTTCTGGATGGCGGCGGCCATGTCGCGCACGTAGTCGCCCTGGTAGGCGTTCTTCGGAAAGGGCACGGTCGAGCCGTGCAGCTCGAGGTAGCGCAGCCAGGTGGACAGCGCCAGGATGTCCATCTGGCGGCCGGCATCGTTCACGTAGAACTCGCGCGTCACCTTCCAGCCGGCGAAGTCGAGCAGGCTGGCCAGGCTGGCGCCGTAGGCCGCGCCGCGGCCGTGGCCGACGTGCAGCGGGCCGGTCGGGTTGGCCGAGACGAATTCGACCTGGACCTTCTTGCCGCCGCCGAGCGTGCCGCGGCCGTAGCCGGCGCCCTGCGCCAGCACGGCGCGCACCGCCTGCAGCTTGGCCGCGGCGGCGAGGGTGAAATTGATGAAGCCGGCGCCGGCGACTTCGGCCTTGGCGACGAGCGGCGACTTCGGCAGCTCGGCGACGAGGCGTCCGGCAATGTCGCGCGGGTTGAGCTTGAGCGGCTTGGCCAGTTGCAGGGCGAGGTTGCTGGCGAAGTCGCCGTGCGCGGCCTGTTTCGGGCGCTCGAGCGTAATCGGTGCATCGACGCTTTCGGGCGCAACCGACTGCAAAGCCGCGCGCAACAAGGCCGTCAGTTCGGATCGGATGTCTGCTGCCATAGGAATCAATTCGGAAAGGGCGGATTATACCTGCCGGACGCCCATCGGCTGCCCGGCATGCCGCCAAATCCAGTTAAAATCAACGCTTTCCCAACCACAAGACGATCTTGCGCCTCTTCCGTCTCCTGAAAATCGTCGGCGTCGGCACCCGCTTCGGGCTCGACCAGCTGGTGCTCGACCAGCCGCGCACCGAGCGCCTGGCGCGCCTGCTGCGCGCCGTTTTATTCTGGCGCGACCTGGCGATGCCGCGCGCGGCGCGGCTGCGCCTGGCGCTGGAGGCGCTCGGGCCGATCTTCGTCAAGTTCGGCCAGGTGCTGTCGACGCGGCGCGACCTGCTGCCGGTGGATCTCGCCGACGAGCTGGCGAAACTGCAGGACCAGGTGCCGCCCTTCCCCTCGGATCAGGCGGTCGCCGTGCTGGAAAAGGCCTTCGGCAAGCCGGTGGGCGAAGTATTCGCCTCCTTCACGGCGGAACCCGAGGCGAGCGCCTCGGTGGCGCAGGTGCATTTCGCCACCCTGCCCGACGGGCGCGAGGTGGCGGTGAAGATTTTGCGGCCGGGCATCGAGCGGGTGATCGCACACGACGTCGCCCTGCTCGACGCCGCCGCCGGGCTGATCGAGGCGGTCTGGCCGGACGGCCGGCGGCTCAAGCCGCGTGAGGTGGTGGCGGAGTTCGCCAAGCACCTCGAGGACGAGCTCGACCTCATGCGCGAGGCGGCCAACTGCGCACAGCTGCGGCGCAACTTCCTGCACTCGCCGCTGCTCGCCGTGCCGGAGGTGCACTGGGACGGGTGTTCGGCGCAGGTGATGACGATGGAGCGCATGCACGGCACGCCGGTCGGCCAGATCGAGGCGCTGCGCGCCGCCGGCGTCGATTTGAAAGGCCTCTCGCGCGCCGGCGTCGAGATCTTCTTCACCCAGGTGTTCCGCGACGGCTTCTTCCACGCCGACATGCACCCGGGCAACATCCTCGTCACGCCCGCCGGACAGTACGTCGCGCTCGATTTCGGCATCATGGGCACGCTCACCGAGGTGGACCAGAACTACCTGGCGCAGAACTTCCTCGGCTTCTTCCGCCGTGACTACAAGGCGGTGGCGCAGGCGCACATCGACGCCGGCTGGGTGCCGGCCGACACGCGCCTCGACGAGTTCGAGGCCGGCATCCGCGCCGTGTGCGAGCCGGTGTTCGACCGGCCGCTGAAGGACATCTCCTTCGGCCGGACGCTGCTGCGCCTGTTCCAGACCGGACGGCGCTTCAACGTCGAGATCCAGCCGCAACTGGTCATGCTGCAGAAGACCCTGCTCAACATCGAGGGCCTCGGCCGCCAGCTCGACCCGGAGCTCGACCTGTGGACCACGGCGAAGCCCTTCCTTGAGCGCTGGATGGCCGAGCGCGTCGGCCTGAAGGGCCTCGCCAACAATCTCAAGCGCGAGGCGCCACAATGGGCCGCGCTGCTGCCGCAGCTGCCGCGCCTGCTGCACCAGGCGCTCGACCCGAAGCCGCTCGCTGCCCTGCGCGAGGAAGTGGCGCGGCTGCAGGCGGAGGCGCGGCGGCAGACGCTGTGGCTGAAGGCGGCCGCCGTTTTGCTCGCCGCGATTCTCGTCGTGCAGCTCGTTTCGCTATAATCCGCCGTCTCCCACGGACTGACTTTTTCCGACCGCCGCCATGCTCCTCACCTTCGTCATCCTCTACCTGCTGGTGTCGATCGGCATCGGCCTCGTCGCCGCCCTGCGCGTGCATGACAGCCGCGACTTCGTCCTGGCCGGCCGCACCCTGCCGCTCTACGTCGTCACCGCCACGGTGTTCGCCACCTGGTTCGGCTCGGAGACCGTGCTCGGCATCTCCTCGACCTTCCTCAAGGACGGCCTGCGCGGCATCGTCTCCGACCCCTTCGGCTCGAGCCTGTGCCTGATCTTCGTCGGCCTGTTCTTCGCCGCCAAGCTCTACCGCATGGACCTGCTCACCATCGGCGACTACTACCGGCGCCGCTTCGGTCCGGCGGTGGAACTGTGCATCAGCCTGGCCATCGTCGTCTCCTACCTCGGCTGGCTCTCGGCGCAGATCGTCGTCATCGGCCTGGTCTTCGAGGTGGTGACGGCCGGCGCCATCAGCCTCACCTGGGGCATCCTCATCGGCGCCGTGGTGGTGCTGATCTACACCCTGTGGGGCGGCATGTTCTCGGTGGCGTGGACCAACTTCTTCCAGATGGTGATCATCATCCTGGGCCTGTTCTACATCGCCTGGATCATCGCCGACAAGGCCGGCGGCGTAGGCACGGTGGTCAGCCACGCCCACGCGGCGGGCAAATTCGAGTTCTGGCCGGCGCCGGAAGCGAAGGACGTGCTGGCCTTCATCGCCGCGGCGGTGACCATGATGTTCGGCTCGATCCCGCAGCAGGACGTCTTCCAGCGCGTCACCTCGGCGCGCAGCGAGCGCATCGCCGTGGTCGGCTCGGTCGCCGGCGGCACGCTCTACTTCCTCTTCGCCTTCGTGCCGATCTTCCTCGCCTATTCCGCCTTCCTCATCGACCCGGCCATGGTCGAGCGGCTGATGGAAAAGGACCACCAGCACATCCTGCCGACCCTGGTGATGGAGCACACGCCGCTGTTCGCCCAGATCATCTTCTTCGGCGCGCTGCTCTCGGCGGTGATGAGCACGGCGAGCGGCACCCTGCTGGCGCCCTCGGTGACGTTCACCGAGAACATCCTCAAGCACTTCGTCATCAAGCGCGAGCTGACCGACAGGCAGTTCCTCTGGCTGATGCGCGGCGTCGTGGCGGCCTTCTCCGTCGTCGTCACGCTGTTCTCGCTGAAGACCGACTCGACCATCTACGAGCTGGTCGTCGGCGCCTACAAGGTGACGCTGGTGGCGGCCTTCGTGCCGCTGGTGGCCGGCCTCTACTGGCGCCATGCGACGACGCAGGGGGCACTCGCCGCCATCGTCTTCGGCGTCGGCATCTGGGTGCCCCTGGAAATCTTCGCGCCCGACGGCCTCTGGCCGCCGCAACTCGCCGGCCTGCTGGGAAGCGTCTTCGGCATGCTGGCCGGCTCGCTCCTGCCGCAGTGGATCGGCCACGCCGGCGTGGCCATGCGCCAGGCGCACGAGCATGCCACGCACGCCCATGCGGCGGCAGCGGGCACGCACCACGTGCCGCACGACGGCGAGCACCACCGCAAGCCGCACTGACGGAATGGCGTCATGCCGGCGCCGCTCTGGTTCCGTGCCTTCAAACGCGCCATCTACGCGCTGCTGGCGCTCAATCTGGCGCTCTACGCGCTGTTCGGCTCGGCCAACGAACTGCTCGATTCGGCCGCCTGGATCGTGCTGCTGGTGCTGTTCGAGATCGAGACGGCGCATGGCGAGCGCCTGACGCCGCGCGGGCGCCTCGGGATCCACCTCGCCCGCTTCGCCGCCTCGGCCGGCGTGCTGGCGGCGGCCGTGGGCTACGTGCTCGAGCGCGAATGGCTGGACGCCGCCAATACCTGGCTCTGGCTGGCCGTCGTCGCCCTGCTCGAGATCGAGGTGCGCTTCCCGCTGGCGGTGGAACGGCGCCGGCGCCTGTTCTGGGCCGGCACCGGCACGCTGTATGCCGCGCTCGGCGCGCTGGTGCTGGCCTGGGCCTGGCGCGGCGACTGGCTCGACGCCTGGGATGCCGCGCTCTGGCTCACCGCCTTCTTCGCCATCGAGCTGAATGTGCTGCATCGCAAGAAAAGCTTATAAACATCAGGCTCGTTTGGTGAGCCACTGCTAAATGCAAAATTCGGCCCAAACCAACGCCGATGTTGGATTACACACGCGTTCACTCTGGCGCATAATACCGATCCATGAACAGACGCCACGAACTGGTCGATGCCTCCCGCCCAGAGAATTCCCAGGCCGCGCTTCATCAGGGCGACTGCCTGGAATTTCTGTCCTCGGCACCGGACGGTTTCTTTCAGCTGATTGTCACTTCACCCCCATACAACCTTGGGAAGGCCTATGAGAAGCGCATTCGTCTCGATGCCTATCTCGAACAGCAGGAAGCTGTTATTCGCGAGTCGGTGCGGGCGCTTGGCGACAAAGGCAGCATTTGCTGGCAGGTGGGCAACCATGTCGACAAGGGCGAAATTATTCCGCTAGACACGGTGCTGTACCCGATCTTCAAAAAGCTGGGGCTGAAACTTCGTAACCGCATCGTTTGGCATTTCGAGCACGGCCTGCACTGCACGAAAAGGCTTTCCGGACGCTACGAGACGATCCTTTGGTTTACAAAGACGGACGATTACGTTTTCCATCTGGACCCAATCCGTGTTCCACAAAAATATCCCGGCAAGAAGCACTTCAAAGGTCCGCGTGCCGGCGAGTTTTCGTGCAATCCTCTTGGAAAGAATCCGGGCGACTTGTGGGTTATTCCAAACGTTAAGAGCAACCATGTCGAAAAAACAGGGCATCCCTGCCAGTTTCCGGTCGAACTTATCGAGCGGCTCGTCCTCTCGATGACCGATCCGGGAGATTGGGTTTTCGATCCTTTTGTCGGTACCGGCACGTCGATCGTTGCCGCGCTTAAAAACGGCCGCAACGGTGCAGGCGCCGAGATTTTTCCGGATTACGTCGAAATTGCGCGCAAGCGCATCGATGACCTGCTCCGCGGCGAACTGAGAACACGCCCGATGACCCGGCCTGTATATGACCCCAAGTCCGCCGGCAACCGCCTGACCGTCGCGCCTTGGGGCGACAACGTGGTCCAGCAGCGGTTGTTTCAGAACCGCAAGGAATACTCCGCGTGAGAATCGTGGAGGCCTATTCCCATCTGAATGGCGAGGAGTATCTTCTCGTACACCGGCCGGAAATCTACAAGGAAATCAGAGAAGCCATTGCTGCCGTCGATGCCGGTGCGCATCAGACGAAGAAGAGTCGCGAAAAAACCATGCGCGGCAAGAAGCTGTTCAGTCCGCGGGCACTCAACAAGGCATTCGAGAAACAATTTCAAAACAAGGAATGGCGCGAAAGCAGGTATCGCTATTTCGTCACAACGAATCGCAAGCACCTGCAGGAACTACTCGGACTCACGCTCAAAGAACAGAAGCAGTACTTAATATCGCAGGGCATCGCCGACCCGATCCAATCCTACAAACAAACCGATTTCGTCAAGGATCGGGTTGCGGTCGAAGTGCAGTTCGGTAAGTACGCCTTCGTTGCATTCGATCTCTTCGTCAAGCATTTGCTGTTCTATAGCGGCGATGTCATCGACGTCGGTGTGGAAATCCTTCCTATGAAGGAAATGTTGCAGGACGCCAATGGCGGACGGCGCATGTCTACGGGCATCGCCTATTTCGAGGGCGAGGTCTATAACATCCTGCGGCACGGAAGAAACAGTCCGCCGGTGCCGCTACTGATTCTCGGCATTGCTCCATAGGCCTTGGCAACGGAACGCCCTGCCATCTCCCCGTTGGCAAGTTACCTCGCCGCCGCCTATGCGTTGCTGGTGGTGTATGCCAGCCTGCACCCCTTCGCCGGCTGGCGCGACAACGGCGTGCCGCCCTTCGCCTTCCTCGAGGCGGCCTGGCCGCGCTACCACACCGGCTTCGACCTCGCCGCCAACGTGCTCGCCTACGTGCCACTGGGATTTCTTCTGGTGCCCGCCCTGCAGGCGCGCCTCGGCGTCGCCGCGGCCGCCCTGGTGGCGGCGCTGGCCGGCGCCGCGCTCGCCCTCGGCCTGGAGACGCTGCAGAACTTCCTGCCCAGCCGCGTGCCCTCCAACATCGACCTCGCCTGCAACGGCATCGGCGCCATGATCGGCGCCGCCGCCGGCATGAACTGGGGCCGCGAGCTCGTCGACGGCGGGTGCCTGCACCGCCTGCGCATGCGCCTCGTCGCGCCCGGCCACGCCGCGGATTTCGGGCTCGTGCTGCTCGGCCTGTGGCTGCTCGCCCAGCTCAACCCCGAGCTGCTGCTGTTCGGCACCGGCGACCTGCGCGACCTGCGCGCCCTGCTCGACCTGCCCGCCCTGCCCTACTCGGCGGAGCGCTTCGCCGTCATCGAGGCCGGCGTGGCGGCCGGCGGCACGCTGGCCGCCGGGCTCGTCTGCTGGTCGCTGCTGCGCCTGCGCAGCCGCGCCCTGCTCGCCGGGATGCTGCTCGCGCCGCTCGCCATCAAGGCCTTCGCCGACGCCGTGCTGGTGAACGCCGCCCAGTTCGCGCACTGGGTCACGCCGGGCAACGCGGCCGGGCTGGCGATCGGCTCAGCAGTCCTGCTCGCCGCCACGTATCTGCCGCCGCTGGCCCAGCGCATCGTCGCCGCGCTGGCCCTGCTCTTCGCCACGGCGCTGGTGAATCTGGCGCCGGAGAATCCCTACCTCACCGCCGCCCTCGCCGTCTGGCAGCAGGGGCACTTCCTCAACTTCAACGGGCTCACCAAGCTGGTCTCCAGCCTGTGGCCCTTCGCCGCGCTGCCCTACCTGATGCTGCCGCGACCGCGCACGGGAGAGCACGAGTGAACGACCCGCTAATTGATTTGCGCGACCGGCTGCGCGCCTTCGCGCGCGAGCGCGAGTGGGACCGCTACCACACGCCAAAGAACCTGGCGATGGCCTTGATCGTGGAAGCGGCCGAGCTGGCCGAGCATTTCCAGTGGCTCACCGCCGAGGAAAGTCAGTCGCTGCGGCACGGCGACAAGCGGGAGGACATCCGCGACGAGCTGGCCGACGTGCTGATCTATCTCATCGAACTGGCCGACACGCTGGACATCGACCTCGCCGCCGCCGCGCGCGACAAGATCGGCAAGAACGCGCTGAAGTACCCCGTCGACAAGGCGCGCGGCAATGCGAAGAAGTACGACGAACTATGACCGAAGGAAATCCAGAGGATAATGACCCAACCCCAAGGAGAGGCGAAATGAGTTTTTTCAAGCACCACGTCTTTTTCTGCACCAACCAGCGCGCGCCCGGCGAGATGTGCTGCAACAACCACGGCGCCCAGGCCATGCGCGACTACTGCAAGGACAAGGTGAAGAACATGGGCGACAAGATCGCCGGCAAGGTGCGCGTGAACAGCGCCGGCTGCCTCGACCGCTGCGACAAGGGCCCGGTGGTGGTCGTCTACCCCGAGGCAGTCTGGTACACCTACGTCGACCAGGAGGACATCGACGAGATCGTCGAGTCGCACCTCGCCCGGGGCAAGGTCGTCGAGCGGCTGAAAATCGACTGATGTCGAAACACGAGCGCGTCCTGCTCGACGGACCGGCCGGCACGGTTGAGGTCTTCGTCGAGGCGCATGATTCGCCCACGGGTATCGCCCTCATCGCCCATCCCCATCCGCTCTACGGCGGCAGCGCCGACAACAAGGTGGTGACGACGCTGGCGAAAGCCTTCCGCGAGCTCGGCTGCGCCACGCTGCGGCCGAATTTCCGCGGCGTCGGCGCCTCGGCCGGCGATCACGACCACGGCGTCGCCGAGACCGGCGACCTCGCCGCCGTGCACGCCTACGCCCGCGGTCGCTTCGGCGCGGCGCTGCCCTTCCATCTCGGCGGCTTCTCCTTCGGCGCCTACGTCGTCACGCGGCTGGCGAAGCAGTTGGCCGAATCCGGCGACCCGGCGCGGCGCCTGGTGCTGGTCGGCACCGCGGCCGGCTTCGTCGAGGGCGCGCGCAGCTACGTCACCGAGGCGGTGGCGCCCGACACGATCGTTATCCACGGCGACCGCGACGAGACGGTGCCGCTCGCCAACGTGCTGGCCTGGGCCGAGCCGCTCGATCTCGCTGTCAGCGTGGTGCCCGGCGCCGACCACTTCTTCCACCGCAAGCTGCATCTCATCCGGCGCATCATCGAATCTCAATGGAGACATTGAGCGTCGCCGGGCTGCGCAAGTCCTACGGCGACACCGCCGTGCTGCAGGGACTGACTTTTGAATTGCGCCCGGGCGAGTGCTACGGCCTGCTCGGCCCCAACGGCGCCGGCAAGACCACCACGCTGCGCTGCGCCCTCGGCCTCACCGCGCCCGACGCCGGCACCATCCGCCTCGCCGGCCTGCCGGTGCCGGAGCGCGCGCGCGAGGCGCGCCTGCGCGTCGGCATCGTGCCGCAGATGGACAACCTCGACCCCGACTTCACCGTGGCGGAGAACCTGCTGGTGTACGGCCGCTATTTCGGGCTCGACGATGCGGCGGTGCGCGCGCGCATCCCGCAACTGCTCGAATTCGCCGGGCTGGCCGGCCGCGCCGAGGTGAAGATCAACACGCTCTCCGGCGGCATGAAGCGGCGCCTGACGCTGGCGCGCGCGCTGGTGAACGATCCCGACCTCCTCTTCCTCGACGAGCCGACCACCGGCCTCGACCCGCAGGCGCGCCATCTCATCTGGGAACGCCTCAAGCAGCTCCTGCAGCAGGGCAAGACGGTGCTGCTCACCACCCACTTCATGGATGAAGCCGAGCGCCTCTGCCACCGCCTCGCCATCATGGACCGCGGCCGCTTCATCGCCGAAGGCAGCCCGCGCGAAGTGATCGCCGCCCACATCGAGCCGGAGGTGGTGGAGGTGTATGGCGAGCCGGGCGGCGCTCCCGCCGGGCCGCCCCAAGGGGGCGCAGCCAACGATTTGGAACAGGCGCAGCCTGCGAACGACCGTCACCCCCTTTCTCGGGAAGGGGGGCGGGGGGATGGCCGTCCTGTCAGCGCCGCCGAATGGGCGCGCGCCGAGGCGGCGCAGTACGCCACGCGCGTGGAAATCACCGGCGAGACGGCTTTCTGCTACCTGACGGAATCTCGCCCCCTGCTGCGCCACCTCGCCGACCGCCACGGCCTGCGCTACCTGCACCGCCCGGCGAATCTCGAGGACGTCTTCCTCAAGCTCACCGGACGCGACCTGAGGGATTGAGATGAATCCTTTTCGCCCGCCCTCGCTCAGCTTGCGCTTCATCCCCGTCTGGCGGCGCAACTTCCTCGTCTGGCGCAAGCTGGCGATCCCCTCCATCCTCGGCAACCTGGCCGACCCGATGATCTACATGCTCGGCTTCGGCTATGGCCTTGGCTCGCTGCTGCCGGAAGTGGGCGGCCTGCCCTACATCACCTTCATCGCCGCCGGCGCGGTGTGCTTCTCGACCATGAACGCCGCCACCTTCGAGGCGCTCTACTCGGCCTTCGCGCGCATGCAGGTGCAGAAGACCTGGGACGCCATCCTCAACGCGCCGCTGGCGCTCGACGACGTTCTGCTGGCCGAACTGGTCTGGGCGGCGGCCAAGGCCGCGCTCTCCGGCGCGGCGATTCTCGCCGTGGCCGCGGCGCTCGGCCTGGTCGCCTCGCCCCTGGCGCTGTGGGTGCTGCCGCTGGTGTTTCTCGCCGGGCTGACCTTCGCCGCGCTCGGCCTGGTCGTGACTGCGCTGGCGCCGAGCTACGATTTCTTCATGTACTACTTCACGCTCTTCATCACGCCGATGGCCCTGCTCTCCGGCGTGTTCTTCCCGGTCGAGCAACTGCCGGCCGCCTTGCGGGCGGTTTCGGCGGTGCTGCCGCTGTCGCATGCGGTGCAAGTCGCGCGGCCGCTGTTCTCGGGCGAGGTGCCGCAGGCGGCGGCGCTGCACATCGTAGTGCTCGCCGGCTATGCCGTCGCCGCCTTCTGGCTGGCACTCGGCCTCGCGCGGCGGCGCCTGCTGAAGTAAGCAGTTGTCGGTTGCCAGTTCCCTGTTGCCTGTCGGGCCGCGGGTTTTTCCGGCAACTGGCAACCGGCAACCGGGAACTATAAAATGCAGCCATGGACGCCCTGCTCGTCATCACCACCCTGCCCGACGCCGAGACGGCGCGCGCGCTTGCCGCGCAACTCGTCGAACAGCGCCTCGCCGCCTGCGTCAGCATCCAGTCGCCCTGCCAGTCGGTGTACCGCTGGGAGGGCAGGATCGAGGATGCCGAGGAGGTGCCGCTGCTGATCAAGACCAGCGCCGCGCGCTATGCCGTGCTGGAGGAGGCGATCCGCGCCTATCATCCCTACGAACTTCCCGAGATCGTGGCAGTCCGAATCGACAGGGGCCTGCCCGGCTACCTGGCCTGGGTGGCGGAAGAAACCGCCCCCCAATAACGTCTACCCTACACATGATGATGCGCCGATTGTTCCTGCTGCTCTCGCTTTGCCTGTCGCTGCCGGCCTTCGCCCAGGAACTGCTCGACGTGGACAAAGCCTTCCGCCTCTCCGCCCGCGCCCTCGACGCCGGCACCCTGGAGGTGCGCTACGACATCGCCAAGGGCTACTACATGTACCGCGACAAGTTCCGCTTCGCGCTGGAGCCGGCCGAGGCGAAGGCAGGCGAGGCGCAGCTGCCGCCGGGCAAGGTGAAGAAGGACGAGTTCTTCGGCGACGTCGAGACCTACCGCAAGGAGGTCGTCATCCTGCTGCCCTTCACCGCGCCGGCCGGGCTGGACGGCGTGACGCTGAAGGCGACCTCGCAGGGCTGCGCCGACATCGGCGTGTGCTATCCGCCCAACACGCAGACGCTGAAAGTGAGCCTGGCCGCGACGGGCGCGGCGCCGGCGGGCGCATTGCCGGCCGCGGCGCCGGACGAAGACGAGACCTCGCAGCTCGCCGGACTGCTGAAGAACGCCGGCTTCTGGCTCGTCCTCACCACCTTCTTCGGCGCCGGCGTGCTGCTCGCCTTCACGCCCTGCGTCTTCCCGATGTACCCGATCCTCTCCGGCATCATCGTCGGCCACGGCCACCACATTTCGAAGGGACGCGCCTTCACGCTGTCGATGGCCTACGTGCTGGGCATGGCCGTCACCTATGCCGCCGCCGGCGTGGCGGCGGGCCTGTCCGGCTCGATGCTCTCGGCGGCGCTGCAGAACGCCTGGGTGCTGGGCGGCTTCGCGGCGCTGTTCGTCGTCCTGTCGCTGTCGATGTTCGGCTTCTACGAGCTGCAGCTGCCGACCTTCCTGCAAAGCAAATTGTCCGAGGAATCCGGCCACATCAAGGGCGGCTCGCTGCACGGCGTCGCCGCCATGGGCGCGCTCTCGGCGCTGATCGTCGGCCCCTGCGTGGCGGCGCCGCTCGCCGGCGCGCTGCTCTACATCGCCCAGACGCGCGACGCCGTGCTCGGCGGCGCGGCGCTCTTCGCCATGGCGCTGGGCAAGGGCGTGCCGCTGGTGATCGTCGGCGTGTCGACGCACTCGCTGCTGCCGCACACCGGGCCGTGGATGGAATCGGTGAAGAAGGCCTTCGGCGTGATGCTGCTGGCGCTGGCGATCTGGTTGGTCTCGCCGGTGCTGCCGGCCTGGGCGCATCTCGCCGCCTGGGGCGCGCTCGCCATCGGCACGGCGATCTTCCTGCGCGCCCTCGACCCGCTGCCGCCGCATGCGCACAACTGGGCGCGCTTCTGGAAGGGCGTGGGGCTCGTGCTGCTCATCGTCGGCGCGACGCAGATCGTCGGCGCGGTGGGCGGCAGCCGCGATCCCCTGCAGCCGCTCGGCTTCCTGCGCAGCGCGGGTGCAGTGGGCGAGCATGTCGCCTTCGAGCGCGTGAAGACGTCGGCCGAGCTCGACGCGCGCCTCGCCGCCGCGGACCGGCCGGTGATGCTGGATTTCTACGCCGACTGGTGCGTCTCCTGCAAGGAGATGGAGAAATACACCTTCTCCGACGCCAAGGTGGCGGCGCAGATGCGGCGCATGATCCTGCTGCAGGTGGACGTCACCGCCAACACCGAGGAGGACAAGGCGCTCTTGAAGCGCTTCGGCCTGTTCGGCCCGCCCGGCATCATCTTCTTCGACCGCCAGGGCCAGGAGCGCAAGAACCTGCGCGTGGTCGGCTATCAGCCGGCGGATCGGTTCATAAAGGTTGTGAATACCGCCCTGGGCAGTTAGCGCGAGACATACCCCCGACGGCGGTTCGCGGGTAAAATCCGCGTTTCCGCATATTCCCCTGAAGCCAAGCGTGTTTTCCGGAATCGTCGCCGCCACCGGCAGGATCACCCATCTGCAGGCCCTGGAGAAGGGGCTGCGCCTCACCGTCGAGGCGCCCGGCCTCGACCTCACCGACGTCGCGCTGGGCGACTCGATCGCCCACGGCGGGGTCTGCCTCACCGTCATCGAGAAGGCCGGCGCTTCTGACAAACCCAGCTACAAGGTGGACGTCTCGCGCGAGACGCTGGACTGCACCGTCGGCCTGGATGCGCCGGGCGAGGTGAATCTGGAGAAGGCGCTGCGCCTGGCCGACCGCCTCGGCGGCCATCTCGTCACCGGCCATGTCGACGGCGTCGGCGAGGTGCTCAGGTTCGAGCCCATCGGCGAGAGCCACGAGCTGGTCATCCGCGCGCCGAAGCCGCTGGCGAAGTACATCGCGCGCAAGGGCTCGGTCACCGTCGACGGCGTCAGCCTGACGGTGAACCGTGTCAGCGGGACTGACTTTTCCATCAACCTGATCCCGCACACCGTGGCGGTGACGACGCTCAAGCGCCTGCAGGCGGGAGCCAGGGTCAATCTCGAGATCGACCTCGTCGCCCGCTACATCGAGCGCATGCTGACGGCCGAAAACGAATGACCGCCTTATCCCCCATACAAGACATCATCGCGGAGATCCGCGCCGGCCGCATGGTCGTGCTGGTCGACGAGGAGGACCGCGAGAACGAGGGCGACCTGGTGCTCGCCGCCGACTGCGTCACCCCCGAGGCGATCAACTTCATGGCCAAGCACGGCCGCGGCCTGATCTGTCTGACACTGACCGAGGCGCGCTGCCGACAGCTCGATCTCCCCCTCATGGTGCGCGACAACCGCTCGCCGCACGGCACCGCCTTCACGCTCTCGATCGAGGCGGCCGAGGGCGTCACCACCGGCATCTCGGCGCACGACCGCTCGCGCACGGTGCAGGCGGCGGTGGCGAAGAACGCCCGGTCCTCCGACATCGTCCAGCCCGGCCACATCTTCCCGCTCATGGCGCAGAATGGCGGCGTGCTGGTGCGCGCCGGCCACACCGAGGCCGGCTGCGACCTCGCCCAGCTCGCCGGGCGCGAACCGGCGGCGGTGATCTGCGAAATCCTCAAGGACGACGGCACCATGGCGCGCCTGCCCGATCTCATCGAGTTCGCCAAGGCGCACAACCTGAAGATCGGCGCCATCGCCGACCTCATCCGCTACCGCAGCGAGAACGAGACCCTGGTCGAGCGCATCGCCGAGAAGGACGTCTCCTGCGTGCATGGCGACTTCCATCTCGTCGCCTATCGCGAGAAGACCGGCGGCGACGTGCATCTCGCCCTGGTGCGCGGCCGCATCCGCGGCGAGGAGGAAACCCTGGTGCGGGTGCACGAGCCGATCACCGTGCTCGACTTCCTCGACTGCCAGAGCGAGCGCCACAGCTTCAGCGTGGACCGCGCCATGCGCACCATCGCCAAGCACGGCAGCGGCGTCATCGTGCTGCTGCGCCGCGCCAGTTCGACGCCCGACCTCCTCGCCGCGCTGCAGAGCGACGGCGACGGCGTTCGCCCCGCCGCCAAGTGGGACCCGCGCCTCTACGGCACCGGCGCGCAGATCCTGCGTGACCTCGGCGTGCGCCGCATGAAGCTGCTCGCCAGCCCGCGCAAGATGCCGAGCATGGCGGGCTTCCAGCTGGAGATCACCGGCTACCTCGCACCCGAAGAAGCAAAGGCATAGACGACACATGGCCAGGTATGACGACATCGAGGAATTCGAACCCGACCTGAAGGGCGCCGGCCTGCGCATCGGCATCGCCATGAGCCGCTTCAACATCGACGTCAGCGAGGGCCTGCTCGGCGGCTGCACGGCGGAGCTGAAGCGTCTCGGCGTGAAAGCCTCCGACATGCAGATCGTCAGCGCACCCGGCGCGCTGGAGCTGCCGCTGATCCTGCAGACCATGGCGCAGAGCGGCCGCTTCGACACCCTCGTCGCCCTCGGCTGCGTCATCCGCGGCGAGACCTACCACTTCGAGATCGTCTCCAACGAGTCGGCGCGCGGCATCACCGACGTGCAGCTCGCCACCGGCGTGCCCATCGCCAACGGCGTGCTCACCACCGAGGACGACGACCAGGCGCTGGCGCGCATGGTGCAGAAGGGCATGGAAGCCGGCCAGGCCGCCATCGAGATGGCGAACTTGCAGCGGCACATCAAGAAATGAAGTCTCCGCGCAGACGCGCCCGCGAATTCGCGCTGCAGGGCCTCTACCAGTGGCAGCTCGCCGGCCATGACGTGCCGTCGATCGAGGCGCATCTGGCCGGCGTCTCCGGCTTCGAGAAGATGGACCGCGCCCTGTTCGATCTGCTGCTGCGGGGCGCCATCGGCGGCGCGGCCGAGCTGGAGGCGCTCATTGCGCCGCTGCTCGACCGGCCCTATGCCGAGCTGTCGCCGATCGAGCGCGCCATCCTGCTGCTCGCCACCTTCGAGCTGCAGCGGCACCTCGAGGCGCCCTACAAGGTGGTCATCAACGAGGCCATCGAGCTGGCCAAGAGCTATGGCGGCACCGACGGCCACAAATACGTCAACGGCGTGCTCGACAAGCTCGCCGCGCAGCTCCGGCCGGACGAGGCCGGGCGCAACCATCGACGCAAAACCACGAGCCCTCCGGAGGAAACATGAGCAAGGAACCCATTGTTCGCGCCAACCCGCAGACGGCCGAGGACAAGCAAATCAAGCACTACGCCGCCGACTGGTGGGTGTACATCGTGCTGGCGCTGTTCATCGGCGGTCTGATTTTCATGACCTATATGCTGACCATCCGCGGCGATGTCATGAACGAGTTCGGCAAGCCGGGCAGCAAGACCGCGCTGCCGCCTGCTGCCCAGTCCGCGCCGGCGGCGCCCGCTGCCGCTCCAGCACCCGCCGAAAAGAAGTAAGCCTGTCGGCGGAGGCCAGGTGCCTTCCGAGTTCGAGCTGATCGCGCGCCATTTCACCCGGCCCGTGTGCCACACGGTGCTCGGTGTCGGCGACGACGCCGCGATCGTGCGCCCCGCGTCGGGCATGGATCTGGTAGTGACCACCGACATGCTGGTCGCCGGCACGCACTTCCTGCCCGACGCCGATCCGGAGGCGCTGGGCTGGAAGGCCCTCGCCGTGAATCTCTCCGACCTCGCCGCCATGGGCGCGCAGCCGCGCTGGGCGGTCGTCGCCGCCGCCCTGCCCGAAGCCGACGAGGCCTGGATCGGCGCCTTCGCGCGCGGCTTCTTCGCCTGTGCCGAGGCATTCGACGTCGACGTCATCGGCGGCGACACCACGCGCGGACCGCTCAACCTTGCCCCCACCGTTTTCGGCGAGGTGCCGCGGGGGCAGGCGCTCACCCGCGCCGGGGCGCGGGCGGGCGACGACCTGTGGGTCTCCGGCACGCCCGGGCTGGCCGCGCTGGGATTGAACCATCGCCTGGGAAAAGTCAGCCTCCCCGACACGGCGGCGGCGCGCTGCCTCGCCGCGCTCGACCGGCCGCAGCCGCGCGTCGGCCTCGGCCTCGCGCTGCGCGGCCTGGCCACGGCGGCCATCGACGTCTCCGACGGCCTGCTCGCCGACATCGGCCACGTCCTGGAATGCTCGGCCCTGGCGGCGGACGTCGCGCTCGACCTGCTGCCGCGCGCCGCGCTCGAAACGGGCGCGCCGGCCGAACTCGCGCGCCAATGCCTGCTCGGCGGCGGCGACGACTACGAGCTGGCCTTCTCCGCCCCGCCCGGGCGGCGCGACGAGATCGACGCGCTGGGCGCGCGGCTGGGACTGCCGCTCACCCGCATCGGCGCCCTGCGCGCCGGTCCGGTGGCGGAACTCGTCCTGCGCGACGCCGCCGGCCGGCCGCTGCCCCCGGCCCAGCACGGCTTCGACCACTTCGCCTGATGCAGAAGCCCGGCCTGCGCTTCCTCTTCGCCCACCCGGCGCACTTCATCGCCCTGGGCTTCGGCAGCGGCCTCTCGCCCGTGGCACCGGGCACGGCCGGCACGCTGGCGGCCTGGCTGCTCTTTCCGCTGCTCCACCGCAACTTCTCCGATGCCGGCTTCCTCGCCTTCCTGCTCGCCGCCTACGTGCTCGGCATCTTCGCCGTCGGCCGCGCCGGGCGGGCGCTGGGGGTGCCCGACCACAAGGCCATCGTCTGGGACGAAATCGTGCCCTTCTGGCTGGTGCTGCTGATGACGCCGCCGGGCCTGCTCTGGCAACTGGCGGCCTTCATCTGGTTCCGCTTCTTCGACATCACGAAGCCGCAGCCGGCGCGCTGGATCGACGCCCATCTCAAGCACGGCTTCGGCGTCATGCTCGACGACCTCGTCGCCGCCGGCTACACGCTCCTGGTACTGGCTTTGTTCATGGTGATCTTCAATGGATAAGGATCTCGAACAGTTGTCTTTTCTCGTCGGCGAGGCCCTGCTTTCGCGCAAACTCATGCTCGCCTGCGCCGAATCCTGCACCGGCGGCTGGGTGGCCGAGGCGGTCACCGCCACGGCCGGCAGCTCGAGCTGGTTCGAGCGCGGCTTCGTCACCTATTCCAACGCGGCCAAGCAGGAACTGCTCGACGTGCAGGCCGACACGCTGCGACGGCACGGGGCGGTGAGCGAGGCCGTCGTGGCGGAAATGGCGGCCGGGGCGCTGCGGCGCAGCCATGCCCAGGTCGCCCTCGCCATTTCGGGGGTGGCGGGGCCCACGGGTGGCTCACCGGATAAGCCAGTGGGGACCGTATGCTTTGCCTGGGTCCTGCGCGGAGAAGCCCCGACGACCGGCACCCGGCGCTTCGCCGGAGATCGCGAAGCGGTGCGCCGGCAATCGGTTCTTCATGCCCTGCAGGGCCTGCTGGACAGACTCGGCGAAGCAAGCACTGACATACATACAACCTGTTGAAAAACGACATGTTTTTGAGGATCATGCCCTGCCCGCCGACCCAGCAAAGACTGTGCCATAATTCAACCGACACCCTGTGAGGAACACTATGGACGACAACAAAAGCAAGGCGCTTTCGGCCGCGTTGGCCCAGATTGAAAAGCAGTTCGGCAAGGGCTCGATCATGCGCCTGGGCGACGGCGAGATCGATCACGACATCCAGGTGGTGTCGACCGGCTCGCTCGGCCTGGACATCGCGCTGGGCATCGGCGGCCTGCCGCGCGGCCGCGTGGTGGAGATCTACGGCCCGGAATCCTCCGGCAAGACGACGCTGACCCTGCAGGTCATCGCCGAGATGCAGAAGCTCGGCGGCACGGCGGCCTTCATCGACGCCGAGCACGCCCTCGACCCGCAATACGCCGCCAAGCTCGGCGTGAACGTTTCCGACCTGCTCATCTCCCAGCCCGACACCGGCGAACAGGCGCTGGAGATCGCCGACATGCTGGTGCGCTCGGGCGGCATCGACGTGGTGGTGATCGACTCGGTGGCGGCGCTGACGCCGAAGGCCGAAATCGAGGGCGAGATGGGCGACCAGCTGCCCGGCCTGCAGGCGCGCCTGATGAGCCAGGCGCTGCGCAAGCTCACCGCCAACATCAAGCGCACCAACACCCTGGTCATCTTCATCAACCAGATCCGCATGAAGATCGGCATCATGTTCGGCAACCCGGAGACCACCACCGGCGGCAACGCGCTGAAGTTCTACGCCTCGGTGCGCCTCGACATCCGCCGCACCGGCAGCATCAAGAAGGGCGAGGAGGTGGTCGGCTCGGAGACGCGGGTGAAAGTGGTCAAGAACAAGGTGGCGCCGCCCTTCCGCCAGGCGGAGTTCGACATCCTCTACGGCGAGGGCATCTCGCGCGAGGGCGAGATCATCGAGCTGGGCGTGCTGCACAAGCTGGTCGAGAAGTCCGGCGCCTGGTACGCCTGCAACGGCGAACGCATCGGCCAGGGCAAGGACAACGCGCGCGAGTACCTCAAGGAGCATCCCGAGATGGCGCGCGAGATCGAGAACAGGATCCGCGCCGCGGTCGGCGTGGCCGAGCAGGCGCCCGCCGTCGCCGAGGCTTGAGCGCGGAACTGAAAAACAAGGCGCTGCGGCTGCTCGCCCGCCGCGAACATACCCGCGCCGAACTGGCGAACAAGCTTTCCGGCGAGGCCGGCCGGGACGAGGTCGACGCGATGCTCGACCGGCTGCAGCAGGCCGGGCTGCTCTCGGATGCGCGCTTCGCCGAGTCGCTCGTCGCCGCGCGCGGCGCCCGTTACGGTGCGGCACGCCTGCGTCATGACCTGAGGGTCAAGGGCGTCGCCGAGGAGATCATCGCCGGCGCCCTGCCGCAGGATGCCGAGGGCGAGGCGGCGCGGGCGCGCGAGGTCCGGCGGCGCAAGTTCGGCGCGGCGCCGGCCGACCGCGCCGACTACGCGCGCCAGGCGCGCTTTCTGCAAAGCCGCGGCTTTGCCGCCGACGTCATCCGGCGCGTATTGAAGGAAATCGAAGAGTGAGCGCCGTCCGCCGGGCCGCCCCAAGGACGGCGCGGCCAACAACATGGAGCCGCGCAGCGGCGAACAACCGTCACCCCCTTCCCGGGGAAGGGGGTTGGGGGGAAGGTCATTAAATGAGTTTGCTGAAGGTCACGGAGCTGAGGAAGAAATACAAGTCGCGCACCGTCGTCAAGGACGTCTCCTTCGAGGTGAGAAGCGGCGAGGTGGTGGGGCTGCTCGGCCCCAACGGCGCCGGCAAGACCACCTGCTTCTACATGATCGTCGGCCTCGTCACCGCCGACGGCGGCGACATCCGCATCGACGACGAGCCGATCGTCCACATGCCGATCCACCGCCGCGCGCGGCTCGGCCTGTCCTACCTGCCGCAGGAGATCTCGGTCTTCCGCAAGCTCAACGTGGCGGAAAACATCCGAGCCGTGCTCGAGCTGCAGTTGCTCACCGAGGAGCAGATCGAAGAGCGCCTCGACGAACTGCTCGGCGAGCTGCACATCGCCCACCTGCGCGACAACGCCTCGATCTCGCTTTCCGGCGGCGAGCGGCGCCGCGTCGAGATCGCCCGTGCGCTCGCCACCAGCCCGCGCTTCATCCTGCTCGACGAGCCCTTCGCCGGCGTCGACCCGATCGCCGTGCTCGACATCCAGAAGATCATCCGCTTCCTCAAGGAGCGCGGCATCGGCGTGCTCATCACCGACCACAACGTGCGCGAGACCCTCGGCATCTGCGACCACGCCTACATCATCAACGAGGGCGAGGTGCTGGCGGCCGGCAAACCGGAGGAAATCGTCCATAATGAAAGCGTGCGCAAGGTCTATCTGGGCGAGCATTTCCGCCTGTAGGGCTCCCACCAGCCTACGCCAGCAGAACCGCACTCTCGGCCGATGAAACAGACCCTTCAGCTCAAGCTCTCGCAGCACCTGGCGCTGACGCCGCAACTGCAGCAGTCGATCCGGCTGCTGCAGCTCTCGACGCTCGAGCTGAACCAGGAAATCGAGACCTTCCTGCAGGACAACCCCCTGCTCGAGCGCGAGGACGAGCCGGCGCCGGAAGCGCCGGCCTATGCCGCCTCGGGCGATGCCCTGCAGACGCCCGCCGAATCGCTCGACGGCGCCCCGCCGGAGCCGAACTTCGGCGATGCCGTCCCGGCCGACTGGATCGGCGAAGGCGGCGCCTCCCCCTCGCGCGACGACCGCAACGACGACGAACCCTCCTTTGCCGAGATCCAGGCGGCTGCCACCTCCCTGCGCGACCACCTCGACGCCCAGTTGGCCATGATGCCGCTCTCCGAGTGCGACCGCAGCCTGGTGCGCCTGCTCATCGAGGCGCTCGACGACGACGGTTATCTGGCGCAAAGCCTGGAAGAGCTGGCCGAAATGCTGCCGCCGGAACTGGAGGTCGACCTCGACGAGCTGCAGATCGCGCTCAAGCACCTGCAGAACTTCGATCCGCCCGGCATCGGCGCGCGCAACGCCTCGGAGTGCCTGGCGCTGCAGCTGGCCAACCTGCCCGCATCGCGCACGCGCGACCTGGCGCTGAAGATCGTGCGCAACCACCTCGACCAGCTCGCCGCGCGCGACTACGTGCGGCTGCGCAAGGCGGTGGCTTGCGGCGAGGAGGAACTGCGCGAGGCGCAGGCGCTGATCCGCTCGCTCAACCCGCGCCCCGGCGCGCAGTTCTCGCCGGCCGACACGCGCTACGTCGTGCCCGACGTCGTCGTGCGCAAGGTGCGCGGCCATTGGGTCGCCTCGCTCAACGCCGAGGCGATGCCGAAGCTGCGCATCAACCGCCTCTACGCCGACATCCTGCAGGGCCAGCGCGGTTCCGGCCTCGCCAGCCAGCTGCAGGAGGCGAAGTGGCTGATCAAGAACGTGCAGCAGCGCTTCGAGACCATCCAGCGCGTCTCGCAGGCCATCGTCGAGCGCCAGCGCCAGTTCTTCGAGCACGGCGAGGTGGCGATGCGGCCGCTCACGCTGCGCGAGATCGCCGACCAGCTCGGCCTGCACGAGTCGACCATCTCGCGCGTGACGACGCAGAAGTACATGGCCTCGCCGCGCGGCGTCTATGAACTGAAGTACTTCTTCGGCAGCCATGTCGCCACCGAGGCGGGCGGCGCCGCCTCCTCCACCGCCATCCGCGCGCTCATCAAGCAGCTGGTCGGCGCCGAGGACGGGAAGAAGCCGCTCTCCGACGCCCAGCTCGCCGAGATCCTCGGCCAGCAGGGCATCGTCGTGGCGCGCCGCACCGTGGCAAAGTACCGCGAAGCCATGAACATCCCGCCGGTCAACCTGAGGAAGTCGATCTGAGCGGCCGTTAACCCTTTCACACAGGGCTCCTGCTCACCGCGACGGAGCCCGCCCTAGCCAAGGAGCCAACATGAACATGAACATCAGCGGGCATCACCTCGAAGTCACGCCGGCCATCCGCGATTACGTGCAGGCGAAGCTGGAGCGGGTCCTCCGGCACTTCGACCACGTCACCGCCGTGCATGTCATCCTCTCGGTGGAGAAGCTGCGGCAGAAGGCGGAGGTGACGGTGCACGTGCGCGGCAAGGACATCTTCGTCGAGGCGCAGGACGAGAACCTCTACGCCAGCATCGACGCCCTGGCCGACAAGCTCGACCGCCAGGTGCTCAAGCACAAGGAAAAGAAGAAGGAGCACGCCCACGAGGCGCTCAAGCACCAGGCCACGGAATAGGCCTCGCAGCCGGGGGGGCTTTCCCGGTATAATGCGCCCCCTACCCGGGAACGCCTGCCACGACCCCATTTAACGCCGCTTCCCGCGCAAGCCCGAAGCCAACCGCGGCCGCACCGCCATGAACCTCATCGCCAAACTTCTTTCCCCTGACAACATCCAGGCCAGCCTCGATGCGAGCAGCAAGAAACGCGTCTTCGAGCAGGCCGGCCTGGTGTTCGAAAACAACCAGGGCATCGGCCGCAGCACGGTGTTCGACAGCCTCTTCGCCCGCGAGAAGCTCGGCTCGACCGGGCTCGGCCAGGGCGTCGCCATCCCGCACGGCCGCATCAAGGGCCTGAAGGAGGCGGTCGGCGCCTTCCTGCGCCTCGCCGCGCCGGTGCAGTTCGACGCGCCCGACGGCAAGCCGGTCAGCCTGCTCTTCGTGCTGCTGGTGCCCGAACAGGCCACCGAACAGCACCTGCAGATCCTCTCCGAACTGGCGCAGATGTTCTCCGACCGCGCCTTCAGAGAGCAGCTCGCCGCAGCGCCCGATGCGGCGGCCATTCACGCCCTGTTCACCGGCTGGCAGGCCCATGCGGCAAGCGAGCGTCGCGCAGCTGTTTGAGCACCACCGCGAGCGCCTGCAGCTGCTGCGGGTGGGCGGCAACCTCGACGCGCAGATCTCGGTCAACCGCGACAACGCCTCGCCGGCCGACCTCGTCGGCCACCTCAACCTGATCCACCCCGACCGCATCCAGGTCATCGGCGCACCCGAGATCGACTGGGCAGCTCAGCAGCACGCGGTGCGCGTCTCGCGCCACATGGAGGAGATCATCGCCGCCCACCCGCCGGCCTTCATCGTCGCCGACGGCTGCCCGATCCCCGCCCCGGTGCGCGAGGCCTGCGAGAAATCCGACACGGCCCTCTTCTCCACGCCGGAGTCGGCCGCCGCGGTCATCGACCTGCTGCGCATCTGGCTGTCGCGCCAGCTGGCCGAGACCATCGAGCTGCATGCCGTCATGATGGACGTACTCGGCATGGGCGTGCTCATCACGGGCGACTCCGGCGTCGGCAAGAGCGAACTGGCGCTCGAACTCATCTCGCGCGGCCACGGCCTCGTCGCCGACGACATCGTCGAGATCGCCCGCGTCGCGCCCAACACGCTGGAGGCGCGCTGCCCGCCCATGCTGCGCGACTTCCTCGAGGTGCGCGGCCTCGGCGTGCTCAACATCCGCACCGTGTTCGGCGAAACGGCCTGCCGGCGCAAGATGCCCCTCAAGCTGGCGGTCAACCTGATCCGGCCGCAAAAGGGCGTGGTGGATATAGACCGACTGCCGCTCGGCGCGGAGACGCAGGACATCCTCGGCATTCCGGTGCGCAAGGTGAACATCCCGGTCGCCGCCGGCCGCAACCTCGCCGTCCTGCTCGAGGCCGCCGTGCGCTCGACCATCCTGCTGCTGCGCGGCATCGACAGCACGCAGGAATTCGTCGAGCGCCACAAGCAGGCCATGGACGGCGCCGACGGCGCTGTCAACTAAGCCGCCGCCGGCGTTCTTCTCCCTGCGGCCCTTCCCCGCACACACTCTAGGAGAAAACGAATGCACAAACTGATTCTGGCCGCCGCGCTGTCCCTCTTCGCGGCACAGGCCGCCCTGGCGCAGGCGCCCGCGGCATCCGCCGCCCCTGCCGCCCCTGCCGCCACCGAGAAGAAGGCGCCTTCCGAGAAGCAGGTCAGGCAGCAGGAGCGCATGAAGGCCTGCAACGAGAAGGCGGCCGACAAGAAGGGCGACGAGCGCAAGGCCTTCATGAGCGAGTGCCTGAAGGACAAGCAGGGCGCCCAGCAGGACAGGATGAAGAGTTGCAACAAGGAGGCCGGCGACAAGAAGCTCAAGAGCGACGAGCGCAAGACCTTCATGAGCGAGTGCCTCAAGGCCGACAAGCCGGCCGAAGCCAAGCCCGCCGCCGCGCCCGTCAAGAAGTAAGCCGCAATAGCTGTCGTCCCCCCGTACCGCCGCTTGCCGCGGTTGTACGGGGGCCTGCTTTTTGCCACAATCATTCCCCTTGCATTGCGCTTCCAAAGGCTGCCCATGCGCCGTGTCCGACTCGCGCTCGCCGTACCGTACGCACTGACTTTTCTCCTGGCCGGCGGCAGCGCCCAGGCCTTCAAGTTCTCCGAGGAGGAGGAAAAGTCCAGACAGGAGGACCAGGCGCGCGGCCAGCGCATCGGCCAGCTGGTCTCCGCCCCCTGCAAGAAGCAGCTGAAGAACCAGAAGATCATGCTGGTCATCGCGGAGCGCACCTCGAACGGCTTCAACACGACGCAGAGCCGCTACGGCCCGCACTTCCAGGCCATCAACCACCGCCTGCGCGCGCTCGGCCTGAAGACCTACACGCAGGAGGAGATCCGCGCGCAGATCGCCCAGGCCGAGATCGAGGCGCACTTCCGCAACGACCCGGACGCCGCCATCGCCGCCTCGAAGAAGCTCGGCGCCAACTTCATCCTGCGCGGCCTCATCACCACCCAGACCGGCATCAATCCGGTGCTGAAGATCAACGAGGTCGCCGTGCACATGGGCTTCACCCTGGTCTCGGCGGGCGGCAGGACGATTTCCAACGTCACGGCCAGGGCCGATTCCTATTCCGGCACCGACACGCTCGGCATGGCGCTCACCCTGGTGAACGAGCAGGCCGACGAGGCGGTGGCCCGGCTCTACAACGACTATTGCCGCAGCGCCGGCGCGAAATGAACTGGAGAAGAAGATGAACCGACCGAACCGCACGCTGTCCCTCGCCTTCGTCCTGCTGTCGGGCGCGGCCGCCGCCCAGCCCACCTTCGAGAGCCCCTCGCCGACGCAGGGCAGCAGCACCTCGCAGAAGGCCAACGAAATGGCCGACAAGGGCATGTACAAGCCGGTCGAGTACGTGAATGCCGCCAAGCCCGGCCCGGCCATCATCGTCATCCCGGGCGAGGTGAAGAGCAACAACGCCAACTTCGCGCAGAAGTTCGGTCCCAACAACATCGCCGACTTCGCCGAACTGGAGCTGACCAAGGCCAACTTCAAGGTGCTGGAGCGCTCCAGCCTCGGCCACCTGCTGCAGGAGTTCCAGCTCGCCTACAACCTGGGCGACCCGCAGACGGCGCACAAATACCTGCAGAAGGGCAAGCTGAAGACGACGAAGTGGGTGATGAAGTTCGACATCCTCAAGGCCGAGCAGGTGGCGCAGGCGCAGGAAGGCTTCAGCGGGCGCCCGATCGGCGCGCTGATCGGCATCTTCGGCGGCGGCCGCGGCGGCGCCGCCGGCGATGTCGTCGTCAGCTCGGTGGACACGCGCGAGTCGACCGGCGTCTGGATCATCGGCATGCGCTGGAAGATCATCGACGCCAACACCACCGAGCAGGTGGCACAGGGCTACACCGAGGAGAAGATGGAACTCGGCGCCAAGTCGACCTCGGTGCTCGGCTTCTCCGGCGGCCAGGCCGGCGGCCTGACCCTCGACGGCATGGTGCAGCGCCTGGTGCAGAAGAACGTCTGGGAAATCGACTCGAAGCATAAATAACCTTCCCCCCCGCCCCCCTTCCCGAGGAAGGGGGTGACGGTGGTTCGCGTGGCGCGCAAGCGCGCCCCGTTGGGGCAAATGACAACCCACCCCCCATCCCCCGCCCCGAGGGCGGGGGCGACTAGAATGAGGGAGCAGCCGTCATGACTGAACTGAAGAAGCTCGGCAAGTACGAGATCCGGGGAGAGCTCGGACAGGGCGCCATGGGCATCGTCTACGACGGCTTCGACCCGATGATCGGCCGCCGCGTCGCGCTGAAGACCGTGCGCCGCGACCAGCTCGACCGCGCCGAGGTCGAGGAGATTCTCGCCCGCTTCAAGCGCGAGGCGCAGGCCGCCGGCCGCCTCAGCCACCCCAACATCGTCTCGATCTACGAATACGGCGAAGATGCGGGCACCGCCTTCATCGCCATGGAATTCATCGAGGGGCGCGAGCTGCGCGACCATTTCGACGCCAACGAGCGCTTTCCGATGGCGGAGATCGTGCGCATCATGGGCCAGCTGCTCGACGCACTCGATTTCTCGCACAAGAACGGCGTCGTGCATCGCGACATCAAGCCGGCCAACATCATCCTGCTCAAGGACGGCACGGTGAAGGTGGCCGACTTCGGCATCGCGCGCGTCGAGTCGTCCAACCTGACCCAGGCCGGCTCGGTGCTGGGCACGCCGAGCTACATGTCGCCCGAGCAGTTCATGGGGCAGACCGTCGACGGCCGCTCCGACCTCTTCTCGGCCGGGGTCATCCTCTACCAGTTCCTCACCGGCGAGAAGCCGTTCACCGGCGCGCTCACCACCATCATGCACAAAGTGCTGAAGGAGGAACCGCCGGCGCCCTCGGCGCTCAACGTGCAGGTGCCGCGCCCCTTCGACGCGCTGATCCGCAAGGCGCTGGCCAAGCGCCCCGACGAGCGCTTCCAGAACGGGCGCGAGTTCGCCATCGCCCTGAAGATGGCGGCGGCGGGCCAAGCCCTGCCCGGCGACGGCGAGGCCACGCTGGTAAGCGCGGCGGAGCAGACCCTCGCCGTCGAGAAAACCCTGGCGATGCCGAGGCCGGCGGCTGCCCCTGCGCCTGCCCCCCCGGCGGCGGCCGCGCCGGCCCCGGCGAAAAAATCCGGCCTGGCCCTGGCGCTCGCCGGCGGCCTCGCCGTCATCGGGCTGGGTGCCGCCGCCTACGTCTTCATGGGCAAGGGCGGCGCGCCGCAACCGGCGGCCACGCCCCAGGCGACCGCCCCCGCGGCGCCGGCCGGCGCGGTGCCGGGCGCCGATACCAGCATCATCGCCATCAGCGCCCTCGGTCTGGCCGACCCGTCCGACCCGCGCTATGCCCAGGACAAGGGCCTGCTCAACGCCGACCTGCGCGAGGACGCCAGGCGCCAGCTCGTCGAGAAGGCCCTCGCCCTCTACGTCGAGCCGGGCTCGCTCAGCAAGCACTACACGCTGGTGCGCGACAAGCTGCTTTCGCGCAGCGGCGAATTCATCCAGACGGTGCTGGAGGAGGAGCCGCCGCACCTCGGCAAGGACGGCCTCATGTCACTCGCCACGCGCGCCACGGTGAGGGTGCGCGACGTGCAGAAATCGCTCAACCAGGTGTCGCGCGAGGAGCGCGTCGATTTCATCCGCAACAACGGCGACCCGAAGATCTCGGTGGCGATCACCGCCAAGAGCGCCGAGTCCGATCCGGCCGCCCCGGCGCAGCGCTCGCCGCTGGCGGAAAACCTGCTCAAGGAGCGCATCCAGTCCTTCGGCTTCCGCGTCTGGAACGACGACATGGCGAAGGACGGCAAGGGCGGCGCCGATTTCGCCGTCACCGGCGAGGCGAAGTTCAGGAAACTCTCGGCCAAACTCGCCGCCTCCGGCATCACGGTGGAGAAGTTCGTCCTCACCTCGTGGACGGTGAAGGCCACCGACAAGAGGAGCGGCGAGGAGATCTACTACAACACGCAGACCCCGGAAAAGACGAGCTGGGCGACGGAGGACGAGGCACTGCGCGACGTCGGCAAGCTGATCGGCGAGGAGTTCTCCAAGGGCTTCTTCCTGCAGCACTTCCATTTCAGCGGCCGGAAGGTGCGCCTCAAGCTGCAGGGCCTGCCGAACAAGGACACTGCCCAACTGCTGCTGCGCGAGCTGAACGGCCTGCGCAACGTCCTCTCGGCCGGCCTGTCGGGAAGCGACACCTTCGACCTGCTGCTCTCCGGCGGCGTGGCCAACACGGTGGAGCTGGTGCAAAGCGCCGTCCTCAAGCCGCTCAACCACAAGCTCGGCAAGCAATGCCTGAACGCCGGCACGGCAGGCGAGAGTGAAGTCGCGGTGACGCTGGAGCCGGGCTGCCGCGAGGCCGCCGTCCTCTCGCGCCTCGACACCCTGCCGCCGGCGGCGCTGATCGAGGCGCCAGCCCCGCGGCGCGAGGCGGTGGTGAAGAACCCCGACACGCTGAAGAAACTCAGCATATGAAAAAGAAGGCCCCGGTCCGGGGCCTTCTTTTTTCCGTCCGGCCAGGTCTTCAACCGACCTTGAACTCGACCACCTCGCTGTTCTCGTCGAGGGCATGGCCGAAGCTGATGACGCCCTTGTTGCGCAGGATCACCTCCTCGCGCTTGAGCGCGAATTCCGCCTCGCCATCGAAGGTGACGTAGGTGCCGTTGGTGCTCTGGTCGATGAGCACGAATTTGTCGCGGCGCCGCTCGATGCGCGCATGGGTGCGCGAGGCGCGGCGGTCGGTGATGATGATGTCGCTGGCTGCGTCGCGCCCGAGCGAGAACATGCCGTGGCCGGCATCGAGCACCTTTTCCTCGCCGCCGTGGCGAAGGACCATGCGCGCGACGGCAGGCGCGGCGGCGATGCTGGCCGACTTCATGGTCAGGTCATCCGATTCCTGCCAGATCACCTCGCATACCCGCACGTCCTCGGCCTTGCCCTTCACCGCCAGCGCGTCGATCTCGCGCGTCGACTGCTGCAGCAGCACCGGCAGGACATTGACCGTGTCGCGCGTGATGATGATCTGGCCGGCCTTGGCGAGACCCGCCATGCGCGCAGCGGTGTTCACCGTGTCGCCGAAGACATCCTTCGCCTCCTCGATCGCAGGCCCGAAGTGGAAGCCGACGCGGATGCCGAGCTTGATGCCGCACACCGGCGGCAGGTCGTCCACGCGCTGCTGCATGGAGCAGGCCGCGTCCATGCCGGCTTCCGCGCTGTCGAACACCGCCATCACCTCGTCGCCGATGGTCTTGATGACGCGGCCCTTGAACTGCTCGGTGGCGCGCGTCATGCGATTGAGGCAGCGCTCGACGGCATGCAGGGCCTCCTTGTCGCCCAACTTCTCGTAGAGGCGGGTGCTGCCGGACACGTCGGCGAACAGTACGCAAAGATTGCGTTCGGCTTTGGTGCTCATGCGAAGCGATGTGATTGCTGGATTCCTGAATGGGGAATCATATCAAACCCCCACGTCCGGGCGAAGCGTGATGACGCCGGAATCGTCGAAATCGTCGGGGTCGAAGGCGCGGTCGCCCTCCGGGTCGGGTCGCCCGTCGGCCTTCAGGTTGCGGAAGTCGTAGAGCCTCGGGTCGGCCAGGTGCGAGGGGGCAACGTTGCCCAGCGCCGCGAAGATCTTCTCCACCCGGCCGGGGAAGCGCTTGTCCCACTCGCGCAGCAGCGCCTTGGTCTCCTTGCGCTTCAACTGCTCCTGAGAGCCGCACAGGTCGCAGGGGATGATCGGGAAGCGCCGCAGCCGCGCCCAGGCCTCGAGGTCGCGCTCGCGGCAGTAGGCGAGCGGGCGGATGACGATGTGGCGGCCGTCGTCGGAGACCAGCTTGGGCGGCATGGCCTTCAGCTTGCCGCCGTAGAACATATTCAGGAACAGCGTCTCGAGGATGTCGTCGCGGTGGTGGCCGAGCGCGATCTTGGTCGCGCCCAATTCCCCGGCGACGCGGTAGAGCACGCCGCGGCGCAGCCGCGAACAGAGCGAGCAGGTGGTCTTGCCCTCGGGGATGACGCGCTTCACCACCGAGTAGGTGTCCTGCTCCTCGATGTGGAAGGGGATGCCGAGGCCCTTCAGGTATTCCGGCAGCACCTCGGCGGGGAAGCCCGGCTGCTTCTGGTCGAGGTTAACGGCGACCAGATCGAAGCGCACCGGCGCAATCTCGCGCAATTGCAGCAGGATGTCGAGCAGGGCGTGGCTGTCCTTGCCGCCGGAGAGGCAGACCATGACGCGGTCGCCATCCTCGATCATGTTGAAATCGCCGATGGCCTGGCCGACATTGCGGCGCAGGCGCTTGGCCAGCTTGTTGGACTCGTGCCTTTCCTTTTCGCCCAGCGCCTCGGGCAGCAGGGCTTCCAGATACGCGCTCACAGGAAGACACTCCTGCCGCCGTCGACGGCGATGATCTGGCCGGTGACGAAAGGCGCGTCGGCGAGCAGGAAGCGCACGGTGCGGGCGATGTCGGCGGGATCGCCGCAGCGCTTGAGCAGGGTGCGCGCGACCACCGCCGCCTGCGAGGCGGCGTCGAAGGAGCCGTCCTCCGGCCAGAGGATGGGCCCGGGAGCGATGCCGTTCACGTGCACGCTCGGCCCCAGCTCGAGGGCCAGGGCGCGCGTCAGGCCGGCCAGCCCGGCCTTGGCGGCGCAATAGAGCGGGTAGTTCTTCAGCGGCCGCTCGGCGTGGATGTCCGTGATGTTCACGATGGCGCCGCGCGCCAGGGCGAGATGCGGCGCGGCGGCCTGGGAAAGGAACAGCGGCGCCTTGAAGTTGGTGCCGACGAGATCGTCCCATTCGGCCGCGCCGATGGCGCCGAGCGGCGTGGCGCAGAAGCTCGAGGCATTGTTCACCAGGGCATCGAGCCGGCCGAAGTGTTTCACCGTTTCCTCGACCAGGCGCGGCAGGTGTTCGTTGTCGAGCAGATCGGCCTGGAAGGCGACGGCGGAGCCGGCGCGCGCGGCATTCAGAGACGCCACCAGCGCCTGCGCCTCGGCCGCCGAGCTGCGGTAATGCAGGGCCAGCACGGCGCCTTCGGCATGCAGGGTGCGCGCGATCTCGGCGCCGACGCGGCGGGCAGCGCCGGTGACGAGGACCACCTTGCTTGTTAGGGCATTGTTCATAAGTTTGCGAATTTTAACGGATTCGGGCACATTCGGCCCCGCCATGAGCCTTCCGACGCCCGATTCCGCCGCCGCCGAAAGCAGCGCCCGCCTGGTGGCGCGCATTGCTTCGGAAATCGATCAGGCCGGCGGCTGGATTTCCTTCGACCGCTACATGGAGTTGGCGCTCTACGCGCCCGGCCTCGGCTACTACAGCGGCGGCGCGCGCAAGTTCGGCGCGGCGGGCGATTTCGTCACCGCGCCAGAGCTCTCGCCGCTCTTCGCCGAGGCGCTGGCCGCCCAGCTCGAACCGATCCTGGCGGCCAGCGCGCCGCGCCTCCTCGAGGCCGGCGCCGGCAGCGGCGCCCTGGCGCTCGGCCTGTTGCGCGCGCTGGAGCGCCGTGGCGCCCTGCCCGAGCGTTACGAGATCCTCGAAGTGTCCGGCGAGCTGCGCGCCCGCCAGCAGGAAACGCTCGCCGCCGTGCCGCAGCTGGCGGAACGGGTCGCCTGGCTGGACGCGCTGCCGGACACTTTCAGCGGCGCAGTCGTCGCCAACGAGCTGCTCGACGCGATGCCCGTGCATATCGTCACCTGGCGCGAGGACGGCGTCTTCGAGCGCGGCGTGGCACTGGAGAACGGTGCCTTCGCCTGGCAGGACCGGCCCGCCGCCGGCGCCCTGCTCGCCGTGTCGCAGGGACTGACTTGTGTTGCGCCGCCCTACGTTTCTGAAATCAATCTCGCCGCCCGCGCCTGGGTCGCCGAATGGGGGCGCCTTCTTCAGCGCGGCGCCCTGCTCCTCATCGACTACGGCTTCCCGCAGCGCGAGTATTACCACCCCCAGCGCGCCGAGGGCACGCTGATGTGCCACTACCGCCACCACGCCCACGGCGATCCGCTCTGGCTACCGGGACTCAACGACATCACGGCGCACGTCGACTTCACAGCGATGGCCGAAGCGGGCCACGACGCCGGACTGGACGTGCTCGGCTACACCAGCCAGGCGCAGTTCCTGCTCAACTGCGGCCTCGCGCAGTTGCTCGAAGCACATCAGGCCGACGGCGCTGCCGCCTACGCGGCGCTCGCCTCGGGTGCACAAAAGCTCATCAGCCCCGCCGAGATGGGCGAGCTGTTCAAGGTGCTGGCGCTGGGGAAGGGAATCGGGGAACCGCTATTGGGTTTCACGCACGGTGATCGCAGCCACGCTTTGTAAGTGAAGACGCAAGGGTTTGTCGCGATGCTGCCGGCCCTCAGCGATCAGGCCGTCGGGACGCGCGCCCGCACGCCCGCCACAACACCTTGCGTCCTCCCGTGCTGCTTGAGTGAGTTAACGGCTTCGGCGCCTTTGGGTTGATCTGATTCTCGTGTAGGGAACCGTCCTACTTCAATTTTTCGAGGCAGGCGCGGATCTTCTCCGGAATGGCGGTGGGCTTGTCCTTCGCGCGGTCGACGAAGACGTGCACGAAATGCCCCTGCGCCGCCGGCCTGTCCTCGCCCTGGCGGAACAGGCCGACCTCGTAGCGCACCGAGGCGTTGCCGAGGTGCGCCACGCGCAGGCCGGCGTCGATCGTCTCGGGGAAGGTGAGCGGGCGATGGTAGCGGCAGGTCGACTCGACGCAATAGCCGACCACCGTTCCGTCATGGATGTCGAGCCCGCCTTCGCGGATCAGGTATTCGTTGATGACGGTGTCGAAGTAGGAGTAATAGACGACGTTGTTGACGTGGCCGTACACGTCGTTGTCCATCCAGCGGGTGGGGATGGCGAGGAAGTGGGGGTAGCTGGCGCGGCGTTCGGAGGGTGAAGTCATGCCCGCATTGTAGCGGCAGGCGCCGCCACAATGCGTCGGAAGGGCCGTCTACTCCTGGCAGAGGTAGACGTTGCGCAGGAAGGCCTCGGCGTCCCGTTCGGCGCCGCGGCTTTCGTGCCGCGCCGGTGACCGAAGGAAATCCCTGTGGGACACCGCTTCCTGCAGCGCCAGGCCAACTTCGGGCTGCGGCAGCCAGTTGGAGAGGAGCACCTCCTCGCCATACTCTTCGCGCAGTTCGATGACCCGTTTTCCCGTGCTCATGTCCATTTCCATAATCATGATGACCTCCACGCAGCCGTCTCGTGCATCGGGACGTCAACTTGGCTAACGGCAGAAACGGGAAAAGGTTGAATGCCGGCGCAAAAAATTTCCGGTCCAGCCGACGGACGGGCGCAATGCCCCCGCGAAAGGCGGGGTTTCTAGGGCAGCCAGTCCAGGATGCGCTCGGCCACGCGCGCCCAGTCGCGCTCGAGCATGAGGCCGTGGCCCATGCCCTCGAAGATCTCGGCCTCGACGCCGTAGTGGCGCGCCGTCATCTCGGTCTGGGAGGGCGGGATGAGGTGGTCGTGCTCGGCGCCCAGCACCAGCATCGGGGCCGGCCGCATGCGGCTTTTCAGGGGCAGGTTGAACAGCGTCATGTCCCAGATGGCGCGATGCGACTCGGGCTGCATGCGCTTGTACCAGCGCGCCAGGTCCGCCGTTTCGACGGGTTGGGCGAACATGGCCTCGCGCAGGGTGTCGAAGGCGACGCGGCCGCCGCCGAGCAGGCGGTTGAGGTCGCCCATCAGGCCCGGCTTCTGGAAGGCCAGGCCGAGCGCCGCCGCCCAGAGGCCCTGCGGCGGCACGGAGGACATCAGCACCACGCCGGCGGCCTCGTGGGACTCGAGGTACTTCTGCGCCACCATGCCGCCCATGGAATGGCCGATGAGCAGCGGCGGCGCGGGCAACTGTTCGGCCACCGCCGCGACGTCCTTCACGTAATGGTCGATGCCGAAGCTGTCGAGCCGGTCGCGGCCGGGCGAGCCGCCGTGGCCGGACAGGCTCAGCGCATGGCAGGCGTAGCCCCGCTCGGCGAACCAGGGCAGGAAATGCTCGTCCCAGCACCAGGCGGCAGCATAGGCGCCGTGGATGAAGAGCAGCGGCGTGTCGCGCGGACTGACTTTTCCGGCGGGCGGGCGGCTGATGACTTCCAGCCCGCCGAAACGGGAAGTGCTCATCAGCCAGGCACGGCCATGCCGCGCTGCACGGCCGGGCGGTTGGCGATGTCCTTGAACCAGCGCATCACGTTCGGATAGCTTGAGAGGGCCACCTCGTGCCACTCGTGGCGCGCCACCCAGGGATAGGTCGCCATGTCGGCGATGGAGTACTCGTCGGGGAGGTAGGCGTGCCGGCCGAGGCGGGCATTGAGCACGCCGTAGAGGCGCTCGGTTTCCTTGGTGTAGCGGCCGATGGCGTAGTCCACTTTCTCCGGCGCGTAGCGCAGGAAGTGGTGGGTCTGGCCGAACATCGGGCCGACGCCGCCCATCTGGAACATCAGCCACTGCAGGGCCTCGTACTTGCCGCGATCCGTCGCCGGCAGGAAACGGCCGGTCTTGCCGGCCAGATAGACCAGAATGGCGCCGGATTCCATCATGGCGATCGGCTTGCCGTCGGGGCCGTCCGGATCGACGATGGCCGGGATCTTGCCGTTCGGGTTGATGGCCAGATAGGACGGCGCGAACTGCTCGCCCTGGGTGATGTCGACCTTGTGCACACGGTAGGGCAGGCCGCATTCCTCGAGCATGATGGAGACCTTGCGGCCGTTCGGGGTGCCCCATGTGTAGAGCTCGATCATCGGTTATCCTCCTGTCCATGCTGAAATGGTTGCTGGCCCTGCTGATCACGGTGCTTGTCGCCGGCGTCTTCCTGCCGCGCCTGGTCGCCCGCCTCGGCTTGCACCGCCTGCCGGGGGACGTCAGCTTCCGCTTTCGCGGCCGCCTCTACCATTTTCCCTTCGGCAGCGTGCTGCTGCTCTCCCTCCTGGGGACGCTGCTGTTCCGCCTGCTGTAGGGCTGGATCGAATTCAACCCAGCCCTGCGGCGTCCACTGGAAGAGGCGGCGCGAGACCGGCCGGCCCTGGTGGCGCTCGACGGTTTCCACCGTGTCCTGCAGTTGTTCGAGCTTCTGCGGCTCGATCGTGGCCGTGAACACCACGACGTCCTGCGTCGGCATGCCGAGGATAAGCACTTCGCCCAGGGTGAGCGTCAGCTCCGCCCAGCGCCAGTGCAGCAGCACGCGGCTGGCGGCATAGCCGTCCTGGGTCTCGATCACCGAGAGCCAGGGCAGCCTGCCCACCCGCTTGATGCCGATCTCGCCGTGTGCCCGGTCGAGGTTGGCCAGCGCCCGCTGGTGCAGGCGGTCGGCATCCATGCCCCAGCCCTTCATCATGCCGTGGGAGACGAGCTGCGCCCCCTCCTTGAGCTCGAGGGCATACACGATCTGCACGTCGGCGGCGAAATCGCGCACGACGAGGGCGTTGTCCTCGACCCACGGCGTCGGCTGGTCCATGTTGCGCCCCATGCGCGCCAGTTGCACGGCGAGGCGCTTGCGCGTCTGGTCGAGGTAGCGCTTGCCGATCAGCAGCGGGCGCAGCGCGGCCATGTCCTCCTCCGGGCTGCGCGCGGGCGCGGATTGCGCTGCGGCCGGGGGTGCGGCGCGGGACTCCGCCGGAGCGGCCTCGGCCGGCTCGACGGCCTGCGGCTGCGCCAGGGCCGCACCGGCGAAAAGAAGTCCCGCAAGGAGCAACCGGGGCATCACGAAAAGTCAGTCTCCACGGGACGGCGCCGCATCGCGCACCGCCGCCACGCGCGCCTCGTGGATGCGCTCCGGAATGCGCGCCCTGTCGGCGCAGGCGGCGGCGACGGCGCCGGCATCCACCGACTGCGCGGCGACGAGGGCCCGGCGCAGGATGTCGCCCGCCGTCCAGGGCCGGTCCTCCCAGCCGGGACGGCCGTGGAAGTCGCATTCGCAGGCTTCGAGCAGTTGGCCGAAGCGCTCGGGGCGACGCAGGGCGTCGGCCCGCTCGAGCAGCTTGACGACGCTGGCCGGACGCAGGCGCTCGGCATCGTGTACCAGGCCGTGCTCGCGCGCCGCCAGCACGGCGAGGTCGCGGCAGTCGGACGACGCGCGCAGGCGCTCCGACACCGCTTCGGCGAGATCCGCTCCGGTCGCCTCGTGGCCATGGTGGTGCGGCCATTCCGACTGCGGCGTGGCCCCCTTGCCGAGGTCGTGCAGCAGGGCGGCGAAGCGCACGGACAGCGGATAGTGGCGCGCCGCCGCCCGGTCGACCACGCGCAGGACATGCACGCCGGTGTCGACCTCTGGATGGTGCTCGGCCGGCTGCGGCACGCCGAAGAGGCGGTCGAGCTCGGGCAGGAAGCGCGCCAGCGCGCCGCATTCGTGCAGCAGCGCGATCATGCGCGAGGGGCGCGCCTCCATCAGGCCGCGCGAGAATTCCTGCCAGACGCGCTCGGGCACGAGATGGTCGACCTCGCCGTTGCGCGCCATTTCTCGCATCAGATCGAGGGTCTCGCCGGCGACGTGGAAGTCGGCGAAGCGCGCGGCGAAGCGCGCCACGCGCAACACGCGCACGGGATCCTCGGCGAAGGCCGGGCCGACGTGGCGCAGCACGCGCGCGGCGAGGTCGGCCTGGCCGCCGAAAGGGTCGACCAGCGCGCCCGCCTCGTCCTCGGCGATGGCGTTGATGGTGAGGTCGCGCCGGGCGAGGTCCTGCTCCAGCGTGACGTCGGGCGCGGCATGGAAGACGAAGCCCTTGTAGCCGGGCGCGGTCTTGCGCTCGGTGCGGGCCAGCGCGTATTCCTCGTGCGTCTCCGGATGCAGGAAGACCGGGAAATCCTTGCCCACCGGCCTGAAGCCGCGCGTCAGCATTTCCTCCGGCGTGGCGCCGACGACGACATGGTCGCGGTCCTGCACGGGCAGGCCGAGCAGGCGATCCCGCACCGCGCCGCCGACGACGTATGTTCTCATCAGATCAGCGGTGCGCCTTGCCGCCACGGCCGTAGTTGGCCTGCCGCTGCGTGCGGCCGCCGAGGTACGCCGGGGCGACCGCCTCGAGCGGCGTCGGGCGCAGGCCGAAAGGCAGCGGATCGGAGCCCGTGCAGACGCTGTCCGCGTCCATCGAGTCGAGGTTGTCCACCGAGAGCGGCGGGTTCGGCAGCAGCTCGAGCACGCCGGCCTGCAGGCGCGCCAGCGCCTCGGGCAGACGGAGCACCGGCCGCCGGCAGCCGGCCAGTTCACCGGCGTACTGCACCAGCTCCTTCAAGGTATAGACCTGCGGTCCGCAGCAGCAGCAGGCCTGGCCGATGGCGTCGCGTCGCGCCAGGCCGGCGACGACGGCCTGCGCCACGTCTCCGACGAACACGGGCTGGAAGCGCGCCTCGAGATTGCCCATCGGCAGCAGGGGCGCGACGCGCTGCAGGCGGGCGAAGAGGTTGAGAAAGGCGTCCTCCGGCCCGAAGATCACCGAAGGGCGGAAGATCGTCAGCTCGAGCGCATCGCCCGCCGCACGCAGCGCGGCCTCGCCATCGCCCTTCGAGCGCAGGTACTGGCTAGGACCCTTCGGGTCGGCGTTGAGGGCGGAGACATGGGCCAGGCGACGCACGCCGGCGGCGACGCAGGCGGCGGCGATCTTCCTCGGCAGCTCGACGTGGGCGCGGGCGAAATCGGGCCCGTAGGGCAGGCCGTAGCGGCTGTGCAGCACGCCGACCAGGTTGATCACGGCGTCCTGGCCGGCGACCAGCCCGACCAGGGCCGCCGCGTCATGCACGTCTGTTTCGACCACCTCCGCCGTCGGCAGCACGAGCAGATGGCGGGCGCGCTCGCGGTGGCGCGTCGGCACGGTGATGCGGTGGCCCTGGGCAGCCAGCCGCTGGGCGACCTGGCTGCCCAAAAAGCCCGAGCCGCCGATGAGGAGAATGTTCTTTGGGTTCATTTTTCGGAAAAAGCCGGTAGGCGGATTTTAATCCCAAGTCCGGCTGTCCGGCCGTCAGGGAAGATCGGGCGTCTTGGGCTGATCGCTTCCGTTCTTCGGCGCGACGGTGCCGAGCTTCGGCTTGAGCGACTGCGGCTGGCCGTCGAACAGCGCCGAGTAGTACACGGCGTTGCTCATCACCTTCTTGACGTAGTCGCGCGTCTCGTTGAAGGGAATCGACTCGGCATAGATGGCGCCTTCCAGCGGGCGCGCCGTATCGCGCCACTTGCGCGCGCGCCCCGGCCCGGCATTGTAGGCGGCCGAGGCCAGCACCGGGTGGCTGTCCAGTTCGTCGAGCACCATCTTCAGGTAGTGGGTGCCGAGCGTGACATTGACGTCGGTGTCGTTGGTGCGGCCGGGATGAAAGTCGCGCATGCCGATCTTCTTCGCCACCCAGCTCGCCGTCTTCGGCATCAACTGCATGAGGCCCTTGGCGCCGACCACCGACCTGGCGTTGGTGATGAAGCGGCTCTCCTGCCGCATGAGGCCGTACACCCAGCCCTGGTCGAGCTGCAAGGCCTTCGCCTTCGGCTCGACATGCTCGCGGAAGGGCGCCAGGTAGCGCAGGGAGTAGTCGTGCAGCGCCAGGGTGCGGTCGGCGGTGTTGATGGCGCGGTCGTAGATGTGGTGCTGGTACGCGAGCTCCGCCGCCGCCAGCAGTTTCGCGTCGTCCATGCCGCGCAGCGCCCAGTTCCACTCGCGAATGCCCTCGATGCGCATGTCGATGCGGAACAGCGCCAGCGCGCGGCGGAATCCCGGCAGCGCGGCCACGGCCTTCACGTCCTCGGCCGACGGCTTCTGCGGACGCGGCGGCGGCATGATCGGCCGGCCCAGTTCGTCGTCGGCGAGGTTGCCGTAGAAATTCGGCTGGCCGGCGATGCGCTGGTACAGCCCCCGCGCTTCCTCCTGGCGGCCGAGCGCCTCGTGGGCGCGGCCGAGCCAGTAGATCCAGTCCGGCTGCGCCTGCATCGCCTTCGGCATCTGCTCGACGGCCTCGTGCACCATGGCCCAGTTCTGCTCGCGCAGGGCGGCGCGCGCCTTCCAGGCGAGTTGCTCCTCCGACAGGGGCGTGCCGGCGGCGCGGGCATACCAGCCGACGGCCTCGGGCAGGTGCTTGAGCGCGCCCTGCCAGCCGAGCTGGCCGTAGGCATAGCCGCGATCGGCCTGGCCGAAGCGGTCCCGGATCTTTTCCCATTGCTGCGCCGCCTGAAGGGGGTCGGTGCGGGCGGTGCGCTGCACGGCGAACAGCGCCATCTCGCGGCCCTGGCGGCTGGCGGCAAAATCGTTCGGCAACAGGGCGAGGTGGCGCAGCGGCTTGTCGGCGATGGCTTCCAGCGTCTTCGCCGACGGCGCCTGGCTCGCCGGAAGATAGGCCGCCGCCAGCCTGGCGGCGCCGAGCTTCTTCGCTTCCAGCAGTCGGCGCATGCGCGCCCAGGCGTCGTCGACCGACAGCCGCCGATCGGCGATCAGCTGTTCCACCAGCGGAACGCAGGATTCGGGCAGTTCGGCCGCGGCGAACCACATCGGCCGCGCCTCGTCGAGCGCGCCGAGGTCGGCCAGGCGCAGCCGGTTCTGCAATGCGTAACAGAGGATTTCCTGATCGGCCTGCACCAGCGGCGGGTATTCGACCTCGAAGACATCCCACTCGCGGCGCTTGCCCAGCACCTTGAGCCACTCGCCGCGCAGCTGGTCGGCGAGGTAGCTGCCGGGCTGGCGCGAGAGGAAAGCGCGCACCTCGTCGTTGCCGGCTTCCTTCAGGCGCAGGCTCAGCAGCCAGTATTCGGCATAGGGTTCGAGATCATGGCCGCGCAGGGCCTCGATCTGCCTGGCGAGCCTGGCGCGGTCGCCGCGCTGGACGGCCTCTTTCGCCGCCAGCACGCGATCGTCCCCGCTCGCGGCATGGAGCGCGGAGGACAGCAGCGCCAGGGCAAGGGCGCACAGCAGACGCTTCATATATAGTTCAACCACCGTTTCGAGAATAGCACATCGTCCATGACGCATTCGACCGGGGAGGACCTGCGCGCGTTCCGCACCGCCCTGCGCAACCGCCTCATCGCGGCGCGCGAGGCGCTGCCGCCCGCCGAACATGCGCGCCTGTCGCGGGAAATCGAACGACATCTCGCCGCACTCGTCGACGCCCTGCGGCCCGCCGTGCTCGCCTTCTGCTGGCCGTTCCGCGCCGAGTTCGACGCGCGGCCGCTGGTGACGCGGCAGCTCGGCGGCGGCCTGCGCGCCTGCCTGCCGGTGGTGACGGGCGACGGCCTGCCGCTGGCATTCCGCGCCTGGACGCCGCAAAGCGAAATGATCGAGGACCGCTACGGCATCCACATCCCGACGCAGGGCGAAGCGCTTCGCCCCGACGCCATCCTCATGCCGTTGAACGCCTTCGACGAGACGGGCTACCGCCTCGGCTACGGCGGCGGCTATTTCGACCGCAGCCTGGCTGCCCTCTCGCCCAGACCGCGCGCCATCGGCGTCGGCTTCGAACTGGCCCGTGTGGCCAGCATCCGGCCGCAGGCTTATGACCTGCCGATGGATGTCATCGTCACGGAAGCGGGAATATTCGACGTAAAGGCAGGCAGCCTTCAGCCGAGAAACATCTTGTAGGCCGGGTTCTTCGTCTCGTCCCACCAGGCATAGCCGAGGCGCTTGAGGAAGGCGCGGAAGGCCGGCTTCTCGCGCGGCGGCACCTGCATCCCCACCAGCACGCGGCCGTAGTCGGCGCCGTGGTTGCGGTAGTGGAAGAGCGAGATGTTCCAGCCCGCGCTCATGCTGTCGAGGAAGTTCATCAGCGCCCCAGGCCGCTCCGGGAACTCGAAGCGGTAGAGCAGCTCGTGGTCCACCGGCGCGTGGCCGCCGACCATGTGCCGCACGTGCAGCTTGGCCATCTCGTCCTCGGTGAGGTCGAGCGTGTCGAGACCGTGGCGGCGCAGGGCCGCGACCAGCTTGAGCGATTCGGCGCGGCTGCCCACCTGCACGCCGACGAAGACGTGCGCCTCGCGCGGGTCGGCGTAGCGGTAGTTGAACTCGGTGATGTTGCGCGCGCCGAGCAGGCGGCAGAACTTTCTGAAGCTGCCCGTCGTCTCGGGAATCGTCACCGCCAGCACCGCCTCGCGGTGCTCGCCCACCTCGGCGCGCTCGGCGACGAAGCGCAGGCGGTCGAAGTTGATGTTGGCGCCGGAGGCCAGCGCCACCAGCGTTTCATTGCGCAGCTTGTGCCTGGCAGCCCAGGCCTTGGCGCCGGCGATGGCCAGCGCGCCGGCCGGCTCGAGGATCGAGCGGGTGTCCTCGAAGACGTCCTTGATGGCGGCGCAGATGGCGTCGGTGTCGACCAGGATGACGCCATCGACCGCCTCCTTGCAAATGCGGAAGGTCTCCTCGCCGACCTGCTTCACCGCCACGCCGTCGGCGAAGAGGCCGACTTGCGCCAGCCGCACACGATGGCCGGCGGCGAGCGAGCGCGCCATGGCGTCGGCCTCGACCGGCTCGACACCGATCACCCTGATCTCCGGCCGCAGGCGCTTGACGTAGGCGGCGATGCCGGCAATCAGGCCGCCGCCGCCGACCGGCACGAAGATGGCGTGGATCGGCCGGGTATGCTGGCGCAGGATCTCCATGCCGATGGTGCCCTGGCCGGCGATCACCTCCGGGTCGTCGTAGGGATGGACGAAGGTCAGCCGCCGCCTTTTTTCCAGTTCCAGCGCATGGCGGTAGGCCTCGTCGTAGGAGTCGCCCGCCAGCACCACCTCGGCGCCGCGCGCCGCCACGGCATTGATCTTGATCTGCGGCGTCGTCACCGGCATGACGATCGTCGCCCTGCAGCCCATCCGCCGTGCCGCCAGCGCCACGCCCTGGGCGTGGTTGCCGGCCGAGGCGGTAATGACGCCGCGCTTCAGGGCCGGGGCGGACAGATGCGCCATCTTGTTGTAGGCGCCGCGCAGCTTGAAGGAGAACACTTCCTGCATGTCCTCGCGCTTGAGCAGCAGGGTGTTGTGCAGGCGCGCGGAAAGATTGGGCGCAACCTCGAGCGGCGACTCGATCGCCACGTCGTAGACCTGCGCGTTGAGGATCCGGGTGAGGTAGTCGCTTGCCATGGTTGCGCAGGGTAACAGCGCAAAGCCGCCGCCTCAAGACCGCAAGTGCCGCAAGAACTTGATTCCGCCGCGGGTGGCGCTGCAGTGGGCTAAAATTCGCCCTTTGCAGCCGTGCCCGCCCGCATGACCGCCCGACTCCGCGAAATTCCCTACAACTACACCTCGTTCTCCGACCGCGAGATCGCCATCCGCCTGCTTGGGCTGGGGGCGTGGCAGGTGCTCGACAGGCTGCGCGCCGAGCGCGTCACCGGCCGTTCGGCGCGTATGTTGTATGAAGTGCTGGGCGACATCTGGGTCGTGCAACGCAATCCCTACCTGGAGGACGATCTCCTCGCCAACCGCGAGCGCCGCGAGGCGCTCGTCGGCGCCCTGCGCCACCGATTGGCCGAGATCGAGAAGCGCCGCCAGGGCAACGAGGCCGTCGCCGAACTGCTGAAGGCGGCGCAGGCGGCGGTCGACCGCTTCGCCGCCGGCTTCGAGGCCACTGCCGCCCTTCGCGAAAAGGTGATGCGCGCCCTCTCGAAGCACACGCGGCGCGACAACATCTGCTTCGACGGCCTCGCGCGCGTCTCGCACGTCACCGACGCCACCGACTGGCGCGTCGAGTATCCCTTCGTCGTGCTCTGCCCGGACACGGAAGAGGAGATCCCCGGCCTGGTGAAGGGCTGCATCGCGCTGGGGCTGACGATCATCCCGCGCGGCGGCGGCACCGGCTACACCGGCGGCGCCGTACCGCTCGATGCCCGCTCGGCGGTCATCAACACCGAGAAGCTCGACCGTCTCGCCGTGCCGCAGGAACTGACTTTGCCCGGCGTCGACCAGCCGTACGCCACGATTCATTGCGGCGCCGGCGTGGTGACGCGGCGCGTGATGGAGGCGGCCGAGGAGGCGGGGCTGGTCTTCGCCGTCGACCCGACCTCGGCCGACGCCTCCTGCATCGGCGGCAACATCGCCATGAACGCCGGCGGCAAGAAGGCCGTGCTGTGGGGCACGGCGCTCGACAACCTGGCTTCCTGGAAGATGGTCGATCCCGAGGGAAACTGGCTGGAGGTGGAGCGCCTCGGGCACAACCTCGGCAAGATCCACGACCAGGCGCTGGCGAAGTTCCGCGTGCGCTGCACGGATTCGGACACGGGGAAAACGCTCTCCGAGGAAACGCTGGAGGTGCCGGGCAGCCGCTTCCGCAAGACGGGCCTCGGCAAGGACGTCACCGACAAGTTCCTCGCCGGCCTGCCCGGCGTGCAGAAGGAAGGCTGCGACGGCATCGTCACCTCGGCGCGCTTCATCCTGCACCGCATGCCGCCGGCGACGCGCACGGTTTGCCTGGAGTTCTTCGGCCAGGTGCGCGAGGCGGTCCCTTCCATCGTCGAGATCAAGGATTTCCTCGAGCAGCGCCCCGGCGGCGCCATATTGGCCGGTCTGGAACACCTCGACGAGCGCTATGTGAAAGCCGTCGGCTACGCCACCAAGGCCAAGGGACGACAAAGCGGCCACGGCCGGCCGAAGATGGTGCTGATCGGCGACATCGTCGGCGAGGACGAAACCGCCGTCATGCAGGCCGCCTCCGAAGTGGTGAAGATCGCCAACGCCCGCGGCGGCGAGGGCTTCATCGCCGTGTCGGCGGAGGCGCGCAAGACCTTCTGGCTCGACCGCGCCCGCACCGCCGCCATCGCCCGCCACACCAACGCCTTCAAGATCAACGAGGACGTGGTGATCCCCCTGCCGCGCATGGGCGACTACTGCGACGGCATCGAGCGCATCAACATCGAGCTGTCGATCAGGAACAAGCTGCGCCTGTGCGACGCGCTCGCCGAGTTCCTGCAGGGCGAACTGCCGCTGCATGCCGGCGACGCCAACCTCGACGCCGAGGAACTCATCGGCGACCGCCGCGAGCAGGCGCTGGAGCTGATCGGCACGGTGCGGCAACGCTGGCAATGGCTGCTGGACAACCTGGATGCGCCGGCGCCGGACAAGGCCGCGGACGTCACGGTGTTCCACACCCTGCAGGACTATTCGGTGCGCGTGTCGTGGAAGCGCGAACTCAAGCCCCAGCTCGAGGACATCTTCGACGGCGCGCTGTTCCGCCCGGTGCTGGAGCGCATCGAGGGCCTGCACCGCGAGGTGCTGCGCGGCCGCGTCTTCGTCGCGCTGCACATGCACGCCGGCGACGGCAACGTGCACACCAACCTGCCGGTGAACTCCGACCACTACGAAATGCTGCAGGAGGCCAACGCCGCCGTCGACCGCATCATGGCGCTGGCGCGCAGCCTCGGTGGCGTCATCTCCGGCGAGCACGGCATCGGCATCACCAAGCTCGATTACCTCGATCCGGAAGAGATCGCTCCCTTCGTCGACTACAAGCGCCGCATCGACCCCGAGGGCCGCTTCAACAGGGGCAAGCTGCTGCCCGGCGCCAATTTGGGGAATGCCTACACGCCCAGCTTCAGCCTGCTCGGCGTCGAGTCGCTGATCCTCGAGCAATCCGAGATCGGCCGCATCTCGGACAGCATCAAGGACTGCCTGCGCTGCGGCAAGTGCAAGCCGGTCTGCTCGACCCACGTGCCGCGCGCGAATCTGCTCTACTCGCCGCGCAACAAGATCCTCGGCACCGGCCTGCTGATCGAGGCCTTCCTCTACGAAGAGCAGACGCGACGCGGCGTCTCGCTGGCGCACTTCGACGAGTTCAACGACATCGCCGACCACTGCACCATCTGCCACCGCTGCGTCAAGCCCTGCCCGGTGGACATCGACACCGGCGACGTCTCGGTGGCCATGCGCAACTTCCTGCGCGAGCAGGGCCAGTGCCGTCCGAGCCTGGCCAAGCAGGCGGCGATGTGGTTCCTCGGCGCCACCGACGCCTCGACCATCAAGCTGCTGCGCACGGGCATGATCGAATGGGGCTACAAGGCGCAGCGCCTCGGCCACCGCCTCGGCAAGGCCCTCGGCCTCGTGCAGTCCTCGGTGCAGCGGCCGCCGGCGACGCTCGGCAAGCCCTCGCTGAAGACCCAGGTCATCCACTTCATCAACCGGCCGATGCCGGGCGGCCTGCCCAAGCGCACCAGCCGCGCCCTGCTCGACATCGAAGACCCGGCGCTGGTGCCGGTGATCCGCGATCCGCAAAAGGTCACGGAAGATTCGGATGCGGTGTTCTACTTCCCCGGCTGCGGCTCGGAGCGGCTGTTCTCGCAGGTGGGGCTGGCTACCCAGGCCATGCTCTTCGATCTGGGCGCGCAGACCGTGCTGCCGCCGGGCTACCTTTGCTGCGGCTACCCGCAGACGGCGGCCGGCGCGGCCGACCAGGGACAAAAGATCATCACCGACAACCGCGTGCTGTTCCACCGCGTCGCCAACACGCTCAACTACCTCGACATCCGCACGGTGATCGTCTCCTGCGGCACCTGCATGGACCAGCTGCAGAAGTACGAATTCGGCAAGATCTTCCCCGGCTGCCGCCTGCTCGACATCCACGAGTACCTGATGGAGAAGGGCGTGAAACTCGAGGGCGTGAAAGGCACGCGCTATCTCTACCACCAGCCCTGCCACGATCCGATGCGTGTGCACAACGGCACCAGGGTGGCGGCGCAGCTGCTCGGCAGCCGCGTGGACCATGAAATCCAACTGAGCGACCGCTGCTGCGGCGAGTCCGGCACCCTGGCGGTGGCGCGTCCCGACGTGTCCACCCAGGTGCGCTTCCGCAAGCAGGAGGAGATCGCGCGCGGCATCAGTCGCCTGCCTGGCGACGGCCCGGTGAAGATCCTCACCTCCTGCCCGTCCTGCCTGCAGGGTCTCGCCCGCTTCGCCGACGAAACGCATACGGACGCCGATTACATCGTCGTCGAGCTGGCGCAGCGCCTGCTCGGGCCGGACTGGCTGGAGAACTACGTCGCCCGCGCCAACGCCGGCGGCATCGAGCGGGTACTGCTGTGATCGACGTGTCCTTCGCCCAGATCGCCGGCTTTCTCGCCGCCGCCGCCCTGATCACCCTTGCGCCCGGCCCGGACAACCTCTCGGTGCTGAGCCTCGGCCTGTCGCGCGGGCGCCGCGCCGGCATCGGCTTCGGGCTCGGCTGCGCGCTCGGCTGCTTCACCCACACGCTGTGGGCGACGCTCGGCGTCACCGCGCTGATCGCCGCCTCGGAAACCGCGTTCACCCTGCTCAAGCTGGCCGGCGCCGCCTACCTCGTCTGGCTCGGCATCGGCGCGCTGCGCAGTCCCGGCGCCACGCTCTCGACCGACACCGGCGGCCAGGCCGGCGACGATCCGATGCAGCCCTATCTCGTGCGCGGCTTCGTCGCCAACGCCATCAACCCCAAGGTGGCGCTGTTCTTCCTCGCCTTCCTGCCGCAGTTCGTCGACCCGGCGCACGGCAACGTCGCGGCGCAGACGGCGCTGCTCGGCACGCTCTTCGCCGCGCAGACGGTGCTGATCTTCGGCGCCATCGGCTGGTACGCCGGCACGCTCGGCGGCTGGCTGCGCGGCCGCCCCGCCGTCGGCCGCTGGCTCGACCGCGCCACCGGCGTCCTCTTCATCGGCCTCGGCATCCGCCTGGCGCTGGCCGGGAAAAACTGAACCATGCGCCAGGCGACGCACACCCTGCACGTCGCCACGCGCGGGCGCGGCCTCGTCGAGATCATGGAAAAAGTCAGTCGCCACACCACGGTGAGCGGCTTCCGCACCGGGCTGCTGACGCTGTTCATCCGCCACACCTCGGCCAGCCTGATCATCCAGGAGAACGCCGACCCGGAGGTGCAGCGCGACCTCGAGCGCTTCCTCGCCCGCCTGGTGCCGGACGGCGACCCGCTCTTCGAGCACACGATGGAGGGCCCCGACGACATGCCGGCCCACGTGCGGACTGCGCTGACGCAAACCCAGCTTTCCCTCCCCGTCGTCGACGGCCGGCTCGCCCTCGGCGCCTGGCAGGGCGTCTACGTCTACGAGCACCGCCGGCGCGGCTCGCAACGCGAAGTGGCCCTGCATCTCGTCGGCGAGTAGCCTCGACGGCGCCAGCCTGGCCCCGACCGGGACGCGCACGGGGTAGAATTCCCACAGTCCTTTTGCATAAGAGGGGAGCCATGTCGCAGGACGGAGGCTGTCCGCTCTGCCTCGCGCCGGGCGGGAAGCTGCTGTGGCAGGACGAGCGCTGCCGGCTGGTGCTGGTCGAGGAGGACGGCTACCCCGGCTACTGCCGCGTCGTCTGGCACCGGCACGCGGCCGAAATGACCGACCTCGACGCCGCCGACCGCCGCCACCTGATGGGCGTGGCCTTCGCCGCCGAGGCGGCGCTGCGCGCCATCTGCGCGCCGGACAAGGTCAACCTCGCCAGCCTGGGCAACATGGTGCCGCACCTGCACTGGCATGTGATCCCGCGCTGGCGCGACGACCGGCATTTCCCGAATGCCGTCTGGGGGCCGCCGCTGCGCGAGGCGGCGGCAAGGTCCGCGGTGAACGAACAAGCCTTGCGCGACGCCTTCGTGCGCGCGCTGGCCGAGGATCAGAACGGAGCATGAGCACCGCGCCCTTCAAACTGCCCGCGTTCGCCCACGGGCGCGGCTGCAGCGAATGGCTGGCCGCGCAGCCGCTCGCCAATGCCGCCCAGTCGCAGGCGCAGCTGCTGCGCGACCCCATCGCCTATGCCCAGTCCGAATCGGCGCGCAAGTTCGCCGGACGGCCGCTGCCGCTGGCGCCGCTCGACCCGCCGGCCCGGCTTCGTGCTGCCGCCCCTGCCGGCCCTGCACGAGCCGGAAACGGTGATCGTCCCGGCCGGCTGGTTTCGCCCCGGCCGCATCATCGAGCTCTATGACCGGAATTCGCGCCAGATCCGCCTGCTGCTGCAGATCGACCGCGGCAGCGACTTCGAGCGCTGTGCCTTCGAATAGAACCTGTCCATGAACGTCGCCAACGGCAGCCGGCCGCCCATCGACACCGCCGACGCGCGCGCCTGCGTGGCGCTGATCTCCGGCCTGCCGCTGACCAACGCACGCGAGGCGCACCAGGCCCTCGTCACCCTGCTCACAGGCCTTGCCCACCGGCCGCCGGCGCCGGCGGCATATCTCGACATGCTGGAGGCGGCGCGCGCGCCGCTCGCTTTCCTGCAGGACGAGCTGGCGCAGCGCTATGCCGGCAAGCCTCTGCCGCCCACCCCGGCGGAGAGCGAGGCCTTCCGCCACGTGCTCTCGCTCTGGCAGGCCGCGGCGCGCGCCTACGCCCAGGTGGCACAACTCGGCGCCGGCGACGCGCGCGTGCAGGCGCAGCTCGCCCTGATCTGCCACCGCTGCGTGCACTATGCCGGGCAGGTCGTCCTCGAATCCTTCCGCGCCCGGCGCGAACCCACGCCGGGCGCCTGGATCGACCTGCACGGCTATTACGCCACGGCGGAGGAATGGGGCATCGACAAGACGACGGTGCCCGAGCCCCTCGGCGAGTCGCGCAAGCTGCAGAGCGCCGCCGAGGCCTATGCCGCGATCCTGCTGGCCGACCTCGCCAGTCCCTACAGCCGCGGCGCCCACGAGTTCGGCTGGATCATGCGCTGGGCGCGCAACTTCGCGCCGCTGACGGCCATCCGGCGGGCCGGCGAAAACATCGGCGGGCACGCCTTCGGCGTCGACCTGATGCACGACGCCAGCGCGCGCCCGCTGGAGAGAATGGCGCCGAGCGACTCGCTGCGCCATTTCGACACGACCCAGCTCGCGCCAAAGCTGCAGGACATCCTGGCGCGGCTGAAGCTGCACGAAACGCCGGCGGCGCTCGGGCTGGGCGACAACTGTCCCGCCGCCACCGCCAGCCGTCTTCTGCTGCAGCTCTACAAGCCCTGGTGCCTGAACGCCACGCCGCGCCGCTGGAAGCGGCGCGGCGCGCAGGGCATCGCCCAAGCCTGCCTCGGCTTCGAGCCGATCCACTTCCATGTCAGCGGCGAGGAGTTCAACCAGCCCGAGCACGTGCGCATGTACTCGCGCGGCGACATGGACCGCATCTGGACCTTCCGCGACCAGGTCGACCCGACGCAACTGAGCGTGCGCGCCTCCCAGGTGCAGATCGCCTATCCGCTCGAGCGCTGGTCGGTCGCCGACCAGTCCGTCTCCGGCTTCCGCCTGATGCGCGGCGAAGCCGGCGCGCGCATCGAGCACGGCCAGCTGTTCTGCCTGAAGCCGCCCGACGGCGAGCATTTCCTGCTGGCGCAGGTGAGCTGGAACCTGATGCAGAAGGACGACCTGCTCATCGGCATCCATGTGCTGCCGGGAATTCCGCAGGGCATCGCCGTGCGGCCGACCGGCCTGCAGGTCTCCCCCTCCGAGCGCTACGTGCGCGCATTCCTCCTGCCCACCGTGCCGGCCCTGAGGGAGGAGCCCTCCCTCGTGCTGCCGCGCGGCTGGTTCCAGGCCGAGCGCGTCATCGAGCTGTACACCGACCGCGCGGTCAAGGTGCGATTGGGCCTGCTGATGGCCCAGGGCGCCGACTTCGACCGGGCCACTTTCACCCGCCTCTGAGCGCGGGTATTGCCCGCCCCAACTGCTGTATCATTACCAGTCCCAATTGGCCTGGAGACGGTCATGGGCGGCCTCGACAAAGAAACCCCCATCCCCACCGAAATCAAGCTGCACCAGAAGTCGCGCCTGATGGAAATCGCCTTTTCCGACGGCAGCCGCTGCGAGCTGTCCTACGAATTGCTGCGCGTCTACAGCCCATCGGCGGAAGTGCGCGGCCACGGCCCCGGCCAGGAAACCCTGCAGGTGGGCAAGCGCGACGTCGAGATCCAGCAAATCGAGCCGGTCGGCGCCTACGCCGTCAAGCCGGTGTTCTCGGACGGCCACGACAGCGGCCTGTATTCCTGGGACTACCTCTACTGGCTCGGCGCCAACCGCGACCGGCTCTGGCAGGAATACCTCGACCGCATGGCCGAAGCCGGCGCCAGCCGCGACCCGGCCGACTACCCCTCGCTGCCGAAAGAGGGCGGCTGCGGCAGCGGCGGTTGCGGCGGCGGCAGCTGCGGTTCTCATTAAAAGTCAGCCTCCACAGCACGGCGCATCATGACCGAGAAGACCACCCATTTCGGCTACAAGCAGGTCGACGAGGCCGAGAAGGCGAAACACGTCGCCGGCGTCTTCGATTCCGTCGCCGACAAGTACGACGTGATGAACGACCTCATGTCGCTCGGCCTGCACCGCCTGTGGAAGGTCTTCGCCATCGAGGTCTCCGGCGTGCGCGCGGGCGACCGGGTGCTCGACGTCGCCGGCGGCACGGCCGACCTCTCGCTGGCCTTCGCCAGGCGCGTCGGCAGCCAAGGCCAGGTCTGGCTCACCGACATCAACAACGCCATGCTGACGCGCGGCCGCGACCGCCTCATCGACCACGGCCACATGATGCCGGCGGCGCAATGCGACGGCGAAAAGCTGCCCTTCCCCTCGGACTATTTCGATTGCGTCAGTTGCGCCTTCGGCCTGCGCAACATGACGCACAAGGAGGCGGCGCTGGCCGAGATGGCGCGCGTGCTGCGTCCGGGCGGGCGGCTCCTCATCCTCGAATTCTCCAGGGTCTGGAAGCCGCTCGAATCGGCGTATGATTTCTACTCTTTCAAGGTCCTGCCCTGGCTGGGCTCGAAGGTGGTGAACGACCCCCGCAGCTACCGGTACCTGGCCGAATCGATCCGCATGCACCCCGACCAGGAAACCCTGAAGGGCATGATGGAACAAGCCGGCCTCGGCAAGGTCGAATACTTCAACATGGCGGCCGGCGTGGTCGCCCTGCATCGCGGTTACAAATTCTGACAGGAGGAAGTGACATGAAAAACGTTCTCATCGCTGCCTTTGCCGCCGTGGTCGGCCTCGGCTTCGCCGCCTCCGACGCAGAGGCCAAGCGCGTCGGCGGCGGCAAGAGTTCCGGCATGCAGCGCGACAACACGGTGATGAAGCGCGACGCCGCGCCGGCGCAGCCCGCCGCACCGACGCAGAATGCCGTGCCGGCCAAGCCGGCGCAAACGACGCCGGCGCCGCAGCCCTCCGGCATGAGCCGCTGGCTCGGCCCCATCGCCGGCCTCGCCGCCGGCATCGGCCTGGCCGCCCTGCTCTCCCACTTCGGCCTCGGCGAAGGCGTCGCCTCCTTTCTCATGCTGCTGCTGATCGGCCTGGCGATCTTCTTCGTCATCCGTCTGATCTTCCGCCGCCGCGCGCCGCAAAGTCAGCCGCTGCAATACGCCGGCAGCGCTGCACTTCCTTCGGTCGCCGGCCATGCGCCCGCGCCGATGCGGTTCGAGGCGCCGGCAGCGGCGAGCGGCGGGAGCGCGGCCCCCGCGGCGGCCGGCACGATTCCGGCCGGCTTCGACGTCGACGGCTTCCTGCGCCAGGCCAAGCTCAATTTCGTGCGCCTGCAGGCGGCCAACGACCAGATGAACATCGAGGACATCCGCAACTTCACCACGCCGGAGATGTTCGCCGAGATCAAGCTGGAGATCGAAGAGCGCGGCGGCGGCACGCAGCAGACCGACGTCGTCACGCTCAATGCCGAGCTGCTCGATGTGCGCGAGGAGAACCGCCAGTACGTCGCCAGCGTGCGCTTCCACGGCGCCATCCGCGAGGTGGAAGGCACCGCGCCGGAAGCATTCGACGAGGTCTGGCACCTCGCCAAGCCGCTCGACGGCAGCCGCGGCTGGACAGTCGCCGGCATCCAGCAGTTCAACTGAACGACGCGTCATCGAAGGGGGCCTGCGGGCCCCCTTTTCGTTGCAGCCCATCATGCTCGACCTGGCATTCCTCGCCGCGCTCAACCGCCTTCTCGCCGCCGCCCCCTGGGCGCGCGACAAGCTCGCCCCCTTTTCCGGCAAGCGGGCGCACCTGGCGCTGGGGCCGCTTCCCGTCGAATTCCGCATCGCACCCGACGGCACGCTCGAATCGCTCGGCAGCGGCGCGCCCGACGTCGAAATCATCCTGCCCCTGCCGACGCCGCTTGCCCTGCTCGCCGGCCGCGAGGCGCTGATGAAGAACGCCCGCATCGGCGGCGCCGCCGATTTCGCCGAGGCGCTCGGCTTCGTCCTGCGCAACCTGGAATGGGACGCCGAGGAGGATCTGAGCCGGATCGTCGGCGACATCGCCGCGCACCGGATCATCAAGGTCGCGGGCGAATTCGCCGCCGGCCAAGCCGACATCGCGCGACGCCTGGCGGAAAACGTCGCCGAGTATCTGCGCTACGAGCAGCCCGCCGGGGTGGGCAAGACCGAACTGACCGCCTTCGCCGGGGACATCGACGCCCTCCGGCGCGATGCCGATTCTCTCGAACGACGCATTGCCTCCATAGAAAAATCTTCTGTGACTTAGGTTACGGAAGACCTTAGAGTGCGCAAGGAGAATTGCCGCGCATTTCTCATTTCCGGGAGGAGACCATGAAGAAGACCGTTCGCATCGCCCTGCCGCTGGCGCTCGCACTCGCCGCCGCGCCCGGTTTCGCCAACGACGACAAGATGCTCAGCGAGGCACGCGGCGTCGCTGCCGGCATTCCGCCGAAGCTGCTCAACGTGCTCGACGAGGAGATCAAGAAGGGCGGCCCCGAGGGCGCCATCGGCGTCTGCCGCGAGAAGGCGCCGGCCATGGCCAGGGCCGCCTCCGAGCAGACCGGCTGGGCCATCCGCCGCGTCAGCCTGAAGAACCGCAACCCGAAGGCCGTGCCCGACGCCTGGGAAGAAGCGGTGCTGAAGGACTTCGACAAGCGCGCCGCCGCCGGCGAGAAACCGACCGGCCTGGAGAAGGGCGAGGTCGTGACGGTGGACGGCAAGCAGATGTACCGCTACATGAAGGCGCTGCCGACGCAGGACCTCTGCCTGCAGTGCCACGGCACCCCGGAGCGCGTCAGCCCGGCGGTGCAGGCCAAGCTAAAGGAGTTCTATCCCGACGACAAGGCCGTCGGCTACGCCTCGGCTGAAATCCGCGGCGCCATCACGCTAAAGAAGCCGCTGCCGTAATTTTCCGCGACAGGTAGTCGGCGAGGCGGCCGCGTGCCGCCTCGTCCGTTTTCAGGCCGCACTTCGTGCGCCGCCAGAGGATGTCGTCGGCCTCGCGCGCCCATTCGTTCGCGATCATGTAGTCCACCTCCGCGGCATACAGGCCGCCGCCGAAACACTCCCCCAGCTCCGCTTCCGTCCGCGCCGTGCCGAGAACGCGCGCAGCCAGCGTGCCGTGGCGCCGCGCCAGGGCATGCAGCAATTCCGCCGGCAGCCGAGGATAGCGCCGCGCCAGCTCGAGCAGCAACCCGCCCGGTCCGTCCGGGCCGAGCCCGCCGCCGGGCAGGTGCACCTGCGCGCTCCACGGCGGCCGCAGGCCGGGCAGCCAGGGCCCGAGCCGCTCGAGCACCTTCTCGGCCAGCCGGCGATAAGTCGTCAGCTTGCCGCCGAACACCGACAGCAGCGGCGGTTCGCCGGGCACGCCCTCGAGAAGCAGCTTGCATTCGCGGCTGACCGCCGAGGCGTCGTCGCTGCCGTCGTCGAACAGGCCGCGTGTGCCAGAGAAGGACCAGACGATGCGCGCCGCGTCGGGCGGGGCGGCGAAATAGCGGCCGACCGCCCTGCACAGGTAGGCGATCTCGTCCGCCTCGGCGTCGTGCGTCGCGGCCGGCGCGTCGACCGTCGACTCGGTCGTGCCGACGAGGCTGAATTCCTCCTCGTAAGGAATCACGAAAACGATGCGGCCGTCGTCGTTCTGCAGCAGGTAGGCCTGCTCTCCCGCATACAGTCGCGGCACGACGATATGGCTGCCGCGCACCAGGCGCAGGGTGGCGCCGCCGCAGCCGAGCGAGCGGTGCAGCTGCGCCGCCCAGGGACCGCCGGCATTCACCAGGATGCGCGCCGCGCATTCGTGCTGCGCGCCGTCCGCCGATTGCAGCAGCGCATGCCATTCCGGCCCCGCGCGGTGCGCACCGACCAGCCGCGTGCGCATGCGCACCTGCGCGCCGAGCTGCGCGGCCGAGATCACATTGAGCAGGGTGAGGCGCGCGTCGTCGGTGGCGAGGTCGGAATAGGCGAAGCCGTGCGCGAACGCCGGCCGCAGCGGCGCGCCGAAGGGCGTGCCGCGCAGTGGGAGCGCCTCCCCCCGCTTCAGGCTGGAGCCGCGCGCCAGGCCGTCGTAAAGGGCGAGGGCGAGGCGGATCATCCAGCGCGGCCGCTGCTCCGGCGAATGCGGGATGACGAAACGCTGCTCGCGCACGAGGTGCGGCGCGATGGCGCGCAAGGCCTCGCGCTCGGCGAGCGACTCGCGCACCAGGCCGAATTCAAAATGCTCTAGATAGCGCAGCCCGCCGTGGATCAGCTTGGTCGACGCCGAAGACGTGGCGCCGGCGATGTCGCCCTGCTCGACCAGCAGCACCCTGAGCCCGCGCCCGGCGGCGTCGCGCGCCAGCCCCGCGCCGTTGATGCCGGCGCCGACGATGAGCAGGTCGAAGACGGTTTCGGCGCCGTCGCTCACGTCAGCGGAAAAGTCAGTCTCACCGACACGCCGCTGCCGTCGGGCAGGTTGGCGGCGCCGATGCTGCCGCCGTGGAACTCGGCGATCAGGCGCGCGATGTAGAGGCCAAGGCCAAGATGCGGCTCGCTGCCGGCACGCTCGGATCGCGCCGAGATCATCGACTCGAAGAGCCGCCCGCGCACCTCGTCCGGGATCGGCGGACCGGCGTTGGTGACGACGAGCTGGGCATACAGGCCGGCGCGCAGCAGTTCGATGCGGATCGGCGCGCCGGCGCGGCCGAAGTCGGCCGCGTTGGCCACCAGCTTGTCGAGCAGCTGGGCGAAAAGATCGGGCGAGCCCTCGACGACGAAGGCCAGCGCCGGCGCCTTCAGTTCGAATGCGCGGTCAGGGTAGGCCTGGCGGTAGCCGCTGACGCATTCCCGCAGCACCTCGGCGAGGTCGAAGCGGACGCGCGCCTCCGCGTGCAGGCTCTGCTCGAGGCGCGTCGCCTCGCTCATGCGCGTGAGGATCTTCGACAGGCGCGAGAGGCCCTCCTCGGCGCGCCCGAGGTATACCTGCCGCTGTGCCGGGTCGCTCTCCAGCTTCAGGTTCTCCAGCGAGGAGCGCACCACGGCGATCGGCGTGCGCAGCTCGTGCGACAGGCGCCCGGCCAGGCTCTCCAGGTAGCCGTGGTGCTGCGCCAGCTTCTCCAGCACGGCGGAGAAGCTGCGCGACAGGTCGCCGATCTCGTCGCCGGCCCGCGAGCCCGACGTCAGGCGCTTGAGACGGCCGCGCGCGTCCACCGCGCTCTCCGCCTCGTCGCGCAGCCGCCGGATGCGGTTCGACAGGCGCGTGGCGAAGCCGAGCAGCACGGCGGCGGCCAGCGCGAACACCACGACGGTGGTAAGCAGCAGGCGCTCGAGCGCCTGGCTGCGCACGGCGAGGATGGAATGCGTCGTCTCCTCGACGACGACGGCGCCGACCACGTCGTCGCGGCTCCAGATCGAATGCGCCGCCGAGACGATCACGGCGCGGCCGTCGGCGCTGGCGCGCAGCCGCGTCGCCGGCGCGCCGAGCAGCGCGCGGCTGATCTCGCGCCCGGTGGCGAGCACGTCGGCGTCGAGCGCCTCGTCGAAATCCTCCGCCGGCCGCGGCACGATGCGGGCAAGGATGTCGCGCCACAGCCGCGCGGCCCCGTCGCCGTCGCCATTTTCCGGCGCCGCCGCCTGTTTCAGGCTGCCGGTGAGCGCCAGCAATTTGAGCTCGCGGTTCACCACCCAGATGCGCGAGGTCGAGCGCTCCAGCCCGCGCAGAATGGCGCCGATCTCCGCCACCGACTGCTGCTCGCTCACCCCCGACTCGCGTCCGATCTCCTCGACCAGCACCGGCTGGCCGGATTTCTCCGCCCGCTCCGTCGCCTGCCGCAGGCTCTCCTCCGCCGCGCGCCGCGCCTCGTCGTTCTGCGCCGGCTTGACACGCATCAGCTGCGGCCGCTCGTGCAGGGCGGTGGCCACCGCGCGCGCCGTCGCCAGCAGCGCCTGCTGCTGCGCCTCGAGCAGGAAGCGCTCCATCTCCTGCACGTAGCGCCAGCCGACCCAGGGCAGCGCGAGCAGCGTCAGCGCGACGAGCGCCAGCTTCAGCCTGAGGGTGATGCGGAAATTCATGCCTTCCAGCGGTAGCCCATGCCGTACACCGTGTCGATCTGGTCGAACGACGCGTCGACGGCCTGGAACTTGCGGCGGATGCGCTTGATGTGGGACGTGATGGTGCCCTCGTCCACCACCAGCCTGGCGTCGTGCATGAGCCGGTCGCGGTCCTTCACGTGGCCGGGAAACTTCGCCAGGGTGTGCACCATCCAGAATTCCGTCAAAGTCAGTTCCACCGGCACGGCGTTCCAGCTCGCCACGAGGCGCTTGGCGTCGAGCTTGAGCGGACCGCGCTCGAGCACCTCCTCCTGGGCCTCGGGCTCGCCCAGCACGTCGACGCGGCGGAACAGCGCGGCGATGCGCGCCATGAGGTGCGGCAGGCTGATGTCCTTGGTCAGGTAGTCGTCGGCGCCCAGGCGCAGGCCCGAAACGATGTCGAAGTCGGAGTCGCGCGCCGAGAGGAAGATGATCGGCAGGCGCGGCGACAAGGCACGTAATTCGCGGCACAGCTCGAAGCCGCCCTCCGGCTCGTCGCCGAGGCCGATGTCGATCACGGCGAGATCGGGCAGGCGCGTGCGGAAGGCCGTCAGCGCCGCGGGCCGATCGGCGTAGGCGGCCACCTCGTAGCCCTGGCGCACCAGCGCCTCCGCGTAGTTGGCGCGGATGGCGGCTTCGTCCTCGACGATGGCGATGCGCTTCGGCATGCGCGGACTATACCGAATTCCACTCTGTCCGGAACACCGGAATCCCGATTGCCATAATTCAGCCATAATTCTTCGCCGCCCCGCCCGATTCACTCCCAACTCCTGCCCAACTTCCCCGCTTCAATGCGAACTGAACGGATGTCCGTTCGCAACGGGAAGGAGAACAACAATGAACACCCTCACGGCAGTCATCAGCGGTCGGAGGAAGCTGATGGTCGTCGAACTCGTTGCCAAGGTCGTGCTGGCCTTCGCCATCGGCCTGGCCACCTCGATCGCCCTGGCCGGCGTCGTCCTGCTGCTGGCCCACGACGCGCAGGCGGCGGAACTCATGCCGATGAAACCGAAAGAGGTGCAGCAGGGCACGCTGCTGCTGAAGTCCGAGGGCAGCACCCTCGCCGTGCCGGCGGTGGCGACGGAGGCCGAGATCCGGGTCTCCGGCATCGTCGTCCGCTCAGTAGTTCGGCAGACCTACCGCAACCCATACGATGCCTGGTTCGAGGGCGCCTACGTCTTCCCGTTGCCGGAGAACGCCGCGGTCGACCACCTGCGCATGAAGGTCGGCGAGCTGCCGCAGGGCGCCACCGATTCGCTGTGGAACCTGCTGGCCGGCTTGCTCACCCTGCTGCTGGCGATCGGCTTGTATCTCACCGCGCGCCGCACGCCGGTCGCGCTGAGGAGCGTGAAATGAGCGCTACTTTGCTCCCTCTCCCTCCGAGGAGGGAGAGGGCTGGGGAGAGGGGAAAACAAGCGAAGACTGGCCGCTCGGCGTCGAATGCGCCTGGCCCACGGCAATGCTGCCGAGCAAGACCGTAGGAGCGGCCTGCCGGCCGCGATGGCAGACGCGCTTCCTGCGTGTCGCCGCTGCTCTGGCCTTCGCCGTCGCCGTCTGGCAACTCGGCCAGGGCTCGTACATCCAGGCGAAAGCCTGGCCCTGGGCCGACACCTGGCCGGTGGCGCGCATCGTCGTGCCCGGCCGCGACATCGAGCGCTTCGTGCTCGCCGGCGCCGAGGTCGTCGACAAGTCCGATACCCGCGTGCTGGCGCAGCGCCTCGGCGAATCGCGCCTGACACTGGTCACCTGCTATCCCTTCGACGCCCTGCGCGCCGACGGCCCGCTGCGCTACGTCGTCACCGCGAAAGTCATCTGAAAGGAGACATCGCATGAAAAACGCATCCGCCCTTTGCTTCTCCATCGCCCTCGCCAACACGCGCGCATTCGACGACAACTCGGGCTACCCGCGGCCGATCCTGGTGCCGCGGGTGGACAAGCTGGTCGTCGAGAAAGCGCGCCGCCGCCTGACCCTGATGGGCCGCAACCGCGTCGTGCGCAGCTACCGCGTCTCGCTCGGTGAAGACGGCCGCACCCCGGCCGGCCGCTACACGGTCGCAGGTCGCAACCCGAAGAGCCCCTTCCACCTTGCCCTGCGCCTCGTCCGCCAGGCGCCTTCGGCCACCGAACACGCCGGCGGCGGCCTGCAGGTGCACGGCACGCCCGACTGGCTCGGCCCGCTCGCCGCCGCCCTCAAGGGCAGCGACTGGACCACTGGCGGCATCGGCCTCGCCAACCCCGACATCGAGGAGGTCTGGAATCTCGTCCGGGACGGCACGCCGGTCGTGATACGGCCTTAGCCCCTCCAGCACCCCCTCTCCCCCTCGGGGAGAGGGGGTATCCGCCGCTTGCCCCTCTCCCTGACCCTCTCCCCGAGGGGGAGAGGGAACATGAGCCCTGCGTCTCCCTGTAAAATTCAGGGATGAAACGGATTTCCATTTACGACTCCACCCTGCGGGACGGCGCCCAGGCGCAGGGCATCTCCTATTCGGTGGAGGACAAGGTCAAAATCGTCGAGCGGCTCGACGCGCTCGGCGTGCGCTACATCGAGGCCGGCAACCCCGGCTCGAACCCGAAGGACCTCGAGTTCTTCGAGCGCGTGCGCGGCATGAAGCTGAAGAATGCCAAGCTGATCGCCTTCGGCGCCACGCGCAAGATCGGCATCAAGGCCGAGGACGACGGCAACGTGCGCTCGATCCTCGCCGCCTCGACCTCCGCCGTCGCCATCTTCGGCAAGAGCTGGGACTACCAGGTCACCGAGATCCTGCGCACCAAGCTCGACGAGAACCTGCGCATGATCGGCGACACCATCCGCCACCTCAAGCAGCAGGGCAAGGAAGTGGTCTACGACGCCGAGCACTTCTTCGACGGCTTCAAGGCCAACCCGGACTACGCGCTCGCCACCCTCAAGGCGGCGGCGGACGCCGGCGCCGACAGCCTCTGCTTGTGCGACACCAACGGCGGCACCTTTCCGAACGACATCTTCGCCATCACGCAGAAGGTCGTCGAACAATTCAGGACGCCGATCGGCATCCACTGCCACAACGACTGCGAGATGGCGGTGGCCAACTCGGTGATGGCGGTGCAGGCCGGCGCGACGCAGGTGCAGGGCACCATCAACGGCATCGGCGAGCGTTGCGGCAACGCCAACCTGATCGCCATCATCCCCGACCTGCAGTTGAAGCTCGGCTTCGAATGCATCCCGCCGCAGAACATGGCCGGCCTCACCACGCTGGCGCGCGCCGTCTCCGAGATCGCCAACATGCCGCTCAACGAGAAGGCCGCCTACGTCGGCGCCGACGCCTTCGCCCACAAGGGCGGCATGCACGTCGACGCCGTGGTGAAGAACCCGGTCTCCTACGAGCACATCGACCCCGAACTCGTCGGCAACAGCCGCCGCACCCTGATGTCGGAAGTCGCCGGCCGCAGCACCCTGCTTGCGCGCATCCGGGCCGTGGATCCTGCGATCGGCAAGGACTCGCCCGAGACGCGGAAGATCATCGACCGCCTGAAGAGCCTCGAGCACGAGGGCTACCACTTTGAGGCCGCCGAGCAGTCCTTCGAGCTGGTGGTGCGCAAGATGCTCGGCAAGTACACGCCTTTCTTCGAGCTGATCGAGTTCAAGGTGATGGTGAACGAGCCCTCGGCGGACAGCATGAACTCCTCGGCGATGATCAAGATCCGCGTCGGCAGCGAGGTCGAGATCACCGCCGCCGAGGGCGACGGCCCGGTGAACGCACTGGACAAGGCCGTGCGCAAGGCGCTCGAGCGCTTCTACCCGGCCATCGCCGAGATCCGCCTCACCGACTACAAGGTGCGCGTGCTCGATTCGAAGGAGGCCTCCGCCGCCAAGGTGCGCGTGCTCATCGAGTCGACCGACCAGCGCGAGAACTGGACCACCATCGGCGTGTCGACCGACATCATCGACGCCTCCTGGCAGGCGCTGGTGGATTCCATCGAGTACAAGCTGGTGAAAGACCAGGAGAAACGACCCACCCCCCAGCCCCCGCCCCGCGGGCGGGGGTGACGAAGGATCGCGGGCTTCGCCCGCTCCGTGTTTAACGCAGCAAACCAAGCAACGAAGGAAATACCATGGCTGGCAAGACGCTTTACGACAAACTCTGGGAATCGCACGTCGTCCGCGAGGAATCCGACGGAACGTGCCTGCTCTACATCGACCGCCACCTCATGCACGAGGTGACCAGTCCGCAGGCCTTCGAGGGCCTGCGTCTGGCCGGCCGCCGCATCTGGCGCAAGGAGAGCGTGGTCGCCAACCCCGACCACAACACGCCGACCGACCACTGGGATGACGCAGACGGGGGCCTCAAGGACCCGGTCTCCCGCAAGCAGGTCGAGACGCTCGACGCCAACATCAAGGAATTCGGCGCGCTGGTGTACTTCCCCTTCAAGCACGCCAACCAGGGCATCATCCACGTGATCGGCCCGGAGAACGGCACGACGCTGCCCGGCATGACCGTGGTGTGCGGCGACAGCCACACCTCCACCCACGGCGCCTTCGGCGCGCTGGCCTTCGGCGTCGGCACCTCCGAGGTCGAGCACGTGCTCGCCACGCAGACGCTGGTCGGCAAGCGCTCGAAGCGCATGCTCATCCGGGTCGACGGAAAAGTCAGTCCCGGCGTCACGGCGAAGGACATCGCCCTGGCCATCATCGGCAAGATCGGCACCGCCGGCGGCACCGGCTACGCCGTCGAGTTCGGCGGCAGCGCCATCCGCGACCTCTCCATGGAAGGCCGCATGACCCTCTGCAACATGGCCATCGAGGGCGGCGCCCGCGCCGGCCTCGTCGCCCCGGACGAGAAGACCTTCGAATACCTGAAGGGCCGCCAGTTCGCGCCGCACGGAGCCAACTGGGACAAGGCCGTCGCCTGGTGGAAGACGCTGCAGTCCGACGCCGGCGCGAAGTTCGACTTAGTCGTCGAACTCGACGCCGCGAAGATCGAGCCGCAGGTCACCTGGGGCACCTCGCCCGAGCAGGTGCTGCCGGTCGGCGGCCGCGTGCCGAATCCGGCGAAGGAAAAGGATGCGCAGAAACGCGCCGGCATCGAACGCGCGCTGGCCTACATGGGCCTGAAGGCCGACACGCCGATCCAGGACATCCGGATCGACAAGGTCTTCATCGGCTCGTGCACCAACTCGCGCATCGAGGACCTGCGCGCCGCCGCGAAATACATGAAAGGCCGGAAGAAGGCGGCGAACGTGAAGCTGGTGCTGGTGGTGCCGGGCTCCGGCCAGGTCAAGCGCCAGGCCGAGGCCGAGGGCCTCGACAAGATCTTCACCGACGCCGGCTTCGAGTGGCGCGAGCCGGGCTGCTCGATGTGCCTGGCCATGAACGCCGACCGCCTCGCCCCGGGCGAGCGCTGCGCCTCCACCTCCAACCGCAACTTCGAAGGGCGCCAGGGCGCCGGCGGCCGCACGCATCTCGTCAGCCCCGAGATGGCCGCCGCCGCCGCCATCGCCGGCCACTTCGTCGACATCCGCAAGAAATAAGGAACCGCCATGAAACCCTTCAAATACCTCGACGGCCTGGTCTGCCCGCTCGACCGCGCCAACGTCGACACCGACGCCATCATCCCGAAGCAGTTCCTCAAGTCGATCAAGCGCTCGGGCTTCGGCCCCTACCTCTTCGACGAGTGGCGCTACGCCGACATCGGCGAGCCCGACATGGACTGCAGCCAGCGGCCGCTGAAGAAGGACTTCGTGCTGAACCAGCCGCGCTACCAGGGCGCGCAGATCCTGCTCGCCCGCGACAACTTCGGCTGCGGCTCCAGCCGCGAGCACGCGCCCTGGGCCATCGAGGACTACGGCTTTCGCGTCGTCATCGCACCAAGCTTCGCCGACATCTTCTTCGGCAACTGCTACAAGAACGGCGTCCTGCCGATCGTCGCCTCCGCCGCCATCGTCGACCAGCTGTTCCGCGAGTGCGCTGCGCAGAAGGGCTACCGCCTGCGCGTCGACCTCGAGACGCAGACCGTGCGCAACCCGGCCGGCGAGTGGTTCCGGTTCGACATCACGCCGCACCGCAAGCACTGCCTGTTGAACGGCCTCGACGAGATCGGCCTGACGCTCCAGCACGCCGACCAGATCAAGGCCTTCGAGGCGAAGCACAAGGCCGCGCAGCCCTGGCTGTTCGCCTGACGCCCCGCCATGACCAGCCGCCGCCGCTTCGTGCAAGCAGCCGGCGGCGGCCTGTTGCTGGCGGGACTGGGTAATCTGGCCCATGCCGTTTCAGCGCCGACGCGGCGCGAAACCAGATCGATCCTCCTCGTCGCGGCGACAAAGCTTCGCGATCCCAACTTCGGCGAGACCGTCGTGCTGGTCACGCGCCACGGCGGCGACGCGCCGCTCGGCGTAATCCTCAACCGTCCGCTCGGCCGGCGCCTCGAAACGGATCTCGACCTCGCCACGGACGACGAGCGCCTCGAACTCAACTTCGGCGGCCCGGTGATGCCGCAGCAACTGCTGTTCCTGTACCAGGACAAGACGAACCCGGGCAACAGCGCGCTCGATCTGGGCGACAACCTGTTTCTCAGTTCCGATACGCCTTTGCTGAAGCGCCTATTGCAACGAAAACCGATCTTGCCGCGCCTGCGCCTGTTCGCGGGCTACGCCGGCTGGGCGCCCGGCCAGTTGGAGCACGAGATTTCGCGTGGCGACTGGCTGCTGGCCGAGGCCAACCCGGACATCGCCTTCACGCGCGACACAGGCACACTCTGGCGCACCATGATCGAGAAAGCCAGCCGGCGCGCAATCTAGGCTGCGCAATAGTCAGTCCCCGCGACACGGCGGCGTCCTACCCGAACACCCGCGCAGAGATGTGCGGCAGGAAGAAAGTCGATGCGCAGTGGAAGCTTCACAGCCCGGTGCGCAACATCCGAAAGGGAATGAGGGTTTTTCTACAGCTTCAACATAGAAGTGAGCGGCCTGCGCGGCTTTCCGCGCAGGACCGCTCGACTGCCGGGTTGGGGGTGGGGTTCACTTGGCGCAAGCAGGCGGTTGTGTTTGCGACAAAGCTTGAATTGCCGCATATGCTGAAGCAACCGCAGACACTGAAGCGATGATGCTCACGACGAGCGCGGCGATGGTGAAGCGGAACTGCCCCAGATGGCGGCGTTGATCTTCGATGTAGTCGCCACGGGGTGCTTCAGCCGCCACAGCAGGCGGGCGATGGCCGGCAGGAACACCGTGACGCCGAGCCACTTGTGGTACGAGTAGAGCTTGAGCCGGCTCGGCGAGAAGGGCAGCTCGTGCATGTAGATGCCGAGCGGGAAGGCGCAGAAGACGAGCAGCGCGATGGCCCAGTGCAGGGCGATGGCGGTGCGCGTATAACCGGCGGCTGGCTGGGGGGCATTCTTGTTCTTCCAGGCAGGGACTCACATCCGACCGGCCGACCAGGGAGAAGGTTTCTGGGCCGGTCGGCCCTACTTGCGGGTTTCGAGGGCGTCGAGGCGGGCCTGCAGGGCCTCGAGCTTCTCGCGCGTGCGCGCGAGCACCGCGCGCTGCACCTCGAATTCCTCGCGGCTGACGAAATCGAGGCGCGCGAACAGCCCGGACAGCAGCGCGCGAGCGTTCTTCTCCAGGTCCTGCGCCGGGCCTTCGGCGGCGAGCCGGGCGAGGCGGGCGGAAAGGTCTTCGAGAAATTTCGGATCGAGCATGGCGGAACAGGGCTTCGGGCCGGGCGAGTGTAGCACGCGAAAAAGCGGCACCGACGCCTTGCACCAGCATAGTGCAGGAGCAGGGCGATCGTGCGAGAACCTGGTGCGGCGGCATCGACGGTACGCCGGCGCCGGATTGCAACTTACTGTTATTCAAAGGCTAATCGAGCTGGCACGCTTGATGCGAAGAGGCAGGTGACTTTTTCGTCATTTCGATCCAAGGAGTACATCATGCGCAAGACCGCGCTCATCCCGGCCATCCTCGCCGCCTTTTCCCTGCCGGCTTTCGCCCAGAGCGCCGATCCATCCAAGGCCGCCAGCCCGCACACGCTGACGGCGAACATCGGCCTCTTCAGCAGCTACCGCTTCCGCGGCATCGACCAGACCTTCGGCAAGCCGGCCCTGCAGGGGGGCGTCGACTACGCGCACGCGAGCGGGCTCTACCTCGGCAACTGGAACTCGAACGTGAATTCCGGCGCCGGCTACCCCTCGGGCAACCTGGAGATGGACTTCTACGGCGGCTGGAAGGGCAGCTGGGGCGACTGGGGCCTCGACGTCGGCGGCATCTATTACTATTACCCGGGCACGGACGCGCCGGCGGCGGCGCCCATCACCAACGCCAAAACGACCCGCGTGCATGGCGGCAGCGTGAGCAACAAGGAGCTCTACATCGGCGCGAGCTGGAAGTTCCTCTCGCTGAAGTACTTCCACTCGTTCGGCGACTACTTCTCGGTGCCGCACACCAAGGGCTCGGGCTACATCGACCTGTCGGCGAACTACGACCTCGGCGACGGCTGGGGCGTGAACGGCCACGTCGGCCACCTCAACTTCAAGAACTACAGCAACGGCCGCTCGGGCGGCGACTACACCGACTGGAAGATCGGTGTCACCAAGGACTTCTCCGGCTGGGTGGTCGGCGCTTCCTACGTCGGCACCAACGCCAAGGGCAGTTGCTCGCCCAACGCCGCCGGGCTGGTGCAGCCCTACTGCTTCGGCAACGACTGGACCGGCGCCACCAAAACCAAGGACGCCGGGCGCGACATCCTCGTCGTCTCGGTCAGCCGCACCTTCTGAAAGGAGCCGTCATGAAACTCGTCACCGCCATCATCAAGCCGTTCAAGCTCGACGAAGTGCGCGAGGCGCTCTCCGCCGTGGGCGTGGCCGGCATCACCGTCACCGAGGTGAAGGGCTTCGGCCGCCAGAAGGGCCACACCGAGCTCTACCGCGGCGCCGAATACGTCGTCGACTTCCTGCCCAAGGTGAAGGTCGAGGCCGCCGTCAAGGACGAACTGCTCGAACAGGTGATCGAAGCCATCGAGAAGTCCGCCAGCACCGGCAAGATCGGCGACGGCAAGATCTTCGTCTTCGACCTCGAACAGGCCATCCGCATCCGCACCGGCGAAACCGGCGCGGACGCCCTCTAGGAGCACGCCATGGACAGACTGATTGCTTTCCTGCTTCTTCTCGCGGCGAGCGCGCCGGCCCTGGCCGACGCGGCCCCGCCCCTGCTGCCCAACAAGGGCGACACGGCCTGGCTCATCGTCGCCACCGCCATGGTCATCCTGATGTCGATCCCGGGCCTGGCGATGTTCTACGGCGGCCTGGTGCGCGCCAAGAACATGCTCTCGGTGCTGATGCAGGTGTTCATCGTTTTCGCGATGATCAGCATCCTCTGGGTGGTCTACGGCTACAGCCTGGCCTTCAACGAGGGCAGCGCCTTCTTCGGCAACCTCGACAAGCTGTTCCTCAAGGGCGTCACGCCGGATTCGGTGGCGGCCACCTTCAGCAAAGGCGTCTTCGTGCCGGAGCTGATCTACGTCGCCTTCCAGGGCGCCTTCGCGGCGATTACCTGCGGCCTGATCGTCGGCGCCTTCGCCGAGCGCATCAAGTTCTCGGCGGTGCTCGCCTTCATGGCGCTGTGGTTCACCTTCAGCTACGTGCCGATCGCCCACATGGTCTGGTTCTGGACCGGCCCCGACGCCATCACCGGCGCCGAGACCCTGGCCAGCGAAACGGCCAAGGCCGGCTGGCTGTTCCAGAAGGGCGCCCTCGACTTCGCCGGCGGCACGGTGGTGCACATCAATGCCGCCGTGGCGGGTCTCGTCGGCGCCTATCTCGTCGGCAGGCGCGTCGGCTACGGCCGCGAATCGATGGCGCCGCATTCGCTCACGACGACCATGATCGGGGCGTCGCTGCTGTGGTTCGGCTGGTTCGGCTTCAACGCCGGTTCGGCCCTCGAGGCGAACGGCACGGCGGCCCTGGCCTTCCTGAACACCTGGGTGGCCACCGCCGCCGCGACGCTGTCCTGGATGCTGGCGGAGTGGATGCTGAAGGGCAAGCCCTCCATGCTCGGCGCCGCCTCGGGCGCGGTGGCCGGCCTGGTGGCGATCACCCCGGCCTGCGGCTTTGTCGGCGTCGGCGGCGCACTGGTCATCGGACTGGCCGCCGGCGCACTCTGCCTGTGGGGCGTGAACGGCCTGAAGCGCCTGCTCGGCGCCGACGACTCGCTCGACGTTTTCGGCGTGCATGGCGTCGGCGGCATCCTCGGCGCCCTGCTCACCGGCGTCTTCGCCGCGCCGAGCCTGGGCGGCAGCGGCATCTTCGACTACGTGGCGAACAAGCCGAGCCCGGATTATTCGATCGTGGATCAGGTGATCGTCCAGGCCACAGGGGTGGGCATGACGGTCGTCTGGTCCGCCGTGGTCGCCTTCGTCGCCTTCAAGCTGGTCGATGTGCTGATCGGCCTGCGCGTGCCGGAAGAGGAAGAGCGCGAGGGCCTCGATATCACCTCGCACGGCGAGAGCGCCTACCACCACTGACCTTCGCCCTCCCTCGGAGGTCGGTGACGGGCGCCCCGGAAAACCGGGGCGCCCGTTTTTTACTTGAAGACAACGGTGCGGTTGCCGTTGAGCAGCACGCGGTCTTCGACGTGGTACCTGAGACCGCGCGCCAGCACCGCCTTCTCGATGTCCTTGCCATAGCGCACCAGGTCCTCCACCGTGTCGCCGTGGTCGATGCGCACGGTGTCCTGCTCGATGATCGGGCCGGCATCCAGCTCGGCGGTGACGAAGTGGCAGGTGGCGCCGATCAGCTTGACGCCGCGGCGGTAGGCCTGGTGGTAGGGCTTGGCGCCGACGAAGGAGGGCAGGAAGGAGTGGTGGATGTTGATGATCCGCCCGGGATACCGCTCGCACAGCTCCGGCGGCAGGATCTGCATGTAGCGCGCCAGCACCATGATGTCGCCCTGCGCCTGCTCGAACAGGCGCGCGATCTCGGCATTCGCCTCGCGCTTGCTCTCCGGCGTGACCGGCACGTGGTGGAAGGGGATGCCGTGCCACTCGACGAAGCCGCGGAAGGTCTCGTGGTTGGAAATGACGCAGGGGATGTCGACGTCGAGCTCCTTCGACTGCCATCGCGCCAGCAGATCGTAGAGGCAGTGTTCCTGCTGCGAGACGAGGACGACGAGGCGCTTCTTCGCGGCGGAATCGGCGATGCGCCAGTCCATGGCGAATTCGGCGGCGATGGGCTGGAAGCGGCGGCGGAATTCGGCGAGGCCGAAGGGCAGGGAATCGGCCCTGATCTCGATGCGCATGAAGTAGCGCTGCGCGTCGTCGTCGGCGTGGTGGCTGGTCTCGAGGATCCAGCCGCGGTTCTCGGCGATGAACGTGGCGACACGCGCGACGATGCCGACGCGGTCGGGGCAGGAAGCAGTCAGGGTGTAGCGGCGTTGCGCGTGCATGTTCACTGCTCCAGTTGTTCCTGCGCGGCGAGCCAGGCGGCCTCGCTCTCGGCCAGCTCGTTCGCCAATGCCGTCTGGCGCTGCCGACAGGCGTGCAGGTCGGCCTTGGCCGCCGGCTGATACAGCGCCGGGTCGGCGAGGCGGACATCGAGCTTCTGCTTCTCCGCCGCCAATTGTGCCATGCGTTTTTCCAGTTGCCCGATTTCCTTCTCCAGGGCGCGCGCCTTGCCGGAGGGCTTGCGCTCGGGCGCCGGCGGCGGGGCTGCCTTCGCCGTGTCGGCGGGACTGACTTTCTTCTCCGCCGCCGTCGGCTGGTCGAGCCACTTGCGATAGTCGTCGAGGTCGCCGTCGAAGGGTTTCAGGCCGCCGTCGGCGACAAGGCTGAAGCCGTCGCAGACCGTGCGCAGGAGATGCCGGTCGTGCGAGACCAGCACCACCGCGCCCTCGTATTCGGACAGCGCCAGCGTCAGCGCGTGGCGCATCTCCAGGTCGAGGTGGTTGGTCGGCTCGTCGAGCAGCAGCAGGTTCGGCTTCTGCCAGATCAGCAGCGCCAGCGCCAGGCGCGACTTCTCGCCGCCGGAGAAGGGGCCGATGGGGCGTGTCGCCATTTCGCCGCGGAAATTGAAGCCGCCGAGGTAATTCAGGAAGTCCTGGTCGCGCGTGCGCGAATCGAGGTGGTTCATGTGCCAGAGCGGGCTTTCGTCGGGGCGCAATTGCTCCAGCTGGTGCTGGGCGAAGTAGCCGATCTTCAGCCCCTTGCCCTCGCGCCGGATGCCCGAGAGCGGCGCCGCTTCGCCGGCGAGCAGGCGGATCAGGGTCGACTTGCCGGCGCCGTTGCGGCCGAGCAGGCCGAGGCGCTCGCCCGGGCGCAGGGTCAAAGTCAGCCCCTGCAGCACGGCGACGTCGCCGTACCCCGCGGCGGCATCTTCCAGCATCAGCAAGGGATCGGGACTGCCGACCGGCTCGAAAAAGCGGAATTCGAAGGGCGTGTCGACGTGGGCGGCGCTGATCTGCTCCATGCGCGCCAGTGCCTTGATGCGGCTCTGCGCCTGGCGCGCCTTGGTGGCCTTGGCGCGGAAGCGGTCGATGTAGCTCTTCAGGTGCGCGATCTCGCGCTGCTGCTTGACGTACATCGCCTGCTGCAGCGCCAGCTGCTCGGCGCGGGCGCGCTCGAAGGCGCTGTAGTTGCCGGTGTACAGCTTGGCGCGGCGGCCCTCGATGTGGATGACGTGGCCGACCACGGCATCGAGGAAGTCGCGGTCGTGCGAGATCATCAGCAGCGTGCCGCGGTAGGCACGCAGCCAGCCCTCGAGCCAGATCACGGCGTCGAGGTCGAGGTGGTTGGTCGGCTCGTCGAGCAGCAGGAGATCCGAGCGGCACATCAGCGCCTGGGCGAGGTTGAGGCGCACGCGCCAGCCGCCGGAAAATTCCGCCACCGGCTTGTCGAATTCCTCGTCCTTGAAGCCGAGGCCGTGCAGCAGGGCGGCGGCGCGGGCGCGGCTGCCGTAGCCGTCGATGTGGCCGTAGTCCATGTGCAGATGCGCGATGGCCTCGCCGTCGTGGGCGTCCTCCGCCGCGCGCAGGTCGGCTTCGATCCTGCGCAGCTCGGCGTCGCCGTCGAGCGTGAAGTCGAGGGCGCCGGTGGCGAGCGCCGGCGTCTCCTGGCCGACGTGGGCGATCACCCAGTTCGGCGGCAGCTCGAGGTCGCCCTCTTCCTGGTGCAGTTCGCCCGAGAGGAGGGCGAACAGGCTGGATTTGCCGCAGCCGTTGGCGCCGGTGACGCCGACCTTCCAGCCGGCATGCAGGCCGAGGCTGGCGCCTTCGACGAGCGGCCGGCCGGCGCGGGCGAGGGTGAGATTGCGCAGGAGGATCACAATTTGTTACAGCGCGGGACAACCCGCGGCGGAAAAAGGCGTTATTGTACGCATGCTCGTCCAGATGACCGCCATGAAACGCCTGTTGATCGTTCTCGCAACCCTGCTTCTCCCGCCAGCCTGGGCCGAAGAGGCCGCAACCGCCCCCATCACCCCCGTGGAGCGCCAGGTGCTCCTCGATCGCGCCAAGTCGTTCAAGGACGAGGCGAGGAAGATCAAGTCCGACGCGCAGAAGAAGCGCAAGGAGTCGGAGGTCACCTGCTGGAAGAAGACCCTGGTGTCCGCCTGCCTCGAAGAGGCGCGCCGTGCCCAGATAGACAGCAACGCCGAGGCGCGCCGCAAGGAAACCGAAGCGAAGAAGCTCGAGCGCGAGGTGCGCGAGCGCGACCTGGCGGCCAAGAAGGCGCGCCAGGCGGAAGAGGCGCCGAAGCTGCAGGCCGAGCAGGAGAAGAAAGCCGCCAAGGCGCAGGAGCAGGCGGAGGCGAAGCAGAAGCAGCGCGAGCTCGACCAGGCCCGGCGCGAGCGCGACGCGCAGAAGGCCAGCGCGCGCGCGCAGATGGAGGCGCGCAAGCGCCAACAGAAGCTGGAAGAGCAGAAGAAGAAGGAAGAACGGGCCGAGCGCAAGGCCGAGGAATGGCTGAAGAAGGACAAGAAGCGCGCCGAGGCCAAGGCGCGGCAGGAAGAACGCCTGCGCCAGTCGCAGGAAAACCCGCAGTAGGCATCCCTCAGCCGATGCGGATGTCCCCCTCCTTTTCCGGCCGGCGCCCCCGCTTGCCGGCGTAGCCGGCGCGGATGCGCGCCAGGTCTTCCTCCTCGCGCCCGCACAGGTCGAGCCAGACCTCGATGCCGATCTCCCGCCTCGAATAGTCGATGAAGGCCAGGCCGAGCGGCACGTTCGCCGCCAGCGCCAGGCGGTAGAAGCCGGATTTCCAGCGATCGACCTTCGAACGCGTGCCTTCGGGCGCGATGGCCAGGTACAGGCTTTCTGAGCGCGCGAACATCTCCGCCAGCGCGGCGACGAGGCCGGTGCTCTCGCGCCGGTTCACGGGCAGGCCGCCGAGCCAGCGGAAAAGGCCGCCGAAGGGCGGGCGGAACAGGGTGTCCTTGCCGATGAAGCCGATCGGGATGGCGATCACCGACCGCGCCAGGACGCCGATCGGGAAATCCCAGTTCGAGGTGTGCGGGTAGATGATGACCACGGCCTTCGGCGCCGGCGGCGGCACAAAGACGACGCGCCAGCCGAAGAGCCCGAGGATGGCCCGGCTCAGGCGGCTGAGCAGGCCGCCCTGCGTGTTAAGATTCGGCGTCATTTTCTTCCCACCTTCTTCCCGTTTGGCGGCGCTTCTCGCGCCGCCTCCCATTTTACGGAATTCTTCATGCTCGACATTGCCCGCCACGGCCAGGTCTTCACCCCGCCGGCCATCGTCGAGGCCATGCTGAAGCTGCGCCGCAACCGCGGCAGGGTGCTGGAGCCGGCCTGCGGCGACGGCGCCTTTTCGCAACGCCTGCCCGGCTGCGTGGCGATCGAACTGGACGCGGCGCATTGCCCGGCCGGCGCGCTCAACCAGGATTTCTTCGACTACCCGGCGTCGGAGCGCTTCGACACCGTCATCGGCAATCCGCCCTACGTCAAGGCGCGCGACATCCAGCCCGGCACGCGCGCGCGACTGCATTCGCGCCTGCTCAACGGCCACAGCAACCTCTACCTGCACTTCATCGAGAAATGCGTGCGCCACCTCGCGCCCGGCGGCGAACTGATCCTCATCACGCCGCGCGACTTCCTCAAGGCCACCGGCGCCGCGCGGCTCAACACCTGGCTCTTCGACCAGGGCACGATCACCGACTTCCGGGAACTGGGCGACGCGCGCGTCTTCGACGGCGTGGTGCCCAACTGCGCCATCTGGCGCTTCGAGAAGGGCAATATGACGCGGCGCCTGCAGGACGGCCGGCGCATGGTGCTCGCCGGCGGACAGATCCTGCTCACGCGCGGCATCTACAGCGTGCCGCTTTCCAGCGTCTTCGCCGTCAAGGTGGGCGCCGTGTCCGGCGCCGACGAGATCTTCGCCCACACGGAACTCGGCAACATGGATTTCGTCTGCTCGAAGACGGCGCAGACCGGCGAGCTGCGCCGCATGATCTGCCTCGACCGCGAGGGGCCGATCGCATATCTGGAACCGTTCAAGGCGCGCCTGCTGGCGCGCAGGGTGACGCGCTTCGACGAAGCCAACTGGTGGAAATGGGGCCGGCGCCATTTCGTTTCCGAGGCGCCGCGCATCTACGTGAACCAGAAGACGCGCCAGGCGCGGCCTTTCTTCCTCGACGAGTGCCGCAACTACGACGGCTCGATCCTGGCGCTCTTCCCGCATCGGCGCGACGCCGACCTCGCCCGCCTGCGCGACCTGCTCAACGACGTCGACTGGGCCGAGCTCGGCTTCGTCTGCGACGGCCGCTTCCTCTTCGCCCAGCGCAGCCTCGAGCATGCCCTGCTGCCCGAGGACTTCGCCCCCTTCGCCGCACGCGGGCTGGTATAAGATCGAGCCATGGTTCCAAGACTGACCACCGCTCTCACCGGCCCGCTGCTCGAGCTCGAAAAGACCTTCCTCGACCGCGCCACCGCCATCGAGCAGTGGTTCCGCGCCCAGTGGCAGGAGCACACGCCGCCTTTCTACTGCTCGGTGGACCTGCGCAACGCCGGCTTCAAGCTGGCGCCGGTGGACACCAACCTCTTCCCCGGCGGCTTCAACAACCTCAACCCGGCCTTCCTGCCGCTGAGCGTGCAGGCGGCGATGACGGCCATCGATAAGATCTGCCCCGAGGCGAAAAACCTGCTGCTGATTCCCGAGAGCCACACGCGCAACAGGTTCTACCTGATGAACGTGGCGCGTTTGGCGACCATTCTCAATCGCACGGGGCTCGTCGTGCGCATCGGCACGCTGATCCCCGACATCCAGGCGCCGACGCCGCTCGATCTGCCGGACGGTTCGAAGCTGCTGCTCGAGCCGCTCAAGCGCCACAACGGCCGCCTCGGCCTGGACGGCTTCGATCCCTGCGCCATCCTGCTCAACAACGACCTCTCGGCCGGCGTGCCGGAGATCCTCAAGGACCTGCACGAGCAGTTCCTCATCCCGCCGCTGCACGCCGGCTGGCACGTGCGGCGCAAGTCGCGCCACTTCGCCGCCTACGACCGCGTCGCCGGCGATTTCGCCCGGGCGATGGGCATCGACCCCTGGCTGATCAACCCCGATTTCGCCGTCTGCGGCAAGGTGGATTTCCAGGCGCGCGAGGGCGAGGAATGCCTCGCCGCAAACGTCGACGCCGTGCTCGCGCGCGTCAGGGCCAAGTACGCCCAGTACGGCGTCAAGGAGCCGCCCTTCGCCATCGTCAAGGCCGACGCCGGCACCTACGGCATGGGCATCATGACGGTGCGCGACGCGGCGGAAGTGCGCGGCCTCAACCGCAAGCAGCGCAACAAGATGGCGGTGGGCAAGGAGGGCCTGCAGGTGACCGAGGTCATCATCCAGGAGGGCGTGCACACCTTCGAGACCCTCTCGGGCAACGTCGCCGAGCCGGTGGTGTACATGATCGACCGCTACGTCGTCGGCGGCTTCTACCGCGTGAACACCGAACGCGGCCGCGACGAGAACCTCAACGCCCCCGGCATGCGCTTCGAGCCGCTGTCCTTCGACTGCGGCTGCAGCCTGCCCGATCCCGGCTGCGCGCCGGACGACGCGCCCAACCGCTTCTTCGCCTACGGCGTGGTGGCGCGCCTGGCGCTGCTCGCCGCGGCCGTCGAGCTCGAAATTTCGGCGCCGCCGCCGGAGCTGGCGTGAAACTGGCCTTCATCCTCGATCCGCTCGAGCACCTGAAGGCCTGGAAGGACTCCAGCGTCGCCATGATGCGCGCGGCGCAGGCGCGCGGCCACGAGGTGTTCGCCATCATGCGCCCGGCGCTGGCCTGGCGCGACGGCGCCGTGCATGCCGCCGCCTCGCGGCTGACCCTGCGCGCGGACCACCGCGACTGGTTCGAGGCGCAGACGCCGATGGAGACGCCGCTCGACGACTTCGACGCCGTGCTGATGCGCCAGGACCCGCCCTTCGACATGGAGTACGTCGCCGCCACCTGGCTGCTGGAGCGCGCCGAAGCCGCCGGCGCGCGCATCGTCAACGCGCCGCGCGCCGTGCGCGACCATTCGGAGAAGCTCGCCATCCTCGAGTTCCCGCAATTCATTCCGGACACGGTCGTCGCGCGCGAGCCGGAAACCCTGCAGGGCTTCATCGAGAGGACGGGCGACACCGTGCTCAAGCCGCTCGACGGCATGGGCGGCAGTTCGGTGTTCCGCGTGCGCCGCGACGACCCCAACCGCAACGTCATCGTCGAGACGCTGACCTGCTGCAGCGCGCGCAGCATCATGGCGCAGCGCTACCTGCCCGGCATCGCGCAGGGCGACAAGCGCATCCTGCTCATCGGCGGCGCCGTGGCGCCCTACGCGCTGGCGCGCATCCCCAAGCCGGGCGAGACGCGCGGCAACCTCGCCGCCGGCGGCACCGGCGTGGCGCAGCCGCTCTCGGCGCGCGACCGCGAGATCGCCGAAACCCTGGCGCCGATCCTCGCCGCGCGCGGCATCCTGCTCGCCGGCATCGACGTCATCGGCGAACATCTCACCGAGATCAACGTCACCAGCCCGACCTGCTTCGTCGAGATCGCGCAGCAGAGCGGCTTCGACGTCGCCGGTATGTTCATGGACGCGCTGGAACGGGCATGCGGCGCCTGACCGCGGCGCTGGTCCTGCTTGTCTTCCTGACGGCATGCTCCAAGACGCCGACGCTCGTCCAGCGCGAGGCCTTCGTCTTCGGCACCCGCGTCGAAGTTTCCGTCTGGGGCGAATCCGCGGACAAGGCGAAGCGGGCGCTCGCCGCCGTGCTCGCCGAGTTCGACCGCCTGCACCGCATGCTGCACGCCTGGCAGCCCTCCGAGCTGACGGCGCTCAACGCCGCCATCGCGCGGGGCGAGCGCGACATCGCCGTGTCGCCGGAACTGACTTTCATTCTGCGCGACGCGGCGGGTATCGCCGCGCGCTCGGACCAGTTGTTCAATCCGGCCATCGGCCGCCTGGTGGCGCTGTGGGGCTTTCACTCCGACGAGTTCAAACCGGCCGTGCCTGACGCCGCAGCGATCGAGACGGCCGTGAAAGCCGCGCCGCGCATGAGCGATCTCGCTTTCGCCGGGGATCGCATCACGTCCCGGAACAGGGCGGTCCAGCTCGATCTCGGCGGCTACGCCAAGGGCTACGCCCTCGACCGCGCCGCCGCCCTCCTGAGGGACATGGGCGTGAAAAACGCCCTCGTCAACATCGGCGGCAACGTCATGGCGCTGGGCGACAAGGGCGGCCGGCCCTGGCGCGTCGGCATCCAGCATCCGCGCGCCGCGGCGCCGCTCGCCACGCTGGAACTGCGCGACGGCGAGGCGATCGGCACCTCGGGCGACTATCAGCGCTATTTCGAGGTCGATGGCAAGCGCTATTGCCATCTGCTCGATCCGGCGAGCGGGCGGCCGGCCGAGGGCGTGCGGGCCGTCACCGTGCTGATCGCGCCACAGGCGGGCGGCGGCGCGCTCTCCGACGCGGCGAGCAAGCCGCTCTTCGTCGCCGCGCCGGAAGCGTGGCGCGGCCTGGCGCGGACGCTCGGCGTGAGCCATGCCCTGCGGATCGACGGCGCCGGCGTGATGCACGTCACGGCGGCCCTGCGCGATCGGCTTACAATGCTGGCATCGGATGTGCGGATCGAAACCCTGCCGTGAGCCATGTATACGTTGACAGGATGGCGCGCCGCCGCGTCGGCTTCGACGCGCTGCGCCGCCTGCGTCGCCTGGTCGATGCCGAACGGGTGCGCGAAGCGGATGACGCCCGCCTGGCGCAGCGCCTGGCCATCGCCCTCGCCGTGCTGGCGGGGCTGACTTTTCTCCTCCTCACCCTGCGCTGATTCGCCCTTCGGTTACAATCGCCACGGAACCCCCGTCGCGATCATGATCGGCCTACTTCTCATCACCCACGGCAGCCTGGGCGAGTCCCTCGTCCAGTGCGCCTGTCACGTGCTCAACAAGCGCCCGCCGCAGATCGCCCAGCTCGGCGTCTCCGGCCAGGATGACCCGCTCGACGCCCTGCCCCTGGCGCAACGCATGCTGCAACTGGTCGACACGGGGGAGGGCGTGCTCGTCCTCACCGACGTCTTCGGCGCCACGCCTTCCAACATTGCGCTCAAGCTGCTCGTCCCGGGCCGTATCGAGGCCGTGGCCGGGGTGAACCTGCCCATGCTGCTGCGCGCGCTCACCTACCGCGAGAAGGACATGGAAACGCTGCTGACGAGAGCCGTGGCGGGCGGGCGCGACGGCGTGATGCTGATGAAGGGACCGAGGGATGCCGCGGGCTGAGGCCGAGATCGTCAACAAGCTCGGCCTGCACGCGCGCGCCTCGGCCAAGCTGACGCAGACGGCGACGGCCTTCTCCAGCGAAGTCTGGCTGGAAAGGAACGGCCGCCGCGTCAACGCCAAGAGCATCATGGGCGTCATGATGCTCGCCGCCGCCAAGGGCGCCAGCGTGGTGGTGGAAACCGAAGGCGCCGACGCCGACGCCGCCCTGCAGGCCCTCCTCAAGCTGATCGCCGACAAGTTCGGAGAAGGCGAATGAGTTTTACCCTCCACGGACTCGCCGTCTCCCACGGCATCGCCATCGGCCACGCCCATCTCGTCTCGCACGCCCTGCTCGAAGTCGAGCACTACGTCCTGCCCGGCCGCTATGTCGACGAGGAGATCGTCCGCTTCGACGAGGCCGTCGCCGAGGTGCAGGGCGAACTCGACGCCCTCATGGCCGGAGCCGATGCGCACGCACCGTCGGAACTGACCGCCTTCATCGACCTGCACCAGATGCTGCTGGCCGACCCGATGCTGATCGAAGCGACGCGCGACCAGATCCGCGAGCGGCGCTGCAACGCCGAATGGGCGCTGGTGCAGCAGATGGAGCACATCGTCGAGCAGTTCGAGCAGATCGAGGATGCCTACCTGCGCGAGCGCAAGGCCGACATCGTGCAGGTGGTCGAGCGCGTGCTCAAGGTGCTCATGGGGCATCCCGGCCATCCGCCGAAGCACGGGCGCGGCGAAAGCCTCATCGTCGTCGCCCACGATCTCTCGCCGGCCGACACCATCCAGTTCAAGCAGCTGAAGATCGGCGGCTTCGTCACCGACCTCGGCGGCGCCACCTCGCACACCGCCATCGTCGCGCGCAGCCTCGCCATCCCCGCCGTGGTCGGCCTGCACCACGCGCGCGAGCTGATCCGCGAGGACGACCTGCTGATCGTCGACGGCACGCGCGGCGTGCTCATCGTCGACCCCGATGCCCGCGTGCTGGAGGAGTATCGCCTGCGCAGGAGCGCGCTGGAGCTGGAGCGCGCCAAGTTGAAGCGCCTGAAGAAGGCGCGCGCCGCCACCCTCGACGGCGCCGAGGTCGAGCTCGCCGCCAACATCGAGCTGCCCGGCGACGTCGCCCAGGCAAAGGCGGTCGAGGCGGCCGGCGTCGGCCTGTACCGAACCGAATTCCTCTTCCTCAACCGCGACGGCATGCCCGGCGAGGAGGAACAGTACGAGGCCTACCGCAGCGTGGCCGAGGCCATGAACGGACGGCCCGTGGTCATCCGCACGCTGGACATCGGCGCCGACAAGAACCTGCGCGGCGTCGAGCGGCTGGAAGCCAACCCGGCGCTCGGCCAGCGCGCCATCCGCTACTGCCTGGCCGAGCCGCAGGTGTTCCTCGCGCAGTTGCGCGCCATCCTGCGCGCCTCGCACCACGGCCGCGTCCGGATCCTCGTGCCGATGCTGGCGCACGCGCACGAGATCGAGCAGACCCTGGCCCTGGTCGGGCAGGCCAAGGAACAGCTTCGCGCACGCGGCCATCCCTTCGACGAAGGCATCGAGGTCGGCGGCATGATCGAGATCCCGGCCGCGGCGCTGGCCCTCGGCGTCTTCCTCAAGAGACTCGACTTCCTCTCCATCGGCACCAACGACCTGATCCAGTACACCCTCGCCATCGACCGCACGGACGAGGCGGTCGCCCACCTCTACGACCCGCTGCATCCGGCCGTGCTGCGTCTCATCGCCCAGACCATCGAGGCCGGCAGGCGCGCCGGCCTGCCGGTGGCGGTGTGCGGCGAGATGGCCGGCGACCCGCAACTCACCCGGCTGCTGCTCGGCATGGGCCTGCGCCAGTTCTCCATGCACCCGGCGCAGATCCTCGAGGTCAAGCAGGAGGTGCTGCGCAGCGACCTTGCCCGGTTGCGCCGCAAGGTGGCCCGGCTGCTCGCCACCGACGATCCGGGCCGGCTGCGCCAGGGGCTGGAGCGGCTCAAGGCGATTTGACACGACCCACCGGCCAAGGTAACTTTCGTCCATAGCGCCGATTTGACCGTCAGCTTGCGGGCGCTTAACAAATGCGGCTAAAGCGAGGGCGACCCAGTCCAGCGCTTAGCCGGCTGGGTTTTTTTATTCTATGAACAAGGCCACGAACAGCGTCGGCGAAGTGGCGCCGCAGCGCGCCCATTTCGACACCCCCCTTGCCCTGGCGGGCGGCGCGGTGCTGCCGGCGTTCGATCTCGTCTACGAAACCTATGGCGAACTGAACGCGGCGCGTTCGAACGCGGTGCTGGTCTGCCACGCCCTCTCGGGCAACCACCATGTCGCCGGCTGGCACGCCGACCATCCGAAGAACCTCGGCTGGTGGGACAACCTGGTCGGCCCGGGAAAGCCGCTCGACACGCGCAAGTTCTTCGTCGTCGGCGTCAACAACCTCGGCGGCTGCTTCGGCTCGACCGGGCCGGTGTCGGACAACCCGGCCACGGGCAGGCCCTGGGGCGCCGACTTCCCGGTGGTGACGGTCGAGGACTGGGTGGCGGCGCAGGCGCGGCTGGCCGACCGGCTCGGCATCGAATCCTGGGCGGCGGTGATCGGCGGCAGCCTGGGCGGCATGCAGGCCATGCAGTGGGCGCTGGAATACCCCGACCGCATCCGCCACGCTCTCGTCATCGCCTCGGCGCCCAAGCTGACGGCGCAGAACATCGCCTTCAACGAGGTGGCGCGCCAGGCCATCCTGACCGACCCCGACTTCCACGGCGGACACTACTACGCGCACGGCGTGGTGCCGGCGCGCGGGCTGCGCCTGGCGCGCATGCTCGGCCACATCACCTATCTCTCCGACGACCAGATGGCGGAGAAGTTCGGCCGCAGGCTGCGCCAGGAGGGCCTGCAGTTCAGCTACGACGTGGACTTCGAGATCGAGTCCTACCTGCGCTACCAGGGCGACAAGTTCGCCGGCTTCTTCGACGCCAACACCTACCTCATCACCACCAAGGCGCTCGATTACTTCGACCCGGCGCGCGACTACGGCGGCGACCTCGCCGCGGCGCTGGCGCGCACGCGCGCGAAGTTCCTCGTCGTCTCCTTTTCGACCGACTGGCGCTTCGCGCCGGAGCGCTCGCGCGAGATCGTCTACGGCCTGGTGCACAACGGCCTCGACGTCAGCTACGCCGAGGTCGAGTCGATCGCCGGCCACGATTCCTTCCTGCTCGACGACCCGCACTACCATGCCGCGATGCGGGCGTATTTCGAGGGCATCCGGGTATGACCAACGTGCTGGGACGGTTCGACTTCGACGTCATCGCCAAGTGGATCAAGCCGGGCGAGAAGGTGCTCGACCTCGGCTGCGGCGACGGCAGCCTGCTGCGCTACCTGAAGGACGAAAAGGGCGTGCTCGGCTACGGCGCCGACAACGACCCGGACAACATCCTCGCCTGCATCAAGAACGGCGTGAACGTCATCCAGATCGACCTCGAGGCGGGCCTCTCCGGCTTCGAGGACGGCTTCTTCGACCATGTCGTCATGTCGCTCTCGCTGCAGACGGTGCGCCACACCGAGCGCATGCTCGACGAGATGCTGCGCGTCGGCCGCGAGGCGGTGGTGAGCTTCCCCAACTTCGGCCATCGCAGCCACCGCGAGGCGATCGCCGCGGGGCGCATGCCGGTCTCCGAGAGCCTGCCCTACCAGTGGTACAACTCGCCCAACGTGCGCTTCTTCACCATGGCCGACTTCGAGGCGCTCTGCGCCGGGCGCGGCATCGCCATCCGCGAGCGCCACGCCTTCGACGACGGCAAGGCCGTCGTCGAGGATCCCAACCTCAACGCCAGCATCGCCGTGTATCGCCTGGGGAAAGCCGGTTGAGCGCACAACAGCCCCTGCTGCGCTCGAAATTCTTCTGGGTCGCGGTGCTGTATTTCGCCGAAGGATTTCCCCTCGGCATCTTCTACGAGATCTTTCCCGTCTACTTCCGCCAGCAGGGCGTCGACCTGCGCAGCATCGGCGCCCTCTCCCTGCTCGGCCTGGCGTGGACGCTGAAATTCCTCTGGGCGCCGGCCGTGGACCGCTTCCGCCACCACCGGCGCTGGATGGCCGCCGCCGATCTCGGCATGGGCGCGGTGATGATCGCCTTCGCCGCCGCGGCCGGCCTGCCAACCTGGGTGTGGGCGGCCATCGCCGTCTTCGCGATCCTTTCCGCGACCAACGACATCGCCATCGACGGCTACACCATCGAGCTGTTGCGCCGCGACGAGATGGGACGCGGCAACGGCCTGCGCATCGGCTTCTACCGCGCCGGCATGATCACCTCCGGCGTGGTGCTGATGGCCTCGGATTTCCTCGGCTGGTCCGGCGCCTTCCTCTGCGCCGCCGCCATCCTGGCCGCCTGCGCCTGCGCCTGCCTGCTGGCGCCGCGCGAGGAGGCGCGCGCGCGCGCGCCGTCGGCCGGTCTGACGCGGGAACTGCGCGCCTTCCTCGCCCAGCCGCACGGCGCCGCCGCGCTCGTGATGGTGCTCGCGGGCACGCTCTGGCTGGCCGACGGCGCCCTGAAGTTCTCCGCGCGCTGGCCCTGGCTGTGGCCGGCGATCGCCGCCGCGTCCGCCGCCGCCTACGGCCTGCTGCGCCTGGCGGGAAAGCGAGGAGACGCGGCGCGCAACGGCGAGGCGCCCGCCGGCGCGCTCTTCGGCGCCCTCGCCGACATGATGCAGCGCCCCGGCGTCCTGCCGGTGCTGACTTTCGTGCTGATCTTCAAGCTCGGCGACGCCTCGATGGGTTTCATGGTCAAGCCGTTCTGGGTGGATGCCGGCTTTTCCGCCGCGGAGATCGGCCTGGTGTCGGTGAACATCGGCCTGGTGCTGTCGATCGCCGGCGGACTGGCCGGCGGCTGGTACGCCGACCGCGTCGGCATCTTCAAGGCGCTGTGGGTGCTCGGCCTGGCGCAGGCCGTCTCCAACCTGGTGTATGCCTTCGCCGCCTGGGCCATCCCGCTCGGCGGCGCGCCACTGCCGGAGCATCGCGCCCTGATCTACTCGGCGAGCGCGCTGGAATCATTCACCGGCGGCCTCGGCACGGCGGCCTTCCTGGCTTTCCTCATGGCCATCGTGCGACGCGAGCACAGCGCCGCCGAGTACGCCCTGCTCTCCTCGGTGTTCGCCGCCTCGCGCTCGGTGGCCGGCTGGGCCGGCGGCCTCGGCGCCCAGGCCATGGGCTACGCACCGTATTTCCTGCTCACCTTCTTCCTGGCCTTTCCGGCCTACTTGCTGCTGCCCTGGGTGCGGAAAATGCTCGATGCCCAGTCGCAGGAGGGCAGGGCCGGGACGCCTTAGCGCCGGTTGCGCCGGCGGTCCAGTGCAACGGTCTGCGCTCGCCGCATGGGGTCAGCGCGCGGGAAGGAAGTTGTCGACGGCGATGCGCAGGCGGCGCAGGGATTGCCAGACGAAGAAGCCGCGCCGCGCCCAGCGAAAGAAGCCGCGCGGCCGGGCCACCAGCAGGGCGACGCCGATGCCGACCAGCCACTCCGGATGGGCCTTGGCCCAGCGCAGGCCGGAGCGGATTTTCTCCGCCGCGCCGAAGGCCGGGGAAGTCGACTCGAGCACCTGCAGGATCATGACGCGCTGCGCGGCCGCCTGCAGTTGCAGGCGCTGCTTCTTCAGCGCGAGTTCAACGGCCTTCCGGTTCATTGTCCGGCCGGATCATCTCCCGATCCTGCGCCAGTTCGGCAATGCTGGCGGCGAACAGGTGCGACCCCTGGCGGCCGATGCGCGCGGCGGCGGCGGCGGCGATCAGGCCGATGACGAGGAAGAGGGCGCTGAATACGGCGAGCGCCAGCAGCCGATGGCTGTCCCACAGCAGCACCGTGAGGAACAGTGCCAGCATGACAACGCCGAAACCGAGAAAGAAGAAGGCGGCGGCGGCATAGCCGAGGAGGGCGCCGAGGCGCACCTTCTCTTCCGCCACTTCCGTGGCGAGGAGCTCCAGCCGCGTCTGGAGAATGGCCAGCCCGCTGGCGGCGTAGCCGCGCAGGCGGGCGCCCAGGCCGCTCATGCCCCGATCAGCGACGGCCGATCAGCAGGCCGATGATGAAGCCGATGCCGGCGGCGATGCCGATCGAGCGCCACGGGTTGTCGTGCACGTAGTCGTCGGTCGCGCGCGCCACTTCCTTTGTTCTTTCGACCACGGCGGCCTGCGCCTCGGCCAGGCTGTGGCGGGCACTGGTCAAGTGGTCCTGCAGCTTGGCGCGCAACTCACCCATCTTCTCGCCGGCCTGGCCGGCGGTGGCGCGAAGGATTTCCTCGGCGTCAGCGACGACGACCTTGAAATCCGCAACGAGTTTGTCCCTGTTAACATCAGTCATGGCTAGCTCTCCGATTTATGACGAGGAATCGATTGAAAGGCTACCGATTTTCAGGTTTTCTGGCAAATACGCAGGTCAAGCGGCGTCATAATCGTAGTCGATGGTGAGCGGTGCGTGATCGGAGAACCACCGCTCCTTGAAAACGGCCGCCCGCCGCGCCGTCGCCGCCAGCGCCGGCGTGGCCACATGGTAGTCGATGCGCCATCCGACATTCTTCGCGCGCGCCTGGCCGCGGTTGGACCACCAGGTGTAGGCCTCGCCCCCGGCTTCGGGATGCAGCCGGCGGAAGACATCGGCGAAACCGCCCGCATCGAACAGATCGCCGATCCAGGCGCGCTCCTCCGGCAGGAAGCCGGAATTCTTCAGGTTGCCCTTCCAGTTCTTCAGGTCGACTTCCCGGTGGGCGATGTTCCAGTCGCCGCAGAGCAGGACGTCACGGCCGGAACGCGCCAGCGCATCCAGATGCGGCCGGAAGCGCGCCATGAAGCGGAACTTGGCTTCCTGGCGCTCGGGCGAGGAGGAGCCGGAAGGCAAATAGACCGACACCACGGAAAGAGGGCCGAAATCGGCCTGGATATAACGCCCCTCGGCATCGATGTCGGCAATGCCGAGGCCCTCGACGATCCGATCGGGCTGGCGCCGGCAATAGAGGCCGACGCCGCTGTAGCCCTTCTTCTCGGCGTAATGGAAGTAGCCGAAGAACCCCTCCGGATTGAGGAAATGGCGGTTCATGTCGCCGACCTGGGCCTTGAGTTCCTGCAGGCAGACGATATCCGCCGCCTGCCGCCCGAGCCAGTCGAAAAGGCCCTTGCGCGCCGCCGAGCGGATGCCGTTCAGGTTAAGGGTTATGATACGCAGCATGGTGCGGGAGTCTCTGGGACATGGATTTTAGGGGCGAGTTCATTGCGTTTGCCGTCGATGCGGGCGTGCTGCGCTTCGGCGAGTTCAAGACCAAGGCGGGGCGCCTCAGCCCCTATTTCTTCAATGCCGGGCTGTTCAACGACGGTGCCAGCCTCGGCCGGCTGAGCGAATTCTACGCGCGCGCCATCCTCGCTTCGGGCATCCCTTGCGACGTGCTGTTCGGACCGGCCTACAAGGGCATTCCGCTGGTCGCCGGCACCGCCATCGCCCTGGCCCAAAAGGGTCACAATCTGCCCTACTGCTTCAACCGCAAGGAAGCCAAGGACCATGGCGAGGGCGGCACCCTGATCGGCGCGCCGCTCTCCGGCAATGTGCTGATCATCGACGACGTCATCTCCGCCGGCACGTCGGTGCGCGAGTCGGTCGAGTTGATCCGCGCCGCCGGCGCCACGCCCCGCGGCGTCGTCATCGCCCTCGACCGCATGGAGCGCGGCCAGGGCGCACTGTCCGCCGTCCAGGAGGTGCAGCAATCCTATGGCATGCCCGTCGTCGCGGTCGCCACCCTGGACGACCTGTTCGCCTTTCTTGGCGACAGGCCGGAACTGGCGCAGAATTTGCAAGCGGTTGCCCGCTACCGGGAACAATACGGAATAAAACCATGATCCCAAGGCTAGGCTCGGCCTTGTTGTTGCTTACGGCAGCCCTGCCGTCGTCGCAGGCGGCCGCCCAGGGCCGCACGACCTACTGCTGCACCGGCGACAACGGCCGGCAGATCTGTTCCGACGTCCTGCCCGAGCAGTGCTACGGCAAGGCCTACCGCGAAGTCAATTCCCGCGGCATGACCATCAAGAAGATCGAGGCGCCCCTGACGCCCGAGCAGCGGGCCATGCGGGAGGCGGAAGCCAAGCAGGCCCGCGACGAGGAGCTGCGGCGCAAGGAGGAGGATCGGCGCAACCGCGCCCTGCTCGCCACCTACTCCAGCGAACAGGACATCGACTATGTGCGCGACCGCGCCGTGGCCGACGTGGAAAAATCCATCAAGGCCTCGCAGGAAAAGCTCGCCGAGCTGAACAAGCGCAAGGAGCAGTTCGACAACGAAGCGGAGTTCTACAAGAAGAAGAGCCCGCCGCCCCAGCTGCAGGCGCAGATGCGCGACAACGACACGGACATCAAGGCCCAGCAGACGGCCATCGACGCCAGGAACAAGGATATCGAGGCGCTCAAAAAGCGCTACGAGGACGAGAAGCTGCGCTACCGCGAGCTGACCAAGGCCCGCGCCGCGGGCAGGAGCGCGACGCCCCCGGGGGCCGACGCGCGCCCCCGCTGATCCGACGCGCGCGATGACCGCCGCGCTCATCGTCGCGACCGTGATTGCCGCCGTGCTGGCGATCCGCGCCCACTACCTCGAGCCGGAGCAGCGCTGGCAGGTCTATGCCTTCAAGCCGCTGTCCACCCTGCTGGTCATGGCCCTGGCGCTCTCGCTCTCCCCCGCCAGGCCCGAGTACCAGTGGGCCATCGCCGCCGGCCTCCTGTTCTCCACGGCCGGCGACGTGTTTCTCATGCTGCCGCGGGACCGCTTCGTCGCCGGCCTGGCCAGCTTCCTGGTCGCGCACCTGTGCTATGTCTGGGCCTTCTCGCTCGGCGTGCCGTTCGGCGCCGCGCCGCTCCTCTGGCTGCCGTTCATCCTCGCCGGCGGCGCCGTGCTGGCGGCCATCTGGCCCGGCCTGAAGCCGGCGCTGCGCGCGCCGGTCGCCCTCTACGTGATCGTGATCGTCGTCATGGCGGGGCAGGCGGCGGGCCGCTGGCATGCGCTGGGCAGTGCGCTGGCGCTGGCCCCCGCCGTCGGCGCCGCCTTTTTCGTCGTGTCGGATTCGATCCTGGCGCTCGACCGCTTCCGCAGGCATTTCGCCGCGGCACGGGCGCTGACGCTGGCGACCTACTGGTCGGCGCAGCTGCTGATCGCCTTGTCCGTCTCAGGCGCCTAGCTTTTTCCGCAGCAGATCGTTCACCTGCTGAGGGTTGGCCTTGCCTTTCGTCGCCTTCATGGCCTGGCCGACGAGGGCGTTGAAGGCCTTCTCCTTGCCGGCGCGGAATTCCTCGACCGATTTCGGATTGGCGGCCAGCACCTCGTCGATGATCTTCTCCAGCGCGCCGGTGTCGGAGATCTGCTTCAGGCCCTTCGCCTCGATGAGCGCATCGGCGTTCGTGCCTTCGCCATTCCACAGCGCGTCGAACACCTCCTTGGCCATCTTGCTCGACAGGGTGCCGTCGGCCACGCGCACGACCAGGCCGGCGAGCTGCGCCGCGCCGACCGGGGAGGCGACGATGTCCTTCTCTTCGCGGTTCAGGCGCGCGGCGAGCTCGCCCATGATCCAGTTGGCGCACAGCTTGGCATTGCCCTGCGTGGCTGCCTGTTCGAAATAGGCGGCCGTCTCGCGCGAAGCCGTCAGCGTGGCGGCGTCGTAGGCGGAGAGGCGAAAGTCGCGTTCGAAGCGCGCCTTCATGGCGGCCGGCAGCTCGGGCAAGGCGGCCTTCACCTCGTCGATCCATGATGGGGATATTTCCAGCGGCAGCAGGTCGGGGTCGGGGAAGTAGCGGTAGTCGTGCGCTTCCTCCTTCGAGCGCATGGCGCGCGTCTCGCCGCTGGCCGGATCGAACAGCACGGTGGCTTGCTCGACGCGGCCGCCGTCCTCGAGCCGCTCGACCTGCCAGCGCGCCTCGTACTCGATGGCCTGCTGCAGAAAGCGGAAGGAGTTGAGGTTCTTGATCTCGCGCCGCGTGCCAAGCGTGGTCGAGCCTTTCGGCCGCACCGAGACGTTGGCGTCGCAGCGGAAGGAGCCCTCCTGCATATTGCCGTCGCAGATGTCGATCCAGCGCACCAGCGCATGCAGGGCCTTGGCATAGGCCACCGCCTCCTCGGCGCTCCTCATGTCGGGCTCGGAGACGATCTCCAGCAGCGGCGTGCCGGCGCGGTTGAGGTCGATGCCGGATCTGCCATGGAAGTCCTCGTGCAGGGATTTCCCGGCGTCCTCCTCGAGGTGGGCCCGTGTCAGGCGGATGAACTTCTCGCCCGCCGCGTCGGGGAGACTGACCTTTATCTTCAGGCCGCCGCCCGAGACCACCGGCAGTTCGTACTGGCTGATCTGGTAGCCCTTGGGCAGATCCGGGTAGAAGTAGTTCTTGCGCGCGAAGACCGAGCGCGGCGCGATGGCGCCGCCGACCGCCAAACCGAAGCGGATGGCGCGCTCCACCGCGCCGCGGTTGAGCACCGGCAGCACGCCGGGCAGGGCGATGTCCACGGCGCTGGCCTGGGTGTTGGGCGCCGCGCCGAAGGCGGTCGACGCGCCGGAGAAGATCTTCGAGGCGGTGTTGAGCTGGGCATGGGTTTCCAGCCCGATGACGATTTCCCAGTCGGCAATGCCCATGGCGTTTTCCCTCAGGCGCAGGAACCGTCGCGACGGTCGGTAAGAATGGGCCACAGGCTGGTGTAGCTGTTGCCCGAGCACATTTTCTCGCATTCCTGGAAGGCCACCGTCACGCGGCTGCCCTGCTCCCACATGCGCACGATGCAGCGGCCATTCGGCTGCTTCAGTTCTATGGCGGGCAGCTCTTTCGTCTGACGGAAGTCCTTGAGGTTGAACTGGCAGACGCCGCGCCGCGGAATGTTGACCTTCGCTTCGAAGGTTTGCACTTTCGCATCGGCCACGTTCAGTTTCAGGGCGCCGTTGTAGCCGGTCTCGTCGCGAAAGCCGCACTCGGTCCTGACGTTCAGCGGCCGCACCGGGATCGGACCGGGCCTGGCCGGCTTCGCCGCCGGCGGCCTGGCGGCGGCAACGGGCGCCGGCGACGAAGGCGGCGTCTCGGCGGCGGGCGGCGGGGCCTTCTCGGGCGCGGCACAGGCGCCGAGCAAAACGGCGGCGCAGAGACAGAGCGGTCTTGCACGCATCATCACAACTCCGGAGCGCGAACGTGCCAGTCGGTGGCGCGCTGGTACTGGTGGGCGACGTTCAGCATGCGCGCCTCCTCGAAGTAATTGCCGACGATCTGCAGCCCGACCGGGCGCTTGCCGGCGCCGAAGCCGCAGGGGATCGACATGCCGGGCAGCCCGGCCAGATTGACGGCGATGGTGTAGATGTCGGAGAGATACATCTGCACCGGGTCGGCGGCCCTGGCGCCGAGGTCGAAGGCCACGGTCGGGCTGGTCGGCCCCATGATCAGGTCGCAGGACTTGAAGGCTTGCGAAAAGTCAGCCGCGATGAGACGGCGGATGCGCTGCGCCTGCAGATAGTAGGCGTCGTAGTAGCCGTGCGACAGCACGTAGGTGCCGATGAGTATCCGCCGTTTCACTTCCGCGCCGAAGCCCTGGGCGCGGCTCCTGCAGTACATGTCGATGAGGTCGTCGTACTGCGGCGCGCGATGTCCGTAGCGCACGCCGTCGAAGCGCGACAGGTTGCTCGAGGCCTCGGCCGGGGCGATGACGTAATAGGCCGGCACGGAGAGCTTCATGTTCGGCAGCGACACTTCGACGGTGACGGCGCCCAGCCTGCGGTATTCGGCGATGGCCGCCTCCACCGCCTGCGCCACGTCGGCCGAGAGGCCCTCGGCGAAGAATTCCTTCGGCAGGCCGATGCGCAGGCCGGCGAGCGGCTCCTCCAGGTCTCGCGCGTAGTCCTCGGCCGGGCGCTCCAGGCTGGTCGAGTCGCGCGCATCGAACCCCGCCATGACGTTGAGAAGGAGGGCGCAATCCTCCGCGCTCTTCGCCATCGGCCCGCCCTGGTCGAGCGAGGAGGCGAAGGCGATCATGCCCCAGCGCGACACCACGCCGTAGGTCGGCTTCAGGCCGGTGAGGCCGCACAGGGCCGCCGGCTGGCGGATCGAGCCGCCCGTGTCGGTGCCAGTGGCCGCGGGCGTCAGCCGCGCCGCCACGGCGGCGGCCGAGCCGCCCGAGGAGCCGCCGGGCACGGCGGCCATGTCCCAGGGGTTCTTCACCGGCCCGTAGAAGGAGGTTTCGTTGGACGAGCCCATGGCGAACTCGTCCATGTTGGTCTTGCCCAGGGTAACCGTACCGGCGGCCTTGAAGCGCTCGATCACCGTGGCGTCGTAGGGGCTGACGAAGTTCGACAGCATCTTCGAGCCGCAGGTGGTGAGCCAGCCCTCGGCGCAGAAAATATCCTTGTGCGCCAGCGGGATGCCGGTGAGCGGTCCGCCCTCGCCGCGCGCCAGCCGGGCGTCGGCGGAGCGCGCCATGGCAAGGGTTTTCTCGGGATCGACCGTGATGAAGGCATTCAACTGCGGGTTGCGCCCTGCGATGCGGTCGAGGAATTGCGTCACCAGCTCGACGCTGGAGATCCTCTTCCCCGCCAGGGCGGCGGCGAGCTCCCTCAGGCCGGCGTCGATCATTCTATGACTTTCGGCACCAGATATAAGCCCGCCTCGGTTTCGGGGGCGACCTTCTGGAAGTCGGCGTGGCGGTCGGCTTCGGTGACGCGGTCCGCGCGCAAGCGCTGGGCGAGGTCCCGCGCATGGGCCATCGGTTCGACGCCGGCGGTATTCACGGCCTGCATGTCCTCGATGAGGGAAAAAATGCCATTGAGCTGGTCGCGCGTCTGCTCGGCCTCGCCGGGCGCGAGTTCGATGCGGGCGAGCACGGCGATGCGCCGGACCTGGTCGAGACTGAGGGACATGGCAGGGAGGAGTACTAATATTACCGGGCGCAATAGAGTATCATAGGCAATTGATTTTCCGTATCCCCAGCGACATTCAGGAACTGTGTAATGTTTGGTTTTTTCCGCTCCTATTTTTCCAACGACCTGGCCATCGACCTCGGCACCGCCAACACGCTGATCTACGTGCGCGGCAAGGGCATCGTGCTGAACGAGCCATCGGTCGTGGCGATCCGCACCGAAGGCGGCCCCAACGCCAAGAAGACGATCATGGCGGTCGGCCATTCGGCCAAGCTGATGCTGGGCAAGACGCCCGGCACCATCACCGCCATCCGCCCCATGAAGGACGGCGTCATCGCCGACTTCACGGTCACCGAGCAGATGCTCAAGCAGTTCATCAAGAAGGTGCACGACTCGCGCCTGTTCAGCCCCAGCCCGCGCATCATCATCTGCGTGCCCTGCGGCTCGACCCAGGTCGAGCGCCGCGCCATCCGCGAATCGGCGCTCGGCGCCGGCGCGTCCCAGGTGTACCTGATCGAGGAGCCGATGGCGGCGGCGATCGGCGCCGGGCTGCCGGTGTCGGATGCCACCGGCTCGATGGTGGTGGACATCGGCGGCGGCACGACCGAGGTGGGCGTCATCTCGCTCGGCGGCATGGTGTATGCCGGCTCGGTGCGCGTCGGCGGCGACAAGTTCGACGAGGCCATCATCAACTACATCCGCCGCAACTACGGCATGCTGATCGGCGAGACCACCTCGGAGTCCATCAAGAAGGCGATCGGCTCGGCCTTCCCCGGCTCGGAGGTGAAGGAGATGGAGGTCAAGGGGCGCAACCTGGCCGAGGGCATTCCGCGCAGCTTCACCATCTCCAGCAACGAGATCCTCGAGGCGCTCACCGAGCCGCTGAACGCCATCGTCGGCGCCGTCAAGCAGGCGCTCGAGCAGACGCCGCCCGAGCTGGGCGCCGACATCGCCGAGAAGGGCATGGTCATCACCGGCGGCGGCGCGCTCTTGCGCGACCTCGACCGCCTGCTCATGGAGGAGACCGGCCTGCCGGTCATCGTCGCCGACGATCCGCTGACCTGCGTGGTGCGCGGCTCCGGCATCGCGCTGGAGAAGGTGGACACGCTGGGGAGCATCTTCGCGAATGAGTAAGGGCGTGCAGCACGGCTCCCTCAGCCGGCTGCCGCATTCGCTTTCCTAGCCGCCGATGTCGGTCGTCGGTCACCCGCCGCCCCCCTTCTTCAAGCGCGGTCCCGCGCCCCTGGCGCGACTGGCCGTGTTCGTGCTCCTTTCGCTCGCCCTTCTGGTGCTCGACCTCAAGTACCGCTATCTCGAACTCGCACGCCAGGGCATCGCGGTCGCCCTTTATCCCCTGCAGCGCGCCGCCTACACGCCGGTCGACCTCTATGAGCATCTCGGCGACTACTTCAGCAGCCTGATGGCGGTGCAGCGCGAGAATGCCCAGCTGAAGCGCAAGGAACTGGAAACCGCAAACTGGCTGTTGCGCCAGCAGCATCTCGATCTGGAGAATCAGCGCCTGCGAGAGCTGCTCGACATGAAGGCCAAGCAGCCCGTGCCGGGCACCCTGGCCGAGATCCTGTACACGGCGCGCGATCCATTCTCGCGCCGCGTCATCGTCGACAAGGGCAGCCAGCACAGCATCGCCGCCGGCCAGGCGGTGGTGGACGAGGCGGGCGTGCTCGGCCAGGTGACGCGCGTCTTCCCGCTGCAGAGCGAAGTGACGCTGATCACCGACAAGAACCAGGCGGTGCCGGTGAAGATCCTCCGGAACGGTCTGCGCACCGTGCTCTTCGGCGCTTCGGACGGGCAGCTCGAGCTGCGCTTCCTCGCCGCCAACGCCGACGTGCAGCCGGGCGATCTCCTCGTCACCTCAGGGCTGGACGGCGTCTATCTGCCCGGCCTGCCGGTGGCGAAGGTGGTGCGCGTGGATCGCGACGCCGCCTATTCCTTCGCCCGCATCGTCTGCGAGCCGGTGGCCGGCGTGGAGCGGCACGGACAGGTGCTGATCCTCGGCCTACGCGAGGCGCTGCCGCCGCAGATCGAGGAGGCGGCATCCCGCGACAAGCCGGTCAAGGGCCGCAGGGCGAGAAAGAAGGAGTAAGCAACATGGCTATCCAGCCCACCCACAGCTCGCGCCGCATCCTGTTACCCGTCAAGCAGTGGTTCATCCTGTTTTCCCTGGCGGCGGGCTTCTTTCTCAACCTGATTCCGCTCGGCCATGCGATCGGCGTGCCGGACTGGGTCGCCCTGGTGCTGGCGTTCTGGTGCGTGCGCGAGCCGCAACGCACCGGCATGGGCACCGCCTTCGTCTTCGGCGTGCTGATGGATGTCGCCGCCGGCAGTGTCATGGGCCAGCATTCGCTCGCCTATCTCCTGCTGGCCTACGCCGCCGCCGGCCTGTCGCGCCGCATCCTCTGGTTCCCGCTCGCGCAGCAGGCGCTGCACGTGCTGCCGCTGCTGCTCGCCACCCAGTTGGTGATGGTCATCACGCGGCTCGTCGTCGGGGCGGATTTCCCGGGCTGGGGCTATTTCCTCGGCAGCTTCACCGGCGCGCTGCTCTGGTTCCCCCTCACCTTCGTGCTGCTGCTGCCCCAGTACCAGCCGGTGGAAAAAGATGAGAACCGACCCATTTGAGTTGCCTGTTGCCGGTTGCCTGTTGCCGGCAAAACCGCAGTGCCCTGCTGGCAACCGGCAACAGGCAACAGGCAACTGATCCGTGCGCCCGGCCGAGTTCAGGAACCCCGAGCAGGAGATCGAGCGCTTCCAGCGGCGCCTGGCGGTGACCGGCGGCCTGGTGCTCGCCGCCTTCTTCCTGCTCTTCGTGCGCTTCTTCTGGCTGCAGGTGGTGCAGCACGAGCACTTCCAGACACGCGCGGAGGAGAACCGCATCTCGCTGGTGCCGATCGTGCCCAACCGCGGCGTCATCGTCGACCGCAAAGGCATCGTGCTGGCGCGCAACTACTCGGCCTATACGCTGGAAATCACGCCGGGCCGGGTAGCCGATCTGGAAGGCGTCATCAACGACCTGGCCACGGTCATCGACATCCAGCCGAAGGACCGCAAACGTTTCAGGAAGCTGCTCGAGGAGAGCAAGAACTTCGAGTCGCTGCCGATCCGCACGCGCCTGACCGACGAGGAAGTGGCGCGTTTCGTCGCCCAGCGCTTCCGCTTTCCCGGCGTCGAGATCAAGGCGCGCCTGTTCCGCCAGTATCCCCAGGGCCAGCTCGCCTCGCATGCGCTGGGCTACATCGGCCGGGTGAACGACCGCGATCTCGTCACGATCGAGAAGAACGACGCCGAGGACAACTACCGCGGCACCGAGCATTTCGGCAAGACCGGCCTGGAGCAGAAATACGAGTTCGAGCTGCACGGCAAGACCGGCTTCGAGCAGGTCGAGGTCGACGCCGGCGGACGCGCCGTGCGCGTGCTCTCGCGCACGGCGCCGCTGCCGGGCAACAACCTGGTGCTCACGCTCGATACCAGGCTGCAGGAAGTGGCCGAGAAGGCCTTCGGCGATCGCCGCGGCGCGCTGGTCGCCATCGAGCCTGCCACCGGCGGCATCCTGGCGCTGGTGTCGATGCCCGGCTACGATCCGAACCTGTTCGTCGACGGCATCGGCCAGGCCGACTGGGAGGCGCTCAACACTTCCGAAAACAAGCCTATGGTGAACCGGGCGCTCAACGGCGCCTATCCGCCCGGCTCGACCTTCAAGCCTTTCATGGCACTCGCCGCGCTCGAGACCGGCAAGCGCACGCCGCAGCAGGCGATTTCCGATCCCGGCTTCTTCAACTTCGGCGGTCACACCTTCATGGATGACAAGAAGGGCGGCCACGGCATGGTGGACATGTACAAGTCCATCGTGCAGTCGTGCAACACCTACTACTTCGTCCTTGCCAACGAGATGGGCATCGACGTCATCGCCGGCTTCATGCGCCAGCTCGGCTTCGGCAGCCGCAGCGGCATCGACATCGAGGGCGAATCCGAGGGCGTGCTGCCGTCGCCGGAATGGAAGAAAAAGCGCTTCAGGAAGCCCGAGCAGCAGAAATGGTATGCCGGCGAAACCATCTCGGTCGGCATCGGCCAGGGCTACAATGCCTACACGCCGATCCAGCTCGCCCAGGCGACGGCGGCGATCGCCAACGACGGCGTCATGTACCGTCCGCATCTGGTGAAGTACGTCGAGAACATCGCCACCGGGGAGCGTACGCCGATCGAGCCGGAACCCCTGCGCACCCTGCCCTTCAAGCCGGCCAACCTGGAGGTCATCAAGCGGGCCATGGTCGGGGTGAACAAGGAGGGCACCGGCGCACGCGCCTTCGCCGGGGCGGAATACGTCGCCGCCGGCAAGACCGGCACGGCGCAGGTGTTCAGCCTGCGCGGCGGCACTTACCAGCGCGACAAGGTCAAGGAGCGTCTGCGCGACCACGCGCTGTTCATCGCCTTCGCGCCGGCCGAGCAGCCGACCATCGCCCTGGCGGTGCTGGTCGAGAATGGCGGTTTCGGCGCCCAGTCGGCCGCGCCGATCGCCCGCCTGGTGTTCGACTACTGGCTGCTCGGCAAGCTGCCCAAGGATGCGGCGCCGGAATTCGAGGAAGGCGAGGAAGGTGACTGAGTTCGTCTTTCAACCGAGGGAGTGGGTGCGGCGGCTGGCCGCGCCCATCGACCCCGTTCTGATGGGCATGCTGGTCTTGCTGCTCGGCTATGCCTTTCTGGTGCTCGTCAGCGCCTCCCCGGAGCGGCTCAACAACCAGTTCATCAATCTCAGCGTGGCGCTGGTGGTGATGCGCGTCGCCGCCCAGGTGCCGCCGCAACGCCTGATGCACCTGGCGCTGCCGCTCTATGTCGGCGGCGTGCTGCTGCTGGTGGCCGTGGCCCTCTTCGGCGACATCACGAAGGGGGCGCGACGGTGGCTCAACCTCGGCTTCATGCGCATCCAGCCTTCCGAGCTCATGAAGATCGCGGTTCCGTTGATGCTGGCCTGGTACTTCCAGAAGCACGAGGCCATGTTGCGCGCGCGCGACTGGGCAGTGGCCGCGCTGATCCTGCTCGTGCCCGTCGGACTCATCGCCCGGCAGCCCGACCTGGGCACGGCCATCCTGGTCTTCGCCGCCGGCTTCTTCGTCCTCTTCCTCGCCGGCCTGTCGTGGAAGGTGATGTCCGTGCTGTTCTTCGGCGGCCTGGCCAGCCTGCCCTTCGCCTGGACCCTGCTGCACGACTACCAGCGCCAGCGCATCCTCACGCTGATCGACCCCGAGGCCGACCCGCTCGGCAAGGGCTTCCACATCATCCAGTCGACCATCGCCGTCGGCTCCGGCGGCATCCTCGGCAAGGGTTGGGGCAACGGCACGCAGACGCACCTCGATTTCATCCCGGAGCGGCACACCGACTTCATCTTCGCCGTGCTCTCCGAAGAGTTCGGCCTGCTCGGCAACACCTTCCTGCTCGTGCTCTACGCCCTCATCATCGGCCGCGGCCTGATGATCGCCGCCAACGCGCCGACGCTGTTCTCGCGCCTGCTCGCCGGCAGCATCACGCTGATCTTCTTCACCTACGCCCTCGTGAACATGGGCATGGTGAGCGGCATCCTGCCCGTGGTGGGCGTGCCATTGCCCTTCGTCAGCTATGGCGGCACGGCGCTGGTGACGCTGTTCGCCGGCGTCGGCATTCTGATGAGCATCCACAAGCACCGCATGCTGGTTCAAAAATGACCCCCCATCCCCCGACCCCTGCCCCGGGGCAGGGGAGCCTGCTGGCTCGCTGCGCTCGGGTGTTACGGGTCGCGGCAAATGTGCGTGGTCGCGCTTGTTCGCTCCGCGAACGTGCCGTCTCGCCTTGGGACGGCCCGGCGGCGAGACTGCGTCTTGCCTCCTCGACAGCCATCCTCGCATTGCTCGCGGCCTGCGGCTCGCAACCCCCGCGCGTCGAGCGTGAAGAAACCACTTCGCCTCCCGTAGCGAAACCGCCACCGCAGAAGCCGCCGCAATACGTGCTCAAGCGCGGCGGCGGCTTCTACCAGGACGACGGGCCGGGCGACAGCATCCCGGACAATCTCGATGCCGTGCCCGACGCCGCGCCGCGCGCGGAGCCCTTGCACCGCTTCGCCAACCGGCCCTATTCCGTGCTCGGCAAGGACTACGTGCCGTCGCAGGAGCTCAAGCCCTACAAGGCGCGCGGCGTGGCGAGCTGGTACGGCCGCAAGTTCCACGGCCAGCGCACCTCGAGCGGCGAGCCCTACGACATGTTCGCCATGACCGCCGCCCATCCGACCCTGCCCATTCCCAGCTATGCGCGCGTAACCAGCCTCGCCAGCGGCAAGTCGGTGGTGGTGCGCGTGAACGACCGCGGCCCTTTCCTGCACGAGCGCCTGATCGATCTGTCCTACGCGGCGGCCTGGAAGCTCGGCTACATCGGCAGCGGCAGCACGCAGGTCGAGGTGGAGAGCATTCAGCCGGGCGAAACCCTGCTGGCATCGGCGCCGCCCGCTGCGCCCAATGATCCCGTCGCCGGCCTGGCCGCCTCCGCGCCCGCCGAGACGACGTCTCTGCCTGCGGTGCAGGAGTTGCGCGGCACCTTCCTCCAGCTCGGCGCCTTCGGCAGCCTGGACAATGCCGAGAGCTTTCGCGCCCGCATCCAGCGACAGCTCGACTGGCTCGCCGAATCCATCCACATCCACGCCAGGGACGGCATGTACCGCCTGCACCTCGGCCCGTATCGCGATGCCCAGGAGGCCGGCCGGGTTGCCGAACGCATCCGCGAGGCGCTCGCCTTCAAGCCCTTCGTGGTGCAGCGCTGACGTATAATTTCTCCTCTTTCCAAGGTTTCAACTCTATGAAGTTCCTTGCTTTTCTTTTCGCGATGGTATTTTCCGCCCTGTCCCAGGCCCAGATTCTTCCCCAGGCGCCGACGGTCGCCGGGAAATCCTGGTTGCTGCTCGACTACTCGACCGGCCAGGCACTGGCCTCCTACAACCCGGACGAGCGCGTCGAGCCGGCCTCGCTCACCAAGCTGATGACGGCCTATGTCGTGCTGGCGGCGATCAAGGACAAGAAGCTCGCGCCGACGCAGGCGGTGCCGGTGTCGGAGCGCGCCTGGAAGGCGCCCGGCTCGCGCATGTTCATCGAGCCCAAGCGCCCGGTCACCGTGGACGAACTGCTGCACGGACTGGTCATCCAGTCGGGCAACGACGCCTGCATCGCCCTGGCGGAGGCCGTGGCGGGCAGCGAGGAGGCCTTCGCCCAGCTCATGAACCGCGAGGCGCAGCGGCTCGGGCTGAAGAACACGCATTTCGCCAATTCCACCGGCCTGCCCGACCCGCAGCATTACACGACGGCGCGAGACCTGGGCACGCTCGCCGCGGCGCTGATCCGCGACCATCCCGAGCACTATCCGTTGTATGCCCTGCGCGAGTACACCTACAACCGCATCACCCAGGCCAACCGCAACCGTCTGCTCTGGCTCGACCCTGCCGTGGACGGCGTCAAGACCGGGCACACCGAAAGCGCCGGCTATTGCCTGATCGCCTCGGCCAAGCGCGGCTCGCGCCGCCTCCTCTCGGTGGTGATGGGCACGGCTTCCGAGGGCCTGCGCGCCCAGGAATCGCAAAAGCTGCTCAACTTCGGCTTCCAGTACTTCGACGCGGTGAAGCTGTATGCCAAAGATCAGGCCGTCTCCCAACTCAAGGTGTGGAAGGGCGGACAGAACAGCGTCAAGGCCGGTTTCCTCGACGACTTCACGCTTTCGCTGCCCAAAGGCATGGCGGAGAAGGTAAAGGCCAGCCTGGTCAGCAAGCAGCCGCTCATGGCGCCGGTGCAGAAGGGCCAGCGCATCGCCACCCTGCAACTTACGCTCGACGACAAGCCGTTCGGCGAATATCCGGTGGTGGCGCTGGAGACCGTTCCGGTGGCCGGCCTGTTCGGCCGCGCCTGGGACACGATGCGCCTCTGGTTCGAATGAACGTCGTCTACCTCAACGGTGCATTCATGCCGGTCGCCGAGGCGAAGGTCTCGGCCATGGATCGCGGCTTCCTCTTCGGCGACGGCGCCTACGAGGTGATCCCGGTCTACTCGCGCCGCCCGTTCCGCCTGCCCGAGCACCTTGCCCGCCTGCGTCACACCCTCGAAGGCATCCTTCTTGCCGATCCCCTTGGCGAAGCGGAGTGGACGCGGCTGATCAACGAGATCGTCGCGCGCAACGAAGGCGAGGATCAGTCGGTGTACCTGCAGATCACGCGCGGCGCCGACACGAAGCGCAACCACGCCTTCCCGGCACGCGTGGTGCCGACGGTGTACATCATGTCCGAGCCGCTGGTGACGCCGGCGGCGGCGCAGCGCGAAAGCGGCATCGCCGCGGTCTCGGCGCCGGACGTGCGCTGGCTGCGCTGCGACCTGAAGACGACGTCGCTGCTCGCCAACTGCCTGCTGCGCCAGCAGGCCGTCGACGCCGGCTGCGTCGAGACGGTGCTGTTCCGCGACGGCTTCATAACCGAGGGCGCCGCCTCCAACATCTTCGCCGTCAAGAACGGCGTGCTGCTGGCGCCGCCGAAGAACCACCTCATGCTGCCCGGCATCACCTACGACGTCGTGCTGGAGCTGGCCGCCCGCCACGGCCTGCCTTGCGAAGTGCGCAACGTGCCAGAAGCGGAGGCGCGCGGCGCCAACGAGCTGTGGATGACCTCCTCGACCAAGGAGGTGCTGCCCATCGTTCGCCTCGACGGCCAGCCCGTCGGCACGGGCAGGCCCGGTCCGGTTTTCGCGCGGATGTACGCCTGGTACCAGGACTTCAAGCGCACGGTGATGCGCGGTGGCTGACGCGCCCTCGCTGCTCGAATTCCCCTGCGATTTCCCCATCAAGATCATGGGCCGGCGCGAGGACGGCTTCGCCCAGGCCGTGCTCGAGATGGTGCTGCGCCACGCGCCGGACTTCGACGCCGCCGCCATGGAGATGCGGCCGAGCGCCAAGGGCAACTACATGAGCCTCACCTGCACCATCCGCGCCGTCTCGCGCGCCCAGCTCGATGCCCTGTATTCCGAGCTCTCCGCGCATCCGCTGATCAAGATCGTGCTGTGAACGGCAAGGCCACGGAGCCGCGCAGCGGCGAACCTCAGTCACCCCCTTCCTCGGGAAGGGGGTCGGGGGGCAGGCTGATAATTCGCCGTCTCGGCGAGACTGACTTTTCCGCCACCTGGCGGGCGATGCAGCGTTTTACGGCCGAGCGGACTGCCGCCACCTCCGACGAGCTATGGCTCACGTCGCATCCGCCGGTATTCACCCAAGGGCAGGGCGGCAAGCCGGAGCACCTGCTGCGCGACGTCGGCATTCCCGTGGTGAAGATCGACCGCGGCGGCCAGATCACCTACCACGGCCCGGGCCAGGCGGTGGTCTACCTGCTGGTCGACCTGGCAAGGCAGGGGCTCAAGGTGCGCGAGCTGGTGAGCCGCATCGAGCAGGCGGTGATCGACCTGCTGGCCGGCTACCGCCTGCAGGGCGAACGGGTAGCCGGCGCGCCGGGCGTGTATGTCGGCGGCGCCAAGGTCGCCGCGCTCGGGCTGCGCGTGAAGGGGGGCTGCTGCTACCATGGCGTGTCCCTCAACGTGGACATGGAACTCGCGCCGTTCTCGGCGATCAACCCCTGCGGCTACCCGGGGCTGAAAGTGACGCAGTTGCGCGACCTCGGTGTCGCCGTCGGCCGGGAGGCTGTCGGCGAGGCCCTGCTGGACCAATTGAAACGACAGATCGAAAAGTGAGCAGCGACAAGCCGCACAAGCAGAAGGGCGAAGCGAAGACCGCCCGCATCCCGATCAAGGTGGTGCCGGCCGTCGTGCCGCTGAAGAAGCCGTCGTGGATCCGCGCCAAGGTCGGCAACGGCCAGGCGCGCTTCGGCGAGGTGAAGCGCATCCTGCGCGAGGCCGCCCTGCACACGGTGTGCGAGGAGGCCTCCTGCCCGAACATCGGCGAGTGCTTCGGCAAGGGCACGGCCACCTTCATGATCCTCGGCGACCTGTGCACGCGGCGCTGCCCCTTCTGCGACGTCGGCCACGGCAAGCCGCTGCCGCCCGATGCGCAGGAGCCGGCGCACCTGGCGCGGACGGTGGCGGCGATGCAGCTGAAATACGTGGTCATCACCAGCGTCGACCGCGACGATCTGCGCGACGGCGGCGCGCAGCACTTCGCCGACTGCATCCGCGCCGCGCGCGAAGCATCGCCGGCGACGCGCATCGAGATCCTCGTGCCCGATTTCCGCGGCCGCCTGGAAATCGCCGTCGACATCCTCACGGCGACGACGCCGGACGTTTTCAACCACAATCTGGAGACGGTGCCGCGGCTCTACAGGCAGGCGCGTCCCGGCGCCGACTACGCGCATTCGCTGGCCCTGCTCAAGGCCTTCAAGGCGCGCAATCCGGCCATCCCGACCAAGTCGGGCCTGATGGTCGGCATCGGCGAGACCGACGAGGAGATCCTCGCCGTCATGCGCGACCTGCGCGCGCACGGCGTCGACATGCTCACCATCGGCCAGTACCTGGCGCCGTCCAGCCACCATCTGCCGGTGCTGCGCTATGTGCATCCGGACGCGTTCGCGATGTTCGAGCGCGAGGCGCGAACCATGGGCTTCTCGCACGCCGCCTGCGCGCCGATGGTGCGCTCGAGCTACCACGCCGACATGCAGGCGCATCTGGCCGGAGTTAACTGAGGAGGCAGCATGCTGAGAGGACTCCTGTTCGCGTTCGCCCTGTGCTTCGCCGCGGCCGGCCAGGCGCAAGTTTTCGAAGGGCGGCCGGTGGCGGCCTTCGACACCCAGCTGCTCGACGGCAAGGCGCTGCCCGGGACAGCCTTGCAGGGCAAGGCCGTGCTGGTGGTGTTCTGGGCAACCTGGTGTCCGTCCTGCCAGCGGGAACTGCCCGAATTGCAGAAGCTCTACGAGAAGCACCGTGCCAAGGGCTTCGAGATCCTGGCGCTGTCCGTCGACGCCGACCGGTTCACCGTCGAGGAATTCTGGAAGGACCACGACTACAGCTTCCCCGTGGCGATGAATTCGTCGGCGCAGGCGAAGGTCTTCGGCCAGGTGCGCGGCACGCCGACGCTTTACCTCATCGATCGAAAGGGCGTCCTGCGCATGGCGCGCGTCGGCGGAATGGGGCTGAAGGAGCTGGAAGCCCGCCTGAAGCCCCTGCTCTAAGTCATTGCCGTCAGGCGCGCTCGGGCTGGGAATCCTGAATGTATTTCCGGTCCCTGCTGCACCGCTCCAGAATGGCCTCGTGCAAGGTGTTCACGATCCGGAAAAGCTCCTGCTGCTGGCCGTCCAGATGGGCGTTGCTGACGCTGTAGCGATCCGACCAGTTGATGTAGGCCATGTTCAGCTACGCTCAATTGCCGATGGAAACGGCAATATACCAAAGCCGGCGCGCGTATAACGAAAGTCAGCTCTGCCGGGATTGCGCCAGCGCGTTGTCGACGGCGCGCTTGTAGTAGATGTAGTCCATCTCCGGCGCCGGCGCGCCGAGCCGCGTGGCCACGGCGGAAATCTGCCCGCGGTGATGCACCATGTGGCCCATCATGTGGGTGAGCACGTCGCGCACCCAGTTGCGGCGGTCCTTGCCGTCTGAGCCTCGATAGGCGATTTCCTTTTCGAAGAAAGCGTCGGGCTGCTTTTCCAGCCAATGCTGCAGGCCGCGCATTTCCTGGCGCAGGGCCTTCTTCAGCTCGCGCCAGTCGGGATGATGCCGCACCTTGTAATCGACGATCGGGCTTTCCCCCTGCAGGCGCAGGCGCCAGAGTTCCGCGACGACCAGAAGGTGGTCGACGGTATGGTGGATGGTCGAGAAATACAACCCCTGCGGCTCGCCAAGGGCCTGCGCATCGAGACGGTCCAGGCTGGCGAACAAGAGCTCGTTGGCCCAGTGCTGGTAATCGGCCTGGTAGATGAAGTACTGCTTCCAGCTCAATGCGCTCATCGCAGCCCCTTTCGTGCGAGAATGCGGGCGGTTTTCGGGGGTACGGAATGGCCCGTCTCAATCGCATTTTCATCGCTTTGCTGCTGCTTGTCACCCTGCCCGCGGCCCACGCATCCGGGCTGGACGCCGTCAGTGCGGAGGAGAGCGGCGGCGCGTTGCGCCAGGCGCTCAGCCAAGGCGCGACGGCGGCGGTGGCCAGCCTGGGCAGGCCGGACGGCTTCCTCGGCAACCCGAAGGTGAAGATCCCCCTGCCCGAGGACCTTCAAAAGGCCGAGAAACTGATGCGCAAGCTGGGCATGGGCATGTATGTCGAGGAGCTCATCGTCACCATGAACCGCGCCGCCGAGGCCATCCTCACCGGCGGCGACGACTCGGTGACGCAATACTTCAGGCGCACCACCTCGGCGCCGCTGACCGAGAAGTTCCTGCCCATCGTCCGGCAGACCACGGAGCGTGTCGAACTGGCAAACAAATACAACCAAGGCGCTCGACGGCCGGTTCTTCATGATTGCCGAAGAGGAGCGCGCCATCCGCAGAAACCCGCTGGGCCAGGCCAGCAGTCTGCTGCAGAAGGTGTTCGGCGCACTGAAATGATTTGATCCTCCCGCCGTCCCGGCGGGACTGACTTTTTTCGATGTCCGCAATGCTCAATCCGCCGCAGCGCGAAGCGGTGAAGTACCTCGACGGCCCGCTCCTCGTGCTGGCGGGCGCCGGCTCCGGCAAGACCCGCGTCATCACGCAGAAGATCGCCCACCTCATCGAACAACGCGGCTTCAAGCCCGAACACATCGCCGCCATCACCTTCACCAACAAGGCGGCAAAGGAAATGCGCGAACGGGCGAAGCTGCTGCTGCCGGGGCAATCGCTCGAATCGCTCAACGTGTCCACCTTCCACGCGCTGGGCGCGCGCATCCTGCGCCAGGAGGCGAAGGCGCTCGCGCTCAAGCCGCGCTTCTCCATCTTCGACGCCGCCGACAGCGGCGCGGTGCTCGCCGAACTGGCGAAGGAGGCCGACAAGGCAAAGCTCAAGGCCCTGCAGTGGCGCATCTCCGGCTGGAAGAACGCGCTCATCGAACCGAACGAAGCGGCTTCGCTGGCCGAGGACAAGCTGGGACTGGCCGCCGCGCGGCTCTACGGCGATTACGAGAACGCCCTGCGCGCCTACCAGGCGGTGGACTTCGACGATCTCATCCGCCTGCCGGTGCGCCTGTTCGAGCGCGAGGCCGACGTGCTGCTGCGCTGGCAGGGCAAGCTGCAGTACCTGCTGGTCGACGAATACCAGGACACCAACCGCAGCCAGTACCGGCTGATGCGTCTCATCGCCGGCGCGCGCGCCGCCTTCACCGCGGTGGGCGACGACGACCAGGCCATTTACGCCTGGCGTGGCGCCGAGGTAGAGAACCTGCGCATCCTGCAGGCCGACTATCCGCAGCTCAAGGTCATCAAGCTGGAGCAGAACTACCGCTCGACCACGCGCATCCTCAAGGCCGCCAACGCACTGATCGGCAACAACCCGAAGCTGTTCGAGAAGCGCCTGTGGTCGGAGCACGGCCACGGCGACGCCATCCAGGTGACGCTGGCGCGCGACAACGAACAGGAGGCCGAACAGGTGGTGATGAAGCTCATGGCGCACCGCTTCGAGCACCGCGGCAAGTGGGGCGACTACGCCATCCTCTACCGCGGCAACCACCAGGCGCGCGTCTTCGAGGAGCAGTTGCGCAACCAGAAGATTCCCTACGCGCTCTCCGGCGGCCAGTCCTTCTTCGACAAGGCCGAAATCCGGGATCTCGTCGCCTGGCTGCGCCTGATCGCCAACGGCGACGACGATCCGGCCTTCATCCGCGCCGCCACGACGCCGCGGCGCGGCATCGGCGCCACCACGCTGGAGGGGCTGGGGCGCCTCGCCGGCGTGCGCCACACCTCGCTCTTCGACGCCGCCTTCGACGCCGCGGCCGAGGGCTACCTCAACCCGAAGCAGCTCGCGGCGGTGCGCGAATTCGGCGAGCTCGCCAACAAGCTGGAATGGCGCGCCGCGCGCGAGCCGGCGCGCCAGGTGCTGGAGGACTGGCTGCGCGCCATCGGCTACGAAGCCTGGCTGTTCGACAGCTGCGACCCGCGCGAGGCCGAGACCAAGTGGGCCAACGTGCGCGACTTCGTCGACTGGCTGTCGAAGAAGGGCGACGACGAAGGAAAGACGCTGCTCGAGCTGACCCAGACCGTGGCGCTGATCTCGATGCTGGACAAGAACGAGGACGCCGGCAACCAGGTGCAACTCGCCACCCTGCACGCGGCCAAGGGGCTCGAGTTCAGGCACGTCTTCCTCGTCGGCGTCGAAGAGGGGCTGCTGCCGCATCGCGAGTCGGTCGAGGCCGGCACGGTGGAGGAGGAGCGCCGCCTGATGTACGTCGGCATCACACGCGCCGAGCGCAGCCTCACCCTCTCGCATTGCGAGCGGCGCAAGTCCGGCAAGGAGTGGCGCACGTGCGAGCCCTCGCGCTTCATCGCCGAACTCGGCGACGACCTCAAGATGACCGGCGGCAAGGCCGCCCAGCCGGCCGACCGCGCTTCCGGCGCGGCGCGCCTGGCGCAGATGAAGGCATTGCTCGCCGGTACAAAATGAAAGGGGCGGCTGCGGCCGCCCCGTTTAGCTTCCCTTGTGCGCCACTCATGCCATCGCGCGCAGGCGCTCGATGCGCTCTTCCGTCGCCGGGTGGGTGGAGAACAGGCCGCGCAGGCCGCCGCCGGAAAGCGGATTCATGATCATCATCTGCGCCGTCTCGGGGTGCGCCTCGGCCGTCTGCATGGGAATGCCGCGGGCGTAGGCGTCGATCTTCGCCAGCGCATCGGCCAGGGCATGCGGTTCGTCGGAGATCTCGGCGCCGCCGCGGTCGGCCTCGAACTCGCGCGCGCGAGAAATGGCCATCTGGATCAGCATCGCGGCGATCGGCGCCAGGATCATGACGACGATCGAGACGATCGGATTCGGCCGGTCGTCGCGCGAGCCGAACAGCATGCCGAACTGTGCCAGCGAGGAGATGGCGCCGGCGACGGTGGCGGAAATCGTTGAGATGAGGATGTCGCGATGCTTGACGTGGGCCAGCTCGTGCGCCATGACGCCGCGCAGCTCGCGCGCCGAGAGCAGTTGCAGGATGCCGGTGGTGGCCGCCACGGCGGCATGCTCCGGGTTGCGGCCGGTGGCGAAGGCGTTGGGCTGCGCCTCGTCGATGAGGTAGACGCGCGGCATCGGGATCTGCGCGCGCTGCGCCAGCTCCTTCACCATGTTGTAGAGATAGGGCGAGGAGGCCTCGTCCACTTCCTGCGCGTTGTACATGCGCAGCACCATCTTGTCCGAGAACCAGTAGGCGAAGAAATTCATGCCCGCGCCGAGCAGGAAGGCGATCAGCATGCCCTGGGCACCGCCGATGGCGCCGCCGATAGCGGCGAACAGCGCCAGGATGCCGGCCATGAGGATCGCGGTTTTCAGCCAGTTGCCGAACATACGTAGGTCTCCGGTCAATGAAATGCGTGAATTAGATGGGGCAGTCGGGAAATAATTCAACTCGCCTGCTCGAAGCGCTCACCCGGCCGCAGGGGGGTTCCGAGCAGGAAATCCCTTGCGGACAGGCGCTTGCCACCGGATTTCTGCAATTCCGCCAGGCACAGCGCACCTTCTCCGCAAGCGATCAATATACCCTCGCCGCTCGCACGGAGAATCGTGCCCGGCTCGCCCTGACCCGGGCAGGGCGCCGCCTGCCATATCTTGACGATCTGCCCCTGGAACCTCGCCACACCGCCCGGAGCGGGATTGAAGGCGCGTATGGCGCGCGCCAGATCCGATGCCGGCTTGCGCCAGTCCAGTTTCGCCTCAGCCTTGTCGAGCTTGGCGGCATAGGTAACGCCCTCGGCCGGCTGCGCTTCCTCGCGCAGTTCGCCACGTTCGAGCCGGGGCAGGGCCTCGACGATCATGCGCGCGCCCAAGGCGGACAGCTTGTCGTGCAGCGTTCCGGCCGTGTCGTTCTCATTGATCGGTAGGGTCTCCCTGGCCAGCATCGGGCCGGTATCCAGTCCGGCTTCCATGCGCATGAGGGTGACACCGGTTTCCCTGTCGCCTGCCAAAATGGCACGCTGAATGGGTGCCGCGCCACGCCAGCGCGGCAGAAGCGACGCATGGATGTTGATGCATCCCAGGCGCGGAATGTCGAGCGCCGCCTGCGGCAGGATGAGGCCGTAAGCCGCGACTACCATCACATCCGGATGAGCCTCGATGATGGCCTGCCTGGACTCGTCGGTTTTCAGATTCTGGGGTTGATGTACAGGCAAACCATGTTGCAGGGCCCGCTGCTTGACCGGGCTGGACTGCATGGCCATCCCCCTTCCAGCCTGACGATCCGGCTGAGTGAGCACTAACGGCACGACATGACCGGCAGCCAGGATGGCTTCCAGTGCAGTAGCTGCAAAATCCGGTGTGCCGGCAAAAACGACGCGCATCAGGCGGTAATGCGTGCCTGCTTGGCCAGCCTGGCCTTGATGCGGCCCTGCTTGAGCTTGGAAAGATGCTCGACGAACACCTTGCCGTCGAGATGGTCGATTTCGTGCTGGATGCACACGGCCAGCAGTCCTTCGGCCTCGAGGGTAAACGCTTGACCCTGCAGGTCGAGCGCCCGCACCCTGATGCGCTCGCTGCGGGTGACCTTCTCGTAAATTCCCGGCACGGACAGGCAGCCTTCCTCGCACACCTGCTCGCCGGCGCATTCGAGTATTTCCGGATTGACGAAGGCAAGCAGTTTCGATTTGTCTTCCGAGACGTCGATGACGATCACCCGCTTATGCACGTCCACCTGGGTGGCCGCCAGGCCGATGCCCGGCGCCTCGTACATGGTCTCCGCCATGTCCGCGACGAGCTTGCGGATGTTTTCGTCGACCGTTTCGACCGGTGCCGCTTTTTTATGCAACCTCGGATCGGGATAGCGAAGAATCGGTAGCAGCGCCATAAAAGCTTGCCAATTTAGGCAATTAGGTGCAACAATTAATGCAAATCTATAAAAGTCGAAGCTAGCATGCTAGACTTCGACGAGAATCCCGGTCCACGGCTCGGGTACCTTGTGCGAGGCCAAGATGATGATTCGCATTATATCTGCGCTGCTTCTGAGTTTCTCAATCGCCTGTGCCACGGCGCAGGACGCCAAACCGCTTGAACTGGCCGACAGCGCCCCCGACCGTCATATCGTCGTGCCGGGCGACACGCTCTGGGGCATATCCGGGAAATTCCTCAAGGAACCCTATCGCTGGCCGGAACTCTGGCGCATGAACAAGGAGCAGGTAAAGAACCCGCACCTCATCTATCCGGGCCAGGTGCTGGTGCTCGACCGCAGCCGCGCCACGCCGCAACTGCGCCTGGAAACGGTCAGGCTCAAGCCACAGGTGCACGCGGAACCCATATCGAAGGCGATTCCGAGCATTCCCCTCAGCGCCATCGAGCCCTTCATTGTCAGACCCCTGGTCGTCGATGAGGCGTGGATCGAGCAGGCGCCCCGCATCGTCGCCACAGAGGAAAGCCGGGTAAACATCGGCCCCGGCGGCCGCGCCTACACCTCACCCCTGAATACCAAGATCAAGGCCTGGGAAATCTACCGGCCCGCCAAACCGGTCATTGACCCGGAGAACGGACAAGTCATCGGCTATGAGGCCTTTCACGTCGGAACCGCAAAGCCCATCGGCTTCCACCCGCGACAGGGCCAGTTGGTTGCCGAAGGACAGCCGGCCACGCTCGAAATCATCTCCGCCAATCGTGAAGTCGGTGTGCATGACCGGCTTGCGCCCGCAACGCTGGCAGGCGTGATCAACTATGCGCCGCATGTGCCCGCCACCCAGATCCAGGGCCAGGTTGCTACCGCCTACGGCGGCTTCAAGGAATCGGAAACCGGGCGCAATGCCATCGTGACGCTGAACCGGGGCCGGCAGCACGGCATCGAAATCGGCCACGTGCTCGCGCTCCACCGCAACAGCAAGGAGCAGACCTATCGCGAAGGGGATATACAGGCAACCTTCAAGTTGCCGCCGGAAAAATATGGCCTGGTGTTCGTCTTTCGGGTCTTCGACCGGATTTCCTACGCCATGGTCATGAACGTCTCCCGCCCGGTCCTCGTATCCGACTACGTCCGCACGCCATAAGTGCCCAGCGAAGGTGAACTCGCCGCCTGGTTGCGCCTGACGCTGTCGCCGGGCGTCGGCGGCGAAACGCAGCGCGCCCTGCTCTCGGCCTTCGGGCTCCCGCAACATATCTTTGCCGCCGGCGCGTCTGCCCTGGCGCGCGCGATTCCGGCACGTCAGGTCGAGAGACTGCTCGATTTCGACGCCACGGCGGCGATCGACGCGGCATTGTCCTGGCAGGAAACGCCCGGAAACCATATCCTCACCCTGGCCGATGCAAGCTACCCGCGGCGTCTGCTCGATACGCCGGATCCGCCAACCGTCCTCTATGCAAAAGGGCGCATCGAACTGCTTGGCCGGCCGGCCTTGTCGATCGTCGGCTCGCGCAACGCCACGCCACAGGGTGAGGCCAATGCCGAATCCTTCGCGGCCGCACTCGCGGAAACGGGACTGACCATCATCAGCGGTCTTGCGCTCGGCATCGACGCCGCCGCGCATCGCGGCGGGCTGCGCGGCAAGGGATCGACGATAGCGGTCATCGGCACCGGCATCGACCGCGTCTACCCCGCCCGCAATCAGGCGCTCGCTCGCGCAATCGCGGAAACCGGCGTCATGGTCAGCGAGTTCCCGATCGGTACGCCGGCGCTCAAGGAGAATTTTCCGCGCCGCAACCGCATCATTTCCGGCCTGGGTCTCGGCTGCCTGGTGGTCGAGGCAGCGGAGCGCAGCGGCTCCCTTATCACGGCCCGCCTCGCCGGCGAGCAGGGGCGCGACGTCTTCGCCATTCCGGGATCGATCCACTCGCCGCTCTCCAAGGGTTGCCACAGGCTGATCAAGCAGGGCGCCAAGCTCGTCGACGACGTCCGCGACATACTTGCCGAGCTGGGCATCGACACCGAAGCCGCACCTGCATCCGTGCGAAATTCTGCTGACTCTCCTGCCGATGTTGCGGTCGCCGGCCTGCTGGACTGCATGGGCTATGACCCCTGCGATCTGGACACGCTGTCCCTGCGATCCGGCTTGACGGCGGAAAGGCTATACGCCATTCTGTTGCAAATGGAGCTGGACGGCAGGATTGCCAGCCTGCCGGGGGGGCGTTTCCAGCGTATCGGCACAACATGAACTAACGACAACAGCGCCGACATGTTCGACATACTCGTCTATCTCTTCGAACATTATTTTCAAGCCGATACCTGCCCAGAACCCGAACAACTTGCCCTGAAGCTTTCCGCCGCCGGCTTCGAGGACGAGGATATCAACGAAGCTCTTCAATGGCTGGATGGGCTCCAGGCGACCGACGGCGCGCTCCAGCCCATGACGGCGCCGCGCTGCAATTCCGTCCGCTGCTATGCCGTGGAGGAAGCCAGCAAGCTCGATCCCGAATGCCTGGGTTTTCTTGTCTTCCTCGAAAGCGCCGGCGTACTCGATCCGCTCATGCGAGAACTGATTCTGGAAAGAGCCATGGCGCTCGCCGACCACTCCGTTTCGCTTGCAAGACTGAAAATCATCGTATTGATGGTGCTGTGGAGCCGCCACCAGTCCATGGATACCCTGATCCTTGAGGAGCTGCTTTCGGGCAACGAGGCGCGACATCTCCACTGAGCCTGCAACGGTCCGGCTTGCCAGCCTCCCGCGCAGTCCTTATCATCCCGCCCTTTCCAGGAATTGATGGCAGCGTACAACGCAGCGCCGGCCAGCATGAGCAAACAACTGATCATCGCCGAAAAACCTTCCGTCGCCCAGGACATCGCCCGGGCGCTGGGCGGCTTCACCAAGAAAGGCGAGTACTTCGAGAGCGACGACTATGTGCTGTCATCGGCCATCGGCCATCTGCTCGAGCTGGCCGTGCCGGAGGAGTACGAGGTCAAACGCGGCAAGTGGTCCTTCGCCCATCTGCCGGTGATCCCGCCGCACTTCACGCTCAACCCGATCGAAAGAACCGAAGATCGCCTCAAGCTGCTGACGCGCCTGATGAAACGCAAGGATGTCGGCGGCCTGATCAACGCCTGTGACGCGGGACGCGAGGGCGAGTTGATCTTCCGTTATGTGGCGCAGCATGCCAAGACCGACAAGCCGGTGCGCCGCCTCTGGCTGCAATCGATGACTCAGGCCGCAATCCGGGAAGGTTTTGCCCACTTGCGCACCGACAAGGAGATGCGTGCGCTGGCCGATGCCGCACGCTGCCGCTCCGAGGCGGACTGGCTGATCGGCATAAACGGCACGCGCGCCATGACGGCCTTCAATTCGCAGGAGGGCGGCTTCCACAAGACACCCGTCGGTCGCGTGCAAACGCCGACATTGGCCATCCTGGTCGAGCGCGAGGAGCGCATCCGCGCCTTCCGCCCGCGCGACTACTGGGAGGTGGAGGCGGAATTTGCCGCCGTCGCCGGAACCTACCGGGGCCGCTGGTTCGACGAGAAATTCTCCAGGTCGGACGACGAGTACGCCAAGCCCGAGCGTTTGTGGGACGTCAAGAAAGCCGAGGCCCTGCGCAAGAAATGCCTCGGCAAGCACGGCACGGTGGAAGAGGAAAGCAAACCGACCACGCAGCTTTCGCCGCTGCTCTACGATCTGACGTCGCTGCAGCGCGAAGCCAACGGCCGCTTCGGCTTTTCCGCCAAGACAACGCTTGCCCTGGCGCAGGCCCTGTACGAGAAGCACAAGGCGCTCACCTATCCGCGTACGGATTCGCGCTACCTGCCGGAGGATTACATCGGCACGGTCAAGGACACCCTGAAAAACTTTTCCGGCACGGCCTATGCGGGCTTCGCCGGCCAGATCCTCAAGGGTGGCTGGGCCCATCCGAACAAGCGCATTTTCAACAATGCAAAGGTCTCCGACCATTTCGCCATCATTCCGACCGGCAGCGTGCCGAAGCATCTCTCCGAGGCCGAGCAGAAGCTCTACGATCTGGTAACGAAGCGCTTTCTCGCCATCTTCTTTCCCGCGGCCGAGTACAACGTCACCACGCGCATCACCCGGGTAGAGGGCGAGGCCTTCAAATCGGAAGGCAAGGTGCTCGTATCGGCCGGCTGGCTGGCGGTTTACGGCAAGGAGGCGCAGGGAGACGACGAAAACCCGCAGCTCGTGCCTGTCAAAGCGAAAGAGCGCGTCTGGGCCAACGATGTCGAGGTGAAGGCGCAGCAAACCAAGCCTCCGGCGCGCTTCACGGAAGCCACGCTGCTCACCGCAATGGAAGGCGCCGGCAAGCTCGTGGAAGAGGAAGAACTGCGCGAAGCCATGTCGGCACGCGGACTGGGCACCCCGGCCACCCGCGCCGCCACCATCGAAGGCTTGATCCTGGAGGAATATGTACACCGCAACGGCCGCGAGTTGCAACCGACGGCCAAGGCCTTCTCGCTGATGGTTGCCCTGTCCACGCTGGGCATCGACGAGCTGCATTCGCCGGAGCTAACCGGGCACTGGGAATACAAGCTGAAGCAGATGGAGACCGGCGAGCTCGATCGCCATGAATTCATGGACCATATCGTAGAGCAGACGCGCCTCATGGTGGATCGCATCAAGCACGGCGAGATTCCCGAGGAGGTCTTCAGCACGCTGACCGCTGCGTGCCCAAAATGCAGCGGCGTAATCCAGGAAAACTACAAGAAATTCCAATGCAAGAAATGCGACTACTCCCTTTGGAAAGTCGTTGCCGGCCGGCAGTACGAGCCCGAGGAGGTCGATGAGCTTCTGACCCGGGGCGTGGTCGGTCCGCTGCAGGGATTCCGCAGCAAGATGGGGCGTCCGTTCGCCGCGATGATCCGGCTGAATGCCGACAAGCTGCCCGAATTCGATTTCGGCCAAGGCAGCCAGGGGGAGGGCGAGTCCGAAACGGTCGATTTCAGCGGGCAGGAATCGCTCGGTACATGTCCCAAATGCGGCGCCAGGATATTCGAGCATGGCATGGCCTATGTCTGCGAAAAGGCTGTCGGCCCCGCCAAGGCCTGCGATTTTCGTTCGGGCAAGATCATTCTCCAGCTGCCCATCGAACGTGGACAGATGAGCAAGCTGCTCGCCAACGGACGCACCGACCTGCTCAAAGGCTTCGTTTCAAACAAGACGAAGCGCAAGTTTTCCGCCTATCTGGTCAGAGGCGGCGACGGCAAGGTCGGCTTCGAGTTCGAGCCGCGCGCGCCCAGGGCCGGCACGAAGAAGGCTTCCGAGAAAAAAGCGGAGGCACCCGCCGCCAAGGTCAAGCAGGCCGTCAAAAAGGCACCCGGCAAGAAGAAAACCGCCCGCAAGTAACCCTGCTCGTCAGGCGAAATCGCCGACGAAGGGATTGCTTTCCCGCTCGTCTCCGAAAGTCGACAGCGGACCGTGACCCGGGATGAACGTCACCCCATTGCCTAGCGGCCACAGCTTTTCACGAATCGTGCGGACCAAGGTATCGTAATCGCCGCGCGGAAAGTCGGTGCGGCCGATGGAACCCTGGAAGAGCACGTCGCCGACCACGGCGATGTTCGATGCGCGATCGAAAAAAACGACATGACCCGGAGTATGACCCGGAGCATGGATGACCTCCAGCCTCACATTCCCGAACACGACGACATCGCCATCCTCGAGCCAGCGATCCGGCGTGAAAGACTCGGCGCGCGGAAAACCGAACATCTGGCTCTGCTGCGGCAACTGATCTATCCAGAACGCTTCTTCGCGATGCGGCCCTTCGATCGGCACACCCAGCCTACGCTTGAGCTCCGCCGTGCCGCCGGCGTGATCAATGTGACCATGCGTCAGGAGGATCTTCTCGACCCTGATGCCGAAGCGCCCGGCAGCCGCCTGGATGGTATCGAGGTCGCCACCGGGGTCGACCACCGCCCCCGCCATGGTTTTCTCGCACCAGAGCAGCGAACAGTTCTGCTGGAAAGGCGTGACGGGAACTATCCGGAACTGCATCAGACGTCGATGTTGCGCGCGTACAGCGCGTTGCCCTCGATGAAGGCGCGGCGCGGTTCGACGTTGTCGCCCATCAGCGTGGTGAAGATCTCGTCGGCGGCGATGGCATCGTCGATCTGCACTTTCAGCAGGCGTCGCGTGCCCGGATCCATCGTGGTTTCCCAAAGCTGCTCGGGGTTCATCTCCCCCAGTCCCTTGTAGCGCTGCTTGGAAAGGCCGCGCTCCACCTCGGACAACAACCACGTCATGGCTTCGAAAAAACTCCGAATGGCCTGTGCCTTGTCGCCGCGTCGGATCACCGCATTGCTGCCGATGAGTCCCGCGATCAGTTGCGAGGCATGCCGAATCTGCTGATAGTCCCCCGAGAGAAGGAACTCTTCGTCGATCACGCCGGATTTGATATTGCCATGATGCATTTTCTCGAAGCGCAATTGCCAACGCTCGGTCTTGTCGTCGAAGTTCTCCCTGACGGCAATGGCGGCAGGAAGGATGCCGGCAAGGGACAGGGCGGATGCCATTGCTTTTTCCTCGGCGGTTAGGTCGATATCGATCCCGTGCGCGAGGAGTGCATGGAGGACCTCCCCATCGATAAAACTCCCGAGGCGGGCGATGACGGCCTCGGCCAGCAAATAGGCGCGCGCCAATTCCGCCAGCGCATCCCCGCGCAGGGGTTCCGCGGCGTCGCTCGGCTTGAGCTCCGCCTCGTCCAGAGCCAGCTTCAGCATATGCTGGTTCAGTTCGTGATCATCCTTGATGTAACGTTCGCTCTTGCCGTGCTTGATTTTGTACAGCGGCGGCTGGGCGATGTAAATATGACCGCGCTCGACCAGTTCAGGCATCTGCCGATAAAAGAAGGTCAGCAGCAGCGTGCGGATGTGCGCGCCATCGACGTCGGCATCTGTCATGATGATGATGCGGTGGTAGCGCAGTTTCTCGGGCTTGTAGTCTTCTCCCTTGCCGATGCCGGTGCCCAGCGCCGTGATCAGCGTGGCGATTTCCTGCGAAGAAAGCAGCTTGTCGAAGCGCGCCTTCTCGACGTTGAGAATCTTCCCCTTGAGCGGGAGGATGGCCTGGAATTTCCTGTCCCGGCCCTGTTTTGCCGAACCGCCGGCAGAGTCCCCCTCCACGAGATACAGTTCGCATAAAGCGGGATCCTTCTCCTGGCAGTCGGCCAGCTTGCCCGGCAAGCCAATGCCGTCCAAAACGCCCTTGCGCCGCGTCATTTCCCTGGCTTTTCGCGCCGCCTCCCTCGCTCTGGCCGCGTCGATGATCTTGCCGGTGATGATCCGCGCATCGGCGGGGGTTTCAAGGAGAAAATCCGCCAGCTTCTGACCAACGATCTCCTCGACTACCGGGCGCACTTCCGAGGAAACCAGCTTCTCCTTGGTCTGCGAGGAAAACTTTGGCTCCGGCACCTTGACCGACAGCACGCAGGCAAGGCCTTCACGCATGTCGTCTCCGGTCGTTTCGACCCTGGCTTTCCTGGCAAGCTCGTTGTCCTCGATGTACTTGTTGACGACGCGCGTCATCGCCGCACGCAGTCCGGTCAAGTGCGTGCCGCCATCTTTCTGGGGAATATTGTTGGTGAAGCAGAGCACCTGTTCCTGATAGGAGTCGTTCCATTGCATGGCGACCTCAACCGTGATGCCCTCCTTGCTGCCGGTGGCGTGAAAGATGTTGCCGTGCAGGACGGTTTTCGCGCGGTTGATGTATTCGACGAATCCTTTCACGCCGCCCCCATATGCGAAGCTTTCCTCCTTGGCGCTGCGTTGATCGATCAGGCGAATCTTGACGCCGTTGTTGAGAAAGGACAGCTCGCGCAGCCGCTTCGCCAGGATGTCATAGTGGTATTCGATGTTGCCGAATGTTTCGCGTGCCGCAAGGAAGTGCACCTCCGTGCCGCGTTTTTCCGTCGTACCGACGACCCTCAAAGGCTCTGCGGCGACACCGCCTCGGAACTCCATGACGTGTTTCCTACCATCGCGGCGGATGGTCAGTCGGAGCCATTCCGACAAGGCGTTCACTACCGAGACGCCGACACCATGCAAACCACCGGACACCTTGTAGGAGTTCGAGTCGAACTTGCCGCCGGCATGCAGCTCGGTCATGACGATTTCCGCGGCCGAACGTTTTTCTTCGTCATCTTCCTTGATGTCGGTCGGTATGCCGCGGCCGTTGTCCGAGACGGAGATCGAATTGTCGGTATGAATCGTGACGACTATGTCATCGCAGTGCCCGGCGAGGGCTTCATCGATGGCGTTGTCCACCACCTCGAACACCATGTGATGCAAACCCGTGCCATCCGAGGTGTCACCGATGTACATGCCCGGTCGCTTGCGAACCGCTTCAAGCCCTTTCAGTATCTTGATGCTGGAGGAATCGTAGCCGCCGTTCGCATCCTGGGCGGTGTTGTTCTCGTCTGTCAAAGAGTGCTCCTGGGGTGCTTCAGATGCGCATCGGCATCACGACATACTTGAAATGCTCGTTGCCCGGAAGGGTAATGAGCGCACTCGAGTTGGCGTCGGCCAGACGCATCTCCACTTCGTCATTGGAAACATTATTCAGCACGTCGAGCAGGTAATTGACGTTGAATCCGATATCCAGCGCCTCGGCATCGTAATCGACTTCGAGTTCTTCCTGAGCCTCTTCCTGATCGGCGTTGCTGCTGATGATCTTCAGGCTGCCTGGCGCCAGAATGATGCGCACACCGCGAAATTTTTCATTGGTTAGAATCGCGGCCCGGTGCAGAGATTGCAGCAGAACGGTGCGCGACAAGGTGATCACCTTGTTGTGATTTTTCGGAATGACGCGTTCGTAATCCGGAAATTTTCCATCGATCAGCTTGGACACCAGCTCTACGGTTCCAAAGCGGAAGATCGCCTGATTCGGAGTCAGGCTGATCTCGAGCGCATCATCGTTATCAGCCAAGAGGCGCGACAGTTCGAGGATCGTCTTGCGCGGCAGAATCACCTCGGTACGGGTCAATGTTTCCGACAGCTTTTCGCTGGCGTAGGCCAGACGATGCCCATCCGTGGCCACAACGCGTATCTCGTTTCCTGCCACAACCAGGAGCAACCCGTTCAGGTAGTAGCGGATATCCTGTTGTGCCATCGCATACTGAACCAGGCCAATCAGGTGCTTGAACTGCTTTTGCGTCAATCGAAGCTTGGCCTGCTCGCCATCCGCTTGCGCCATGCGCGGATAATCTTCCGCCGGAAGCGTCTGAAGATTGAAGCGGCTCTTGCCTGCGCGCACCTGCATGCGCTTGTCTGTCAGTTCCAGGCTGACATCCGCGCTGTCAGGCAACGAGCGAAGAATGTCCTGGAGCTTTCTTGCGCCGACCGTGATGGCTGTCTTGTCCGTTCCGGTGGCCCCGCCCGTGTTCGTACGGATTTGAATCTCGATATCCGTTGCCAGCCAGGTGAGCTGATCGCCGCTTTTCTCGATCAGAACATTCGAAAGTATCGGCAAGGTATGGCGTTTCTCGACAATGCCGCATACCGACTGAAGCGGTGTCAGGATGCTGTCGCGATTGGCTTTAATAAGGAGCATATATAAATCTCCAACTAGTTATTAGTACACCGGCTGAACTTGTGAATAAATATGTAAAAATTAGTATTATCAATAAGTTGATTTGTTAATTCCTGCTTGGGTAAATGCCGAGGATAGTTGTTGGAAAATTGTTGATTGAATTTATCCACAGGCATTTTTTTGGTCTTATCCACAAATCATCTTCGAGTTGTTCAACCCTTCAATACCTGGGTCAGTACAAGCAGGTCGTGGTTGATCGTAGCGTCTTTCAAACGAAGATCGGAGATGGTCCTGCAAGCGTGCAGCACCGTCGTGTGGTCTCGGCCCCCGAAGGCTTCGCCGATGGCTGGCAGGCTGGCAAGGGTCAGTTCCTTGGCCAGCCACATGGCGATCTGGCGCGGACGGGCAACGATGCGAGTGCGCTTTTTCGAATGCATGTCCGAGATTTTGATCTTGTAGTACTCGGCGACCGTCTTCTGGATGGATTCGAAAGTGATCTGGCGATTGTGGGCGCCGAGCAGATCCTTGAGTGCTTCCTTGGCAACCTCCAGGGTAATATCGCGTCCATGAAACCGGGCGAAGGCAAGCACTTTTTTCAGTGCTCCCTCCAGCTCACGTACATTGGAGCGCAAATGTCGGGCGATGAGGAAGGCGACATCGTCGCCGACCGAAATTCTTTCAGCCTCTGCCTTCTTTTTCAGGATGGCAACGCGCATCTCAAGTTCAGGGGGCTCGATGGCGACGGTCAATCCCCAATCGAATCTTGAAATCAGCCGATCTTCCAGGCCGGTAATGTCCTTGGGATACGTGTCGCAGGTAATGACGATCTGTTTTTTTGCCTCGATCAGCGCGTTGAATGCGTAGAAGAATTCTTCCTGAGTTCGATTCTTGTTGTTGAAGAATTGGATGTCGTCTATCAGCAGCAGATCGAGGGATCGATAGTAGCGCTTGAAAACATCGAATGATTTCTGCTGGTAGGCACGCACGACGTCGGCATAGTAATCCTCGGCGTGAACGTAGCGGATGACCTTTTCCGGATTCTGCCGGTAAACCTCGTTGCCTATTGCATGGATCAGGTGCGTCTTGCCGAGGCCAACGCCACCGTAAACAAAGAGGGGGTTGTAGGACGTGCCAGGATTCAATGCAACCTGGTTCGCGGCTGCGCGGGCCAGATCATTGGCGCGTCCGGTAACCAGGGTGTCGAACGTGAATGTCGCATTAAGCCTGGTCTTTTCATATGTTGAATCATGGCCGGTCGATGTGGCCGGCGGAGCGGTGACGACGGTGGGAAGCGCAGCGGCTCCCCGGACAGGTGTAGCCGGAACCTGTGCCGTGTAGCTTTGGTTTTCCGCTTCGGTTGTGTCCGAGAGATTGATGGTGACCTGCACCGGTTCGGTGAAAAACTGTTTGGCCAGATCCTCGAAACGTCGCAGGTAACGCTCGCGTACCCATTGCAGGACAAAGCGGTTTGGCGCGACCAGCCTGACATCGCGATTGGCAGCATCGCTACCCTCGAGACGAAGTGTCTTGATCCAGGTGTTGAATTGTTGGGGCGGCAGTTCCTGCTCGAGTTTTTGCAGGCAGGATGACCAAAAAGCATTCATTCTTGGAAGTGCCCGGATTTCCCGGAACCCGTAACCGGTCAACGGAATTAACAAATGTTTAACTTATTGTTTTAACGTTTATTATTGTTATTATTGCCGTCCAAGCCAGGAACTGCTGCGAATTTCAGAGAGGCGAATTCTAGCGCCATTTATGAGGAGTTATCCACAGGCCGAAAAAAATAATGATCTTGACAAATCAATGGCCAAAATATCTAATCCTCCGTTTCACTTAATTGCATAGACGGCAGTCATGAAACGCACTTACCAACCTTCCGTAGTCCGGCGCAAACGCACCCATGGTTTTCTAGTCCGCATGCGTACGCGTGGCGGTCGTGCCGTCATTCGCGCGCGCAGGGCAAAAGGTCGCGCGCGCCTCAGCGTTTGAAGTGAGCCTGGCGGACGTCGGCAAAGGCTTCCGCGCTAGGCATCGATTACGCAAAACGGATGAGTTCTCATCCGTTTTTGCTTTTCGACGCTCGCTTCGCGGAAAAAATTTCGATTTGCTTTATCGTCCGAATGCGGCGGGTACGGCCAGGCTTGGCGTGGCGGTCCAAAAAAAAATCATTCGCACGGCCGTGGATCGCAATCAGGTCAAACGCATTGTGCGAGAATCCTTCCGCCTGATGCGAGACAAGTTGCCGCAATACGATGTGGTTGTGCGAGTCTTGCCCGGACTGGACGTACGGAATCGCGGCGCCTTACGAGAAGAAATGGATGCCTTATTTGCTCGCCTGGCCAAATGAATAAGCTGCTCATATTCGCTGTGCGCGTCTACAGGCTGGCCTTGAGCCCTTTGCTTGGGAGAAATTGCCGGTTCCATCCCAGCTGTTCCGAGTATGCAATCGAGGCATTGGAAAAGCATGGTGGATTGAGAGGATCCTGGCTGGCCGCTAGGCGGCTGTCACGTTGTCATCCTTGGCACCCGGGCGGTTACGACCCCGTTCCCTGATTTACCGATCGTACGAGCTGATTGATGGACAATCAACGCCTTATCCTCCTTCTGGTTTTTCTGTTTTCCCTGTTCATGTTGTGGGACGGTTGGCAAAGGCACAATCAGCCTCAGCCGGCAAAGGACCAAGCTTCACCACAACAGCAGGCCAATACGGCGGTGCCTTCGAGCATAACGCCGATTCCTACGACCAGCCTGCCGGCGTCATCGGCGATTACCCCTTCTTCTGTCCCCGTGCCGGCGCACGCGGATGCTGCGCGTACGGGTGCAAAGGCCCTGGTCAAGACCGATGTTTTCTTGGCCGAGGTTACCTCCCAGGGCGGGGATATCGTCCGGCTGGAACTTCCGCAGCACAAGGCCACGGAGGATATTTCCAAGCCTTTTGTCCTTATGGAAACGGAAAGGGAGCGGATCTATCAGGCGCAGAGCGGGTTGATTGGCGAAGGGCTTCCCACGCACAAGACCATGTTCAAGATGGAGCCCGGCACGTACGAGATGAAGCCCGGATCGGACAGGCTCGAATTGAGGCTCGAGGCGCCCGAGGTAAACGGTCTCAAGGTGACGAAGATCCTCGTCTTCAACCGCGGCAGCTATCAGATCGATGTTGCCTATGAAATCTCCAACCGCGGACAGAACCCGCTGACTTCCCATGCCTACTTCCAGCTGACTCGCGATGGAAAGGTTCCGGAAGCCACCATGACGAACATTGCGACATTTACCGGTCCGGCCATCTATACGGACGAAGGGAAGTTTCAGAAGGTGGAATTCGTCGATGTCGATAAAAGCAAGGCGAAGTACGTGCAGAAGGCCAACAATGGTTGGCTCGCCATGGTGCAGCATTATTTCGTGGCGGGCTGGATTCCGCAGGGCAAGGACGAGCGAGAGTTTTTCATTCGCAAGGTCGGGGACAACCTGTTCTCCGCGGGGATCATCCTGCCCGTGGCGGCCGTTGCCCCGGGTCAGACCGCCCGGATCGGCGTTCCCCTCTATGCCGGCCCGCAGGAGCAGGCGAAACTGGAAAAGATTGCGCCGGGCTTCGATCTGGTCGTGGATTACGGCTGGCTGACCGTCATCGCTTCACCGATCTATTGGTTGCTGGAATTGATCCACCGCCTGGTCGGCAACTGGGGCTGGTCGATCATCCTGCTGACCGTGCTCATCAAGGCCATTTTCTATCCTCTCTCGGCGGCTAGCTACCGTTCCATGGCCAAGATGAAGGTAGTGACGCCCAAGCTCATGAAAATCAAGGAGCAATTCGCGGCGGATCGCAACCGAATGAACCAGGAAATGATGGAGCTCTACCGCAAGGAGAAAATCAATCCTCTTGGCGGTTGCTTGCCTATCCTGGTTCAGATTCCGGTTTTCATTGCGCTTTACTGGGTGCTGCTCGGCAGCGTCGAGATGCGCCACGCTCCCTGGATTTTATGGATCAACGACCTCTCTTCAAAAGATCCCTACTATGTGCTGCCGATCATCATGGGCGTATCCATGGTGGTGCAGACCAAGCTGAATCCGACGCCGCCCGATCCGATTCAGGCCAAGGTGATGATGGCCATGCCCGTCGTCTTCACCTTCATGTTCCTCTGGTTCCCGTCCGGGCTCGTGCTGTACTGGACAATCAACAACATCCTGTCGATCGCCCAGCAATGGCAGATCACCCGGCAGATTGAGGGTGGCAAAAAGGCCTCGAGCTGATCTGATTGCTGCCATCGCTACCGCGCCCGGCCGCGGCGGCATCGGTGTAATTCGTCTTTCCGGGCCCGATTTGGGCCGGCTTGCCCTCCGTGTGATTGGCCGGCCTCTCGAACCGCGGGTCGCCACGCTGGCCCGTTTTCTGGACGGAAACGGCGATGAGCTCGATGAGGGGATAGCCCTTTTTTTCCCTGCTCCCCATTCATACACCGGGGAGGATGTGCTGGAACTGCAGGGTCATGGCGGACCGGTGGTGATGCAACTCCTCCTCGGGCGCTGCCTGGAACTGGGAGCGAGATTGGCGGAACCGGGCGAATTCACTCACCGCGCTTTTCTGAACGACAAGATCGATCTGGCTCAGGCCGAGGCCGTGGCCGACCTGATCGAAGCCTCGACGGCAGCGGCGGTCCGTTCTGCCATACGTTCTCTGGCCGGCGAGTTTTCTGGATCGGTCCATGCCGTGGTCGAGGCACTGATCGGCCTGCGCATGCTGGTCGAGGCCACACTCGATTTCCCGGAGGAGGAGATCGACGTACTGCAGCGCGACGATGTGGCGGGTCGGCTGGATACCGTATCGCGGGATGTGGATCGCCTGTTGAACAGGGCGCGCCAGGGAAGCCTCCTGCGCAGCGGTCTGCATGTCGTTTTGGCCGGTCAGCCCAATGTTGGTAAATCCAGCCTGCTAAACCGTCTGGCAGGAGAGGAGCGGGCTATCGTGACAGCCATTCCGGGCACGACACGCGATGCCCTGCGCGAGACCATCCACATCAATGGCATCCCTTTGCACGTCGTCGATACCGCCGGGCTGCGGGAGGCAGGCGACGAGGTCGAGCGGATCGGCATTGCCCGAAGCTGGCAGGAAATCGAACGGGCGGACGTGGTGTTGCACATGCTGGATGCCCGCATCGGTGCCACGGTCGAGGACCAGGCTATCGCCGAGCGCTTTCCCGCGGGGGTCGAGCAGATACGTCTTTACAACAAGACGGATCTTGCCGAACGGCCGGCAGGAAGAGAGGTTGCATCGGGCCGCGTGTGCTTGTGGCTCTCGGCGAAGTCAGGGGAGGGTATGGAGGCCTTGCGCCAAGAGTTGTTGCGCATAGCGGGGTGGCAAGCGGGGGCGGAGGATACTTTTATGGCGCGAGAGCGCCATCTGGCGGCCTTGCGCAAAGCGGAGGCACATTTGAACGAGGCGCGCAAACACATACGGCAGCCGGAACTAATGGCTGAGGAATTAAGGTTGGGGCAGGACGCGCTGAATGAAATTACCGGCGAGTTCACCCCGGATGACCTGCTGGGAGAAATTTTCTCCAGGTTTTGCATCGGGAAATAACGACAGGATGAATTGTTCCACGTGGAACCGGCCGATCTGATTCTGTTATGCGCTGCCGCATTCGCGGCGGGGATGGTCGATGCCGTGGTGGGTGGGGGAGGGCTGATCCAGATACCGGCCCTTTTCGGCGCGATGCCGCAAGCTCAGCCCGCGACGGTTTTCGGTACCAACAAGCTGGCCAGCATTTTTGGCACCGCAAGTGCCGCGATGCGTTATGCGCGCCGTATTGATGTTCCCTGGCGGGCGGCCCTGCCCGCTGCAGCGGCGGCCTTCTTGCTGTCTTATTTTGGCGCCATGACGGTTGCCTGGTTGCCCAAGGACTGGCTGCGCCCGCTGGTCCTCGTTCTGCTGGTCGTGGTCACTCTCTATACCTATGCCAGAAAGGATCTGGGCGCGGTCGATCAAGGCCGCCGGCATGGGCCGCGCGATATGGTGCTCGCCGTGTTTTTCGGTGGGTTGATCGGTTTCTATGATGGATTCTTCGGCCCGGGAACGGGCAGTTTTCTGATATTTCTGTTCGTCAGGTTGTTCGGCATGGACTTCCTCAAGGCGTCGGTATCGGCAAAAATCGTCAATGCCGCGACCAATCTGTCGGCACTCCTGTTCTTCGGCGCGCATGGTCATGTGCTTGTCGCCACGGGACTGGCCATGGCCGTGTTTAATGTGGGCGGTGCCCAGGTCGGTTCGCATATGGCGATACGTCATGGGGCCGGTTTCGTCCGTCGCGTATTTCTTCTCGTTGCCGGCGTATTCATCATTAAATTCGCCTGGGATACCTTGCGCTGATGCTCCCAGATAAATATTGGCTCGCGGTTGGATATTGCGCCTTTTTTCGGAGCGGCCGGAAATAAACGGTAACGTGCTGTAATTTAAGGGTTATACAGGTGGTGTTTCACGTGGAACGACCCTCTGTTTTTTTGCCTTCTCCTCGCGTATGATGGCGCCTCCTCGCGGCGATCCATGAGTCATGCTGTTCCCCACGCGTTATGATGTTATCATCATTGGTGGCGGCCATGCCGGCACCGAGGCCGCGCTTGCCGCGGCGCGCGCGGGCTGCCGCACGCTGCTCTTGACGCACAACATCGAGACGCTGGGGGCGATGTCCTGCAATCCCTCCATCGGCGGCATCGGCAAGGGGCACCTGGTCAAGGAGGTCGACGCCCTCGGCGGCGCCATGGCGGTGGCCACCGACGAAGCCGGCATCCAGTTCCGCATCCTCAATTCCAGCAAAGGTCCGGCGGTGCGCGCCACGCGCGCCCAAGCCGACCGCGTGCTGTACAAGGCGGCGATCCGCCGCCGCCTGGAGAACCAGCCCAACCTGACGCTGTTCCAGGCGGCCGTCGACGACCTCACAGTCTCCGGTGACCGCGTCACCGGCGCCGTTACCGAACTCGGCCTGCGCTTCGAAGCCGAAACCGTGGTGCTGACCGCTGGCACCTTCCTCGCCGGCCTGATCCACGTCGGCCTCGACCACTACCAGGCCGGCCGCATGGGCGATCCCCCCGCCGTCAGCCTCGCCGCGCGCCTGCGCGAACTGAAGCTGCCGGCCGGCCGCCTGAAGACCGGCACGCCGCCGCGCCTCGACGGCCGCAGCATCGATTTCTCGATCATGACAGTGCAGCCGGGCGACGACCCCGTGCCGGTGTTTTCCTTTCTCGGCAACGCCGCGCAGCATCCGCGCCAGCTGCCGTGCTGGATCACCCACACCACGCAGCGCACGCACGACATCATCCGCGGCGGCCTCGACCGCTCGCCGATGTTCACCGGCGTCATCGAGGGCGTCGGCCCGCGCTACTGCCCCTCGATCGAAGACAAGATCCACCGCTTCGCCGACAAGTCGAGCCACCAGATCTTCCTCGAGCCGGAAGGCCTCACTACCCACGAGATCTATCCGAACGGCATCTCCACCAGCCTGCCCTTCGACGTGCAGCTGGAACTGGTGCGCTCCATCCCCGGCCTGGAGCACGCCCACATCCTGCGCCCCGGCTATGCCATCGAGTACGACTACTTCGACCCGCGCGGTCTGAATTCCTCGCTGGAAACCCGGGCCATCCGCAACCTCTTCTTCGCCGGCCAGATCAACGGCACCACCGGCTACGAGGAAGCTGCCGCGCAGGGCCTGCTCGCCGGACTCAACGCCGCACTGCGCGCCAAGGGCGAGGCGCCGTGGTGTCCGCGCCGCGACGAGGCCTACCTCGGCGTGCTGGCCGACGACCTCATCACGCGCGGCGTCTCCGAGCCCTACCGCATGTTCACCAGCCGCGCCGAATACCGTCTCAGCCTGCGCGAGGACAATGCCGACCTGCGCCTGACCGAGGCCGGTCGCCGCCTCGGCATCGTCGACGACGCGCGCTGGGACGCCTTCGGCCGCAAGCGCGACGCCATCGCCCGCGAGCAGGAACGCCTGAAGAAGACCTGGGTGAACCCGAAGACCGTCGCCGCCGCCGATGCCGAGCGCGTGCTCGGCAAGCCGCTCGAGCACGAATACCGCCTGGCCGAACTGCTGCGCCGCCCGGACGTAAGTTACGCCAGCCTGATGACCCTGCCGGGCGCGGGCGAGCCGATCACGGATGCCCAGGCCATCGAGCAGTTGGAGATCCAGGCCAAGTACCAGGGCTACATCGATCGCCAGGCCGAGGAAATCGCCAGGAGCCGCGAGCAGGAAGACACGCCGCTGCCGGCCGATCTCGATTACCGCGACGTGCGCGGCCTATCGATCGAGGTGCAGCAGAAGCTCAACCAGCATCGGCCGGAAACGCTTGGCCAGGCTTCACGGATACAGGGGATAACGCCCGCGGCCATCTCGTTGCTGCTGGTTCACCTCAAGCGACGCGGCTCGCCGGTTCGCCAAGGCCGCAAGCGGGCATGAGTGCAGCAGAACAGTTGATGCGCGGCCTGGCCGCGCTGGGCCTGGATTTGCCGCCCACTGCGCAGGACAAGCTGCTCGCCTTCGCCGCGCTGCTCGGCAAGTGGAACAAGGTGTACAACCTCACCGCGCTGCGCGACGAGGAACAGGTGATCAGCCACCATTTGCTGGATTCGCTGGCGGTGCTGCCCCAGCTGGGCGGGGCGAAGCGCCTGGCCGACATTGGCAGCGGCGGCGGACTGCCGGGCATCCCGCTCGCCATCGCCCGGCCGGACCTGCAGGTGGCGCTGGTGGAAACGAGCCAGAAGAAGTCGGCCTTTCAGCAGCAGGCGAAGATCGAGCTGGGCCTCGGCAACGTCTCGGTGCACTGCGCGCGTGTCGAGGCCTGGCGGCCGGAGGAGAAATTCGACGCGGTCATCTCGCGCGCCTTCTCCGATCTGGCCGAGTTCGTCAGGCTGTCCGGCCATCTGCTCACCGAAGGCGGTGCGCTGCTGGCCATGAAGGGGGTGCATCCCTACGAGGAAATCGCCCAGCTTCCGGCCGGCTGGCGCGTGGCGGACGTGACGCCGTTGCAAGTGCCGGGCGTGGAGGGCGCGCGCCACCTGGTGCGCGTGGAAAGAGAATAAAGGGGGCAAGGTGTCTTACATATTTGCAGTCGCCAACCAGAAGGGCGGGGTCGGCAAGACCACCACCACGGTGAACCTCGCCGCGGCGCTCGCCGCCCAGGGCCAGCGCGTGCTGCTGGTCGACCTCGACCCGCAAGGCAACGCCACCATGGGCAGCGGCGTCGACAAGCGTACGCTGAAGAACTCGGTCTATCATGTGCTGCTCGGCCTCGCCTCGCTCGCCGAGGCGCGCCAGGCCTCCGAGACCGGCAAGTACGACACCCTGCCGGCCAACCGCAACCTCGCCGGCGCCGAAGTCGAGATGGTCGACCTCGACAACCGCGAGACGCGCCTCAAGCACGCCCTGGCGCTGCACGACAAGGACTACGACTTCGTCCTCATCGATTGCCCGCCCTCGCTCAGTCTGCTGACGCTGAACGGCCTGTGCGCCGCCAACGGCGTCATCATCCCGATGCAGTGCGAGTACTACGCGCTGGAAGGCCTCTCCGACCTGGTGAACACCATCAAGAAGGTGCACGCCAACCTCAACCCGGACCTCAAGATCATCGGCCTGCTGCGCGTCATGTTCGACCCACGCAGCACGCTGTCCAACCAGGTCAGCGCGCAACTGGAGCAGCACTTCGGCGACAAGGTCTTCAAGTCCATCGTGCCGCGCAACGTGCGCCTGGCCGAGGCGCCGAGCTACGGCATGCCCGGGGTGGTGTTCGACCGCGCCGCCAAGGGCGCGCAGGCGTATCTTGCCTTCGCCGCCGAGATGATCGAACGCGTCAAGACGTTTTAAGGGAGACAAGATATGGCAGCCAAACCGAAAGGCCTCGGCCGCGGGCTCGACGCCCTGCTGGCCGGCAACAGCAGCGAACCGACGCGCCAGGACACGCTGCGCGTCGACTACCTGCAGCCCGGCAAGTACCAGCCGCGCACGCACATGGATCAGGAATCCTTGAACGAACTGGCCGCCTCCATCAAGGCGCAGGGCGTCATGCAGCCGATCCTGGTGCGCCCGGTCGAAGGCGGCCGCTACGAAATCATTGCCGGCGAGCGCCGCTGGCGCGCTTCGCAACTCGCCGGCCTGCACGAGGTGCCGGTGCTGGTGCGCGACATCCCCGACGATGCCGCGCTCGCCATGTCGCTGATCGAGAACATTCAGCGCGAGAACCTCAACCCACTGGAAGAAGCGATGGGCATCCAGCGCCTCATCGACGAATTCGGCATGACCCACCAGGCGGCGGCGGATGCCGTTGGCCGCTCGCGTCCCGCCGCCAGCAACCTGCTGCGCCTGCTGCACCTCGCCAAGCCGGTGCAGGATCTGCTCATGGCCGGCGAGATCGACATGGGCCACGCCCGCGCCTTGCTGCCGCTGGCCAAGGCGAGCCAGGTGCAGCTCGCCCACCGCATTTCCGCCAAGGGCTATTCGGTGCGCGAGGCCGAGCGCATGGTGCAGCACGAACTCAACCCGCCCAGGCAGAAGGCCACTGCGGCGAAGAGGGAAGACCGCGACGTGGCGCGCCTCGAGGAGGAGCTCGCCGACGCGCTCGGCGCACAGGTGAAGATCAAGGTGAACGCCAAGGGCGCCGGCCAGATCGGCATCGGCTTCGCCAGCCTCGACCAGCTCGACGGCCTGCTCGAAAAGCTGCGCTGAAAGTCAGTCGCCGCGGGACGGCGATCAATACGGCCGCCGCTCGAAAAACCGCCGTGTCTCGAAGACTGACTGTGCGAAGCGCCGGCCTTTGAACGACAACTGGCGCTTCAGCACGAAGTCGAACAGCAGCGGGTTGTGCTTGCGGATCTCGGTGAGCACCGGCACGGCGGACTGCGGGATCAGGCCGAGCTGCACCATATAGGTCACGGAGAACAGCGGCATCACGCCGGGCAGCGGGTAATCCGAGCCGTTGTGCAGGCGCGGGTGCCAGTCCTCGCGCGCGAGCACCGCCTCCAGCGACGGGCCGGCGCGGTTCAGCTGGGTCATGGCGGAGATGTCGCCGTGCAGCTTCGGACCGTATACCGGGTCGTCCATCAGGCGGGCGAAGAGGTCGAAGCTGTTGACGTAGGGGCCGTTCTCGCCCCGGTCGAGGTCGCGGTCCTGGCCCATCGAGCCGCAGTGCGCCACCACCACCCGTACGCCGTGGTCGAGCGCCCGGCGCAGCAGCAGCGGGTTGCCGAAGTGCTGCGTGTTCCCGCCGTGCACCGCGCGTTCCTCGCCGGCGTGGCTGATGAGCGGCAGGCCGAGCTTGGCCAATGCCGCGAAGAAACGGTCGCAAAGCGGAGAGGCCGGATTCATGCCTTGCGCCGCCGGCAGCCACTTGATGGCGCGGGCGCCTTCCGCCGCGGCGCGCTCGAGCGCCTCGACGCAATCCTTGCGGTAGGGGTGAATCGAAGCGACCCACTCAAAATACTGCGGATGCTTGCGCGCCACTTCGCGCGCATAGTCGTTCGGCAGGTAGAAGGCGCTGGCGTCGCGATCCACCGAGCCGTCCTCGCGGTAATTGAAGTCGAAGGCGAACAGCATCAGCTTGGCGCCCGGCCGCAGGCCGTCGAGCAGGTTGTGCATGCGTTCGACGTAGCTCTGGTCCACCCCACCCGGCGCTTCGTGGGCGCAGCCGGCGTTGAGGAAGAACAGGCGCTGGGCGTATTGGAGGGGGTGCACCATCGATTCCAGAGCCGGATTGAGCCAGATGCCGCTGCCCGAATCGCCGGTGCCGACGAGGTGCGCATGGCAGTCCCAGACCTGGGACGGATCGAGGCCTTCCCACGCGGCCTGTACCAGTTCGTGATCGGTCACTTCTTCCGGAAGCGAGGCCAGGCAAGGGTTCAGAAGGCCATGCTCGGGCCAGAAGCGCCAGGCCGCGGCACTCGCCAGGCCCAGGCCGGCGCCGCCGGCAGCTATCAGGAACCGGCGGCGGTTCATGCGTTGTGCTCCAGGTAATCGAGCACGTTGGCCAGGGTCTCGCGCAGGAAGTCCTTGTTCAGCCAGAAGTAAACCTCTTTCCCTTCCTTTCGGCTATCGAGCACGCCGGCTTCGCGCAGGATCTTCAGGTGATGCGAAACGGCGGAACGCGAAAGCGTGGAAACTTCGGCGATCTGGCCGACATTCAGCCGTTCGCCGGGCTCGAACGTCAGCAGAATGCGCTGGCGATGCTCGTCGCCGAGGGCGGCAAATACCTTGGACATGTGCTTCCAGGCGTCCGGGATGGCGCGGGAGTAATCGGAGTTCATAATTAAGTAATTAGTTATTTGGTTATGTGTTGTCAAGCACTTTGTTTGCTGCACTGCGACATATCTTGAGAAATCGCAAAGTGTTTGATATGCGAGACATTAATCGGGCTGCATAGTAATAACCACGCGGTTCTCGGGTTTGACAGATCTTTTATAAGACTATAAAATCGCCGTCTTTGTAAGCGGCGGCCCGGGTATTTTTGCAGTGCGCCAAAATGGTCGCCGCGCGTGGTGAAGCCGGCATGCTGATGTTCCGGGCGATTCTCCTGCAAGTCGTCGCAACCTTGGTGGTGGCGGCCATCGCGGGGCTTCTCGCGGGCAAGCATGGCGCGGTTTCGGCAGCACTCGGTGGTGCCGCGATCGTCCTGCCCAATTCGCTTTTCGCCCTGCGTCTCTTCGCGGAAAGCCGGAAACCGGGCGGCGCTTCACCCGCCGCGTTCTTTGTCGGGGAATTCATGAAAGTCGCCGCAACCGTCGCGTTGCTGGCGGCGGCCGCAAGCCTGTACCGCGAGATGCACTGGCTCGCATTGATCGCCGGTCTGGTGGTGGCCCTTAAAGCGAATCTATTGGCACTTTTGAGCAAAAAGTTCTGAACATGGCTACCGAGCACGCCCCCACCGCTTCCGAATACATCGTCCACCATCTGACGTTCCTCACCAACAAGAAGCAGGCCGGCCTGGTCGACTGGTCGGTCTTCCACCTCGATACCCTGTTCATCTCCATCGGCATCGGCCTGCTCGCCGTCTTCGTCCTCGCCCGCCTCGCCGCCCGCGCCACCTCCGGCGTGCCGGGCCGCTTCCAGGCCGCCGTCGAGATCGTCGTCGAGATGGTCGCCGACCAGGCCAAGGGCATCGTGCATTCGCCCGAGTCGCGCAAGTTCGTCGCCCCGCTCGCCCTCACCGTGTTCGTCTGGATCTTCCTGATGAACGCCATGGACCTCCTGCCGCTCGACCTGCTGCCGAACATCTGGGCCGCCATCTACGGCGCCGCCGGCCACGATCCGCACCACGCCTACCTGCGCGTCGTGCCGACCGCCGACCTCAACGCCACGCTCGGCATGTCGACGGCCGTGCTGCTGCTTTGCCTCTACTACAGCGTCAAGATCAAGGGCCTCGGCCACTGGATCCACGAACTCTTCACCGCGCCCTTCGGCGCCCACCCGCTGCTGTGGCCGATCAACTTCGCCATGCAGCTGATCGAGTTCCTCGCCAAGACCGTCTCGCACGGCATGCGTCTGTTCGGCAACATGTACGCCGGCGAACTGATCTTCATGCTGATCGCCCTGATGGGTGCGGCCTGGGCCGGCACCGTCGGCTCCGGCCTCCTCTGGATCGGCGGCGTCATTGCCGGCACGATCTGGGCCATTTTCCACATCCTGATCATCACCCTCCAGGCCTTCATCTTCATGATGCTGACCCTGGTGTATGTCGGTCAGGCGCACGAGAGTCACTAACCCGCTTTTGTCTTAAACCCTGAAACCAAAGGAGTAGTCATGGAACAAGTTGTTGGCTTCGTTGCTCTGGCCGCCGGCCTGATCATCGGTCTGGGCGCCGCCGGCGCCTGTATCGGCATCGGCATCATGGGCAGCCGCTTCCTCGAGTCGTCGGCGCGCCAGCCCGAGCTGATGAACACCCTGCAGACCAAGATGTTCCTGCTGGTCGGCCTGATCGACGCCGCGTTCATTATCGGAACCGGTATCGCCCTCTGGTACACGACCGCCAACCCGTTCATCAAGTAATCGACCCCCGTCCAATCAAGGAGCGATTACCGTGAATCTGAACGCAACGCTGTTTGCCCAGCTCGTTGTGTTCTTCATTTTGGCGTGGTTCACCATGAAGTTCGTGTGGCCGCCCATCATGAAGGCACTCGACGAGCGCGCGAAGAAGATCGCCGACGGGCTATCGGCTGCGGACAAGGCGAAAACCGACCTCCAGCTCGCCGAGAAGAAGGTCGTCGATGAACTGAAGAAGGCCCGCGAATCCGCCACCGAGCTGCGTGCCGGTGCCGAGAAGCAGGGCGCCCAGCTCGTTGAGGAAGCCCGCCAGGAAGCGGCGCAGATCATCGCGCAGGCCCGCAAGGCCGCCGAAGGCGAAGCCGCCGTCGCCGCCCAGCGCGCCAAGGAGGCCCTGCGCGAGCAGGTCGCCGCCCTCGCCGTCGCCGGCGCCGAGCGCATCCTGCGCAAGGAAATCAACGCCCAAGTCCACGCCGATCTGCTGGCCAACCTGAAACAGGAACTCAAGTAAGCCATGGCCGAGAACATCACCCTCGCACGCCCCTACGCCGATGCCGCGTTTCAATTGGCAAAGGACGCAACTGAGGCGACCAATGCGCTGGGTCCATGGCAGCAGGCGCTCGACCGCATGGCGGCTGTCGCCGCCGACGCGCAGATGGTGGAATGCATCGGCAATCCCCGCCTGCTGCCGGCGCAGGTCGCGCAGCTGTTCCTCGACGTCGTCGGATCGGTCTCTGCCGAACAGCAGAACTTCGTCCGCCTCCTCGTCGACAACGAGCGCCTGCAGGTTCTCCCCGAGATCCGCGACCTTTACGTCGAACTGAAGAACGGGCAGGAGGGCGTGCAGGAGGCCGACATCGCCTCCGCCTTCCCGCTCGACGATGCCACGCTGAAGAACCTCGTCGCCGATCTTGAAGCCCGCTTCAAGTGCCGGATCCAGGCGACGGTCAGCCTCGACCCCGAGCTCATCGGCGGGGTGCGGATCGCCGTCGGCGATCAGGTCATCGACGCTTCCGTGCGCGGCAAGCTCGCTTCCATGGCCACGGCGCTACAGAGCTAAGACACCAGGAGTTATCACATGCAACTCAATCCCTCTGAAATCAGCGATCTGATCAAGAGCAAGATTCAGAACCTGCAGCTGGCCGCCACGGCCCGCACCGAAGGTACCGTCGTCTCCGTGACCGACGGCATCTGCCGCGTGCACGGCCTGGCCGACGTCATGCAGGGCGAAATGCTGGAATTCCCCGGCAACACCTTCGGCCTCGCCATGAACCTCGAGCGCGACTCCGTCGGCGCGATCATTCTCGGCGAATACGAGCACATCACCGAAGGCGACACCGTCAAGTGCACGGGCCGCATCCTTGAAGTGCCGGTCGGCCCCGAGATGGTCGGCCGCGTCGTGAACGCGCTGGGCCAGCCCATCGACGGCAAGGGCCCGATCGCCGCCAAGCTCTCCGAGCCGATCGAGAAGATCGCCCCGGGCGTGATCTGGCGGAAGTCCGTGTCGCAGCCGGTGCAGACCGGCCTCAAGTCGGTCGACTCCATGGTGCCGATCGGCCGCGGCCAGCGCGAGCTGATCATCGGCGACCGCCAGACCGGCAAGACCGCGGTGGCCATCGACACCATCATCAACCAGAAGGGCAAGGACCTGTTCTGCGTCTACGTCGCCATCGGCCAGAAGGCCTCGACGGTGAAGAACGTGATCCGCAAGCTGGAAGAGACCGGCGCGATGGCCTACACCATCGTCGTCGTCGCCACCGCCTCCGAGTCCGCCGCGATGCAGTACATCGCCCCGTACTCCGGCTGCACCATGGGCGAATACTTCCGCGACAACGGCCAGGACGCCCTGATCATTTATGACGACTTGACCAAGCAGGCCTGGGCCTATCGCCAGATATCGCTGCTGCTGCGTCGTCCGCCCGGCCGCGAAGCCTACCCCGGCGACGTGTTCTATCTGCACTCCCGCCTGCTCGAGCGCGCCGCCCGCGTCTCCGAGGCCTACGTCGAGAAGTACACCAAGGGCCAGGTCAAGGGCAAGACCGGTTCGCTCACCGCGCTCCCCGTCATCGAGACGCAGGCCGGCGACGTGACCGCCTTCGTGCCGACCAACGTGATCTCGATCACCGACGGCCAGATCTTCCTGGAAACCGACCTCTTCAACGCCGGCATCCGTCCCGCCATCAACGCCGGCATCTCGGTGTCCCGCGTCGGCGGCGCCGCCCAGACCAAGGTCATCAAGAAGCTCGGCGGCGGCGTGCGTCTGGCCCTCGCCCAGTACCGCGAACTCGCGGCCTTCGCCCAGTTCGCCTCCGACCTGGACGAAGCCACCCGCAAGCAGCTCGAGCGCGGCCGCCTGGTGACCGAACTGATGAAGCAGGCCCAGTACTCGCCGATGCAGGTCGCGGAGATGGCCGTGACGCTGTTCACCATCAACAAGGGCTACTTCGACGACGTCGAGGTGAAGCGCGCGCTGCAATGCGAAGCCGCGCTGCACCAGTACATGCGCCAGAAGTACGCCGATCTGATGAACAAGATCGAAAGCAGCAAGGACCTCGACGCCGATGCCGAGAAGGCCCTCGATGCCGCCGTTCAAGAGTTCAAGAAGACCTGGGCGTAATCTGATCTAGGAGCCAACCATGCCAAGCGGCAAGGAAATACGCACCAAGATCAAGAGCGTGCAAAACACGCGCAAGATCACCAAGGCCATGGAGATGGTCGCGGCCTCGAAGATGCGCAAGGCACAGGAGCGCATGAAGGCCGCGCGTCCCTACGGCGAGAAGATCCGCCGGCTGGCCGCCAACCTGTCCCACGCCAACTCCGAGTACAAGCACCCCTTCCTCAAGAAGCTGGGCGAGATGAAGCGCGTCGGCCTGATCGTCATCACGACCGACAAGGGTCTGTGCGGCGGTCTCAACACCAACGTGCTGCGCGTCGCCCTCAACAGCCTGAAGGAATGGGAAGGCAAGGGCGTCACCGACATCCGCGTCACCGCCATAGGCTCGAAGGGCCTCGGCTTCATGCAGCGCCTCGGCGCCAAGGTCGTGTCCAACGTCACGCACCTCGGCGACACGCCGCACCTCGAGAAGATGATCGGGCCGGTGAAGGTCATGCTGGATGCCTTTCAATCCGGCGAACTCGATGCCGTCTACATCGCCTACACCCGCTTCCTCAACACCATGAAGCAGGAGCCGGTGCTGGAACAGCTGCTGCCGCTCTCCGGCGAACAGCTGCGCCAGACCGAGCACGGCTGGGACTACATCTACGAGCCGGACGCCCGCGCCGTCATCGACGAGCTGCTGGTGCGCTACGTGGAAGCCCTGGTGTACCAGTCGGTGGCCGAGAACATGGCCTCCGAGCAGAGCGCGCGGATGGTCGCCATGAAGGCCGCCTCCGACAACGCCGGCAACGTGATCAACGAACTGCAGCTGGTCTACAACAAGACCCGCCAGGCGGCGATCACCAAGGAAATTTCCGAGATCGTCGGCGGCGCTGCGGCCGTCTAATGAATTTGTTAATTGGGGAAATACGATGAGTCAAGGAACGATCGTACAGTGCATCGGCGCCGTGGTGGACGTCCAGTTCAAGCGCGAAGAGATGCCGAAAGTCTATGACGCGCTGAAGATGGACGGCTCGGAGCTGACGCTGGAAGTGCAGCAGCAGCTCGGCGACGGCGTCGTGCGCACCATCGCGCTGGGCTCCTCCGAGGGCCTGCGCCGCGGCATGGTGGTCAGCAACACCGGCAAGCCCATCATGGTGCCCTGCGGCAAGGCCACCCTCGGCCGCATCATGGACGTGCTCGGCGCGCCCATCGACGAAGCCGGCCCGGTCGGCACCGAAGACCGCCGCTCCATCCACCAGAAGGCCCCGGCCTTCGACGAGCTGGCCCCCAGCCAGGAGCTGCTCGAGACCGGCATCAAGGTGATCGACCTGATCTGCCCGTTCGCCAAGGGCGGCAAGGTCGGCCTGTTCGGCGGCGCCGGCGTGGGCAAGACGGTGAACATGATGGAGCTCATCCGCAACATCGCCATCGAGCACTCCGGCTACTCCGTGTTCACCGGCGTGGGCGAGCGTACCCGCGAGGGCAACGACTTCTACCACGAGATGAAGGAGTCCAACGTTCTCGACAAGGTTGCCCTGGTGTACGGCCAGATGAACGAGCCCCCCGGCAACCGCCTGCGCGTGGCGCTCACCGGCCTCACCATGGCCGAGCACTTCCGCGACGAAGGCCGCGACGTGCTGCTGTTCGTCGACAACATCTACCGCTTCACGCTGGCCGGCACCGAAGTGTCCGCGCTGCTGGGCCGGATGCCCTCCGCCGTGGGCTACCAGCCGACGCTGGCCGAGGAAATGGGCCGCCTGCAGGAGCGCATCACCTCCACCAAGACCGGCTCGATCACCTCGATCCAGGCCGTGTACGTTCCCGCGGACGACCTGACCGACCCGTCGCCGGCCACCACCTTCGGCCACCTCGACGCCACGGTCGTGCTCTCCCGCGACATCGCCGCGCTGGGCATCTACCCCGCCGTCGATCCGCTCGATTCCACCAGCCGCCAGATCGACCCCAACGTCGTCGGCGAGGAGCACTACTCCACGACCCGCGCCGTGCAGGCGACGCTGCAGCGCTACAAGGAACTGCGCGACATCATCGCCATCCTCGGCATGGACGAACTGGCCCCGGAAGACAAGCTCGTCGTCTCCCGCGCCCGCAAGATCCAGCGCTTCCTCTCGCAGCCCTTCTTCGTCGCCGAAGTGTTCACCGGTTCCGCCGGCAAGTACGTGCCGCTCAAGGAAACCATCCGCGGCTTCAAGATGATCGTGAACGGCGAGTGCGACGCCCTGCCCGAGCAGGCCTTCTACATGATCGGCACCATCGACGAAGCCTTCGAGAAGGCCAAGACGCTGCAATAACGAACATCCCTCCCTCTCCCGCAAGCGGGAGAGGGCCGGGGAGAGGGAAATAGGGAAGGAAACCATGGCAATGACAGTACACGTCGACATCGTCAGCGCGGAAGAATCGATCTTCTCGGGTCTGGCGGAGTTCGTCGTCCTCCCGGGCGAAGCCGGCGAGCTGGGCATCATGCCCGGCCACACGCCGCTGCTCACCCGCATCAAGCCGGGCGTCGTCCGCGTCAAGACGCAGGATGGCAATGAAGAACTCGTCTTCGTCGCCGGCGGCATGCTCGAAGTGCAGCCCAACCTGGTGACCGTCCTGGCCGACACCGCCATCCGCGGCAAGGACCTCGACGAAGCCAAGGCCCTCGACGCCAAGAAGAAGGCCGAGGAAGCCCTGCAGAACAAGACCTCGCAACTCGAGTACGCCAAGGCCCAGGCCGAACTGGCCGAAGCCATCGCCCAGCTCGCCGCCATCCAGAAACTGCGCAAGCCGCGGCACTGAGCAATACCACGCATCAAAACAAAAGGGCAGCGCAGCTGCCCTTTTGCTTTCCCCCTCGCCCCTCCGGGGAGAGGG
>Ga0194119_10000080_pt1 | contig 174749 bp, 169 predicted proteins | sample TA2MahC100mmetaG_FD_148620 | JGI IMG/M metagenome (GOLD analysis project Ga0194119, IMG submission 148620) | Freshwater microbial communities from Lake Tanganyika, Tanzania - TA2015018 Mahale Deep Cast 100m | ecosystem: Environmental > Aquatic > Freshwater > Lake | place: Tanzania: Lake...
ACTAGTTCACTCTCGAGTGGGATCGACTCGCGTCCCGTGACCACCGTTGCTGCAAGTTCCACCGTTGCTGCAAGTTCCACCGATGTGGCTACCACTTCCACCCGCTTGGCACTTGCAACAGACACCACGACCGCCGCGACGCCGTCTTCGGCTGCGGGCATTCCGGCGCCGACCGCCACGATGGCCACCGCTGCCACGGTCTCGCCGTCGGCACCATCTTCACGAGTCCCGCGACCTCCCACCTCACAGGGCACCGAGACGACCCAACCGAAACGACAGTCGGCCGAAGCCACAGGCTCCAAAGACGAACAAACCTCAAAGAATACGGCGGCGCCCGCTAATTCGAACCCTTTTGCAACAGTCTTGGCCGCAACATGCCAAGTGCGTCGACCGTGCACCATCCAAGTCCCGGCGCTCGGTGGCGCGACGACCGCATCGGTTCGGGGTGCACCCGCTGGCCTGAAATTCAATATTGCACGTGTCGCTCTCTCGGGTGTCATCCGCAAAGCAGGCAGGTACACCGTCATCATCACCGCCGGCGGCGACGGTCGGCGTGGATCCGCAACGGTCAACTTGTCGGTGAAGTAGCCGAATTTCAGACATCGTTGAACAACCCCGCCGACCCACCGAGGCCGAGGTTTTCCATGAATGCCCACGACGTGCGGTGAAAGCGCGTCGTCATCAAAGTGAAGATCACCATCAAGTAGCCACGACCGTCGATCGGGCCTTTCCCGACTACACAAATCGGCCCGCCGACTGTAGTTTACGAGATGTTCTAAAGGGGGGGAGTCCGATGAACCGCGGTATGGCTTGCGTGTTGTTTGGTTGTGTGGCGTCCATTGCCAGTTGCGGGTCGTCCGACTCCGTCAGTCAACAAACTGACCCCACGACAGCCGTACCAGCGGCCCGCGACTCCGACCTGTGCAGCCTGGCAGCTGATCCCCTGCCAGGTTCGAATGACAAGCCGGCGTCATCAGCCGAACTCGCCGAGTCATTGCAGGTTCGCGCCGAGCGATTGGCAACCTTCGCGGCCGACCAATCGCCCGCGCTCGCGGACGCGCTTCGCGTGTCCGCGGCCGCACTCAGCGAAGCAGCAGCAGCGATAACGGCCAGCGATTCGTCCGAATCCGCGTTTGTCGATACCATCGATGAACTCATAAACAATGCGAAAGTCACCGAAGCACAGACCGTGATCGATGCGGCCGTCGATCAACAATGCGGAGGATTGTCATCGTGAAGAGAATTTCAGTCGCTGTCTTTGCGAGTGGTTTGTTGTTCGCGTCATGCGGATCTTCTGAATCACGTGATTCGAAACCAGCGGTAGACTCGCAAACGTCCGTATCCTCCCCGACTTCGCAGGCACGCACCAAGAACTCGGCCAACGTTCCCTTCGATGAGAAGCCCGAGACCGATGCTGCAACCGGTGCACCCGACCTCGTGTTCGTCGGCTTCGGCGACTCGTACGCCTCGGGTGAGGGCAACCCTGCGGTCGCCAGCCCCGACCAAGACCCAGCAAAGACCGTCTGGTGGAATCTGTCGAAGAACTCCCCCGTCACTCCCGGCGTCGTCCGCGTGGGAACGGGGCCTGCTGACACGGTTGTCGACGATCAATCGACTGACCAATCACGCATGTGTCACCGCTCCAGCAAGGCCGCGTTCGTGCAAGGCGTCATGGAGGTCCAGCGACTTAATCCGGGTCGCAACATTTATTGGAAATTCTTCGCGTGCACCGGAGCGCAGATGCAATTTCTCTTCGACAAGAACTACAACCCGCGCGGGGGCGTAATGCTCGGGGCCCCCGGAACCGATTTGGCACTTCCGCAGGCCGAACAGGCGCGCAGATGGCTAAATTCACTCCCGTGGCCAGCCGGCGCAACGCCACGAATCGACGGCCTGTACATCTCGATCGGCGGCAACGATGCCGGTGGCTACGCAAATCCCATGTTGGGCGACAAGGGCCTCGGTGCTCTCATTGCACAATGTATAAGCCCTATCTCCGAACTCGAGGTCCTGTGGGATGGCTGCGAGGGAAGCAACTACGTCGACGGCGTTGGCGCCTATGTATCGGACACCAGTCCAGGGCGCTACTCGGCCGACACACCCCAGGGTGGTGGGCTTCGTGGAAAATACCGCTATCTGAATCAGCGAATGCAAGAGTGGAGCAGCACGAATGCAATCGACATTGGCAAGGTGTTCCTTGGTCAATATCCGGACTTGCTCCATTCGAGCGCAATTGACCCGGCCACGGGTGAACCAGCGATCTGTGGCGAAGGTGGAGAAGTATGGAATGACCCTGTTGGCAGCATGACAAAGCGCTGGGTGTCGAATGCCGACCCTGAAGATTGGCAGTACGTCGCCGACCGAGTAACCGGAGCCATCCGCGATGCTCAGGTCGACATCACAGCCGAACTTGGGTGGGAGCTAGTCACGTACGCAAACGCCGCAGACGAAGCCGACCGACAAAGCTTTTTCGACTACTCCACGACACACGGCATCTGTGCGGCCGAGCCGTGGATTCACATCAATGAAACGGCCGAACTGCAGCAGGGCATCGACATGTCGACACCCTTGCAGGACACGTCTTTCGGCGCTTTCCACCCCAACGCTGCGGGCTGGCGACAAATCGCCCAACGCGTCGCTTACCACCTCGACAAGTTTGCGAAAGCCGAGCTGGTCCGAAAAAGCAGCCCATCAACGACGACCAGCATTGCGCCCGGTGCGACGACTCTCCCGCCGCGCGTCGATGCGAGCTCATCCGACGGCGGTTTCCGCCCCGACCTTCCTGTCGCGGCTATGCCCGGCTCGAATGCCGTCGTGACAGCAGACCTCGCCCGTGACCCCTCGGGAATCCTGCAAGTCGAGGCGGCTCGATGGCAAGACGGCGCGGGACCCCGTGAACTTGTTTGGCAGGTCGACGCGGGCGCAAGCCGATCGATCGATTGCATCAACTGTGCCTTTTTGAACAACGGCACGAAGCGCATCATTGCGGCGGTCCTGGCGGAAAGCTTCGGCCAGGACGTCCAGTCGGTCCACGGATACGAACCAAGCGCGATTGATCGCGATCTTCGTGCATCTGGATGGGCTGCCGAATTCATCGTCGGGTCTGAACCTGCCGGTCTTCTCGCCGGAGACGCAATCCGAAATTGGATCCTCTCCTGTAGCGGGAACTCGTGTCGAAACACAAGTCTTGGCGTGTCGTATTTGAAATGGGACAACAAGATCTTCTCGGTTCGCTTGTGCTCGATAGCGCTGAAGCGCGGCTACGAAGGAGGCACCGGTCGAAACGTCGTCCGCAGTTCGGCACGTTCATTCGAGCAACGCGCGCTCGCCTTCGATCGCGTGGTACTCGGCTCACCCGATTATTACCCGTACTACCAATTGGTTGGTGACGACTTGGTTGTCGATCACTATGAAACGACAGGTTGTGCACGATGAAACACAATTCGGTACCCCGACGCCATCGCAACTTGCGTGCCCGCTTGTCGACAGCTCTCGTCGTCTGCGCCCTCATCGGTGAAGGTCTGGCCGTTCCTTCTGCCAGTGCAAGCAATGCGGCCCCCGCGACATCGATACCCCCGTCCACATCCGGTGCCACCACTCCTCTCGAGGGTCTCGCAAGCGGCAGCACGCCGGACATCAGCATCACGATGTCCGACTTCATCGAAGTCCGGCGCAATTCCTACGCGATGTTCCATTTGGCGGTCGACAACAACGCCGCCGTTCCCACGGATTCTGGTACCGCCGTGTCATTCAACTTGAAGGACTTGCCGGCAGGACTCACACTCGCAGATGTCTCACCGCGCGCCACGTCTACCGCCGCGGGCTGGAACTGCATCGGCACTCGTTGCACCTACGTGGGCGGCACGACTGCTCAAGCATCGAATGCGCAAGTCGATCCGATCAGCAGTGCGTATGCGGTCGTGGCATTGAAGGTCGCGAATGACTTCACGATCGGTGACGTCGATCCGGCGATCATTGCAGTGCTCACCAACGGCAACGTGCCACCGGGCACTGACAAGAAGAAGCTTGAACAGTCGCTGAAGAACCTAGATTCTTTGCAAGTCGACGCTTCGATGTCGATCGGCGGCACCCTCAAGACGACCAGCAAGACCACCAAACTCATTGCGGCATCCACGACAACAGGTTCGTTCGGCTGGGCCGCCCAAGTCGGCACGCCACGCGAGGGCCAAACCGCAACCTGGTACGTATTCCTCGGAAATACAACAAACAAGCCGGTCACTTCAGTCTCTTTGACCGACATCACCAACGGGAGCGGCCTCGAGAATGCGTCGGCGTCCGGCACCGGGTGGACCTGCACCGCGACCACGGCGATCACGTGCACGTACGCGAACGGACTCGCCGTGGGCGAGATCAGCCCCCCGCTGACCATCACCGCGAAGGCCCCGACAATCGATCCTTCATCCGGGCTGACACCAACACGAATCGATACGAACAAGTGGACCATCACCGGCGCGCTGGACGGCACGACGGTGAAGGTTCCTGCCGGCTACCTGCCAAACCCGCCTGAATCGCCCAATTATTTTGTGCAGCTCTCCCCGAGCACACTCGCACCCGTCGTCGCGGCCGGCGCAACGGCAACGATGAAGTTGTCGATCACGAACCTCGGAGGCGACGCACCGCAAGGAACTCTCACTATCGCGGCGCCGACTACGGCACTGACTGCATCGGGTCGCCTCACGTGCACCGATCAACCGGGGAAATTGAATTGCCGAATTCCGGCACTTGCGAAGAATGAAACGTTGACATCCGATATTCGGATGTCGGTCCCGTCCAATGCCGTCGAAGGAGTCGACATCACGGCGAACGCCGCGGTGATGAACGAAGACAAAGAACGTTTGAACGACAACTCGAGCCGCATCACATTCGCCGTTCGCGAATCAGGCACACCAATTCCACTCCTCGGAACCGCAAGCCCTTCCGCCACCGGCAAGTGGCAACCCGGCGCCTCCGGCGCCGTCATAGCCCGTGACGACAAATCCGCGAAGTTCGGCTTCCTCGTCACCAACGTTGGCTCAACGGCGATCAGCGAGGGCGAAAAGTTGGAAGTTCGCATGTCGCATCCCGGCTCGTTCACGATCAAGGCGGCGTTGCCGTGGAAGTGCGTCACTGAAAGCAGTGATCCGTCACAGCCAAGCGACTCAACCATTGAATCAGCACGCACGGCCCTCGAAGCCACCGGCGAAACGAACGGCGAATCGGTGAAGAATGACCGCGTCGTCTCATGCTCGACTGTGACCGCATCACCGATTCTCGGCGATCAACATTCCGAACCGCTCGTTCTGGAATTGAGTGGCGCCACACAGGGCGTCAGCGCAGCCGGTGGAATCGTCGCCACCGTGGTCGACGTCAGCCCGTCGAAAGCCGTCGGCTCAGGGCCATCCAACGTCGAACGCGCAATTGTTCTGCGCGCTACGCACACTTCACTCGTTGCCGATCTCATCGACCCCGCTTCGTTGCGATTCGGTCAGTCAGGCGAGGCCACATTCACCGTCACCAACCGCGGCGAGTCCACGGTCGACCCGGCGTTCGTCGCCGCGGGCGAGGTTGGCGATGGAATCACCGGTTCCGAGGGCGAAGGGTGGCGATGTGTGCGTCTCGCGTCGGCAGTCGCTCTTGGTGTGGTGCTGTGCCGGGGTGAAACGATCGAGCCGTCATCAACCAGCAAACCTGCGATCTTGACGATGCGGGCCAATTCGCCGGACTCCTCCGAAGGAACGTGGCGATACAAGGTCATTCCGGTCAATTCGCGGGGTGGACTGCGCACGACCCCAACTCTCGCGGGCATGATTCCGGCGAAAGATGACTTGACGATCAGCGCCTCCGCGCCGACGATGGTTACCGACTTCACCTTTGACCCGCAGTCGAATTCGAATCAGCCAACGCGAGTGACGTTGTCGGCACTTTCGTCCGGTGGGTCAATCACCTGGGTTCAAACTGATGCGAATCCGCGAGTGGAACTGTCGATAACAACGATCGGTACCGCGTCATTCACGGCACCGGATGTCGACGCAACGCGTACCTATGCGTTCAGGGCAACGGCAACCGACGGCACGGCAACCTCATTCGACGATGTTTCGGTGCGAATCGAGCCTGCCCCGGCCTACCAAGCGCCCGCAGGAGACGCGTCGCTTGGATCGACGTTCGTTGGCCGAATCCGACCCGACTTCGGGCGCACCTCAACCACCTCCGCCACTCGCGACGGCCGTGAATTGCGCATTCGTCTGGCGCGAGCACCGCGTGACGTCGACTCGAACGGACCCGACGACCCCTCCGGGACAACCCTCCTTGACTCCACTCTGCCCATTCGTGCCGACGCACTCGGTTCGGGCACGCTCGTTGTCGCGCCGGCGGGAACAGCAGTCATCGTTGGGGCGTCGATTTCGGGCGTCTCGTGGCGTTGGAGTATCGAATCCGGCGACGAAACGTTGACCCTCTCGCCGTCAATCGTCGCAGCGGTGGCAGCTGCCCGCGGGCCACTCCTCCGCTTTTCCGTTCCCGATACTTCGGGCATCTTGCGCCTCAAGGCCACCGTCGCGCTCGACGGCGCAACCGCATCCGACATCGTCACCGTGGTCGTTGGTGCCGGCAGCCCCGCGCGCATCAGTTTTGGAGACGTCAGTCGAAGTAAGTCGTTGACGGTTGGCGGAACCGCAAGAACTGTCACCGCCTCCGTTCCGGCTGGATCGAGTGTGACGTGGAGCGCCGCAAGCCCGTACACGTCGATTCCGTTGACACTCACACCGTCAGGGAATTCCGTTCGTATCACGGGAGTTGGTCGCACGCTGCCGTCCGTCGCAACCGTCTCGGCCGTTGCACGCAACGCCGCAGGCGAAGTGACCGCTATCGGTGACTTCTCCGTGATCGTCCTGCCCGCCATCAATCTGCGCACCCTCTGCGACGTCGTGGGTGCCGCGAACTCCGCAGGATTCCTCACACGTATACCCGGCGTCGCCGGTCTTGATCTCACGGCCGAGTTGGCCGATGCAACGGCGAATTGTCGTATTGGCTCACGCATGACGTTCCGCGGAAAGTCCTTCACCTTCGCCGGTGCCAGTGCCTCCGGAGTTTCCGGCTCACTCGATCGCAATGGCCTCCACCTGACGTCGGGTACCTTCACTTTCCCCGATGGCTGGCCGCTCACATCCGCAACGATCTCCGAAGAGTCGGGCGGAATTCATTTCCCGATTTCCGCTGGTCGCACACTGGGCGACCCGACATTCCGACTCGCGGGCTCGGTGTCGGCTGCTGCCACGTCGGCACTGGCAGGCTTTGCTGGTTGGACGTGGAACGCCAGCATCGGGTTCGAAGTCGGTCGCTTTTCCAATGCATGGATCGACGGTCTCAGCCCGGCCAGCGCCAACGGATCACGGTCCCGCGTACGAGCCAGCGCGTCTCTTGGAGCCACCACGGTCTTTGAGATCAGCGCTGAAAACGTCGAACTTGTCACGGGCCTCGCGGCCGACATCTCGGGAACGATTTCAGTCGCCACTTCGGGAACGAGCATCAACATGCAAGGCACCATCGCCGGCTCGTGGCGCCCGTTCTCCGGAGTCGAGCTTCGGAACATGTCCGTTCGGTTCATCACCGGACAGCCAACACGCGTGTCGGGCGACGCAAGATTCGACGTCGCCGGACTCCGCGGACTGAGCCTTGCAACTTCGGTCAGCATTACCGACGCAAGCAATTATTCGATTTCTGTTTCCGCGGGCCAGACGCGTGATCTCACGGTCACGACGGGATTCACGCTCAGGGGTGCCAGCGTTTCCGGCACACTCACGCGAGCCGCCCAACGAACGTCGGGATCGGTTGAATTCGAGGTGCCACGACTCGACATCAACGGCCTCGCATCAATCCGACAGTTCCAAGTGGGCATCGCTCTGACCTGCATCGGGGACGACGGGTGCGACAGCCGCTTCACGCTTGCTGGAACACTTCAAGTCAACACAACAGGACAGTCTCTCAACCTCGCAATATCCGGCACTGTCAACTCTGCCACCAATCTTGTGAGTATCACTGCGACCGCAGGCACGTACGCGATCGCGCCATCGCTCACGTTGACTAATGCCAACTTCACGTACCAAAACCGCGCGGGCACGACATCGTTCACGGCCAGAGGGACGGCACGCATCCTCGAGACAACCGCGACTCTGGCCGTTTCGTATGGGGCTTCAACGGTCATTTCAGGAGGTATCGATTCGTTGCGACTCTTTGGTGCGACCGGGCCGACGATCAGTGCGGAGATCGCAATGGTTGTCGATGGACCCGCGCCGACGTGGAGGCCCACCGTTGCAGGACTCGCAGCGCTGAATCTTCCCGCGGTCACGCTGCCAGCCACCGGTTTTCACATCACCGGAACGATGCAAACTCCTGCGTCGCTCGGGCGGATTCTTAGGGGAGCCGGCCTGCCTCAACGTTTCGTCGTGCGAGCAAATGTCAGTGGATCCGACTTCACGATGCTCGACGCAGCATCGGGAAGCAATATTTCCGGAACCTCGTTCGCCGGGCAATGGAATCTTTCCATCAACCTTCCCGGGTCATTCGGCTTCATCGAGGGAATCACCTTCTCGGAAACCACCGTCCGCATCACGGGCTCGGCTGCCCGAGGTGTGCAGTTCGGACTTGGCGGCAACATCAATTTCACCGTCGGAAGTTCGACATTTTCACTTCCGTTTGTTCTTCCATCGTTAGACTCCGCCGACTGGACCATAAGACTTCGCGCCGACGAAGGATCGATCGACGTGGAACCGATCACGGGCCTGTCCTTGACCTCACTTTCGGGCACCATTAGTCGGACAGCGGCCGGACTCCAAGTCGCGGTCACCCTGTCCCAAGGCCGCGACGGATGGCCCATTTTCGCCGGGGTCGAGCTGACCGACGCAAGCATCAGCGCCACCGCACAGTGTGCCAATCTCGATGATCTTGCGAACTGCAGGCTCACGCTCAGCGCTCGGGGAGCCCTCACGTTGCCCGGCGGACTGCGCGTCACAATCGAAGGACGTCGCGCCGCCGACGCGTGGTCGCTGTCAGTCGCTGGTCAGTCGATCGATGCCGGACCCGGAGTGCGCATTCGCAATGCGCGCGTCACCTTGAACGTACCCGACAACGCACCGATCACCGTCACCGCAACGGGTTCTTTCCAAATTCTCGGCTCCAACCTGACGGCAAGCATCTCGTACTCGAATGCGGGCCTGCTTGTCGAGGCCGGTTTCGCAGGTTCGTGGAGCCCCATCGCAGGCGGACCAACGTTCTCGGACGTCAGCATCGCCTTCGCAACGTACGATAACGCCACATACGACCCGATCGGCGCAATCCAACCGCAACGGCTTGCAGCAAACGACCCGACCCTCTTCGGTCGCGTCAGCCTCCCAGCCGGTCTCGTGCGCTCACTCGGCCTCGAGGGCGTCTCCATCGAGCCGGTCGGCCTGTCGCTCGGCAATCTCGCTTCCGGCACGTTCCAGGTGAACATCAACCTCAGCACCGGTGAGCGTTGGCTCATCAATGCCGGAAACGGAACCGGCCTCAAGGTGCTGCGCACGGGAATTCGCCTCGGAGCCAACAACGGGGTCCCCTTCGTCGGACTGTTCGGCGATGGTCTCTTGATGGTTCCATCGCAACGCCAAGGTGTGCCGGTGGTCCTCAGCACGAGTATCGCTGCCACCGGTGAACTCACGATGTCGGCAACTCTTGGCATCAATGCGAGCGGCCAACAAGTGCCATGGCTGAACGCATTCGGAATCAACGGCATGACCGTGAATTCCCTCGCGGTCCAAGTTTCGTATCAAATCGGCTCGCCCGTACCAGGACTCGGCGCACACCTCTCGATCTCGCTTCCCGCCAACTTGCGCAGCATGGTCGGCATGGAGGCGGGCGTCGAATTGAGCGCAACGCTCAACATCTCGCCGACGGCGTTGTGCATCTCGCTGCGCGCCGGCGCCCCGGCCCGGCAAGCTGGTGCCCCGCCGAAGGTCGTGAATCTTCTCAGTGGCATGATCGTCGCAACACAACTCGAGATGACCTTCGCTCCATTCGGCTGTCGGGTGGGCGAGGTAGTCATCGATGCCGGAATTCGGTTGGCATTCGATGCGCGCATTCTCGGCGTCGACGTCTCGGTACGTGCCAATATCGACGTCCCCAACCTCTCGTTCGAGGGCAGTGTCGATGTGGGGGCAGTCAACCTCGGCCCGCTGCGCGTCGACCGAACCCGGCTCCGGTTCGGGGTGTACGGCCTGCGCCCCCTGAGTTCGTTCTTTGAATTCGAAGGAGGCTTCTCGCTCGGTGATGCGCGTGTTGAGGCACTCATCAACGTTCGCAGTGGCGGATTCGACCTCGCCGGTTCAATTCAACGTGTCAACCTGATTCCCGGACTTGTCGAGGTGAAAGACGCCAGCGTCAGAGCAGGGTTCGACATCTTCGACTTTCGATTGAACCTGAACGTAAGTGGCTCCGTCGAGGTCCTTCTTCAAAAGTTGAATGTCAATCTCAATGTCAGCCTGAGTCGTAACGGAATTGAAGAATTGAACGGAGCGGTCGATGCCCAGCTCGGTCTCGGCGATTTTCTCAGTATCAATGGACGATTCGTCTTCAACATGACCCCCGCCCGACCGGTGATCGGATTCAGCGGAAGCGTTCGTGCGGCCGGATTCGACCTCCTCGAAGTCTCCGGATCCATCAACCGAAACGCACTCAGTGTGAGCGCTTCCGTTGACATCTTCGGCATTTTCAACGGATCCATAGAAGGCAAGGTCGTGTGGTGCAACGCCGACAACAGCGAACGCATCACGAACGAACGAAATGCGCAGGTAATCGCCCAATCAGGTGACTTCTACTTCGGCACGAGCATCGGAATTCGACTCCCGATCGGAGGATTCTCAACAACCGGGTCGGTGGCCTTTGGCTATTCGAACAACAATAACCAATTCCCCCAACGCCAGGTGTGTCGTGGAAACGGACGACCGGCTACCGGCACGGCGGTCACGACAACCACCACAACCTCGACGACCACCACGACGATGCCCAGCATCAACTCGGTCATCACGAATCAGTCGAGCGTGGTCCCGAATACCATCGCTGGGGGTCTGAACGGCGGCCTCAACCGCAATACCATCGTGCCACCGACGACACCTGCGCTTACAACGACGACGATCGCCCTTCGCCAAGGCGTCCCAATAACTGCGGCACCGGTCGGGGGATTCGCGACGCCGACTACGCGACCCACCGGTGCACTCTTCGGCACGACGACCACCACACGCCCGCCGGCCACGACGACCACTCTGGCTCCCTCCCCGCCGGTTGCGCGCACGTTCTTCGGGAAGATGAACGCGGAGATTTCTCTTGGTGGGGCCGGATTCGGCGGTAGCGGCGAAATCACGGGCACGTTCTCCACCTCCGGAAACGTGACGCTGTCGGGACGCATCAACGTCGATCTGACCATTGTTCAGGCGAATGCCACGGTGAGTTTCGCCCGAACCGTGAATCAAAGAGGTGCAGTGTCGACCGCCTTCAACTTCTCGGCAAATGTAAGTCTCCTCGGGGCTGCGAACACGGCGATCTCAGGATCGTTCTCTCGGGCAAACGGCCGCACCACCTACAGCCTCACCGCACGTGCGAACGTCGACCTCTACGTGTTGCGTGCCAACGTCGATTTCACCCTCAACAACAATGGGGTCGTCGGCGCCGCATCAGTGAACATCGGGTCTTGCGCGTATGCATGTCTCACGACATCCGTCTCGGTTGCTTATGAGAAGCGTGGAAATTCTGTTCGCTTCTCGTTCGTCGCAGCCGGTTCATTGAGCGTGTGGAACAGGAAATTGACTCTCGCCAACGGCCGGGTCGAGGTCAGCGCGACCATGAACGGAGCAGCCGCAAGGGGAAGTGCCCGCATTTCCGGCAGCGTGGATCTTGGGCCGATTTCCCTGTCGGTGGCAGCTGCCCTCGACCCGACCGGAATCCAGTTCGACCTCGTCGGACGTGTGGGCCCGGTGCGGTCCGGCCGAGCGACAGTGGTGGGCTGTGGTGGGCGCGGCCTGGTCGATGCCGAGGTTCGAGTCGCCGTTGGCACAGCGCGGGTCAGCGCGAGCTTCTCGCTGTTCCTTGGGGCCAAGCTGTGGGGCTATTGGGATGCCTGCCCCGGCCCGGAAGTCGACGACGTCGACGACGACGAGCCGAACGAGGACAGCTATGAACGTCGGCATTTCCCCTACAAATACACGATTGATTGTTCACTCTCGATTTCGCCGTCGTTCTCGTTCGTCTGCCGCATCAACGTAATTCCGTATTTCGACCCCGGCATCAGGTTGACGATCGCCGGGTCGGGCATCGTCATCAATTGACGTCGCGCATGAAAGCCCAGCTCACCCGATGAATTTCCGAAGCACCGTGCGTGCGCAGGCCGTCGCGGTGCTTCGGACACGGGTAGCCCTTGCTGCCCGCAAAATTCCAGTGCGGGTACGTTGCGGCGAACTCGCGCATCATGCGGTCGCGTGACACCTTTGCCAAAACTGACGCAGCGGCAACCGACGCCGACACGGAGTCGGCCTTCACCCGCATGACGACACGGGGAACGAGTGGTGTCACGAAATCCCACTTGCCGTCGGCGATAACGGCATCGACCGCGACGCCGAGGTCGACAACGGCGCGCTTCGTCGCCAAACGCTGCGCGTTGCTCATGCCGAACTTGTCGCACTCGGCAGCCGACACGATTCCGAGAGCCCAGTGTGAACACTGTGCGGCAACGACGTCGAAGATCGCCTCGCGTTTCTTCTCGGACAGGGTCTTCGAATCCCGTGCAACGAGTTCGCTGACATCGACATCGTCGCGAATGATCGCAGCACACACCACCAGTGGACCCGCCCACGAACCTTTGCCAACTTCGTCGATACCGGCCACGACGCGAGCCCCGGCTGCGCGCAGTTCCAACTCGATGTCGAGAGTCGGTGGAGGCAACTTCATTCGAGGGTGATGCCTGCGGGCCCGGGTTCGATACGACCGGCGCGCCACCAGCCCTGATCGACCAGTTCTCGCTCGCGCGCTGCGGGCACGGCCGCCAACAAGCCACCGGACGTTTGCGGATCGAAGCACAGAGCAGCGCGATCGTCGGGTGCCGACGTCATGATGCGACCCTCGACATACGCACGGTTGCGTGGGTCGCCTCCGGTGCGCAACCCGTCGGTCGCAGCCTTGAGGGCACCCGGGTAGGCGACGATGCCCGCGGTCTCGACATGGAGACGCACACCGCCGCGCTCGGCGACTTCCCATCCGTGTCCCGCGAGGCCGTATCCCGTGACGTCGGTGACGGCGTGCACGTCGTCACCGAGAACCTTCAACTGGTCCGCAGCACGTCGATTGAGCACGCGCATTCCGTTGATCGCCGCACGCTTGTCGGTCGAGCAGCCACCCGCGAGCGCGAGCGCGGTGCCGATCGGTTTCGACATCATGACGACGTCTCCGGGCCGGGCGCCACCTTTGCGCCACACGCGGTCGGGATGCACAACACCCTGCACCGCGAGGCCGAAAATAGGCTCGGGATTGCGAATGGTGTGACCACCCGCGATCGAACCACCGGCTTCGGTGACCACCTTGCTGGCCGCGGCGAAAATGGCCGTGATGGCTTCGTGCGGAAAATGCTCGGGAAATGCGGCGACGTTGATTGCCATCACGACATTGGCACCCATCGCAAACACGTCACTGCACGCATTCGCAGCTGCAATCGCGCCGAAGTCGTCGGGGTCGTCGACGAGAGGCGGGAAGAAGTCGGTGGTGCTGACCAGCGCGACGTCGTCGCTGACCTTGTAGACCGCGGCATCGTCGAAGGGCGCGAGGCCGACCAGCAGTGACTTGTCGAACGAGCCGGGCAGTTCCGACACCAGTTCAGACAACAAGGATGCGCCCCATTTTGCCGCACATCCGCCACACGATGTCCATTCGGTGAGCCGCAGGGGTGCGTTCATGGGCGCGACCCCGGGGAACGAGTCGCGGACACGAGCCATAGGGCCTCACCGCCCGCGGTTCCCGCATTCGACCATGTCGCGTCGACGCCGCTGGTCAGACCCACGTCGGGCGACGTCGATTCCCACAGCACCGCGGCGTTCTCTCCGTGCCAGCGCAACGCGAAACCAATTCGCGATCCATTGGGTCCGCACAGTCCGTGCGCCTCGAAGTTGATGCCCTTCCATTCGTCGGGGACACCACGCGGCAACAACACGCCCGTGTTGTCGGGACGCACGGACAAAAGCAACTGCTCGATGTTCGCAATGACGATCGTGGGCGTACGCGCCGACCAGCCTGATGCACCTTCACCCTTCACGCGCGACCACGCTTTGGCGACGTCACGTGCGGCGCGCGGCTCGCCGGCCTTGGCGAGAACGAACTGCAGGCCCGACACGGCGTGGGCGAGCATGAACCTCGGGTGGTTCTGGGCATCGGCGAGGCAACGCTCGGCGAGTGGCACGAGTTCGTCGATCCAGATGTAGGGGTTCTCCCCCAGACGCACGAGTTCGATGCCGCCGACCAAAGCGCCGAGCGGGTCGTCGTTCGGGTTCGGGATCCCGCACACCAGCAGTTCACTGCGTGCGGCATTGACCTCGTCGAACGCGGTCGCAATCGGCGCGTCGGCGCACACGAGGCGCGAGGCCACCTCGACGGCCTGCAACCATCCGCGCGACACCTGCACGGACGACGGCAACGCGACAAGGTCGACGGAACCGGTGTCGTCACCCAGTGGCAGCGCGACGCGCAGGGTGCTGCGGTGGGCGAGTGGCAGGGCGATGCTGCCGGCCGGAAGATCAATGCCGGGAATCGGCTGGTGCGGCACGGGCCGCATCGTGATGACGTCGCCGCGCGTCAGCGCCACGGCAACCGAAGTGGGCGAGTCGTTCTCGAACTCAATGACGACGAGGCCACCGTGGTCGGCGACCGCCCACGTGCGTTGCACCACGTCGCCACCCGCCACGCGCATGCGTGTCTCCACCACGGGGGTACCGGCCAACACCGACTGACGCAGACCCTCGGCGGGATCCGCCGCGGAATGCCAACGCTTCTCGTCGGCAACGTGCCAGTCGAGCACGGCAGTTCCGTCGGTCAGCCCGATTCGGCCAACACCGTCGACAAAGGCGTGGTGTCCCCCGCCACGCACACCAACGAAAGTCATTCGAGCTCCGACCTTGTCCCGGTGTCGCTCATTCGAGCTCCGACCTTGTCCCGGTGTCGCTCATTCGAGCTCCGACCTTCCCCCACGAGCCATGAGGTTGGCGAGAGCGTCACGCGCAGCAACGCCGTTGTGACAGACCTCGGCGACTTGTTCACAAATCGGCATGTTGACACCGAATTTGTCGGCGAGGGTGCGCACCGTGTGTGCGCTCTTGACACCTTCGGCCACCATTTTCATCGCTGCCAAAACGTCGTCGATTCGTTCGCCACGACCGAGAGCCTGGCCCACTTGAGTATTGCGACTTTGCTGGGATGAGCAAGTAGCGATGAGATCACCCATGCCGGCGAGGCCGGCGAAGGTCAGTGCCTGGCCGCCCAGAATCGTGCCGAGGCGGGCCATTTCGGCGAGGCCCCGGGTGATGATCGTGGCGCGCGTGTTGTCACCAAAACCCATGCCGGCCGCCATGCCCGCCGCGATTGCGATCACGTTCTTGACCACGCCGCCTACTTCACAGCCAACGACGTCGGGGTTCGTGTAGATGAGCAGACGCGGGTTGGAGAAGATGCGCTGCAGTTCGCGTGCGATCGCATCGTCGTCGATGGCGACCACCGAAGCCGCCGGCTGGCCATCCATGATCTCCCTCGCGAGATTCGGACCGGTGAGGACTGCCGCAGGATTCCCGGGCAGTTCCTGAGCGACAACCTCGGTCATTCTCCTGCCCGTGTCGCGTTCGAGGCCCTTTGTCAGGCTCACGATCGGCACCCACGGCCGCACCAGTGGCGCGGCCTCGTGAATGACCTCACGGAAGCCGTGCGACGGGACCGCCATCACCACGACGTCGGCATCGCGCACCACTTCCTCCAGATTGCTCGACGCGCGAAGTTTGCCGGGAAGCCGACGGTCACCAAGGTACGTCGGGTTGCGGTGTTCGGAGTTGATGGTTGCGGCCGTGTCGGCGTTGCGCGCCCACAGCAAGGTCGGGGTGTTCAAGGCGGCCATCGATGCCACCGTGGTGCCCCACGATCCGGCGCCCACCACTCCCACGCGAATCGGCATGGGCACAGCGTATTACGCGCCATCGTCCTAGGCTTCCCGCCGTGGTTCCGTCGGCGGCGCTCGTCATGCCGCTCAAGTCGTTCGGCAGTGGCAAAGGTCGCCTCTCTCGCGTGCTCGACAGCGCCGCCCGCACACGCCTGTCGCGCGAATGTGCCGAGCGGGTCGTCGCTGCGGCGGCAGGTCTGAGCATCATCGTCGTCACGAACGATTCGAACGACGTGTGCGAATGGGCTCAGGCCCGGTCGATCGCATGCATCACCCAGTCGACAACGGGACTCAATGGCGCCGTTGCCGATGGTGTCGGTTGGGCGCGTGCGCGGGGCTTTGCCTACGCTGTCGTCGCCCACGGCGACATACCCCTCGCCTGCGACGTGCGCCCCTTCATCGACGAAGGCAACGTCGTCATCGTGTCCGATGCTGCGAACGACGGAACAAACCTGATGTCACTGCCGACGGACGTGGAATTCACTTTCCACTACGGCCCGGGCAGCCTCCGCATGCATCTGGCCGAAGCAAGGCGACACGGTTTTGCGCCGCGTGTCGCACTGTCCGATGAGTGGTCACTCGACCTCGATAATCCCCAAGACCTGTCCGACAAGCGAGTGAGAGAGGTGTTTCCATGGCTGCCAACGACCCCGGCCAACCCGCACTGAGTTCGATCGATCCGTCGACGTTCAGCACGAACCACGCTGTTCCCACCCGTGCACTCGCGGTGGGTGCGCATCCCGACGACATCGAATTCGGCTGCGGGGGCACCCTCGCGAAGTGGGCAGCTGCGGGCTGTGTGGTGCATTACGCGGTGCTCACCGATGGTTCGAAGGGCACATGGGACGTCGACGCCGACGCGCTGGCGCTCGTGGCCACTCGGCAGGCAGAGCAGCGCGAAGCCGCGCGGCGCATCGGTGCCGCCGGCAGTGTGACGTTCCTCGGTGCGGTGGACGGAGAACTTGAGAACACCCACGCATTGCGCGACGCACTCAGTCGTCTCATTCGTATCGTCCAACCCGAGGTGGTCCTCGGCCACGACCCGTGGAGGCGCTACCGCCTGCATCCCGACCACCGCGCCGCCGGGTTCCTCCTCACCGATTCCATCGTCGCCGCGCGCGACCCGCATTTCTTCCGTCACCACTTCGACATCACCGATCTCCAGACGGGCCAACCCCTCGCCCATCACCGACCGTCGACACTGCTGTTGTGGGAAGCCGACACACCGAACCACGTCGAGGACGTGTCGGCCACGCTCGATACGAAATTGCACGCGCTCGAGGCACATGCAAGCCAGTTCGAGTCGACGATGAAGGCCACCGACAAGGCCGCGCTCACCGCATTCCGCGAGCGCATGCGTGCGCGTCTGGGATCGCTCGGCTCACCCCACGGTTTCGCTGCTGCGGAGGTGTTTCACCTCATGGGTGATCTCTAGCGCGGTTGTCGACCGGGTCCTGCCGGGCCGGCAAACGCCTGTGCGACGGTGGTCCATTGGCGAGCCATCGCACCGGTTGCGACGAGCGCGGTGTCGTCGACGTGTCGACGTTGTGTGACGAGGAGCGCGAAGTCGAGGGCCGTGCCGTCGATCGATTCGGGTGCCTCGTGGTTGCCCCATGTCCATGTCGAACCATCGGGGGCGACAAGACGCACCGCAATGTCGGCCTCGGGTACGGGTAGATTGCGCGCGCGGTAACTGTTCGGCCGCGCCAAAACACCGATGTGGCAGACGTGTTTGAGACGATCGGATGCGACCACGGGTTTGCCGAGCGCATCGGCCACGTCGACCCCGTGGGCCCAGGTCTCCATCAGGCGAGCCGTCAAGAACGATGCAAGGCTCATTGACGGGCCGTACCACGGCACGCGTACCGACGCATCGGCGGCACGCCCCACGGCAACGAGTGCGGCGCTGTCGGCGCGCCAGTCGGCGAAAAGGTGCGCACCGCTCACTGCGCGACCGCGCGCAACCGACGGGTCGCCACCCTTGGCGAAGTTCGCCATCATCTCCGCGGTGTCGCGGGCAAAACCCTCATGGTCACGTATCGCCAGCGCGGCACGAGTATCGAAGAACCACAGGTGAGAAATCGAGTCGGCGACATCCCAGCCATCGGCCGGCGTGGTGCTTCGCCACGCGGCCTCGTCGAGATCGGCGACGAGTGCGGCCAGATCCTGGTGTTCGAGTGCCAGGTCCAGGAGCACGCGCTCAACGGCGTCGTGTGCAGATGCGGGGGCCACGCCGCGACCCTAAATGATCCCACCCCAAAATGACGACTGGGGGGCTCTCGCCCCCCAGTCTCAACACTCCGAACCGAAGCTTTATCGCTTGGGTTTTATTACTTCTTCTTCTTGGCTGCCTTCTTCTTGCGCTTCGGGGCTGCCTTCTTCGGGGCTGCCTTCTTGGCTGCCTTCTTGGCTGCCTTCTTGCGCTTCGGGGCTGCCTTCTTCGGTGCGGCCTTCTTACGGGCCTTCTTTTTTGCTGCCACTGTGTTTCCTCTCTGTTTGTTTACTTCTGTTTGCTTACTTACGGTTTGGATTCAACTCTGCCTTGAGCGTTGAGCTCGCGGAGAACTTCATTGCGGTCGAAGCCGGGACCGTCACTGCTGCACCCGTTTGCGGGTTGCGACCAGTACGTGCCTTGCGCTTCGTGGTGCTGAACGAGCCAAAGCCCGGCCACGCGACCTTGTCACCGTTCTTGGTGATCTCAATGACCACGTCAAAGAACGCTGCGACGGTCCTTTCGGCATCTGCCTTCGAGACATTCGCTTTCTGTGACACCGCATCAATCAGCTCTGCCTTGGTCATGCTGTTACTTCCTCCTCGGAATCGGAGCGTTGTGCAACACATATCTGAATACGTCGCAACGGTGATTTCAAGCATTTCCGCACCCCGGGGTGCGCTCGCGCGCGTCCCGGGCGGCCTGCGACACCACCCACGAATCGGGGTCGTCGTGACTCCTCACGACACGCGTGCGTGATCGTCAACGACCCCTTGGTGAACCGTCCGCTCAGGCTCGATGACGGTCAGTCGTGTGCGGCAGGATCGGATGAAACGCTTGTATTGCATGGGTTTGCGGGGTCTCCGCAGCCCACTGTGGGGTGCGTCGCGACACCTCACGACAACGATTTCACTCTCTCGGAGGCCTCCTTTGAGGAACGTCGCGAGCCAACACGTCCAAGGACGGTTGCGCGGGCGGCGCAGGTGCCCAGACCCCTTACAAAAAATTTCCTGAAAAATCCACGGAGGGGGACTCAAAATCCCGAAAAATCGGCTCGGGCACGGGCGTGGCGCTCGGCGACCGTCCACCAGTCGCGCGGCATGATCGGCAACACTTTGCACATCGCGTCGGATAAACGCTCCGTCAAGAAGAGGTGGTAATGACCGAGACGCGCCGTGTGGCCGGTTTCAATTCACCTCCCCTCGGAGGGGCAAGTACGACGAGGCAACGCACGCGCGTCGTGCTCGACACGTCGGTCCTAATCGGTGACCCCTCGAGCCTCACGTCATTTCCCGGGAGCGAGGTCGTCGTACCACTCACCGTTGTGGAGGAACTCGACGGCTTAAAGACACGACTCGACGATGTCGGTCGTGCAGCACGCACGGCACTGCGAACACTCGAAGACCTGCGGCGGCGGGCAGGCGGCGTGCTCGACACACCGCTCGAGGTGCATTCGGGTGCCGAAGGCGGCAGCGTGCACATCGAAGTGAACGGAATTCAACGGCACCTTCTCGTGGAGCACGGCCTTGACCCCGAGGTTCCCGACAACCGGATCATCGGCGCGGCCCTCGGCCAGGCCCAACACGGCCGCACCTGCCTCGTATCCAACGACGCGGCCCTGCGTATCAAGGCCGCGCACCTGGGTATCGAGGCTGACGAGCACCAGCCCGCCGGACGGTCCGCCTCGACGCGGCCGATCGGATGGGTGTCGCTTGCGGCACCGTTCCAGGTCATCGACGATCTCTATGCCGCCGGCGCGATTCCGTGCGATGCCGTGGAGCATGGCGAGCATCAACCCGAGAACTCATTCGCGGTTCTGCGCGACGGTTCGCATTCCGCGCTCGCCCGCCGCCGCTTCGACGAGTGGGTGCTCTTGCCCAACAATCCGGCCGAAGCCTGGGGCTTGCGTGGCCGCAGCAAGGAGCAGCGCTTCGCGCTGGAACTGTTGCTCGACCCGGAAGTCACGGTGCTCGCACTCGACGGTCGCGCCGGCACCGGCAAGACGGTGATGGCGATTGCCGCGGGCCTCGAACAAGTCGTCGAGCGTCGCCTCTACGAGCGCCTCGCGGTCTACCGACCGCTGGTCCCCGTGGGTCGCGCCGAGGTCGGGTTCCTGCCCGGTGGACTCGACGAAAAACTCGATCCCTGGATGTCGGCGATCCACGACTCGGTCGTTGCGCTGACCGACCAGCGTTCGAGCCGTGATGCGCGTCGATTGATCGACGACCTCACTGCGCGAGGCCAACTCTCGCTCGAATCGGTGACGTTCCTGCGTGGGCGCTCCCTGCAGCGTCAGTTCGTCGTTGTTGACGAGGCCCAGAACCTCGAACCCACCACCTTGAAGACGATCCTCACCCGCGTTGGCGAAGGAACAAAGGTCGTCTTCACGGGCGACACCAGCCAGATCGACGCCCCCTACATGGGTGAGTCGAACAATGCACTTGCGGTGCTCATCCAGGCCTTCGGTGGCCAGGAATGCTTCGGACACGTGACGCTGGCCGCCTGCGAGCGCAGCGAGGTCGCCAGCCTCGCCGCCGAGCTTCTCTAGGCCCGCGGACCTTCAAAGGCCACCAAACCCTTGCCGTACAAGGCTTGGAATCTTTAGCACTAAATGCTTGACATTCGGCTTCGACTTATTTAGTATTAAATACGTGCGGTAGGGCCGCCCCCTCCCTGGCCCACCGCCACCTTCGCTAGGCATTGTCGGAAAATGAACTGAAAAGGATTGCAAATGACACTCCTTGAGTCCCCCACAAGCGTGACTTTGACTTCTGCGCCGTCGGCCAGCCACTGGACCGACTTCGCAATGTGCAAGGGGCGCACGGCCTTGTTCTTCCCCCCGAAGGCCGAGCGCCCCCAGGCACGTGCACGACGTGAGGCGCGTGCCCGCCAATTGTGCAGCCAATGTCCCGTGGTCGCCCCGTGTCGCGAGTTCGCTCGGCAAAACCATGAATACGGGTTCTGGGCCGGCGAAAGCGAAGAAGATCGCCACCTGGCGGGCTTCACCGTGGCCGCGCCGATCGGTATTCGGGCTCGCATGCCGCGCAGCGCCTAGTCAGGCCCCCAAGGCGCGGATGCCGCGTAGCACGACCTCGTGGACCACAATTGCGCCATGACACCTGACCAACTCGTGCGCACATTCATCAAGCACATCGAAGCCAAAGACCTCGATTCGGCTTGTGCCCTGATGACCCCCGACTGCGAATACGACAACGTCCCGATGTCGAAGGTCTTCGGCCCCGATGCGGTCAAAGAGCTCCTTTCACCCTTCACGGCCGCCTGCAGCGAAATCGACTGGGTTGTCGTGCGCCAGGCGGCCTCCGGCGACATGACCTGGGGTGTCGTTCTCAACGAGCGTGTCGACCGTTTCAAGATGGGTGAACGCTGGGTCGAACTGCCCCTCGCGGGCGTGTTTGAGGTCAGGGACGGAAAGATCGCCTTGTGGCGGGATTACTTCGATCTGACCACCTTCCAGAAGGCCATGGCGGGCTGACGCCGCGCCTCTCCCCGACCACCCTCACACCGCTTGCCTAACGTGGGCCCCATGCGAAGCAAAAACATCGGGGACGCCGATGCGCGTCCACTCGGCCACGTTGAGTTCCTGGTAGTGGACGTCGAAACAACCGGTTTGTCCACTGCCAGCGACGTCATCCTGCAGGTGGGTGCGGTGATCACCGATGCCGAAGGTCGCATCAAGCGCCGCTTTTCAACCTACGTCCGGCCGGGCGACGGCCGACTGCCCTGGGACACGCCGAACCCGCCTGCACACGAAGTCCACGGCATCACCAACGACGACGTGAACCGTGGCCTCTCGACACGGCGCGTGCTGCGGCGGTTGCGCCGCCTCGCCAAACGACGAGTGCTCGTGGCGCACAACGCCAAGTTTGACTACGGCTTCATCGCCTCCGAATCGCAGCGCCACTCGATCGACTTGGAGGTCGACCGCCCCGTCTGCACGCTCGAACTTTCGAGAAAACTCGACCCACAGCGCGCCGAATCGCACCGTCTGGCAACGTTGTGCGAGAGATACGGCATCCCCCTCGACGACGCCCACGACGCACTCTGCGACGCCACTGCGACCGCGCAACTGTTGTCCATACTGATCAAGAACCATGGCGCAAACACGCTGGGCGACTTGCGCCGAATCACCGCCCAAACGGCGGCCTGAGGGGACTCAGGCGTAGCGTGCGCGAATCTCGCGTGCGGTGCGTGCTGCGAGCGTCGCGTATTTCGATGGTGCCACGACCTTGGCATCGTTGCCCGCTCGGACGAGCAGACGTCCCAGCCATGCTTCGTTGGCGACGTAGAGTTTGACCTCCATCGCGCCGGTGGAGAGTTTTTTTACCCTCAGCGTCGGGTAACGCTCGGCCACCCACTGCGCGCCGGCCGCCAAGTGCAGGGTCACGACCTCGGAGTCGGCCGACCAGTTGAAGCCCGGTTCGTCGGGGATCGCAGGCAATGCACTCGGCTCGGCGAAGCGACCCGTACGGCTCATTGCGGTCATGCGATCGAGGCGGAACAGACGATGCTCGCCCGACAGGAAGTCATGTGAATCGCAGTACCAGTGTTCGCCGTCGACCCACAGTCGCATCGGCACGATGTCACGTTTGGTCGTCTTGGTGCTGACCGGTGAGAAGTAGTCGATCGTCACGATTTCGTTCGACGCTGCGCAATCCTCGAGCTCGAGGAGTTTGGGGTCGCTGGGTTGGCGCACGACGACGGGGGCCTCGTCGGCAAGGTTGGGTAGCTTGGCCAATGCCGACGCGAGGGCCGACGACGTACCGGCTCCCATCACGCCGAGAGCGGCCTCGCCGACCGCCTTGAGTGTGAATGCCTCCTCGACGGTGAGACGCAGCGGCCGGGTGAAGATACGTGGTTCGTGAATCCAGACCTCGTCCTCGTCGATGAAAATCTCGACCAGCTCGTCGGGGGTGTAGGGAGGCGTTCCACAAAATGTCGACAGGTGCAGGTCCCGCAGCAGGGTTTCCCTGTCGAGGCCGAACGTCTCGGCCATTTCATCGATCGACGCGGACTTGCGTTCGAAGAGCCAGGGCAGCATGACGAGCAGACCCTGTACGCGGTCGGAGGACTTGCGCCGCTTCACCGTGTGCCCACCATCGTGTCGAGCCAATCAATGAGGTCCTGGCGCACCTCGGGGGGCGACAAGACCTCGGCGCCGGCGACGAGACCCAGCACCCACGAACGGAACGCCGATCGGTTCGCACAGGGAACCGCGACAACGACCGCGTCGTCGCGTGTTTCAACCACACAGCCCTCACCGAAGTCACGCACGATGCTCGGCCTGAGCTTTTCGCTGACGAGAACGTGGGCAATCGACCCGCCCGCATCACCGAGCATTTCGACGTCGGTGGCGACTGCGGCCTCGACATCGAAGTCGGCGGGGCGCTCGAACTTGTCGCTGGTCAACTCGACACCGCCGACGATGCGATCGACACGAAAACTGCGAATTGCCTTGCGGTCCAGGTCGTACCCGACGACGTACCAGTATCCGCCGCGGCTGAGCAGGCCGTATGCGTTCAGCGAGCGATGCGTGCCGCCCACATAGTCGAACCGGACACACACCGTTTTTGCCGCCGCATCGGCGAGTGTCGGCAACAATTCGCTGTTGACGGGCAGGTTTATCTGTGGGACCGAGGGCATCTGTGCCTCGGTGAGGTCCAGCTTCATGCGGGCCCGCTCTGCCCACGCCGAGTCGACGTGCACTGCGGCAAGCGCCAACTGCAGCGCACGACGTTCGGCCTCGGTGAAGTTGATGTTCGCGAGCTCCATTTCACGCCTGTCGATGCGGTAACTGGAAACCCCCGCCTTGCTGCCGCCCAGCACCTTTGAATCGATGGGGACGCCCATGTCGCGCAGGATCGCCTTGTCGCGTTCAAAAAGCGACCGATCGCCGTACATGTTCGTCGCGAAATGGATTTCTTCGAGCGTGCGGTAGTTGCTGTCGTGGGTCAACAATGCCAGCAGGTTCAACAGGCGCTCGGCCTGGTCCTTCGGCTTGTCGGCTTTCTTGGCCGCTGCTTTCGTGGCCGATCGCTTGGCCGGTTCCTTTGGTGTCTTTTTCGCGGCCACGGGGCTACTCTGCCATGCCCGAGGACCCTGCTTTTGCGGCGTCGATGATTTCGCGGACGAGCGCAACGACCTGGTCGGCGGTGGATCCGGGGCTGAGCACCCCGGCCACACCCGCGGCCTTCAACTTCGGCGCATCCTGGTCGGGGATGATGCCCCCGACGATCACCGGCACGTCGACGCCGCGTTCACGCAATTTGTCGACGACCTTGGGCGCGAGGGTCATGTGCGCACCCGACAGCATCGACAAACCGACGGCATCGACGTCTTCGTCGACGGCCGCGGCGGCCACTTTCTCCGGCGTCTGGAACAGACCCGTGTAGATGACCTCGAAGCCTGCGTCGCGAAGTATCCGCGCGACCACCTTGACACCCCGGTCGTGACCATCGAGGCCGACCTTGGCTACGAGTACTCGTTCGCCCGCCATGTCGCCAGAGTCTACGGCTGGTGCTCAGGCGAGCGTCAGGTGAAGATCGAGTTTCTGTAGTCCACGGAGCATGAACGACGGGTGATAGTGGAAATCGTTCGTCTCGGCGAACTCCCACGAGGCAACCCTGTCGGCGAGCTTTTCGAAGGCAATCTGCAGTTCCAGACGCGCCAGCGGTGCACCGATGCAGAAATGGATCCCCTTCCCGAAGGCGAGATGCTCCTTCAGGTTCGGCCGTGTCGGGTCGAAGCGATCCGGATCCTCTCCCCACACCTTCGGGTCGCGGTTGGCGGCCGAGTACATCACCATCACGCGCTCGCCCTTGTTCACGGGACAGCCGTCGATTTCGACGCCGTCTTTCGTGACGACACGGAACATGCCACCCGAGGGCGATGCGAGGCGCAACATTTCCTCGACGGCAGGCGCGATGAGCGAACGATCGGCGCGTACCTTGTCCCAAACGGACATGTCCTGGCCGAAATACAGCATGCCTTCGGCGAACGTGTTGGTGGTCGTCTCGTTGCCCGCCACGAGCAACTGGGAAATGATCGACAACATTTCGGGCATGTGCAACGTGCGCTTGCCGCCCTCGCCGTCGTCGACCTGGCTGTTGACGAGATCGGACAGGAAGTCACCCTGCGGATTGTTGCGGCGCGCCTCGAGCCGCTCGGCAAAGTAATGCTGCATCTCGACGATGCCCTTGGTTGCGGAGATACGGCGTTCGTCGGTCACCGACGAACCGATGGTCGAGATGTTGTCGTCGCTCCAGCGCTTGAAGTCGGCCATGTTGTCGGGCGACACGCCGAGGATCGTCGCTATTGCGATGACCGGCAGTGGAACCGCGAACTCGGCAACCCACTCAATCGTACGGTTCGGGTTCGCGAGAATCTTGTCGAGAAGGGTGTCGACGTATTGCTCGATGACCGGACGCAGTTCGGCGATCTTGCGCGGCGTGAAGTACGCAGCCACCGTGTTGCGGTAACGCGTGTGCCACGGTGGGTCCATGGTCAACATCGTCGGCACCGGGGGCCAACCGGTTGCAAAGATCTCCTTGATCGTCTGCATGACGTCACCCTTGGCGGGCTCGCCGGCGCTACCGAACTGGTTCGAGAAGGTTTCGATGTCGCGGACGATCGGCACGATCAACTCGTGGCGTGTCACGATGTGGACGTCGGTTCCCTCGACGTCGTAGAGCGGCGTTTCTTGCTGCATGCGACGGAAGTACATGTGCGGGCACTGGTGCATGACCGAGTCGCGGAAGGGGTTGATGCCCTTGATATCGGCTTCTTCCGGACTCTTTGGTCCGATCTGCGGTGGCTGGATACCCATTTCCCTATTCTATTCCCCCTCTGAGACCCGGATTCCGGTGAGTCCGGGATCGCCGATGCTGCAGGTCATACCTTTGCGAGCGTGCGCTCGAGGGCACGGGCCATGCGTAGCGCTCGTTCCACCGCCGGGATCAGGTCGAGGTCGTCGTCGATGATCTCGACCGAGATCGGCGCGTTCGGCGGGGTCGAGCGGAAAAAGTCGACAAGTGGGAATTCGCCCTCACCCAACAACTCGCGGTTGTGTATGCAGTCGGGGATGTAGTCGGGGTCGACGGGCTTCATCGTCCCGTCGTCGACCTGCACGTTCTTGACCCGCGCGAAGTCGAGGTCGGCGAGCGATGCCGCCCCACCGCCCCGGTAGACGTGCCAGGTGTCGACGCACAGACCCACGTTCGGATGTCCGGCGATGTCGCACACCTTCTGCGCGGTTGCGATGTCGGGGATTCGCGTCGGTGGCAGAAACTCGATTGCGTAGTGCACGTCGGCATCTTCGGTACGGCGCGCCAGGTCACCGATCCATTTGCCCGCCACATTCAGGTCGATGTCGACGTTGCCGGCAAACGGCGCAATGACCTGCACGCGTTCGGCGCCGAACGTACGGGCAATGTGCTCGAAGTCGCGCGATGCGTCGTCGTCGAGCAGTCGCAGCGCCTCGAGCTCGAGGATCCGCACGCCGCACTTGTCGAGAACCGATCGGAAACCATCGTCGGTCCATCCTGCCGAGCGCAGCTTGAGATACTCCGCACCGCCGTAACCGATGCCATCGAACCCCGCGGTGGCTGCAGCCGAGCAGCGCTCTTCGAAACCGACCCCACGCATCGAGAAATAGGCGATGATCGTCTGTCGCGTTCCGGTCCCCTCGATACGGCCGGCTCCGACCCCGTACGGCGGCTTCGACATCGCATCCCTTCCCTTCGATTCGGCCCGATGTGCGCCCGACACTACAGTTGCCGCGGAGACAACGACGAAGGGGGAAATCGTGGCTGGTCGTTTCGAGGGAAAGGTTGCACTCGTCACGGGAGGTGCGAGCGGTCTCGGTGAGGAAACCGCACGTCTTGCGGTCGCCGAGGGCGGCAAGGTCGTCATCGCCGACTATGGCGTCGAGCGCGGCGAAGCCGTAGCCAAGTCACTCGGCGACAAGGCGATCTTCGTCAAGTGCGACGTCACCATTGAAGGCGATGTCGCGGCTGCCGCCGATGCGGCAATCGCCAAGTGGGGTCGTCTCGACGGCTGCTTCGCCAACGCAGGCATCGTGGGAATCGCCGGTCCCATTGCAGCGACACCTCTCGAAGATTTCGATAGAACAATTGCCGTCCTCGTACGGGGTGTGTTCACCACGTACAAGCATGCGGCCCGGGTCATGATCAACGCCGGGAACGGCGGCTGCATCGTCGGAACCTCATCGGTGGCCGGCGTGACGGGCGGCCTTGGACCCCATGCCTACGCAATGGCCAAGGCCGGCGTGATCGGTCTCGCCCGCAGTGCCGCGTCCGAACTTGCCGCACACCGGATTCGTTCAAACTCGATCGCTCCCGGCTCGATTCCGACCCGCATGACGGCACATGTCCTGACAGGTGACCCCGACGCGGTCGACAAGGCCGCGGAGCGCATGGCCACAACCTCACCGCTCAAGCGTGCGCCGCACGCCAGCGACATCGCCGAAACCGTCATGTTCCTCTGGAGCGATGGCGGAAGTTACATCACAGGCCAGAACATCACCGTTGATGCCGGCATCACCACCGGAGCAGGCATGGCTTCCATCTGGAACGATGTGAAGATGGTCGTCGCCCAATAAGGGCAACTCCTGATGACCGTCGGCGGCGCGCCTAGGCGTTGAGCCAGGAGACAGCCGCGAGCGTTGCGGGGTCGAGCGTGGTGGGTGCCGCTGTGTCGGCGATGTGGGCGAGGACTGAGTTGGCAAGCACCTTGCCCAGCTCCACTCCCCATTGGTCGAAGCTATTGATGCCCCACACCACACCCTGGACGAACGTCGCGTGTTCGTACAACGCGATCAACTGACCCAGTGTCGAGGGTGTCAGGGCATCGAACAGAATCGTCGTCGATGGCCTGTTGCCGGGGAACGCGCGGTGTTCGCCCAATGCGTTGGGGTTGTCGGTCGCGGTGGGTGCACCAAAGGCAAGGGCTGCGGCCTGCGCGAAGAGATTCGACATCAACTTTTGGTGCTGTGACGCGATGTCGTCATCGGCCAGACCAACCGCTGTCGACCTGCGTGCGCCGATGAAGTCGACGGGAATGATGTCGGTGCCCTGGTGCAGCAACTGAAAGAACGCATGTTGGCCGTTCGTGCCGGGTTCGCCCCAGACCACGGGCGAGGTGTGCCGCTCGACCGAGTTGCCCTCGATGTCGGATCGTTTGCCGTTGCTTTCCATTTCCAACTGCTGCAAGTAGGCGGGGAAACGGCCGAGTTGCTGCAAGTACGGAATGACTGCCCGCGAGCCGTAGCCATAGCCGTTCCGGTTGAGGATGCCGACGAGGCCCATCAACACCGGGACGTTGCCTTCAAGTGGCGCTTCGACGAAGTGCCGGTCGATGGCGTGCATGCCCGCGAGCATTTCGCGGAAGTTGTCCGCACCGATCGAACACATCAACGAGAACCCGATGGCCGAGGCGAGCGAGAACCGCCCGCCGACCCAATCCCACATCGGCAACACATGCGCGGCCGGCACACCGAACGCACCGGCGGCTGCAACGTTCGACGACACTGCATACACCCGTGCGGCGGCAGTCGCCTCGGGATCGAGACCGAGACCCGCCGAAAGCCAGTTGATTGCGCTGCGTGCATTGGCCATCGTTTCCTGGGTGGTGAAGGTCTTCGACGACACCACGATCGCGGTGGTGCGGGGGTCGAGGTCGGCGAGACACGCCGCCAGGTCGGCCGGGTCGACGTTCGAGACGAAGCGTGCATCGATGCCCGTGGTGGCGAAAGGGGCGAGGGCGAGCGCAGCCATTGCAGGCCCGAGGTTGCTTCCCCCGATACCGATGTTCACCACGGTGCGAATACCCGATGCCCTCACCTCTTCGACGAGTCGTGCCATGCGGTCGAGCGTGCGGTGCACATCGGCCACCACGTCGACCCCGTCAACCTCGATGCGCGTACCCGCCGGAGCACGCAGAGCGGTGTGCAGCACGGCGCGTTGTTCCGTTGCATTGATGGGCAGGCCCGCGAACATCGCCGTGCGTTTGTCGGCAAGTTCGGTTGCCTCGGCGAGGGCCAACAGGACCTTGAGCGCCCCGGCGTCGAGACGCTGACGCGAGAAATCGACCCGCAGATCGCCGGCATCCACCACCATCGCGGTGACACGGTCGGGATCAACGGCGAAGAGATCGGCGATCGTGATGCCCGAAAGTCTGGCTGCCTCGCGGTCGAGAGCCGCCCACACTCTGCGCACCGACTCTTCCATGGGTGTCACGCTAACCCGACGATTTACACTGCAGACAGCAATCGGATGGGGGCAGGCGATGGCAACGCAAAAGGTGACGGATCTCTCGACACACGACCAGATCAGGCAGGTTGCGGCGCGTTATGCACGCGGTGTCGACCGTCTCGATGGCGACCTCATGAAGTCGGCCTACTGGCCCGACGCCACCGACGACCACGGAGTCTTCGTCGGCAACGCGATGGACTTCTGCGATCGCGTCGTGTCGACACACCGACGTTTCACCTCGACCATGCACTGCGTCATGAACCATGCCATCGAGGTCGACGAACAGGCGGGTACCGCTCACGGTGAGATCTACAACGTCACCTACGTTTTCCGCGAGGAGGACGGACGCGAGATCGCCGAGACCTGGTGGGGTCGTTACCTCGACACCTACGAACGTCGCGGCGGTGAATGGCGCATTCGGACCCGCGTCTGCGTGCACGAGCAGACCCGTGCCGAGACCATCGGCTTGCACATGGCCATCGACTCATCGCTCTTCCGCCAGGGCCACACCGACCGCGGCAACGCCACGCCCCTCGGCCGTTAGACGGCCAGTGCGTCGACGAGTGCGGTGAGGCGCACGTCGCGTGAGGTGACGCCCCCCGCGTCGTGCGAGGTCGTGTGCACGCTGACCACGCCGGGGTACTGCAGCGACACCTCGGGGTGATGGTCGACCTCATCGGCAATGCGACCGATCCGCGCGACAAACTCTGCAGCCTGTGCGTACGACGGAAACCGGAATTCGCGCACGAATGCGCCGTCGACGAGGTGCCATCCCGGCGGTGTGTCGGCCATGGGCGGACTCGACTAGGACCGACCCTACCCACGACCGACAAGGTCGAGGGCCCCGAGAATCTGCATTTCGACCGCGGATCGGGCGTCGAGTGCGGCGCGGGCGGCGTCGATGCGTGCCTGGTCGCCCGAAGCGAAGGCTGCTTCGACTTCATCGGACAGTGCCGTGCTGACGCGTTGGTACCACGCGACGACGTCGTCGAGGTGCAGGCTCGCCGGTATGCCCAGGTCCTTGCCGGTGAGGGTGGCGACACGCAGTGCTTCTTCGTGGACGAAGGCAATCTCGTGTGCGGCGCGGCGCGAACAACCCATCAGAATCTGGTCGATCTGCTGCAGAAGAATCTTCGTTGGTTCGGTTTGGATCTCCGCCATGACGGTCGTGCGCAATTGCTCGGCGATACCTGCGAGCAGTTGCTCGGTGGTCGGCTTGGAAAACATCATTTGCCCCCTCTCGCCGCAGCGGCGATTTGCTTCATCGGCTCCGCCAACTGGGATGCGGCGGCGAGCCACATGCTCTGGCCGAAGAGAACCGACGACATGTTGAACACGGATGTGAAGAGGTGGTTCTCCCCCGTTGCCCACTTGGCACCGCCCTGCATCAACTGCTCGACCGTGCCCACGACACCGAGAATGAGGAAATAGGCCACGGTTGCGGGGTTGATCTGCAACTCGGTCATACCCGTCAGTTCGCGGTAACGCGCGCAGAACTCCTCGATGCGCGTGTCATCGAGCAGATCGGGCGGCATCGCCTGCGCGACCGCCTTGAAGTAGCCCATGTCCTCGCGGGGGTCGCCGATACCGGCGAGTTCCCAGTCGATCATTTCGAACTGGCCTTCGGCGGAGATCATGACGTTCGAGCTTTGGAAGTCGCCATGACGCAGAACGAGCGGTGCCGCGGGCGGACGATGCGCATCGAGCCATTCAGCCACGTAGTGGAAAATGGGCAACGACTCGACGTGGTTGTGGCTCGCCTGTCGCCACGCGTCGATTCGTTTTGTCATGTAGGCCTCCCAACTCGCGGGGCGCTCCATGCAAGCGGGCAAGGACTCGAGCGGTATCGCCTGGTACGAGGCGATCGCCTCTGCGAGCCGCAGGTGCAAACCGTCGAGTGAACCGCCGGCATTGAACCAAGGCACGAACGACGTGCACTTCGAATACTCGAGCACGATCGTTGCGGTTCCCAGGTCGGCGCCGGTCGGGTCGAAGTGCAGGGCGCGCGGGGTGCGCACACCATGGTCGGCGACGACCAGTAGGAGTTCGTACTCCTGCTGGCGACTCGTCTCGATCAACTGCCTGTCCTTGGGCGGATCGCCACGCAACACGAGCGTTTCGTGACCCAGCGAATGACTCACCTCGGCGCGCGCAAGCAAGCGGCTGTAGCCACCGGTCATCACCTCGTACGAGTCGACGGTGACGTTCTTCCAACTCGGTTCGGCCTTCGCGAGAAAGGTGGCGACCCGTGCAGGCATTTCGTTGACGTTGTGCACGATGCCCCCGATCGTGTGACGCGCCCTAGATCGTGGGCACCTCGACGTGACGCCCGAAGACGTCGGCCAGTGTGTTCATGATCTCGCCGAGCGTGGCGTACCGGCCGACGGCTTCGATGAGGGTTGGCATGAGATTGATCTCGGGATCGGCGGCCTCCTCGGCCAACTTCGCCAGAACGGCCTCCACCGCGGCCTGGCTGCGCCTGCCCTTGACGAGGTCGAGGCGCTTCAACTGACGGGCCTCGTCCTCGTTCGTGATCTGGAGGATCTCGATGTTGTCTTCCTCGTTGCCCTCGGTGAACTTGTTGACACCCACGATGGTGCGTCGGCCCTGGTTGAAGGCGCGCTCGAGTTCGTAGGCCGAGTCGGCGATACGACCCTGGAACCAGTTTTCCTCGATGCCACGGATGCAGCCCTCGAGGATCGACCCGCCACCAAGTTCGTCGAGATGGGCGAAAATTTCCTCGGCGCGGCGTTCCATCTCGTCGGTGAGTTCCTCCACGTACCACGAGCCACCCAACGGGTCGGCCACGTGTGCAACGTTGGTCTCGTAGGCGATGATCTGCTGCGTGCGCAGGGCGATGCGCGCGGCCTTTTCGGTGGGCAGCGCGAGTGCCTCGTCCATCGAGTTTGTATGCAGGCTCTGCGTTCCGCCGAGAACGCCGGCGAGCGCTTCGATGGCGGTACGCGCAATGTTGATTTCGGGCTGCTGGGCCGTCAACGACACACCGGCCGTCTGGGTGTGGAAACGCAACTGCATCGAACGGTCCTGCTTCGCCCCGTAGCGCTCTTTCAACCAGCGGGCCCAGATGCGGCGCGCGGCGCGATACTTGGCGATCTCCTCGAAGAAGTCGATGTGCGCGTTGAAGAAGAACGACAGACGCGGTGCGAACGAGTCGATGGACAGACCCGCCTGCAGCGCGAGCTCGACGTAGGCGAATCCGTTCGCCACGGTGAAGGCAAGCTCCTCGGCTGCCGTCGCTCCGGCTTCGCGGATGTGGTAGCCCGAAATCGAAATCGAGTGCCATTTCGGCATCTCGGCCGCGGTGAAGACGATCGTGTCGCGCACGAGACGCATGCTCTGGCGTGGAGGGAAGACGAATTCCTTCTGCGCCTGGTACTCCTTCAAGATGTCGTTCTGGAGCGTGCCGCCCAGGCGGCTGCGGTGCACACCGGCCTTTTCAGCCTGCGCGATGAACATCGCAAAGATGACCGCGGCCGGCGAGTTGATTGTCATCGACGTGGTGATTTCACCTAGGTCGATTCCGGCGTAGAGATCCTCCATGTCGGACAACGTGTCGACGGCAACGCCGCAACGGCCAACCTCACCGTCCGCCATCGGGTCGTCGGAGTCGAGGCCGAGGAGGGTCGGCATGTCGAACGCCGTCGACAGACCGTCGCCACCCGACTTGACGATTTCCTTGAAGCGCCAGTTGGTGTCTTCGGCCGTCCCGAAGCCGGCGAACATGCGCATGGTCCACAACTTCGAGCGGTACATCGACGCGTACGGCCCGCGGGTGTAGGGGTACACACCGGGTTGTTCGGCGTCATCGGGGCCATAGACGGGTGCGAGCGGAATGCCCGACATCGTGGTGAAGTCGGCCTCGCGTTTCTTCGACGACGCAAACGCGTCGCTCCACTGCTTGCGGGGGGACTCGGCTGCACTCACGGGTAAACCTCACAGGCTCAGGGACTAACGGGGCAGGACTGACCATTAGTGTAGGAACCCATGGGCTTCAACTTCGATTTGGGCCAGGTGGACCACCTTCTCTCGACCACCCGTGCCGTCCGCAAGCGCCTCGACCTGACCCGTCCGGTCCCCCGTGACCTGATCAGCGACTGCATCCGCCTCGCCACTCAGGCCCCGGCCGGCCAGAACATCCAAAAATGGCGTTGGCTCGTCGTCGACGATCCGCAGTTGAAACAGGGCCTGGCCGACATCTACCGCAGGGCGTATCAGCCCTACATCGACTACCAGAAGAAAATGGTCGACAAGGTCGGCCGCACCGATGCCAGCGGCATCATGGAATCCTCCGACCATCTCGCCAACGTCCTCCAGGACGTGCCGACGCTCGTCATCCCGTGTGGTCTTGACCGCATCTCGACCGACGCCATTCCCGCGAACTTCGCCGGTTACTACGGTTCGCTGCTGCCTGCCGTGTGGAGTTTCATGCTCGCCTGTCGGTCGCGTGAACTCGGCACCGCCTATACGACGCTGCATCTCAACTATGAAAAAGATGCCGCCGAACTGTTGGGCATCCCCGACACCGTCACGCAGTTGGCCCTCATCCCCGTCGCCTACTACACCGGTGACGACTTCAAGCCCGCCAAGCGCCTTCCCGTCGAGAAGGTCACCTACTTCAACGGCTGGAAGAACACGCTCTGAACGACCGCAACGAACTCCGCGACGGCCTCGCCGCCGGAGTTCTGGCCTACATCCTCTGGGGTCTGTTGACCATCTACTGGAAGACCCTCCAGGCATTTCCACCCTTCGAGCTCATCGGCTGGCGTATCGTCTCGAGTTTCCTCATTCTCGGGGTGTTGGCGGTTCTCAACGGGCGCGTGCGGTCGATCGCACGTGCGGCGTTTTCGCCTCCGCTGGCACCGCGCATCGCCGCGGCGGCGCTGCTCGTCGCGGTGAACTGGAGCTCCTACGTCTGGGCCGTCTCCAACGACCATGTCATCGAAACCGCACTCGGCTATTTCATGGCGCCGCTTCTCACGATGTGGCTCGGGGTCGCCGTGTTGAAGGAGCGGTTGAACAGCGCGCAGCGCACAACGATCGGCCTCGCCGGAATCGCCGTCATCACGCTCAGCGCCGGTTACGGCAGGGTGCCCTTCCTCGCCCTTCTCATCGCGGCCTCCTGGGCGCTCTACGGACTCTTCAAGCGACAGGTGCCGATGTCGTCGCTCGAGAGCCTGACGGCCGAGATGTTGTGGCTCGTGGCGCCCGCCATCGGCCTCGCCGTCGCCCAGTCCTCACGCGCCAACAGCGTCACGGCCATGGCCGACGGGCTGCACCTGACCCTCGTTGTCCTCGCCGGCCCCGTCACCGTGGTTCCGCTGTGGATGTTCGGCCGCGCGGCCAAGCGAGTGCCGTTGACCGTGCTCGGCCCTCTGCAGTACTCGGTACCGACGATCAACTTCCTGCTGGGCTGGCTCGCCTACGGCGAGGACCTCGACACGACGAAGATCATCGGCTTCGGATTCGTGTGGGTTGCCCTCGTGGTGCTCGGCGTCGATACGTATCGACGAGGTGTGCGTCGCAGCGTCAGTTCGACAGCACCGTACAGGCGCTGATTCCCGGCGCACCGTACACGTGCGTGAACGCGGTGCGGATCTTTTTCGGAACCTGGTGGTCGCCCGCGTCTCCGCGCAACTGCAGGGCGCTCTCGAACACCTGGCGCAGACCCGATGCACCGATGGGCTCACCGTTGGCGAGACACCCACCGTCGGTGTTGATGGGAAGACGACCATCCACGCGGGTCTCACCCGACTGGATCATGTCCTCTTGTTCACCGTCCTTGCAAAAGCCCGTCTCGGCCATGTGCATGATCTCCGCGCCGCTCTCGGTGTCCTGCAACTGCGCGATGTCGATGTCCTGGGGACCCATGCCGGCCATCTTGAATGCGGCAGCTGCCGCACCCACCGACGGGCTGTCACCGCGGTCGGGTGACAACCACGAGTTGAACACCTCGAAACTGCCGAAGGGGCGGCTGCGCAGAACCGCCGAACGCAGATACACGGGCTTTTTCGTGAACTTCTTGGCGACTTCACCACGCGCGAGAACGAGGGCCACACCACCTTCGCCGGGCGAGCAGAACATGTACTGGGTCAAGGGGTTCGACAGCATCAGCGAATTGAGCACTTCCTCTTCGGTCATCGGCTTACGACGCCACGCGTTCGGGTTCTTCGAGCCGTTCTCGAAGTTTTTCACCGCGACCTTGGCGAGTGTCGAGGGACTGATGCCGTACTGGTGCATGTAGCGCTGGATCTTCAGGCCGAAGAACTGCGTCGTGAGCATGAGACCCGTGTCGCCGTACCACTGACCGAGACCAAACGATGCAGGGTCGGGGTCGAATGCGCCCTTTGGGTGCTTGTCGAAGCCGATCGCCATGACGATGTCGGCCGCCCCGGCATTCAAGGCGTTGTAGGCGCTGATCAGGCTGCTGCCACCCGTCGCGCAACCGTTGGCCACGTTGATGAACGGAAGGCCCGTCAGACCGAGCGTGGACACCATCGTGTCGGCGTTACCCGCCGCAGACGAACCGCCGAAGGCGTACTGCACGTCGGACCATTCACAGCCCGCATCACGCAGTGCTTCGCGCGCGGCGTGTGCTCCCTGCTCCATTCCCGTCGAGTCGTGGCGACCGAACGGGTGGATGCCGATACCGATGATCGCAACGTCTTGTGCCATGTGACTCCCCTTTTTAGTTCTTCACCGGAGCGAACGCGTAGGTGACGACTTCGTTGCCATCGGCGTCCTTGTTGAACGGGATGATGACGAGTTCCATTTCCATGCCGATCTTCAAAACGTCGGGGTCGGACGTCGTGAGACGCGACTCGACGATCACTTGGTTTCCCAATTGTATGTAACCAACACCGTAAGGTTTGAACGTCGCCTGGGTCTCAGGCCCCGCGTAGGGCGGCGACTTCGGCAGGAAGCCTTGGATCGTCCAGCTCCACAGCGTTCCCCGGCGCGGCAGCAACACTCGCTCGCCATCCTGCGATGCAGAGCGCGGACAGGCCTTGGCCTCGGGGAACACGGTGACACCACTTTCCCGAAAGAAGGTACCGATCAGTTGGGGCTCGTCGGCGGGCCACGTGAAGAGATCCGGCGCGACGGGTACTTGGGTCGTCATCTCACCAGTCTCGCAGGCTGGTCGACCGGGCTGCGAGTCCGTGCGCTGCCCCACCGTGCGCGGGGCCTGGCGGGTCGGCGGGTGTGGCGAACACATCGGTCGACCGCAACATCGCCTTCAAGACCTCGACTGCGGCCGCCTGGCGGGGTGAGTCGTCGACGGACGTGGAAAACCGCAGGAGGCCCGACAGCAAAACCGAGAGCAGATCCTCGAGCGCGGCCCGGGACACGCCTTCGTGAACCTCGCCCTTGGCCACCGCGTCCTGGCAGAGTCGCCTGACGAGGTTCGCACTGCGCCGGCGCCCAGGCTCGACGAAGGAGAGGAGTTCGGGGTGGTGTTGAACCTCGTAGTTGACGTCAACGACGAAGCCCGCGATGGATGGGTCGTCACGGTGGATGCGCACCGATACATCGAGTGCCGCCGAGAAGCGGTCGACCAGGGTGTGGTGTGGCCCGATGCCTTTTTCGATCTCGGCGTAGATGTACTCCTGAACCTCGTCAAAGACGGCGGCGTAGAGGTCGATCTTCGAGGGGAAGTAGTGATAGATCGCGGCCGGGGTGAGCCCGGCGACATCGGCGATCTGGGCGTTCGTAGTGCGCTCGAAACCGCTCTCACCGAAACACCTGCGGGCCGCTGCCAAGAGACGGGTCCGCGTTTCCGCCGAATCGGCGTCGCGCGGGCGACCCAACCTTCGCACCGCTGTCTTTTGCGTCATGCCGTTGCCCCTCGTTGCCCTCGGGCAAGGGTACTTGGCGCGTCAGGTCTTCTCGCGTTGAGAGGGACCCGGGTCGACGGGCATTCCGAACTTCACCCTGTTGTGTGAGTGGGCGAGGTGCTGGTGCACGAAGGCGGTACGAAGAGCGTTCCACTGTCCCTGCGCCTCGAGGGTTTGGTTCACGCTCTCTTTCGCGAGCTTCAAGGCGAACGAGGGACGCTTGGCGATCGTGCGCGCCATCTCCATGGCGGCGTCACGCAGCTTGTCGTTCGCTACGACCTTGTTGACCATGCCCCACTGCATCGCTTCGTGGGCACTTAGCCACTCACCGGTGAAGAGCATCTCCTTGGCCTTGCGCGGGCCGACTTCCCACGGGTGTGCGAAGTACTCGACACCGTTGACCCCCATCCCTACGACGGGGTCGGAGAACATCGCATCCTCGGAGGCGATGATCACGTCGGCGATCCACAGCAGCATCAGGCCGCCCGCGATGGTCTTGCCCTGCGCGGCGGCGATCACCGGCTTGGGCAGGTTGCGCCAGCGCCAGCACATGTTGAAGTAGACCTCTTCTTCCCACGCCATGTGGCCCTCCTGGCCCTCACGACCGAAGCCACCGTAGGGAAAAACGAGCGAAAACTCCTTGTGGCTCTCGGTGTCGCGCATGTCGTGGCCCGAGCAAAAGTGCGGACCCTCGGCGCGAAACACGATGACCTTCACGTCGCTGCGGCGCGCCGCATCCGTGAACGCCGCCTCGAGTTCGTAGGTCATGCGCTTGTTCTGGGCATTGCGGGCCTCGGGACGATCGAGGGTGACGACAGCGATGCCGTTTTCACCGGGCGTTTCGACCTCGTAGTGGATCGTCTTGAGGTCGGTCAGATCGACTGCCATGTGGGGCCCTCCGTTCGGCCTGCGTGATCCCTATTTGATCTTTGTGAAGGTCAGCTCGAGCTTGGTCAGGCCGCGCAGGGTCATCGACAGTTCGCGGTGCATCACTTCTTCGACCGGCGCAAAGGCGAAGTTGTCGAGACGCTCAAAGAGCAGTTCGAAGGCGATGCGCGCCTCGCTGCGCGCCAGCGCGGCGCCGACACAGAAGTGCGGCCCCTGGCCGAATGCCATGTGGGTTCTGGCATTGTCGCGCTCGACATCGAACTTCTCGGGGTTCGGGAACTTGCGCTCGTCACGTCCGGAACTGCCGTACATCGCCATGATCACCGAACCCTTGGGAACGCTCACGCCGCCGACGACGGCGTCCTTGGTGCAAAAGCGCGGGAGCATCTGCACCGGTGCCTCATGACGCAAGGCCTCTTCGACCATGTTCGGGATCAGCGCCCGATTGGCGCGAACCTTGGCCATCTGGTCGGGGTTCTCGATGAGGTGCTGCATCGCCATCGCGATGAGGTTCGTGGTGGTTTCGTTGCCCGCCACCAACACCTGGTCGACGATGCTGAGCATCTCGTCGATTTCGAGGCCCTCACCCTGACGCGGACCCGAGTCGAAACGTGCCTGCACGAGGTCGGTGAGCAAGTCGTCGCGCGGGTCGGTTTCGCGCTCGCGCACGCACGCAGCCATGTACCGGTGCAGGTCGTAGCGGCTCTGTGCACACTCGATCTGACGCTCGGCCGAGAGCATGCCCGACAGCGGCGCCACCGCGTCGTCGCTCCACTTCTTGAACTTGGGCATGTCCGTGCGGTCGACGCCCAGTGCATCGGCGATCACGGTCAGCGGCACCCAGATCGCGAACTCGGCAACCAGGTCGACCCGACCCTTGTCGGCGAACTTGTCGATGAGATCGTTCGTGATCTGCCTGATCGACTCCTCCAACTGAGCCACGCGCTTGGGGAGGAACGCCTTGTTCACCAACGAACGGAACTGCGTGTGCGACGGCGGGTCGTTCGTCAGCAACGTGTCGACGCGCTTGTAGTCGCGCCTGGAGATCTCGACGGCCTCTTCGGGCAGTTGCGAGAATGCACCATTGGTCATCGACTGCGAGGAGAAGGTGTCGTGGTCGCGGACCATGGTCATGATGTCCTCGTAACGCGACACGGCCCAAAAACCCATCGGCGTCTGGTGCACAGGTGCCTCGTCACGGACGCGTGCGTAGTAGTGGTAAGGACAATCCAAAACGTCGGGCGTCACCATGTTGACTTTCGTGATGTCTGCTCCGAGATCCTCACGCGCGTTCTCGCTGATGCTCACTTGTTGGCCCCCTTTTCACCCGTTCGGTAATCCCCGAAACCAGAGTCTCTCGCATCCAGGGCCTTGGTGACACCCTGGGCGAACTTGGCGAAATATTCACGGCTCGAGCGCTGGTGGAAGCCGAGCGCATTGATGTCGGCCGTGGCACGCATGCCGTCACGCATGCCCATCGCGTCCATGGCCCGCTGGACGACCCGCTTGTTGAGAGCCTGCAGGTCGGGCGGGACTTTTGCCACGCGCTCGGCAATCGAGAGAACCTCCGCATCGAGGGTGTCGGCGGCAAAGGCCCGGTTTGCGAATCCGTTTTCGGCGGCCTCGACACCCGTCATCGAGTCGCCCGTGAGCATCGCCTCCATGGCCCGCCGCATGCCGAGCAACCACGGCTGCCATGCCATGTCGGGTGACGACATCGACCGTACCGGCGGGTAGCCGACCTGGGCATCATCGGCGACGTAGACGAGGTCGCACGCCGCCGCGAGTTCCGTGCCACCGGCGAGACAGTAACCGTGCACCTGGGCGATGATCGGCGTCGCCATGTCCATCATCTCGAACCAGCCTGCTAGCACGTGCCGCGCCCACGCACCGTCGGCGGTGCTGATCGGCCACGGCGGAACCTCGCTTTTGTCCTGGGCGAGGTCGTAACCCGCACAGAAACTCTTGCCGGCGCCGCGGATGATGACGACGCGCACTTCGGGATCGGCGTCGGCCTCGCGCATCAAGTCGAAGAGTCGTGTACGCAGTGCGTGCGACAGCGCATTGCGCTTGTCGGGACGATTCAGCGTCAGGCGGCGCACGTGGGGTGCGGGCTCGTCGGCGAGAACGGTGTCGTTGTCCTCGATGCTCACTTCGCCTGCTTCTCCCAGTAGGGCGCACGCAGTTCGCGCTTGTTGATCTTGCCCATCGCGGTGCGTCCGACCGTCGTCACGATCTCGACGGTCTTGGGACACTTGTAACCCGCCAGCTGCCCACGGCACAGCGCGATGATCTCCTCGGGCGTTGGAGCCTTTGCCCTGTCGATCGGCACGACGAGAGCCTTGACGGCCTCGCCCATGTCGGCATCGGGAACCCCGATCACGGCGACATCGGCGACGAGTGGGTGCTCGATGATCACCTTCTCGGCCTCGGCCGGGTAGATGTTCACGCCACCCGACACGATCATGTCGCTGAAGCGGTCGGTGATGTAGACGAATCCGTCCTCGTCGACGTAGCCAATTTCACCGAGCGTAAAGACACCCGGACGCAGATGGGCCTTGGCGGACTTTTCGGGGTCGTTCGGATAGACGACACCGCGGCCGGTGGAGTCCTCGAAGAAGAGCCGGCCCTCGGTGTTGGCCGGTAACTCGTTGCCGTCATCGTCGACGACGACGCAACGGGCAAAGGGTGGGTTCATCACCTTGCCGACCGAGCCCGGATGCAAGAGCCAGTCCTCGCTGGTGATGGAACACACGGTTCCCACTTCTGTGGCGCCGTATGCATCGACGAACACCGGGCCGAACCACTCGATCATCCGCTTCTTCACGTCGACCGGACACTTCGCACCCGTGTGGGACAGCATCTTCATCGACGACACGTCGTACTTCGCGCGCACATCGGCGGGAAGGTCGAGCATGCGCTTGAAGTGCGTCGGCACCATCACGCTGCTGGCAGCCTTGAACTCCTGGATCCTTGCGAGCGTGCGCTCGGGATCGAACTTTTCGATGATGACGACCGGTGTGCCGGTGGCGAGAATGCGCACACCCGACAACGGACCCGTGTGGTACATCGGCCCGACGACGAGGTGCACGCCGAGCGAAGCAAAACGGTTCGTTGCCAACACCGCGATGTGTTCGGCAATGTTCCTGCCACCGGCGAACATCGTGGGCGGCAGGTCGACACCCTTGGGAAAGCCCGTCGTGCCGCTCGTGTAGAGCATGTTCGGCCGCGGGGGCACGTCGTCGGGCGGCTCGCCGTCACTCGACGAGGCGAGCAACACCTCGAACGACTCGACCCCGGCGGGCACTGACCCCGCGATGCGCCAGGCGACCACGGGAATCGGCGTGGGCAAGTGTGACACTGCTTCGACGCTGCGTTCGAGGTTTTCGGGGCCGGTGAAGAGAAGTCGGGTGCCCGAGTCCTCGAGGATGTAGGCGGCCTCTTCGGCGTTGAGGTGAAAGTTCACGGGCACACTGCTCAGCCCGGCATGCAAAGCGCCCATGTGGGCGAGCGCGGTCTCGACGCTGTTCTCGGCGTACACCGCGACGCGCCTGTCGGGCCCGAGGTCGCGCGCCCGGAGGTTGTTGACGAGACGGTTGATCGCAGAGTTCAACTCGGGCCACGTCAAGGTTGTCGATGAGTCGCGGATCGCGACCTCGTTCGACTTCGCCCGCGCGGCATCAGTCAAAACGACCGCCACGGCTACTTCCTCGAAACGGTTGCCCAGACCGCGGGCGCGGCCAGACCGGCGATGGCCATCTTGATGAGGTCACCGACCAGGAACGGGGTGACACCCATCGTGATCGCGTTCTGCTCGCCGTTGGCAATCGGAACGCCGAGGTCATGCGCCAGCCACAGCGCACCCATCGTGTAGATGACGACCGTGCCGAGAGCCATCGCCGAGAGTGACGACAGCACCCGGCGGTCGTGGCGGCGCTCGGCGAGGTGGCCAACGACGGCCGCCGCAACGATGAAGCCCATGAGATAACCAAGGGTCGCACCGGTACCCGACTGCCAGCCACTCTCGCCACCCGAATAGAAGGGAAGACCCACGAGGCCCATCACCCAGTAGAGAAGTTGGCTGGCTGCGCCGCGGCTCATGCCCAGTGACGTGCCCGCGAGGAGCACGGCGAGTGTCTGGCCCGTGATCGGCACCGGCGTGAATCCAAGCGAGATCTCGACCTGTGCGAGTGCGGCGGTGAGGAGCGCGAAGGCGACGACGAGAACCGCGCTGGGCGCGGCCGCGCGGGCGCGCAGACCCGGCACAAGGTCGGCAAGAACGACGGGGCTCGACGGGGAAACTGCGTTGGCGGTCATTCGGCGAATCGTAGTGAGCCAGAGACCGATGTCACGAACCCCGGCCGGGTGGCCGGGTGCCCGCCGCGCGACCAGCCAATTGCCCGCCGGAGCGGACGCTTGCGAACCTCTGCTACTAGCGTTTTGGGGGTGAGCGAGCTTCCCGACATCGACCAGTTCCGCAAAGAAGCCCGAGTCTGGCTCGAGCAGAATGCCGAGCCACTGCCTGAAATCAACGAGGCCGAGGAAGAAGACCAAGAGGTCGTCTGGGGCGAGGGCTCCGACAACGTTGCGATCTTCCACAACTTCACCGACGAGGAGGAGCTCGCCCGTTTGAACGCCGTGAAGGCGTGGCAGGCAAAAAAGTTCGATGCCGGCTACGCAATGATCAACTGGCCCGAGGAACTGGGTGGACGTGGACTGTCCGCGAGCTACGTGCGCGCCTACATGGCCGAAGAGCGCAAGTTCGTGGTTCCCTCTGCGGGCGAATTGCCGCCCACCTCGATGGGCCTCATCGCACCGACCGTTGCTGCTTTCGGTACGCCCGAGCAGAAGGACAGGTGGTGCAAGGCGATCATGCGCATGGACATCTGCGGCTGCCAGTTGTTTTCCGAGCCGAGCGCCGGTTCCGACCTTGCGTCGCTGACCACCCGCGCCGTGCGCGACGGCGACGAATGGGTGCTGAACGGCCAGAAGGTGTGGACCTCGGGCGCACGCTTCTCGGAGTGGGGACTCGCGATCACGCGCAGTGACTTTGACGTGCCCAAGCACAAGGGTCTCACCGCTTTCATGGTGCCCTTCGACTGCAAGGGCGTCGAGGTTCGCCCCATCAAGCAAATGTCGGGTGGCGCGAATTTCAACGAGGTGTTCTTCACCGACGCGCGTATCCCCGACGAGTACCGCCTCGGGCCCGTGGGTGAGGGCTGGCGCGTTGCGCTCACGTGTCTCGGATTCGAGCGCGACCATTCGAGCAGTTCATCGAGTAGCCACACCGGTGGATCTTTCAAGCAGGTCGTTGCGGCAGCGGCCTGGGCCGGGGTGCTCGAGGACCCGATCATCCGTCAGGAGATCGCCGCGCTCTATTCGATGTTGCGCACCGCGCAGTACACGAATCGGCGCGTTGCTGCGGGCATGCGCGCCGGCCAGACGCCCGGCCCCGAAGGTTCGCTCGGCAAGTTGATGTGGACCGCTGGCATGACGAAAACCGGTGAAGTGATCGCACGGGTCCTCGGTGCAAAGGTCGTGGTCGACGGTGGTGAGTGGGGTACCTACGCGTGGAGCGAACACATCCTCGGTGCGCCCGGCTACCGCATCGCGGGTGGCAGCGACGAAATCCAGCGCAACATCATCGGCGAGCGCGTGCTCGGCCTTCCCGCAGAACCGCGTGTCGACAAGGACCTCCCGTTCTCAGAGGCGCAACGCCAGACCCGCAAGGCCTAGTCGTCGGCTGCGATATGTCCGCGGGGCGGGATCAGTCGATCGAACCGATTTGGGTGCCGACCTCGTAGGTTTCGCCCTCTTCGCCGCTAAGCCGCACGACGCCGGCAATCGGTGCTTCGATGTCGTTTTCCACCTTGTCGGTCTCCAAGCGATACAGCACGTCACCCGGCTGAACCTCTTGACCATCTTCGACGAGCCACTCCACGAGTGTGCCCTCGGTCATCGAGACGCCGAGTTTGGGGATGCTGATCGGGGTTGACATGGACTTCTTTCTACCCTCTTTTGGCTGGCATAATGCGCACAGTGGTCGATTACCCACCGCAAAGCGGCCCCGCCGGGACCGATGAGAAGGTTCTGCCATGGTGGATGAACCCCGTCAATATCGTCGTCATGGTTGTCGCGGCCGCGGTTCTCGCGGCTGCCATCGGCTTCGTGTTCGGGGAATCCCGCGGCAAGGGTGCGAAAAATGAATCCGATATCGGCTTCCTTCAGGACATGCGGATCCACCACGAGCAGGCTGTGAATATGGGCCTCATCTACCTCGATGTGTCGGCGTCCGGCATGGGCGATGGGTCCGACTCGCGGGGCATCCTGCGCCTGATCGCGCGCGAGATCATCGTCAACCAGTCGAACGAGTCGGGGCGAATGGTGCAAATACTGCGCCAGTTCGACGCTGCCGAAACGAACGAAACCGACGAGGTGATGGGATGGATGGGTGAGCCCGTTCCCCTCGCCCGAATGCCCGGTTACGCCACCGACGAGGAGATGCGGACGCTGCAGCAGTCACGTGGCGCCGAAGCCGACCGCCTCTTTGCGAAACTGATGATCGCCCACCACAAGGGCGGGGTCCACATGGCCGAACACGCGGGGATGCACGGCTCGAGCGATGAGGTTCGCGCCATGGCGGACTCGATGGTCAAGGCTCAGAACAGCGAAATCGCCGAGATGAAGAAACTCCTCGCCGCCGCCGACTGAGGCTTCTATTTGTTCGTGCGCTTGACTGCGGCGACGACGTCGTCGACCTGCGGAAGGAATGCCTTTTCGAGGTTGCTGGCGTACGGGATCGGAATGTTCTTGCCGCCGACGCGCTGAACGGGTGCGGCAAGGGTGCCGAAGAGCTCCTCGTGGATGCGACTCGACAATTCGGCGCCGAAACCGCAGCGCGTCACCGCTTCGTGCACCACGACGGCGCGCTTGGTTTTGGTCACCGACGCCATCACCGCGGCCTCGTCGTAGGGAACGATCGAGCGCAGGTCGATGACCTCTGCGCTGATGCCCTCGGCGGCGAGTGCCTCGGCGGCCTGCTTGCAGGTGTGCACCTGTCGGCCGTAGGAGACGATCGAGACGTCCTTGCCCTCGACGACGGTGTTTGCCTTGCCGAGCGGAACACGGTGGTCACCTGCAGGAACTTCACCCGCATACGCCGGATCCCAGTACATGAGCATCGGCTCGACGAAGAGCACCGGGTCGGCGTCGAAGATCGAACTGATGAGGAGGCCCTTTGCATCGGCGGGGTTCGAAGGGATGGCCACCTTCATGCCCGGCGAGTGCACCGCAAAAGCCTCGAGAAGCTCGGAGTGCTGCGCGCCGAAACCGCGACCGGCACCCGCGCTGGTGCGGATGACCATCGGCACGGTGGTCTGACCACCCGACATGTATCGGATCTTCGCGGCGTGGTTCGTGATCTGGTCGAGGCACACGCCTATGAAATCCATGATCATGATTTCGGCGACGGGCTTGTACCCGGCGATCGCCGCACCGACGGCGGCACCGATGATCGCCGCTTCGGAAATCGGCGTCTTGCGAACGCGCTGGGTGCCGTACTTGGTCGAGAGGCCCTTGGTGATCTTGTAGACGCCACCCGACGGTTCGGCGATGTCCTCACCGAGGAGGAACACCTTTTCGTCGAGTCCCATGGCGACATCCATCGCCTCGTTGATGGCCATACCCATCGGCATGATGCGGGGTTCGGTCGTTGTCATCGCGCGTTCCTCACTTGATGATTTCTTCGTAGACGTCGGTGTAGAGCTCGTCCATCGGCGGTTCGGGGCTGTTCGTTGCGAAGTCGACGGCGTCGTCGACGAGGGCCTTGATCCGGTCCTCGATCTCGGCGAGTTGCGATTCGTTTGCGTGGCCGTTCTCGATGAGCCACGCGCGGAATGCCGGCAGTGGGTCGGCCGCCATGGCGGCCTTGCGCTCTTCTTTGGGCATGTACTCCATCGCGTCACCCATGAGATGACCCCAGAAGCGGTAGGTGCGGGCCTCGATGAGCGTCGGGCCCTCGCCTGAGCGGGCTCGGGCGACTGCCTCGCCGGCCACCTTCCACATTGCGACGGGATCGTTGCCGTTCACAGTCACTCCGGGCATGCCGTAGGAGGCGGCGCGCTCGGAGATGTACTCCACTCCCGTCGACATCGCCATCGGGGTGTGCTCGCCGTAGAGGTTGTTCTGGCACACGAAGACGACGGGCAGCTTCCATACGGCCGCCATGTTCAGGCCCTCGTGGAAGGCACCGATGTTCGCTGCACCGTCACCGAAGTTCACCACGGTCACCTGGTCGGTTCCCGACAGTTGCGCCGCAAGGCCGAAACCGTTGGCGATCGGGATGCCCGCGCCGACGATGCCCGTGGTCACCATGAGTCCCGAAGCAGGGTGGGTGACGTGCATCGGACCACCCTTGCCTTTGCAGGTGCCCGTGCCGCGGCCGAGGAACTCGGCCCACAGTTCACGCATCGGTACACCCTTTGCGATGTGGTCGTGGAGACCCCGGTAGATCGTCACGACATAGTCGTCGGGACGCAGGTGCACCGCGTAACCCGCACTGATGCATTCCTGGCCGCGGGGCGAGTAGTAGATCAACTGAACCTGACCGCTCGTCAACATCGAACGGAATCTCTCGTCGGCAGTCTTGATCTTCTGCTGGATTTCAAACATCCGGAGGAGCGTCTCGCGATCCGGTGCATCAGGGCGGTTCGTGGTTGCCATAGGGACCCTTTCCTATCAGAAATCGTTCACAGCGCAGGGGGTCGGGCGGGTCCTAGCGATCGAGAAGCCCGCGCAGCAGGCCGGCGAGTTCGACCGGCCTGTCGCCCTGAATGCTGTGGCCGGCTCCCTCGATTTCGACCACCTCGGCATCGGGACGTCGTCGCAGGAGTTCGTCAACATCGGCATCGTCGACGACGGGCGACAGCGACCCCCGGAAGAGAGTGAGCGGACAGCCCAGGCCGGACACGATGTCCCACAACCCCGAGAGGGCTGCCACGGGCGCAGGTTCGGCCGCCACCGCTGCATCACGCACATGACCACGACGGTCGTAGCGCCACTGCCATGAGCCATCCTCGAGTTGCTTCGCATTGTGGAGAATGCCGCGGCGCAACGACGAAACGGTGCGCGTCGGATTGTGTTCGATGGTGCGCGCCAACAGGTCGTCGAAGGAGGCAAAGGATTGCGGGCCGTTGACGAAGTCGAGCACCGCTTTGGCCTTCGCCCCGGTGACACCCGGCGTGATGTCGACGAGTGCCAGCGTGCGCACCAGATGCGGGGCATGACCCGCCAGCGCGAGCGACGTGAGACCACCAAGGGACATGCCGACCACAACCTCGGCCGAGGGACCGTGCGCGGACATCAGATCGGCGAGATCCGCCGCCATCGAAGCAGGCGTATACGCGGCATCCTCGCGCCACTGGGAATGGCCGTGGCCGGGCAGGTCGACTGCGATCAGCGACTCACCGAGACCGAGGCACACAGTGTCCCACGTGTGCGCATTCTGCGAGCCGCCGTGCACGAGAACCAGACGCGGCTCACCGGTGCCCCACCTCAGGAAACTCATCGCGCGACCGTCGGCGAGCACGTGCGTGACACGGTCGACGCGCGGCTTCGGCGACACCCCGAGCGCGTACTCGGCGATGTTCTCGTGGAAGAGACCGAACTCGTCGTAATCAATGCGCTCACCCATCGATTCAGCCTCCGGTCGTGGGCACGGGGGCCCCGGTTGTGGTCGTGGGGTCGAGCATCTCGGGGATGGTCGTCGCTTGCTTCGGCCGCTTGGCCGCCGTTGTCGGCGCGACCGACGTCGTCGTGTTTTCACCGGTGTTCGTCGTCGTCGTCGACGTCTGCGCCTTCGGCTCGGATGTCGTGGTCGTGTAGTTCGGGTCGGGCTTGTCTGCAGGCGGCAACGGAGCTCCATACTTCTCGGGTTCCTGCACACCGTCAAAGACGTAGATGCGATCACCGTATGCCACGAGGTCCTGAAGGTACTCGGAGATGAACATCGGAATTCGAATGCATCCGTGCGACGCGGGGCGGATCGGCACCTGCGCCGCACCATGCACGGCAATACCGCCGTTGAAGTAGATGGGGTTCCACATGGTGCCGAGCTTGCTCTCGCGCGTGCCGGTGCGACGGTTGTAGAAATAGTAGAGACCTGCGGGTGTGATCGACTCGCCGCAGATTCCCTTTTTGATGGCTTCGGTTCCGTTGAGGTTTCCGTCCTCACCCGGGTCGATCGTTACCTCCTCACACCACGGCTTGTTGTCACCCGAGGACATATGCGTGATCACGACGGGTTGGTCCTGCTTGAAGACGATCAGCACCTGCTCGGGCAGGTATACCTCGACATGTGTGTCGGTTTGCGCATTCGGCCGGCGCGGACGCACGAGGCCATCGCGTTGCGCGACTTTCCACATCTCGTTGGTGAACTCATCCTTCACACCGCTGATGGGAATGCGCATGACCAACTTCTGAAAAGCCCACACGGCCTGCAGGGTCTGGTAGCCGAAGTCGCCGTCGATCAGGTTCGGGTCGAAACCGATGTCCTTCAGGCGGCGCTGCATTTGCATCACATCGTCGCCCGTGTCGCCGAGCGCGAGGGTTCGCGACAACGCAACGTCGGGTTGCGTGGTCGCGACGGCTTTCGTCGTCGTCGTGGCAGAGACCGCCGACGGCGACCCATCACGGCCCGCCAGGGCAACCCCGACAACCGCCGACAACACCACCAGCGCGAGGTATGCCGGCCGCCAGCGACGCAAATGAGAACCCCGCTGATGGGGGGCTTGGTTGGGGTGGTCGGTGTGGGTGTCCATGAGGGCTGGACCGTCGGGGTGGTGGACCCCGAGATCAACCCCGAAGGCTACGAAGTTCCCTGCGCAGTGAGAACATCTCGCGCAGGATCTTGCGGATGACCGAGGGTGAACTGAGCGTGGAGATGCCTCGTGTGCGGGGGAAGTAGTCGACCCCGAACTGGATGACGCTCTTGCCCGTCTTTCGGGCCCGTATCACGAGTTCCGCATCGATGAACGAGCCTTCGCTCTTGAGTTCCATTGCGCGCAGGAGCGACCCTCGGCACAATTTGAAGGCGAAATTGATGTCGCGCACCTTCACGCCGAAGAGCAGGCGCACGAGACCGTTGTAGACGGCCGAATAGACGGTGCGGACGTAGCCCTCACCCGTGCGGTCGAAACGGTACGCACTGACGATATCGGCCTCGTAATAGCGCATCAGACGCACTGCCTTGCGGGCTTCGAGCATGTCGAAGGGCAGGTCGGCGTCGGTGTAGAGAACGAGGTCGCCGGTCGCGTTGGCAAAGCCCGTTTTCATCGACCCACCGAGTTTGCGGTTCACGGGGTGGTGCACGACCCGCACACGAGGGTCTTCCACTGCGTACTTGTCGGCGAGCTCGGGCGTGGAGTCGGTCGATGCGTCGTCGATGATCAACAATTCGTACGTCTCGATCTCACCCGTGCGCACGAGTTCCTCGCAGAGCTCGCGACCCGCGGCCAGGGCGCGCCCGATGTAGTCCTCTTCGTTCCACATCGGGAAAAAGACCGTCATTTTCTCGAAGTTCGCCATCCCTTCGTCAGGCTACAGCGGTCACATTCGGCGTAGTATTCGGGCAAATGTCCGCACCTTGGTCCCGTATTCTCGCGGCCACGTGGGTTTTGGTGGCGGTGGCACATGGTTTCATCTCGGTCGCAAGCAGGCGCACGGGTAAACCACTCTGGTGGGTCGACAACCACGGCATCGCCGGAGATGCGACACCCGTCATCGGTGCGGCGGTCGTCTATCTCGCGATGCTCGCGGCTTTTGTCGTCGCGCTGCGGCGCGCACCGCGGTCACCATTCATCTCCGCAGGCGTCGCCATCGCACTCGGCGCGAATGCGGTGGCCGACCTCGCCGCGGCTCCGGGCTCGGCGCTCGTCGCCCTTGCCGCGGTGGCATCAGCACTCGTCGCGTCGGTCGCGGCAGTGGCGGGGCGCACCGCGCGACGCTAATCTCTCGTGGGGCAACGCGTTCGAGACTCAGGGGAGCGAAAATGCGCGGAATCAAACATCCGCTGTCGGGGGCGACATACGACCTCACCGAAGCGGGAACCATCCTCGTCCGCAAAGACGGCAAGGCCGGCGAGTTCACCAAGGACGGCATTTACCTCAACGGGGACATCAAGCAGTGCGATCCACACCTGTGCGTGTGGATCGGTGGGCGGCAGATCACGGTCGACCCGAACATGGCAAGAAACCAACGGGCCGTCGCAGCGCAACGGCTGGCGAATCAAGGGGCAACGAAATGACAATGACTTCACCTGCACCCGGCGAGGCCCGCTCACCGGGCCTCTCCTACCAGGACCTGCACAAGAACGACTCGCGGCCGGTGCCCGAGGTTCTGCGTTGGGTCAACTGGGAATTCATGGGCGATACCGACATTCCGGTCGCCGCCTACACCAACCGTGAATGGCACGAACTCGAGAAGGAGAAAATCTGGAAGCGCGTCTGGCAGATGGCCTGTCGCGAAGAAGACGTACCGAACGTCGGCGACACGCTGCGCTACGACATCTGCGAAAACTCGATTCTCGTGGTGCGTACAGCGCCCGACACCGTGAAGGCGTTCCACAACGTGTGTCTGCACCGTGGGCGCCTGCTGCGCGAGTTCGACGGCCCAGCCAACGAACTGCGCTGCCCATTCCATGGTTTTTGCTGGAACCTCGACGGCTCACTCAAGCAGGTGCCGTGCGAATGGGACTTCCCGCACGTCGAAAAGGACGAATGGAACCTGCCCGAGGTGAGGGTCGGCACATGGGGCGGGTTCGTGTTCATCAACATGGACCCGAACGCCGAGTCGCTCGAATCCTTCCTCGGTGACTTTCCGTGGCACTTCGAGCGTTGGCCGCTCGAGAAGCGCTACAAGAGCGTGCACGTCGCCAAGATCTTCCCGACGAACTGGAAGGTCGTGCAGGATGCCTTCAGCGAGGCCTTCCACGTCGTGGCCACCCACCCACAGTTGCTGTCGAGCATCGGTGACGCCAATTCGCAGTACGACTGGAAGGGCAACTACTCGCGCGCGATCACGCCGAACGGCACTCCGAGCCCGCACATCAAATACGTGCCCACGCAGCAAGAGATGTTCGACGCAGTGGCCGACAAGCGTCTCGACGAGGAACCGTCGGTCGTTCTGCCGCCCGGGGTCACTGCGCGAGAGATGTTCGGCAACGGTGGTCGTGCGACCATGCACGACGTCTTGGGCGACAAAGCCGACGACTTCTGTGATGCCGAGTTCAGCGACAGCATCTATTACACGCTGTTTCCGAACTTCCATCCGTGGGGCGCGTTCAACCGCATTTGCTACCGCTTCCGTCCGTATGAGGACCGCCACGACATGTCGATCATGGAGTGCATGTACCTCGAGCCGTACGACGAGTCGAAGCCCAAACCGCCGGCGGCACCGATCCACTGGCTGGGTGTCGACGACGACTGGGCCGAGGCACCCGAACTGGGCAACCTCGCCCGCGTCTTCAACCAGGACACGTTCAATCTTCCGAAGGTGCAACGCGGCCTGCGGGCAATGACGAAGCCCGGCGTCACCTTGGCGAACTATCAGGAAACGAAAATTCGCCACGTGCACATGCTCATGAACCGGTGGTTCCAAAAGCCCTGACGGGCAAATTGAAGCCCTCAGCGGGCGCGCGCGGTCGGTACGGTATGCACCATGTCCGAGTCGTCTCGCAGCAAGGTCCTCACGTCTCTGCCCTCGGGCGAGAGAGTGGGCATCGCTTTCTCGGGCGGACTCGACACGTCGGCGGCCGTTGCCTGGATGCGCGAGCGCGGCGCACTTCCCTACTGTTACACCGCCGACCTTGGCCAGCCCGACGAACCCGAACTCGACCAGATTCCCGGCCGCGCGCTGCAGTACGGAGCCCAGACAGCACGCCTGGTGGATTGCCGCGAGGAGCTCGTCCGTGAGGGCCTCATCGCCCTGCAGTGCGGCGCCTTCCACATCACCACCGCCGGCAAGACCTACTTCAACACCACACCGCTGGGCCGCGCGGTCACCGGAACGTTGCTCGTACGTGCCATGCAGTCCGACGAGGTCGACATCTGGGGTGACGGCAGCACCTACAAGGGCAACGACATCGAGCGCTTCTACCGCTACGGGCTGATGGTCAACCCGTCGCTGCGCATCTACAAGCCGTGGCTCGACCCGACCTTCGTCGACGAACTCGGTGGTCGCAGCGAGATGAGCGAGTTCCTGTCGTCCCGCAAACTCCCGTACCGCGCCAGCAGGGAAAAGGCCTACTCCACCGATGCGAACATCTGGGGCGCCACGCACGAGGCGAAGTCGCTCGAGGAATTGGACAACGGCATGGACCTCGTCGAGCCGATCATGGGTGTCGCACACTGGAAGTCCGACGTCGCAATCGCCGAGGAGACGGTCAGCATTGAATTCCTCGAGGGCTGGCCGATTGCGATCAACGGCAGGCAGTTCGCCTCACGGGTCGAGCTGGTCGACGAAGCGAACACGATCGGTGGTCGGCATGGCCTTGGTATGTCCGACCAAATCGAGAACCGCATCATCGAGGCCAAGAGCCGTGGCATCTATGAAGCGCCCGCACTTGCTCTGCTGCACATCGCCTACGAACGCCTGGTGAGCGGCATTCACAACGAGAACACGATCGAGAACTACCGCACGATGGGCCGCCGCCTCGGACGTCTTCTCTACGAGGGACGCTGGTTCGACCCGCAGGCACTGATGCTGCGTGAACCCCTCATGCGCTGGGTCGGAAGCGCGGTCACCGGCACGGTCACGGTGCGTCTGCGCCGTGGTGACGACTACACGATCGTCGACACGGCCGGACCGCACCTCACCTACGCACCCGAGAGACTCAGCATGGAGCGCGTCGAGGGTGCTGCGTTCGGCCCACTCGACCGCATCGGCCAGCTGACAATGCGCAACCTGGACATCGACGACAGCCGCGAGAAACTCGACATCTACCGCAAGACCGGCACGCTCGGCGCGGGTGGGGTGCTGGCGCTGGGCAGCCCCGACAACGACTGATCAGCCGGCAATGACACGGGCAGCGATGCCCGCAACGAGTGCCGTACGGAACGGAATCGTCTCGACGATCACGTGCTCGCTCACCCCGTGCGCACCGCCGCCCACCGCGCCGAGACCATCGAGGGTCTTGACGCCGATTGCCGCGGTGAAATTGCCGTCGGATCCGCCGCCCACCGCCACGCCAGCGATGTCGCGGCCGTCGATCTCGCCCGCCACCTCTCGGGCCAATGCGAAGAGTTCCGCCGACATCGATTCGTGCAGTGGCGGACGGTGGAGGCTGCCCGACACGGTGATCTTCGCCCCGTTGACGACGGGCTGCAGCGAGTTCATCAAGGACTCGACACGGGCTTTTTCCTCGGGCACCACGACGCGTGCATCGACGACTATCGAGGCACGATCGGGCACGGTGTTGTCAGTCGTGCCTGCACTGGCCAAGGTCGGTGTCACGGTCGTACCAAGCTCGGGTTTTCCGAAACCGTTGATCACCCCCACCTGGTGGGCCAACTCGACCAGCGCATTGATTCCCTTTTCGGGTTCGAGTCCGGCGTGTGATGCACGACCCTCAATCGACACGTCGAACGTTCCGGTGCCCTTGCGTGCCACTTTCAACGCGCCGCCGTCGGCACTCGGCTCGAGCACGAGGACCGCGTCGACGCTGCGCGCCATTTCTTCCACGAGGCCTCGACTGGCTTTGGATCCAACCTCTTCATCCGCGGTGAACAACATCGCCACGCGGGAGAGGTCGAAACCCGAGTCGCGGAGGATTCGTGTCGCGTACACGGCCTGCACGATGCCTGCCTTCATGTCAAAGACACCCGGCCCGCGCAGCACACCGGCCTCGTTGGTGAACGGTCGCTGCTCGAGCGAACCCACCTGGTGCACCGTGTCGTGATGGCCGAGGAACAGCACCGCCGGGCGCGCCGATGGCCGCACGACCACGTGCGGGCCGACGGGTGATTCCATCACTTCTGCCACCATCCCCGTTTCGCGCTCGATGAGTTCGGCGACGCAACGTGCACCGACCGCCACGCGTTCGGCGTCACGCGACGGTGATTCCACCGAGACGAGTCGACCGATGTCTGCGACGGCGGCTGCGAGCGACTCGGTCGCTGCGACAAGGAAAGGGTGCACGGGAAAAGAATAGGGTGAATCGATGGATTTCATCGCCAATTTGATGGATGCCGAACTCGATCCCGTCGAGTGGGCACGCGTGCGCGAAGACGAGGGCTGGCACGTCCTGGGTTGCGCCGATCACTTCTTTAGCGCCACCAAGACCTATCCCCACGTGTGGGTGACGCTCGCCGCCATGGCGTCGGCGACCACGAAGGTGAACCTCACGACGTCCTTTGCCAACAATCTCTTCCGTTCACCCGTCGAATTCGCACAGGCATCGCTGCAGATGCAACGCATTTCACACGGCCGATTCGAGGCGGGTCTCGGAGCGGGTTGGGAGCGGGCCGAAGCCATCGGAGCCGACATCGACTATCCCGAGGCGGCGGTTCGCGCCGAGCGGTTCATCGAAGCGGCCAAGATCGTGCGCCAGTTCTTCGACACCGGCGCCTGCAGGTTCGAGGGCAAGCACTACGACATCGACGTGCCGCGCCTCGGGCCCGTCCCGGCCGGGGGTGCACCTCCCCTCGTGTGCTCGCTCGGCGGACCGCGCACGATCAGGAACATCGCCCCGATTGCCGACCGTGTCGAGGTGAAGTTGATCTCGAACATCACCCGCGACGGTGCTGTGAATCTGTCCGCAATGGCAAGCGTGCCCGAATCGCATCTTCATGATCTGGTGAAACAGATTCGCGACGTCAATCCCACGGTTCCGCTCAGCGTGTTCATTCTCTGTTCGGCGGGCGATGACGAACGCTCCAAGAGTGTCGAGTCCATGCTCGGTGACTCGTTCCTCGGTGAGTTCTTCGGCGCACCAGGAAAGGTGGCGGCGGCGATGGTGCGGCTTGCCGACGCAGGCGTGGACCGCATCGAGGTCAGCCCGTTCACCGAGGCGAGCTTTGCGGCACTCGCCAGGGAGCTGTTTTGATCAGAGCGTCGTGACGACCCGCGAGCAGTCGAGTCGCGGCAGCGGTGGATCGTCCCCGAATTCGTGGCGGAAGGTCGGTGCCCGGGGTGGGGATCGAACCCACACGGTCCTTTCGGACCAGGGGGGTTTAAGCCCCCCGCGTCTGCCAATTCCGCCACCCGGACGCGAACGTCAGGCTACGCGTGAAACATTGCCAACCGTTTGGCCCGCGGCAACGGCCGAGACCAAAAGGGGCGTGACGGCCGACCACAACGCGGCGCGCACGGTGTCGGACTCGGGAGGCGCGATGTTGTTGACGACGATGACACCGTCGATCATGTCGGCGAGAACCGCGGCAACCGGACGGTTCTTGACCGCGACGGCAACGACGCCGCCACCCGGCCGGCGACGTACGGTGCGCTGGGCGCCGACGATGCGCGGGGGCATGCGAAAACCGGGGGCAACAAGGCCGAAACGCCCCGCGACGGTGCCCAAGAGGTTCGCGGCACTCACAAAGGTGGTGTTGTTCATGCCCGCTGTCGTCACGCCAACATAGTGACATCGGGGTGTGACACGGCCGTCCTAAATTTGTCGGGATGAGCGCCGAACCCCTCAACCCAATCCAGCAAATGGTGCTTGATTCACTCGCCAAACGCCCCGATTTCGTGCCGTCCGCCCCCGGGCTGGCGGACGAAATCGAAGCCCACGTGTCCGAGGCGCTCGAACCAATCGCCGTCAACTACACACCTGCTCATCCGCTCAAAATCAGCAAGCACGTGCTGAACACGGTCCACGGATGCGAGGCCCGGTACGTCGCCAACCGCGACACTTTCGCATGGTCCGTTCCGCTGGTTCGTGGCACCGTGCTGCACAAAGCCATAGAGCTTCTCATCAATGTTCGGGGGCCCCGAACACCTTCGGACATTGTCGACGACGCGCTCGACCGCATCGTCGAATCCGAACGTGGAACGGCCTCCGACTTCATCGCCTCGTTGTCGCCCGCCGAGCAAGCCGAACTACGTGCCACCGTCGTCGACCTCGTCACGAAATACGAAGACTCGTTCCCGCCGCTCAAGCCGGAGTGGCGACCCGTCGTCGAATCGAACGCCAAGGCCGAACTCTGCGGCGGTTCGATCTTCCTCACGTCGCGCACCGACCTCACCATCGGCCCACCGGGGAGCAAGGTCATCATCGACCTGAAAACCGGACGCCCCAGCGCCACCCACCGCGAGGACCTGCGGTTCTACTCACTCGTTGAAATTCTCAAATCACGCCAGGCCCCGCGTCTCGCCGCCACATTCAACGTCGACACGCAGCGCATCGACGCCGAACCAGTCACGACCGACACCTTGCGTTCCGCCGTCCGCCGTCTCGTGGAGGGTGCGCAACTTCTCGACGAACTCGACCGCCGGAGGCGTCCCGCCACAAAATCGCCCGGCTTCACCTGTCGCTGGTGTTCATTGCTGTCCTCGTGCGACGATGGCCGCACGTTCCTCGAAACCGACAGCGACAACTCCGACGCCTACTGAACGTCCATCAGCGCGAAGGGAACGCCGAGCCCGGCGCCCGACCGTGCCGTTGCGATGCGGCGTCCCCTCTGTGTGGCCGGTTTCGGGGCTCCGATGAGCTCGGGCCCGGCGAGCCCACACACGGCGTCGAGGTCGGTGACGTTGACGACGAATCCCCACAGATGCGGCTGGTCGACCACGCCTCCCCCAGCGACGACTTCGACGATGACGTTGTCGACCCGGTGGAAGCCCTGGGACACACCGTTGCCCGCATCGCGCACACGCTTGCACGGTGCGCCGGTGAGACGCGTGACTTCGGCACAGGTGGACTCGAGGTCGTTCGTACGCCACACCACGTGGTCGACACCCAAACAGCCGATGGTCCCCGGTGGGCCCGCAAAGGGCTGGTCGGCGAGTTGCCAGCCGACCGAGCCGACTCGACGAGACGTGTCGACGATCAGCAACACGTCGGACAAAGAAAAAAGGGTTCGCGTCCCCTCGGTGGAGAGTTTCGCGAACCCCAGTGACTCCCACGGCTCGGGAGCGCCACCCACCGTCAAGGCGGCGATGGATGTCATTGCAGGAACGTGGGTCTGCGGCTCAGCCGCGACCCATGTTCGGACGCTTGCCGTGGTTGGCCTTCGAGCGGCGGAGGCGGGCCTTGCGCTTTTTCGTCTTTTTCGACATAGATCCGCAACGCTATCGCGGGGTGTCATCGACGCCACCGGTTGCGGGACTCCGTCTCTGAGGGTTTGCAGGTGTAGCTCACGCCCTTGTCCGACACGCCTGTCGCACCGAGCGGCGCGCAGAACGCGCCGGGGCTCACCGTGCTCGTCGCAGGTGCGCCACCCGCCGACGCGGCCGGTGGCACGGCCGGAGCCGCAGGACTCGTCCGTGTCGCACAACCCGCCAGTGCCGACTTGACCGCAGCGTGTTCGCCCTCGTCCATCGACAGCGACCACCGCGCCTTGATCGACACCCAATTCGCAAGGTAGGTGCACCTATAGGAAGCAAGCGGCGGCAACCATTCGGTCGGGTCCTTGTCGGACTTGGATTGGTTGACCGAGTCGGTGACGGCCAAGAGCGTGCGGTCGTCGGTGAGGTCGTTGGCGTAGTTGGTCCGCTGCTGGGTCGACCAGGCATAGCCACCCGACTGCCACGCCTCGTTCAACGCAACGACATGGTCGATGTCGACATCGGACGGGTTCGTCCATGTCGCGCCGTCGTAGGGCGAGTACCACGTTCCACTCGAAACGGTGCACGACGATCCAACGACCACCTTCGTTTGACTGTCACGTTTGAGAACCTCTCTGCGGGTATCGCAGCCGTCAGCGTCGAGATCTTTCCAATGCGGAAACAGTTCGCGGTCGTAACCCACGGTGTACTCGGGAACGATGCGGATGGTGGCCAGCACCTCGAGGGCCGACGACCCTGCCACCGGAACGGCCACTTTTGACGACGTGGTCGGTGCGGCGGCGACCGTCGTCGAGGGCATCGGTACCGTCGCACCAACGGTTGAGGTGGTCGTCGTCGTCGTCGTCGTCGTCGGAACGGCCAACGCCCCGCACGTGGCGACAAGGCGGCCGAGGAGCGCCGCCTCGGCCGGGTCGACCGTCAGGCTCCACGTCTTTTTCACCGCTATCCACTTGGCTACGTAGACACAACGTTTTGCCGGAGTGGGCAACCACTGCGCAGGATCACGGTCGCCGCGTTCGGCATTCGTTTCGACCGACAGGCCGATGCCGGCCGAGCGCGCGCCCGCACTTCGCGCGAACGACGAGCGCCGAGCCGCCGACCACGAGTTTGCCCCGGACTCCCACGCTTCGCGCAGCGGCACGACGAAGGGCACGCGCGACGAGCCCGCCCCCGCAAAGCGGGCGGGTGAGAAACCGGTGCGGACTTCGGCGCGGACTTCGAGACCGCTGACAGGTTCGACGGCACGCGCCAGGTTGGGATCAGAGACGACGAGCGTGGCGCCGCATGCGACCACGAGCCATCGCTTCATCGCAGTCAGGCACCAATCGCCAGGTCCATCTCGATGAAGATGCACTCGCCCGGGCACACATCGGCCGCTTTGACCACCGACCCGTGGTGACGCGACGGGACCCACGCGAGGCTCCGCGCTCCACCCGGGTCGTTCAACGGCGAACCTTCCTCGGCGACGTAGGCGATGCCGTCTTCCAACTGCACGAAAACGTCGGGGCAGTGATCCACGCACAAACCGTCACCCGTGCACAGGTCTTGGTCGATCCACACGCGCATCGACCAAAATCTACCCGCGCGATCGTGCTTCTGCCCTACCCTGACGCCGTGACCGACGCCGTGACACCCCGCGCCGCGCGGCGCGGACATGTGCGCCGGCGGGTCACGGGTGACGTCGACGATCCGTGGGCATGGTTGCAGAACCGAAACGACGCGGAAACGATCGCCTATCTCGAATCGGAGAACGCTTTCGCCGATTCATGGTTCGGTGCGGGAACACCGTCGATTGACGACGTGTTCGGCGAGATCAAGTCCCGTGTCGTGGAGACCGACATGTCGGTGCCGGTACGGCACGGTGACTGGTGGTACGTCTCCCAGACCCGCGAGGGTCTTGCCTATCCGGTGCATTGCAGGGGTCGCAGCGCAACCGCCGCAACCGAGACCGTTCTGCTCGACGAGAACGTCGAGGCGGGCGACAACGAGTATTTCGGCCTCGGTATTTTCGAAATCGACCGCATGCACTCCTTGGTTGCGTGGTCGCGCGACCTCGACGGCAGCGAGCAGTACGAAATGCTGATCCGCAACCTCACCACCGGCGTCGACCTCGACGATCGCCTCACGGGCACGTCGTACGCCGGTGCCGCCTTCAGCAGCGATTCGGCGTACCTGTTCTATGTGTTGAATGACGAGGCGATGCGCCCCTGTCGGGTGATGCGCCACCGCATCGGCGACCCACAATCGGCCGACGTCGAGGTCTTCAACGAATCCGACGAACGCTTCTACGTCGGTGTCAGAGTCACGCGGTCAGGGCGCTTCATCATCATCGAAGCGGCATCACGTACGAGCAGCGAGTGCGTGATCATCGACGCGACGAAACCACTCGAACATCCGCGACTGGTTCGCGCTCGCAGCGCCGACCTCGAGTACTCGGTCGATGACTGGGGTGACCGATTCGTCATTCTCACGAACCTCGATGCGATGGACTTCCGCATCGTGACGGCACCGCACGACAACCCGGGTGATTGGACCGAACTCGAGCCGCACGAGGCGGGGTGCCGCATCACCGATGTCGATGCTTTCGAGAGTTTCCTCGCCATCACCGAATGGAAAGATGCGCAACCCCGTATTCGATTGCTTCACCGGGACGGTGGGCGCTGCGTGGTGCCCGTCATCGACGAACCCCACGATGTCGAGGTGGACTCGAACCCACAGTGGGTGACGGGGGTGCTTCGCTTTTCGTACCAGTCGATGCTCACTCCCCCGACCGTCGCCGAATTCGACGTCGAGAGCGCCAATGTGAACGTCTTGAAGCGTGTGGATACGCCGAACGTCAACCCCATCGATTACGTCTCGTTCCGTGAATGGGCAACTGCCGATGACGGCACGCGCATTCCACTCGACGTGATGGTGCGTCGCGACACACCGACCGACGGCACCTCACCCGGCGTTCTCTACGCGTACGGCAGTTACGAATACTCGATTGCGCCCCGTTTTTCGGTCTCACATTTTTCGATGCTCGACCGGGGCTGGCTTTGGGCGATCGCCCATCCGCGCGGGGGTGGTGAACTCGGCCGCCGTTGGTACCTCGAGGGCCGACTCCTCAACAAGCGCAACACGTTCACCGACACGATCGCCTGCGCGCGACACCTCGAGGAACGTGCCCTCGTCGGCCGTCGCCGCCTTGCCTTGTACGGCGGAAGTGCCGGAGGGCTTCTCGTCGGGGCGTGCTTGAACATCGCACCCGAATCGTTCGGTGCTGCCGTCGCAGCGGTTCCGTTCGTCGACGTGGTGTCGACGATGAGTGATCCATCACTTCCCCTCACGGTCACCGAATGGGAGGAATGGGGCGACCCGCGCGTCGAGCCTTGGGCGTCGTACATGCTGTCGTACTCGCCGTACGACAACGTGAAGCAGCGTGACTACCCACCTCTGTACGTCACCGCTGGCCTCAACGACCCGCGTGTGGGGTACCACGAACCGGCGAAGTGGGTCGCAAAGCTGCGCGCACTGGACTCACCCCCCGTCGTCTACTTCCGTTGCGAGATGGGGTCGGGCCACGGCGGGCCGTCGGGTCGCTACGAACTCTGGCGCGACGAGGCCCACAACCTCGTCTTCATGCTGCGAATGCTCACGCCCCGGCGATGACGAGGCCCGCCGCGGCGACCAGCAGCGCGTTGCGCACGACGCTCGCCCACGAGATGGGCGTTGCGCGCACCGCGCCGAAACACATGCAGCGGGGTCGCTGGCCCGTGGCCAGGACGCGCACCAACGCAGCCGTGAACGCAACGAGCATCACGGCCGCGGCGGCCGCGGAGGCAACCGGGGCCAGTCTCAAGATGAGCAGTGTGCCGACAAGGACTTCAAGCCACGGCAGGGCAATCCGCAGGACGGAATCAACGGCAGCGTTCCCGGTCGAAAAAGGCGTCCCCGCAACCTGCCAAGCCGCACGACTCGCGATCTTTGCGACACCCGACCATTCAAAGACGAGGCCCAGTACGACGGCGGCCAGCGAACCCCAGGTCGTCACGGCGCGATCACCCGGCCGGGGTGACCGGCACGACCTTGCCGCGGTAGAACGCCAACGCGTTCTCGTCGCCCGCAGAGTCGAGATACGTGACGTGACCGACCGCAAAATGATGGTCACCGTGCACGTCGTTGGACTCCAGGTCACAATCGATCACCACGATCGAACCGGCAAGCCGCGGACAACCGTTCCGCGATGGCGACCAGTCGACACCAGCGAATCGGTCGTCTGATTCCTTCGCGAAGCGCCAGCACAGTTCATCCTGATTGGCGGCAAGAACATTGACCGTGAACTTCTTCGCAGCAGCGATGCCCGACCACGTGCGCGAAGAGACCCCGGGCAAGAAGCCCACCAGTGGTGGGTCGAGGGAAACCGAAACGAACGACCCGATGGTGACGCCCTGGGGCGCGCCATCGGGGTCGAATCCCGTCACCACGACGACACTCGTTGGCACCTGGCCCAGCACCTGGCGAAAGAGTTGTGAATCGAAGCCCACCACGAAAGAAAACTAGACCAGAACGGTCCGACTTGATCGACAGGTCAGACCAAAACGGTCTGGCCTTCGTGCGCCGCAAAGACCTCACAGCCGGCGGAGGCCGCGGCGCCGCGCAGGCACGACAACCGGGCATCGAGTGCGTCGTCGGAGCGCGAGGGGTCGTGGTGGAAGAGTGCAAGGTTCTTGACGCCGTGGGTCGTGGCGACCCACACCGCGTACTCGGCCGTGCAGTGGCCCCAGTCGGCTTTCTGGACGAACTCTTCGGGCGTGTACTGCGAATCGTGGATCAAGAGGTCGACGCCGTCGACGAGCTCGCGGGAAGCGTCGCTGATGCCGTACGAACCGTCCACGGGTTGTTGATGATCGGGAAGGTACGCGATCGAGCGGCCGTTGAAGTCGAGTCGGTAGCCGAAGGTTGGGCCGACGTGTGGGACGTACTTCGCGGTGACCTTCACGTGATCGACGAAAAACTCGCCCTCGTCGGTGTCGACAAAGTCGATCGTGCCGGGAATCCGATCGAGGTCCACCGGGAACAGTGGCGGACTCACCAGCTTGTCGAACATTTGCCTCACGCTCATGCCGTCCTCCTGCCGGGGACCGTGCACTCTGAAGGTGGTGTCGGGATTCAAAAGCGGTGCGAAGAACGGGAGACCCTGGGTGTGGTCGAAGTGCGAGTGGGTGAGAAGGCACGTGCCGACGAACTTGGAGTCGCGTGTCAGGCACTCACTGCCAAAGGAACGGAGTCCGGTTCCCAAGTCGAAGAGAATCGGCTGACTGTCCGGTGACAGGACCGACACACACGACGTGTTGCCCCCGTAGCGGACGATGTCGCTGCCGTGACACGGGGTCGAACCACGCACCCCGTGGAATGTGACGCTGAACGCGGCGCCACGATTCGATTCACGAAAGACCCCCATCGCAATCGAAAGGTAAACCCGAAGTGAGCGGGAGCAAACGGTCGGGACACGTGACCTTCGTCGCAACGACTAGTTTTTCGTTCATGTCCACGTCATCGGTCGGATCCATGCGGGTCAGCGCCCGCGGCATGGACTTCCACTGCCTGACGATGGGCAGCGGTCCACTCGCCCTCTTGCTGCACGGTTTTCCCGACTCGGCGAGTTCGTGGATCCCGTTGATGCAACGACTCGCCGACCGTGGCTGGAGTGCGGTCGCCCCCTACATGCGCGGCTACGCCCCGAGTGCGGTTCCCCCCGACGGGTGCTTCCAGACGGCGGCACTCGCCGCCGATGCCGTCGCACTCCACGAGGCCCTCGGCGGGGGCGGTGACGCGGTGATCATCGGCCACGACTGGGGGGCACCGGCCGCCTACGGCGCGGCTGTTCTGGCACCCGAAAGGTGGCGCCGCGTCGTGGGCATGGCCGTGCCACCGGGGCCCGCCGTGGGTGCGGCGCTCGTCGGCAACCTCGAGCAGTTGAAGCGCAGTTGGTACATGTTCTTCTTTCAGCACCCCCTCTCGGATCTCGTCGTTGGGGCGAACGACCTGGCCTACATCGACATGTTGTGGGCCGACTGGTCGCCCGGGTTCGACGGCGCGGCGGCGGTCGCCGCCACGAAAGATGCCCTGCGCGACCCGGCCAATCTTGCAGCCGCACTCGGCTACTACCGCGCCACTCTCGGCGTCGGCAAGAAGGACCCCGCGCTTGCCGACTTGCAGGCGCGCATGGGCTCGGAAGTGCCCACGCAGCCACTGCTCTACCTGCACGGTGCGAACGACGGCTGTATCGGCCGCGAGGTGGCCGAATTCGCCGCCGGTCTCGCGCCCGCCAACGTCGAGGTTCGCATCGTCGGTGGTGCGGGCCACTTCCTGCAACTCGAACAATCGGACACCGTGGCCCAACACGTGCTGGGCTGGATCTCGTGACAAAGCCCGTGCTCCCCGACGGTCTGGTGGCCGTCGTCAAACGCGAATGCGCAACCTGCGTGATGACCGAGCCGGTACTCGCCACCATCGCCGCATCGACGACCCTGAGCGTCTTCACCCAGGACGACGCGGCCTTCCCCGAATCGGTTCCCCATTCCCACGATTCGGACCTGTCGATCTCGTGGCACCACGACATCGAGACGGTACCCACCCTCATCCGCGTCGAGAACGGCGTCGAAGTCGACCGCACCGTCGGCTGGAGCCGCGTTGCATGGCGAGCCATCACCGGTATCGGTGATCTCGGCGAAGAACTCCCCGTCATGCGACCGGGCTGCGGCTCGCTCAGCGTCGACCCCGACCTCGTCGACAAACTGCGTGCGCGCTTCACCGGTTCGGTTCTCACGGCACGACACATCGACATGGCATCCGCCGAGGACGAGTTCGAGTCGATGTTCAATCGTGGCTGGACCGACGGCCTACCCGTGATTCCACCCACGGCCGAACGTGTGTTGCGAATGCTCGCCGGCACCACGCGCGCGCCCGACGAGATCGTTGCGGTTGCACCACCCGACCTCGTGCCCCTCAGCGTCGAGAAGATCGCCATCAATGCGGTCATGGCCGGCTGTCTGCCCGAGTACATGCCGTGGGTCATCGCCGCGCTCGAAGCAGTGTGCAACGACAGGTTCAACATGCACGGTGTGCTCGCCACGACGATGCCCGTCGGTCCGGTGATCGTGTGCAACGGCCCCGGCACCAAGCGCATCGGTATGAACAGCGGAATAAATGTGTTCGGCCAGGGCAACCGCGCGAACATGACGATCGGACGTGCGGTGCAACTGGCGATTCGCAACGTCGGTGGTGGCCGACCGGGCGAGGTCGACCGCGCGACGCACGGCAATCCGGGCAAGCTGAGCTTTTGTTTCGCCGAGGACGAGGACGGCTCCCCCTTCGGCTCGCTCGCATCCGAGCGCGGAATCCCCCCGGGCACCGATGCCCTCACCGTCTTCGCCGGTGAGGGTCCGCGTTGTGCCGTCGACCAACTCGCTCGAACGCCCGACGAACTCACGAACTCGTTCGCTGCCTGCCTGCGCAGCGTGATGCACCCGAAGTCGGCGCTGGCCTTCGACGTGTTGCTCGTCGTGAGCCCCGACCACTCACGCATCTACGCCGAGGCCGGTTGGGCTCGCGGGCGGATCCTGAGGGAGTTGCATGCGCGGCTTGAGATCGAGGCGAACTTGATCCTTCGCGGCGTCGACGGCATGGCCGAGGGTCTGCCCGATCGCTTCCGTGATCGCACGGTGCCGAAGTTCCGACCCGACGGGATTCTCTTGGCCCACGCCGGCGGCGGTGCGGGACTGTTCTCGTCGATCATCGCGGGTTGGGCGAACGGTGACATGGGCAGCCAGCCCGTCACCGTCGCGGTGAAGAGTTGAATTCGTGACAGGATGGGAAATGTGACGACTCCACGCCTGACCATCCTCGATCCGACGAGTGAGTCCCGGCCTGCTCGACGCGCGCTGCTGTCACGGCCGTCGTCGGTCGACGGCATGACGATTGGTCTGCTTGACATTCGCAAACCACGCGGAGATGTGTTCCTCGATCGCATCGAAGAATTGCTGACCGAGCGCGGCGCACGGGTGCTTCGCTACGCGAAGCCAACGTTCACAAAGCCCGCTCCGGCCGATCTGCGCCACGAGATCGCATCACAGTGCAACCTCGTGATCGAGGCTCTCGCTGATTGAGGCAGCTGCACGTCGTGCAGTGTGCACGACATCGCGGATCTGGAACTCCGTGGCGTGCCGTCGATGTTCGTCGCCTCGAGTGAGTTCATGACCGCCGCCATCTCGCAGTCCGAGGGGATCGGCTTCCCCGACGTCGCCCGCGTCTTTGTCGAGCATCCGATCCAGGATCGTACGGACGCGGAGATGGTCGCGATTGCCGAGGCTGCCTTCCCGGGGATCCTGGCTGCTATCTGCGCTTCGAACTGAGCCTGTAACTACCGTCCACGAGCTCGACGAGGCCGTCGGTGACGAGCGAGGCGGCCAGCCGTTGGGCACGAACGACGTCGTCCAATCGCATCGCCCCCGCCACCGCGGCAACATCGACGCCACCCTCCGTGAGTCGCTTCATCAATCTTCCGCGCGCCTGACGATCAGAACCCTCGAACCGAGCCTGGGCTCGGCTCGTGAAGGCCGTGGTACGGGCCGGATCCTGGCCATCACCGCGCCAGGCACAGTGCCCTGCGACGGGACACGATGCGCAGTCGGGTGTTCGTGCGTCGCACACGGTCGCACCGAAGTCCATGATCACTTGGTTCCAGTCGCGGGCGAGGCCACTCGGCAACATCTCGTCGGCGATCTCTTGCGTTTCCCGCGGCTTCAAGGCGCGGCCGTGCACCCGTGCGATGACGCGCGCCACGTTCGTGTCGACGACGGCGGCATCGTCACCAAACGCAAAGGCCAGGACCGCCCGTGCCGTGTACGGGCCGACACCCGGTAACTCCATCAGGGTCGCAAGGTCACGCGGCACGACTCCGTCGTGTCGGTCGACGATCTCGCGTGCCGAGTCCTGGATGTTGCGACAGCGGCGCGGGTATCCCATCCCCTGCCACTCCACGAGTAGGTCGGCGAGCGGAACCGCGACACACGCTGCAGGCGTCGGGGCAAGGGCCATGAATCTCTCGAACCGCGGATAAACCCGACCCACGTTGGTCTGTTGCAACATCACCTCCGAGACGAGAATTCGCCATGGATCACGCGTGGCGCGCCAGGGGAACTCGCGCACGCGGGGCATGCCCCAGGCGAGCAGGTCACTGGTGAAAGGATCTAGACGTCCCAAGCGGCGCTGACATCGTACGGGCGCGTGCGCGCGGGGGCGTTGGCCCGTTTCCACACCATCACCCGGCGACGGAAGTAACACACTTCCTTGCCGTCCTGGTTGAAACCCTTGGTTTCCACCGTCACGATGCCGCGATCGGGCTTCGATTTCGACTCGCTGACATCGACCACACGCGTCTCGGCGTGGATCGTGTCACCGTGGAACGTGGGGAACTTGTGCTGCAGCGTTTCGACTTCGAGGTTGGCGATCGCCGCACCGCTGACATCGGCGACACTCATGCCGAGAACCAGCGAATAGACGAGGTTGCCGACGACTACGTTGCGACCCTGCACGCTTTGCCCCGCGAACCAATCGTTTGTGTGCAACGGGTGGTGGTTCATCGTGATCATGCAGAAGAGGTGGTCGTCATACTCGGTGATCGTCTTGCCCGGCCAGTGGCGGTAGACGTCGCCGATCGTGAAATCCTCGAGGTGGCGCCCAAAGGGACGGTCGTGCTCTGACATGAAACCGAACGCTAACCCACGGGTCCGGTGTCGTCATCATTGACGGGTGGCAGTGGATATTGACCCGTTCGGTCACGCGGGGCGCGCTTTTCGAAGAAGGCGATCTTGCTCTCGCTCTTCGTCACCGCTTCTTCGGCAACCACGCGCAACGGTTTGAGGCGGTCCCTTCGCTCGAGGGACCACGGCCCGACGCGCAGGCTGAGATAACAGCCCGCGCCGACGACGATCGGCAACCAGAACTGCGCAAGTCGGTAGGCGAGGATGCCGACCGTGGCAGTCGACCGCGCGAGACCGAAACCCACGAGCGTCGGGATGTAGATGCCCTCGATTATTCCCAGACCACCGGGTGTGATCGGCACGACCGCCATCACATTCGCCAGACCGAAAGCGACGATGAGTCCGTCGATTGCAAGGTCTCCCCCGAAAGCACGCAGGAACACGTAGAGGGCGGCCATGTCGAAGAGCCAGTTCGCCGACGCCCAAAGAACGACCCGGATCAGCAACTGTCGATCGGCGATGAGACCCTCGAGACGGTTACCGAGGTGGCGAATCACTTCGCTCACCTGGTCGGCATCGAGACGCACATGGCGGGCCAACCAGCGCACGGCCCGCTCGGCTCGACCCTGGCCCTCCACCAAACCAAGGATCAACACCGAGGCAACCAGCATGAGGACGATGCCGACGATCGCCGCAAAGCCGTAGAGGGCGTTCACACCGCGGAACGGAATCGAGATGATGAGGCCGAACCAGAGAATGAAGTTCAAAACGACGGCCGAGCCGATACCGGCGGTGGCGAGTGCGAACCCCGCATCAGGGCCGTGCACACCCGAGAGGGTGAGCAACCGGTAACCCAGCGCCGAAGATGCGGCACTGCCGGCGGGCATGATGCTGCCGAGTGCTTTCGTGCTGAGCTGAATCCGGAAAAGCCTCAATACAGGGACCCGCTCGCCCTCGGGCCCGAGCGCGGCTCGTGTGAGTAGCGAGTAGCACACGAGTGCTGCAGCTTCGAGGCCGACGCCGAGGAGCAACATCGACCGGTTGACCTCGAGCAGGTCGTCGAGCGCGCGGCGGAAACCGGGAATCAGGGGCAGAACGAAGAGATAAACGACCGCCGCGGTGCCGGCCGTTTTCAGGGTTCTGACCCACACCTTGCGCCGGCTCGACGCCGCGTCGTTGGGCTCGACTTCTCTCGCCATGTTCCCACCGTAGGCGATTCAAACGTTTTGGTGGCGCAGTTCATCGACCACGGCGACGAGATCGGCAACGACGTTCGTCCTGATCTCCGCCGGTGTCTTGCCGAGGCGTACCACGACAAGGTCGTCTTCGGGGACCACGATCGTGTACTGGCCCTCGTATCCCGTGGCGACGAGCGCGCCGGGCAGGCGCGGCCACGTCCACCAGTGGTGACCGTAACCGTTACCGGTTTCGGGGTCGGTGGCGATCGGTTTGCGCGCCGCCTCGACCCAACCATACGGAAGAATTTTTTCACCGGCCGGTGAGAGGCCATGCAGGTACAGACGACCGAACCGCGCGAAGTCCGCGGCGGTTGCATAGACGTAGGATGACCCGACGAAGTTGCCGGCCGCATCGAACTTTGCGACCGCAGATCTCATGCCGAGCGGCTCGAACAATCGCCTGGCGATGAAGGTCTTCGTCCGTTCGCGTCGCTCCACCGGACCATCACCACCGATGACATCACCGCAGATCCGACAGATGATGTTGGTTGTCCCCGACGAATAGACCCAGTGGGTGCCGGGTTCGTGTGTCAAGGGACGCGACGCGGCATAGGCGGCATGGTCGTCTTTGCCCGAGCCGAACAACATGTCGATCACGTGCGAGTTTTCACCCTCGACGTAGTTCTCCACCCATTCGAGACCGGGCCGCATTTCCAGCAGGTGACGCAGCGTGATTCGCCTCCGGCCGTCTCCGGCCCACTCCGGCACGGCTGCCGGTGCATCGAGGTCGAGGCGGCCGTCGTCGACGAGCAAACCGACGAGCGCATGGGTCATGCTCTTGGCCATCGACCACGAGATGTGTGTCACACCCGGCCCGCACGGGGTGGCGTAGTCCGACCCGTGGAAGGCAAACACCTCCTCCCCTCCGCGCCACGCAACGACCGCAAACGTCTCGCCGTGGGTGGCGGTCGGCGGCATGCTCGAGCGGTATGAGTCGATGACTTGGCTCATTTTCTGATCGTACCGATGGGCATCGCAGCGCTGGACAGGACTAGCGTTTTGCGTCATGGCCAGCACCGCATCCCTCCCGTCGCCCGACCTGCAGACCGCTGCGACGATCATCGAAACCGCGCGCGCAATGGTCGGCAAGGCCGTCCGCAAACTCGCCGCCAGCGGCGGTCCCGACGTCGAACAGGTTCTTGCCTACGACATCGCGCACGCGGCTGCCGCGGTTGAGACCGCACGTTCGATGCTCGACTACGGCGCCAAGGGCGACACCGAGGCGCGTCTCACCTGTGCCTTCACCGCCGACATGGTGCACGACCTCGTCACGCGTCTCGTCGGGCGCGAGCAACTCTGGGGGGTGAGCGTGGCTGACCTGTCCTTCGGCAACGACTTCGTCTCGGCGTTCCGTCTACCCGACTTCTTGGCGTCCCTCGCCGACAAAGAGGGCCCGCGCCACCTCGACGACGACTTCGAAATGGTGCAGGACACCTTCCGTTCTTATGCGAACAAGGAGGTCGCGCCACGCGCCGAGCATGTGCACCGTCACAACGCCGACGTTCCCGAAGAGTTGATCTCGGGTCTCGCCGAGATGGGTGCCTTCGGCCTCTCGATTCCATCGGAGTACGGCGGCTACAGCGAGGGCGGCGACGGCGAATACATGGGTAACGTCATCGCCACCGAGGAACTCTCGCGTGGTTCGCTCGGCATCGGCGGATCGCTCATCACGCGTCCCGAAATCCTCGCCCGGGCCCTGATGAAGGGTGGCACCGAAGAACAGAAACACGAATGGCTGCCGAAGCTCGCAACGGCAGAGGTTCTGGCTGCCGTCGCGGTGACCGAACCCGACTACGGCAGCGACGTCGCAAACCTCAAGGCCACGGCTACACCCTCCGATCTTGCCGACGGTCGCAAGGGCTGGCGCATCAACGGCGTGAAAACGTGGTGCACCTTCGGTGCGCGCGCTGACGTATTGATGCTCCTCGCACGCACGAATCCCGATCGCAGCCTCGGCCACAAGGGCCTCAGCCTCTTCATCGTGCCCAAGGCGCACGGCGATGCGCACGGTTTCGTGTTCAACCAGACCGAGGGCGGCAAGATGGAGGGTCGCCCGATCGACACCATCGGTTACCGGGGTATGCACTCCTATGAAATCGCGCTCGAGGACTGGTGGGTGCCGGCGGAAAATCTGATCGGTCTCGAGTCGGGTCTTGGCAAGGGCTTCTACCTCCAGATGGCCGGCTTCGAAAACGGGCGCTTGCAAACCGCCGCGCGCGCCGTTGGTGTCATGCAGGCCGCCTACGAGGCTGCGCTCGATTACTCCAACAACCGTTCGGTCTTCGGCAAGAACGTCTACGACTACCAACTCACCAAGGCCAAGCTCGGTCGCATGGCCACGATCATCCAAGCCAGCCGTCAGTTCTCCTACGAAGTAGCCAAGTTGATGGCCAAGGGCGAGGGCGCGATGGAAGCCAGCATGGTGAAGGCCTACGTCTGCAAGGCCGCCGAGTGGGTTGCCCGCGAGGCCATGCAGATCCACGGCGGCTACGGCTACGCAGAGGAATACTCGGTCAGCCGCCTCTTCGTGGATGCACGCGTGCTGTCTATCTTCGAGGGTGCCGACGAAACGTTGTGCCTCAAGGTCATCGCCCGCCAGCTGGTCGACGCCGCGGGCAAATAGATCTCAGAGCGCCGACAACAAGTCACCAAGTGAGCGGATGCGCTCGACGTCGTGTCCCTGGGCGTCATCGTACGGGTCCACGAGAACAGGATGAAGCCCTGCGGTACGCGCGCCGCCCACGTCCATGACGAGTGAGTCTCCGACATAGGCGATGCGCGAACGCTCGATCCCCTCGAAGTGGACGAGAGCGTGATCGAAGATCCGCGGATCGGGCTTCTCGACACCGACGACATGGCTGTCGATGACGCAGCGCACGGAAGCAAGCGGCCCGGGGCCGACCTGACAGATACCGCTGACCTGCAGTGTTGACTCGATCTGGCCACTCGCATTGCTGACGATGCCAACAGCAACACCACGCGTTGTCAGTTCACGAAGCGCGGCTGCCGAACCCGGAATCGGGTATCGCCACAGCCGCGCATTTCCCTTTACGTGCGTGAGAACTTCGAGCGCGGCTTCCCTGTGTTCGTCGGGAACGGAGAGGTGGGCAAGATACGTCGCGTTGTAGTGAGTCCAGTCCGACTCGCCCACGCTGACCGCCGACTTCGCGGCCATGCCGGCGTAATGAGCCCTGACGTAGGTCTCGTGTCGGTCGTCGCCGCCGTAATAGGCGATCAGGGGCGCGAGCACATTTGGGTCTGGCAACACCAGCACGCCACCTGCATCGAGAAGAACCCCATCGAACCTGGCCGCCACGTCGTTCAGTCTCGCAGGCGGGTTTCATGGCCCAAACCCCGAAGCCCTACGCTTTGGAGCGTGCGCAGCGCAAAAGACTTCTTCAAACCCCTCGCCATCGGCGCCCCCGAGCCCCTGCGGGAGATCCCCTTGCGCCCGAGCCGCGTCATCCACTTCTTCCCACCACAGTTGGAAAAAGTCGTGGTCAAGTTGCCCGAGGTGATCCCGACCGTCGACATCCTCCTCGGCAACCTCGAAGACGCGATTCCGATGGCCGACAAGGAAGCCGCCCGTCGTGGCTTCATCAACGTCGCCAAGACGATCCCGATGGGTGATACGCAATTGTGGACGCGCGTGAATAGCCTCGATTCACCCTGGTTCCTCGACGACATGAATGCGATCGTCACCGAAGCCGGCAGCAACGTCGATGTCATCATGATCCCCAAGGTCGAGGGCCCCGAGGACATCCACTACGTGGATCGCCTGCTCGCCCAACTCGAGGCAAAGGCCGGGCTCAAGCGCCCGATCCTCGTTCACGCCCTTCTTGAAACCGCGCGTGGTGTGGCCAACGTGGAGGAGATCTGCGCCGCGTCTCCGCGCATGCAAGGCCTCTCACTCGGACCGGCCGACCTTGCGGCCAACCGCCGCATGAAGACCACGCGTGTCGGTGGCGGACACCCGGACTACCTCGTGCGCCAAGACCCGAACCCCGACGACCCCGAGGGACCCCGCGGTACGTACCAACAAGACCTGTGGCACTACACGATGGCTCGCATGGTCGACGCTTGTGTCGCCAACGGCATCTATGCGTTCTACGGCCCGTTCGGCGACATCAAGGACGTCGTCGCCTGCGAAGACCAGTTCCGCAACGCCTACCTGCTCGGCTGTGTCGGCGCATGGAGCCTCCATCCCGTGCAGATCGACATCGCCAAGCGCGTCTTTAGCCCGCGACCACAAGACGTGCGGCAGGCTCAGCGTGTCATCGACGCGATGGGTGACGGTACGGGTGCGATCATGCTCGACGGCAAGATGGAAGACGACGCATCGGTGAAGCAGTGCAAGGTCGTCGTCGAATTGGCACGCCAGCTTGCGGCACGTGATCCGCATCTCACCGACCTCTACGGATTCTGACCGGGCACGGAAACGAAATTCCATGTCAAGCCTCCGCCCCCGCCGCTCGGTTCTCTACATGCCCGCCGCCAACGAGCGCGCGTTGGAAAAGGCCAAGACGATCCCGACCGACGCATTGATCTTCGATCTTGAAGACGCGGTGTCACCCGAGTCGAAGGATGTCGCGCGTGAGAACGCCGTGAGGGCCGCGTCGTCGGGCGACTACGCCAAGCGTGAAATCACCATCCGCTGCAACGGCCTGGACACCCCGTGGGGCGCAGCCGACATTGCGGCCGCGGCAAAGTCGTGTGCGTCGTCGATCGTCATCCCCAAGGTCAGCAGTGCAGCCGAAGTCGACGAGGTATCGCGTCATCTCGATGCCGCGGGCGCACCGGCGGAGATGACGATTTGGGCGATGGTCGAAACGCCGTCCGCGATTTTTGATTCACGCGAGATCGCGGCGCACCCGCGCGTCGCGGTTCTGGTGATGGGGACGAACGACCTCGTCAAGGAACTGCACGCGGTCCAAGTGCCCGGTCGCGCGCCGCTCGTCCCACACCTGGCCGCCGCACTTCTCGCCGCGCGAGAAGCCGGCAAGCCGATACTCGATGGCGTCTACAACGAGATCAAGAACGCCGAGGGCTTCCGTGCCGAGTGCGTGCAGGGAATGCAGATGGGATTCGACGGCAAGACGCTCATCCACCCTGATCAAGTCGCGATCGCCAACGAGGTGTGGGCACCGGGTGGGTCGGAGGTCGAACACGCCCACCGGGTCATCGAGGCATTCAACGCCGCACGCGCGGAGGGCAAGGGTGTGGTGCAACTCGACGGAAGGATGATCGAGAACCTCCACGTGGCCAACGCCGAGAGGCTGATCGCGATCGCCTCGGCAATCGCCGAACTTGCTTGATTCGTATCAGAGATTTGCGCGGAACAAGGCGAGTACGCGCACCCATGCGGCTCTCGCCGCGTTCGCGTCGTAGACGTCGGGGCGGTCGTCGTTGAAGAACGCGTGGTGCGTTCCCGGATAGATGTGGAACGTGGCATTCTTGCCACGGCCCTTCAGGTCGGCCTCGAGGGCGAGGGCGGCTTCGGGTGAGGCGAATGCGTCGTTTTCCGCGTAGTGGCCTTCGACCACGGCGCCGAGCGCGTTCCAGTCGGGCTGCGCCTCGGCCCACGGAATCACCCCGTAGAAAGGTGCGGCGGCGCGAACCGCGTCGGGGCGCTGGCACGCGAGCGTGAGGGTCAGTCCTCCACCCATGCAGTAGCCCACGACGCCGACCTTCTTGCTCCCGGTTCGCTCTTGGAGGAAATCGACCCCACCGCTGAGGTCTTTACCGGCGCGCTCGAGAGCCAGACCCATCATCAACTTGCCGGCTTCGTCGGGTTCGCTCGCGGCCTGCCCGCGGTAGAGGTCGGGGGCAAGGGCGGTGAAGCCTTCGCTCGCAAACCTGTCGGCAACGGCCTTGATGTGGGGAACCAGACCCCACCATTCCTGGATCACGATGACACCCGGGCCCCCGCCGTCGGCGAGATAGCCCTGGCCCATCGTTCCGTTGCTCTTGAAAGAGACCATTTCACCCATGCGAGAAACCTACATCGCGGAGCGAACGGTGAGTTCCGTCGCCGCCGGCGCCTCGGGTGCCAGACCACCTGCCTGCAGTGCGGCTGCGTCTTGGACACCCTCGCCACCAACGACAGCGCTCACGAGCCCGAGCGAAATCATCTCGATGTCGCGGTGCCACGCTTCGCCCTGCGTGTCCTCATCGACGAGTCGCACTATCGCATCGGCGAACACCTTCGGCAGCCGCGTACCGACCGGTGTGGTTGCCACGACGTCGATACCCGCGCAGTAGGCCGTCGCCGCAAGTTGTCCCGACCCGATGGGTGACCACAAACCGTCGGGCGCCGCGAAGGCGGTCGAGACCACGACTGCTCTGCTCTCCCCCACCGCCGCGGCGGCACGCCGGGGATCGACGAGGTGCACGACCACCTCGTTGCGCTCGAGCGCCCGCCTCATGTGCTCGGCCCCGTTGTCATCGCCGACCACGCACACCTCGAAGGCGACGCTCTGCACGAGCGCAACCGCGATCTCCCACGACCATCCGTTGACGACCACGGTTCCGCCGTCGGGGAAACGCGTTTGCAGATGGCCCAAAAGGTGTGTCGGTGTGGAATCCTCCCGCACCGCATCGACACAACGACGCAGAGTGTCGCGTGGTTCGAGTGAGGTGAGTAGTTCGGCACACAGCCACCACAGCGGACCACAGGTGGAATACCTCTCGACGATACGGCGACACGTGACCAAGAGATTCGCAGGGTCAGCTCCGAGATGGCGGAGTGCCGAGGCGGTCTCGCACACCAGTTCGGGGGCATCGGCATATCCCGCACGTGCCAGATAGCGCAGGCGCTCGATGGGGTGCACATCATCCAACGTAGTGCCGGCTTGCTACCGTTTCAGCCGTGGCAACCACCCCCTCTGCCGGTCTCGTTCTCACCCCGCTGGCCGGAGATGCCCGTCCGCTGCGTGAATGGCTCACCACGTTCCACATGGCTTCGATCGTCGTTGATCCGTTCACGAACGAAAGTTCGTGGATCCTCGACACCGCCGCGCGGGTTTTGCGCGCCTTTTCGGGTGCCGCCGTGCGCGTGAACTTCATCGTCACCGCCACGCCCAAGGAGGCCAAGCAGTTCCTTGGATTGCTCGCCGAGGAGTTTCTCGTGTTCGTCGACCCCGACCGCACCACGGTACGCGGCCTCGGCCTGGAGAAGTTGCCGGCTTTCGTCTTCATCCAGTCCGACCTCACCGTGCCCGCCGCCGCCGAAGGTTGGCGTCCGGTTGAGTGGCGCAAGGTCGCCCAGTTGATTGCCACGACCACTGCATGGTTGGCACCCACGATTCCGGGGCCAAAAGACCCGAGCCCCTACGCCGGCACACCGGCCCTCGTGTGACCCCCCCGCCGACTGGGCTACCGGTCGAGGCGTGCATCGCCGACCTCATCGAGGCGCTGTCGGTGCGACGTCGCTGTGTTCTCGTCGCGCCACCGGGGTCGGGCAAGACCACCCTCGCTCCGTTGAGGTTGCTGGAGAGCACGTTCCTGTCCAACGGCGAGCGAATCATCATGCTCGAGCCGCGCAAACTTGCTGCACGTGCTGCGGCGCGCCGTATGGCACAACTTCTCGGTGAACGCGTCGGTGAGACGGTCGGCTACCAGACCCGCGACGAACGCATCATCGGGCCGGCGACGCGTATCGAGGTGCTCACCGAGGGTGTGCTCACCCGTCGTCTGCAGCACCATCCCGACTTGACCGGTGTCGGCCTCGTCATCTTCGACGAAGTTCACGAACGCAATCTTCCCGGTGACCTGGGCCTTGCTTTGTTGTTGCATGCCCAAAGATCGCTCGGCACGTCACAGCGGATCGTTCTCATGTCGGCCACACCCGACACCGATCGCTGGCGCGCGTACCTGTCCGATGATGTTGGCGCAGTGCCGGTGGTGTCGAGTGACGGGAAGCTGTTTCCCGTCGAAATCGATTGGTGGCGGGCACCGACGATCAAGAAGGGCCAGCGCCGCGACTCCGACCGATTGGAGAACAAGGTTGCCGACACGGTGTTTCGCGCACTGCGCGAAACCGAGGGAGACATCCTCGTGTTCCTCCCGGGAATCGGTGAGATACGTCGGGCCATCGAGGCCGCCTCACGCGTCGTCGATGCGAACGTCGATCTGCTCCCGCTCGCCGGTGCACTCAGCCAGGACGAACAAGACGCCGCGCTCGCACCCGGCAGAACGGGGCGGCGACGCATCGTGTTCTCCACCGACATTGCGGAAAGCTCCCTGACCGTCGAGGGCGTTCGTGTCGTCATCGACTCGGGCCTCGCCCGTTCACCGCGGTTCGACCCCAACACGGGAATGTCGAAACTTGTTCTCGGCAACGTCAGTCGTGCTTCGGCAGACCAGCGCGCCGGCCGTGCGGGCCGCCTCGGCCCCGGCCGCGCCTATCGCCTCTGGCCGCAGGCCGAACACGGTTCGCGCCGTTCGCAGATCGAGCCGGAAATCCTGCAGGTCGACCTTGCTGGGTTGACTCTGGAACTTGCCGCCTGGGGTGTGGGCGTCGACGAACTGCGATTTCTCGACCAGCCACCGCGCGCAACATTCGAACAGGCCCGCGAACTCCTATCGCTTCTGGATGCTCTCGACGGCAACGGTCAAGTCACCGAACGCGGCCGCGCGATGCTCGACGTACCGCTTCATCCGCGACTCGCAGCGATGGTCGTAGGCGCACACGACTCCGACGTCTGGACTGCGTGTCTGCTTGCCGCACTTCTCGAGGACCGCGACGTCGCACGAAGACAAGTTGGCCGTCTGGACGGGGTTCCCGAGGACCTCGGCTGGCGCATCGAATGCATCGACGAACTTGCCTCCGACGATCGCATCGACCGCCGCGCCGCTGCCCGCGTACGCGAACAGGCCCGCGACATTCTCCGTCGTTCGGGACGCACCGCCACATCCGGCTCGGCGCGTTCCAACCGCGTCGGAGCGCTGCTGCTGCGCGCCTACCCCGACCGACTCGCGGTGCGAAAGACCGGTGCCGGACAGTTCCAACTGCGCACGGGAAACGCCGCTTGGGTCCCCAAGGAATCGGACCTTGCCAACGAGCCATTTGTCGTCGCCGCCGACGTCGACGGCGACCGCAAGAACACGCGGATACGACTTGCCGCGGCGATCACGGCGGACGAAATCACCGACCTTCTCGCCGAGCGCGTGACGGTCAGGAACACCCTCACGTGGGATCGCGAGCGCAACGACCTCATTGAGGTGATCGAGTGGCGGCTCGACGGCATGAAGCTGCGTGAGGTGCGCCACAAACCGGCGCCCGGCCCCGATACGACGGCGGCACTCATCGACCGCGTGCGATCGACGAGCTTGCAGTGCCTGCCGTGGAACCCGGCGGCTGAGTCGCTGGTCGAACGGGTTCGGTTCCTCCACTCACGAGATGCGCGTTGGCCCGACTGGAGCAACAAGGTGCTCATCGCCACCCTCGACCGGTGGCTGGCGCCGTATCTCGCCGGATGTTCATCGCGCGCGGATCTCGACAACCTCGACTTGTCGATCGTCCTGCGCAGTGGTCTCCCCCACGAGGTCGGTCCTCACCTCGACGAAATGGCTCCCAGAACCATCACGCTCGAAAACGGCCGCAACATGCGCATCACCTACCGCGGCGACGACACTCCCGTGCTCTCGTCGCGCGCGCAGCACTTCTACGGCACGGCGACCCATCCGTCGATCATGAACGGCGCCGTGCCCCTCGTCGTCGAACTTCTGTCTCCCGCAGAGCGACCGATTCAAGTCACCGCGGATCTGCCGGCTTTCTGGGCGGGTTCTTGGGCGGAAGTTCGCAAGGACATGGCGGGGCGGTATCCAAAACACGACTGGCCGTTGAATCCCGCCCGGTAGCGCCCGTCATCCACGCGCAAACGTGCATCGACCGTCGACCAACCCCTACCGTGGGGTGATGGCCGACTTCGATTTCACCGAACTCTTCCCCCTCGGGCCCGACACCACCAACTACCGCCTCATCAGCACCCAAGGCGTGTCCACCTTTAACACCCCCCAAGGCACGTTCCTCAAGGTCGACCCCTCGGCGATCACGCTTCTCACCAGCACGGCGATGCGGGACATCGCCCACCTCATGCGGTCGGGTCACCTCCAACAACTGCGCAACATCCTCGACGACCCCGAGGCCAGCGACAACGACCGTTTCGTCGCACTCGACTTGCTGAAAAACGCCGGCATCGCGGCCGGCGGAATCCTGCCAATGTGCCAGGACACCGGCACAGCCATCGTGAAAGCCAAGAAGGGCCAGTTCGTCTTCACCGGCGGCGGCGACGAAGAGGCGATCGCCAGGGGCGTCTACGACACCTATCTCACGAGCCACCTGCGTTACAGCCAGATGGCGGCGCTCAACATGTACGACGAAGTCAACACCGGCAATAACCTGCCCGCGGAGATCAAGATCGCTGCCACCGACGGCGACGAGTACAAGTTTCTTTTCATGGCAAAGGGTGGTGGTTCGGCCAACAAGAGCTACCTGTTCCAGGAAACCAAGGCCCTTCTCAACGAAAAGACCCTCCTCCCCTGGCTTTTCGAGAAGATGAAAACCCTCGGCACCGCCGCATGCCCGCCGTACCACCTTGCCGTGGTCGTCGGAGGCACGTCGGCCGAACTTGCAGTCGAAACGGCCAAGCTCGCCAGCGCCCGCTACCTCGACGCGCTGCCCACAACCGGCAGCAAGACCGGCCACGCGTTCCGCGATCTCGACCTCGAGGCCAAGGTTCTCAAACTCGCACAGGACACCGGCATCGGTGCGCAGTTCGGTGGCAAGTACTTCTGCCACGACGTGCGCATCATTCGACTGCCGCGTCACGGTGCGAGTTGTCCCGTCGCATTCGCGGTCAGTTGCAGCGCCGATCGTCAGGCCCTCGGGAAGATCACCACAAAGGGCGTCTTCGTCGAGGAACTGGAAACCGACCCCGCCCGCTTCCTCCCCGAGGTCACCGAAGCCAACCTCGACGGTGAAGTCGTCGAGATCGACCTCACGCGTCCGATGGCCGAAATCCTCGGAACACTCTCGAAGCACCCCGTCAGGACGCGCGTCATGCTCACGGGCCCGATGGTGGTTGCCCGCGACATCGCACACGCAAAGATCAAGGAGCGTCTCGACTCGGGCGGCGGCATGCCGCAGTACCTGAAGGACTACTGCGTCTACTACGCAGGGCCTGCCAAGACCCCCGACGGCATGGCGTCGGGTTCGTTCGGTCCCACCACCGCCGGTCGCATGGACGGTTACGTCGGGGAGTTCCAGGCGGCCGGCGGCAGCCTGGTGATGCTCGCCAAGGGCAACCGCTCACGCCAGGTCACCGACGCGTGCAAGAAGCACGGCGGCTTCTACCTCGGATCGATCGGCGGACCCGCCGCACGCCTCGCGCTCGACTGCATCACCAAGGTCGAAGTTCTCGAGTATCCCGAGTTGGGCATGGAAGCAGTGTGGAAAATCGAGGTTCAAAATTTCCCCGCATTCATCGTCGTCGATGACAAGGGCAACGACTTTTTCGAGCTCGTCGACAAACCGATGCCGGGCGCAACCGTCGTCAACCTGAAGAAATAGCGAACGCCTCAGATTTCCGCGGCGAGTTCACCGAGACGTGACTCACCTGCGACGGTTTGTCCGCCACGTTCCATGAAGTTGCGCATGGCCTCCTGTGCTCGCGGCGTGCCGAGAAGCCGGTTGAACTCACCCGATTCGGTGAGGAGATCCGGTTTCAGATCTCCATCCGACCGCAGGACCGCGGCCTTCGCCGATGCAACCGCCTCGGGTGGAAACTTGGCAATCCGTCCAGCCAAGCGATCCACGAAGGGCCACAGTTCATCCGCTCCGAGTGAGCGATTGACCATTCCCCAGTCGGCGGCGGTGTCGGCATCGACGTCATCGGACCCGAGGATGACCTCCATCGCGCGATTGCGGCCAATCAAGCGTGGCAACCGGACGGTGCCACCCGCCCCGGGCACGATGCCGAGTGCAACCTCGGGCTGGTTGAAGACCGCCCCGCCACGAAGGGCGATGCGCACATCGCACGCGAGCGCGAGCTCGTTGCCGCCCCCACCGCAACGCCCTTCGATGACGGCGATTGTCGCCTTGGGCATCGTACGGAAGTTCTCGCACATGCGGTCGAAGTCGTGCAGTTCCCTCGGTACGGGCATGTCGTGGGGCATCTGCAGTATCAATGACACGTCGAAGTGAGCGATGAAGAAACCGGGGACCGCCGATGACAACACCACGACCCGCACGTTGGGATCGGTGGCCATCTCGTACGACACGCGAACCATGTCGGCGTAGAGAGCCAGGTCGAAGAGGTTGACGGGTGGGTTGTCGATCACGACGCGGGCGACTCCCTCGTCGACCGACACGCGGATCACGGAGTAGCCCTCGTAGGTCACGAGAACAGTGCCCGCAGTGCAGCGCGGGTGTTGGCCGATTCATCTGCGTCGCCACCGAACTCGACGGCGGCAAAGTCGGTGACACCGATGTCGGCAAGGGCGGAAATTCGGTCGGTCACTTCCGCCGCCGTCCCGATGATCGCAATGTCGGCCGGGCCGGCAGCACCCTCCTTGTCGAGCATGGCGCGGTAGCTGGGCAGCTGGCCGTAGATCGCAAAGACCTGCGCCGCACGTTCACGCGCCTCGGCCACCTTGGTCGTCACACACACCGGGAGAGCCGCGATGACCCGCTGTTTCGGCTTGCCGAGGGAATCCGAAGCCCGGTCGAGAACCGGAATCGTGTGGTTCGCCAACGTCGACGGACCCGTGCACCATGTCAGGGTTCCATCGGCCAACGCCGCCGTGACGCGCAGCATCTGCTCCCCGAGTGCGGCAACGACCACACCGAACGGTTGAGAGCCGGCAACCGAGACACCGGCGTGCGTCGAGTACACGTCACCCGAAAACGAGACATTGTTCGTCTTGTTCAGCGACTGCAGAACCGTGAGGTACTCACGCATGTGGCGCACCGGCTTTTCGAATGACATACCCATCATGCTTTCGATCACGATTTGATGGCTCAGCCCGATACCCAAGCACAGACGACCACCGACTGCCGCGTTGACGGTGAGACACTGCTGCGCGAGCATCATCGGATGACGCGGGTACGTCGGCACGACAGCGGTGCCGAGTTCGATACGCGGAACCTCGCGACCGATCAGGGCCAACAGCGTCAGTGCATCGTGGGCGAAGATCTGCGGCATCCAGTAACTGGCGAACCCGTCCCGCTCGGCCTGTTTGGCCTCGGCGACGACCTGATCAACCGTGCCCGACTGGGCGGCACCGCCGAACAACCCGAATTTCATGGGCTGAAACTAGCAGCGATGTCCCGTCGGAGCCCGGGCCCCGGTACCTACGACAGGCTCACCAAATCGAGCCACGATTGGTTGAAATAGTCGACCTGGCCGTCGGGAAGCAGGAGCACCTTCGTGGGTTCGAGACGCTCCACGAATTCGGTGTCGTGGCTGACGAAGATGATTGCGCCCCTCCAGTTGCTCAGGGCACCGGCGATGGCTTCGCGGCTCGCGGGGTCGAGGTTGTTCGTCGGTTCGTCGAGCAGCAGCAGATTGTTGCGTCCGACCATCAGCATCGCCAGCGCAAGTTTCGTCTTTTCGCCCCCCGACAGCGTTCCCGATTCCTGAAAAACCTTGCCCGACGAAAGGCCGAACATTCCGAGGTATCCGCGCAACTGGGTCTCCGTCAGGTTGAGGTGTGCCGGCGCTTCATTGCGCATGTGATCGATCAGGTTCGTGTACGGGTCGAGGTTGTCATGCTCCTGCGCGTAGTAACCCATCTGCACCTGGTGGCCGAATGCAAAGTCACCGTTGCTGGCCGGCACTTCACCGGCGAGGATGCGCAACATGCTCGTCTTCCCCGCGCCGTTCAGTCCGAGTACGAGCATGCGCTCTCCCCTGCCGAGGTCGAACGAGACGTCTTGGAAGATGGCCGGACCGCCGTAGGCCTTCGACAAATGGTCGACACGAATGACGGTTTCGCCTGCTGCCGGAGGGTCGGGAAACTTGACCTTGAGCACGCTGTCTTTGGTCACGACTCTGGTGCGGTTGGCTTCCATGCGGTCGATGCGCTTTTCGATGCTGTGCGCCATCGATGCCTTGGTGGCCTTGGCGCCGAATCGATCAACGAGGGTCTGTAGACGATCAATTTCCCTCGACTCGAGGACCGCCTTGCGGGCTTGCCGCCCCTCGTCCTGCGCGCGGGCTGTTTTGTACTGGGTATAGGTGCCCTTGTATTCGATGAGCCTGCCTATGTCGTCTTCGCCCGGCCGGTCGAGGTGCAAGACGCGGGTGATCGCCTCGTCGAGCAGTTCCAGGTCATGGCTGATCACCAACAGCGCTCCACGGTATTGGCGAAGGAAATTGAGCAACCATGTCTTTGCGTCGACGTCGAGATGGTTGGTCGGTTCGTCGAGCAACAGCACATCGCTGCCCGCAAAGAGGATCTTTGCCAGCTCCACACGGCGGCGTTCGCCGCCCGAGAGGACACCGAGTTGCAGATCAAGACGATCTGCGCGCAGGCCGAGTCCGGCCGCGATCGAACGCGCTTCACTTTCGGCTGCGTAACCACCCTGCGACGTGAAGAGATCGTGCGCCTTGGTGTACCGGTTGATATTGGCCCTGCTCGCGTTTTCCTCCATCGCGATGCGCAACTTTTCGATGCGGGTGAGCTGCTCGTCGATGTCACGTCCCGTGATGATGTGTCCGATTGCCGTGCGACCGTCGAATTCGCCCGCCTGCCGCGGGTCCTGGGACAGGTAGCCGAGCCCGCCCTTGCAGAGGATTTTTCCTGCGGCTGGTTCGAGGTCGCCCCCGAGCGTTTTGAAGAACGTGGTCTTGCCGGCACCGTTGCGGCCGACCAGGCCGACCTTGTGCTTGGGCATGATCGTGAACGATGCGCCCTCCAGGATCCTCTTGCCTCCCACCTCGACGGTGAGTGCGTCAACTTGCAGCATCAGCCGGCCGACGAAGTGGGTGCTGCTACGACGGTGGTTTGGGGCCCAGCGACGATCGGCGCCGGTGCGAGGGTCGACGCGGCGGCAGCGGGTTGGGGGGCGGTCGTGGTTGCGGGTGTTGTCGTCGTCGCCTCGGCCAGCGTGGCCGCCACGACAGCGGTCGTCGCTGACGGGTCCTGGACACTCGGGGGCGGGACCGTTGTTTCATCGAAGGCCGGCAAGACGTCGGGCAGCACGCGGCTGTCGTCCCGGAAGTAGACCTTCATGCAGTCACCGGGCGAAGACGGTGCAACTCCTGCGGCGCGCGCAATGGCAGTGGCAAGCACGACTCGACCTTCTGGTGTCGGGTGGACGCGGTCACGACCCAAGACCGAGGGCGACTTCGAGATGACCGCCCAGTCGAGAAGGGTTGTGTTCGGATAGCGCTCGACGAGGTCGCCTATGACCGAGTTGACTGCCTTTTGTCGTGCGCGGAAGACGGTCGTGTTCACGAGGATGACGGGTGTGTCACCGATGCGGTCGAGAATCTTTTCCATCGACTCGCGGTAAAGCTTCTTGCTGCCGGCGTAATTCGTGCCGAGTTCGATGAGCACGGCATCCCATCCCTCGTTCCATCGCTTGTCGAGGACATCGAGACCGAAATCGACGAACTGGCCCGCCTCGGCCTCGAGCGCGACGTTCCAACCTTGCGGAACGAGAAGCCCGCATGCCTCGTTGCCGTAGCGCTTGGCGATCGACGACAGAATCGAGTCGCCGATCATGAGAAGCCGGTTGCCCTTCGCAACCGCACCGAGCAGGGCGCCGTCGATTTCGGGTATCTCGACTTCCGCGGCGATGTCGGGTGGGAGGGTTGCGACTCCGACGAAGTCGTTGCCCGGAATGCGACCGACGCCACCGAGGGTGCCACTGGTGTCACCGACGCCGCCACCGCATGACGGAACCAACAGTGCGACGGCTGTGAGTGCGCAGACCCCGGCCGAGATCGAACGACGGGCGGTCATGGACGACGACGAAGTTCGTCGCGGATGTCCGTGAGGATTTCGTTCGTGGTCGGCGCCGGCTTTGCATTGGCCTCACCCGAGCGGAACCGGTTGTAGAGACGAATGACGACGAACATGGCGAGCGAGACGAGGAGAAAGTTGATCGTCGCCGTCAACAGCGAACCCAGCGGAAGGAAACTGCCGTTCAGCGTTACGCCCTTGTCGTTGAAGTTCGGCGTCTTGCCACCGAAAATCGCACCCATCAGACCGCCGAGAATGCCGGGGTTGTCACCGCCGTTGCCAGCGAAGGAGTCGATGATCGTCTTGAAAGTTGCACCGATGACGAAGGCGACGCCAAGTTCGACCACGTTGCCGCGGTCCACGAACTCACGGAATTCGCGAACGAGACGCTTCTTTTCCCTGATTTTCTCGCTGGAGAGGAGGGGCATCGGGCCATTTTACGGGGTGTGGCGGCTATTTTCCGTCGCGCTCCTCGAGGTCGGAGAATCGATCGACTCGTCGCAACGCCGGAAACAAGAGCCACCACAGACCGGCGATACCCACCGTTGCGATGCCGCCACCGACGACGGCGCCGGCGGTGCCGACGGCCTGCGACGCGACACCCGACTCGAAGGCGCCGAGTTCGTTCGATGCGCCGATGAATACGTTCTCGACGGCAAGAACTCGTCCGCGTTTCTCGTCGGGAGTCACGAGAGGGACGATCGAAGAGCGGATGAAGACACTGACCATGTCGGCGGCACTCAACACGAGAATCGCGATGAAGGCCACGACGTAACTGTGCGTGAGGCCCAACACCACGGTCATGACACCGAACGTTGCGACCACGACGAACAACTTCTGGCCGACTCGCCGCCGTACGGGTCGCCACGCGAGGAAGACTGCCATGGCTGCGGCACCTATTCCGACGGCGGCCCGCAACCAGCCGTACGCAACGTCACCGACACCCAGACGTTCCTCGGCGATGACGGGCAACAAGGCGACTGCACCACCGAAGAGAACCGCAAAGAGATCGAGCGAAATCGCAGCGAGAAGAATCGGCGTACGCCTGATGAACACCAGACCTTCGATCGCATGACGAAAGGTCGGCCTATCCGGTGAAGCAGCGATGTTGCGCGGCACATTGACCCGCAGGATTGCGGCCATGCCCATGGCGATCAGAACGGACGCCACGAAGTACGCGACCCACGGATCGATGCTGTAGAGAAAACCCGACATTGCCGGCCCGGCGATCGCCGCGCCCGTCCATGTGGCCGACGACAATGCGACGACCGCGGGAAGCCCACCCGGCGGTGCAATCGACGGCCAGATGGACCGTGCGGCTGGCGCAACAAAGGCACGGGATACCCCGTAGAGCAGTGTGATCAGAAAAATCGGCGCGACCGCCGTCGGGTTCGTGCGCGCATAGAACATCAGTGCAACCGCGCTGACGAGTTCACCCGTGACCGCGATCAGAACGACGTTGCGTCGATAGAAACGATCGGCCACGACACCCGTGACGAGAACCAACACCGCTGCGGGGAGAAACTCGACGAGGCCGATCCACCCGATGTCGATTTCGCGTCCGGTGATGTCGTACACCTGCTTGCCCAGGACCGCCGCCTGCAGCATGAGCCCCGTGTAGAGACACGTGCCGTAGACGAGCATTGCCCGCACGTCGCGGGAACGCAGCACCTCGCGTGAGGTCAACTGCGCAGGGGTCTCGGGAAACCTAGGGTGATGGGGGTCTGCGGACACTGAGGGGACCCTAGTCCGCCGCAAAGAACGCTAGACTTATAGTCTGGAGGTCCGGTTGACATCGATTGAAGACGACACACGCTGGCTCGACGCCACCGACCAGGCGCGGCTCGTGCGCGAGGGCAAGGTGTCCGCACGCGAATTGGCCGAGGCTGCGATCAACCGCATCACGGCGGGGAACCCGCAACTCAACGCGGTGAATTACGAATGGTTCGACCACGGCCGCGAACTGGCCACCGCAGTCGATCGCGACAAGGCCTCGACGGCATTCGCAGGCGTGCCGTTTCTCTTGAAGGACCTCCACACCTTCTACGCCGGATTCCCCATCTCGAATGGCAACAAGGCGATGAAGGCAGCGAACTACACGCCGAACTTTTCGACGACGCTCGTCGAACGTTTTGCTGCGCAGCGCCTGGTGTTCCTCGGACGCACGACATCACCCGAGTGGGGCAGCGTTCCGGTCACCGAACCCGAGGCCTGGGGCATCTCGCGCAATCCATGGAACCTGGACCTAACGTGTGGCGGTTCAAGCGGAGGTTCGGCGGCGGCGGTGGCCACGGGCATGGTGCCTATCGCACACGCAAGTGACGGCGGCGGTTCCGTTCGCATCCCGGCATCATGTTGCGGACTCGTCGGCTTGAAGGTGTCACAGGGACGTATCACCGTCGGGCCCACCCGCCTGGAGACGAACCTCGGTGTCGAACTGTGCGTGTCGCGCAGTGTGCGCGACACCGCAGCGATACTCGACGCAGTGCACGGCCCGGGCGTGGGGGATCTCGTCATTGCGCCTCCCCCCACGCGGCCCTACGTGCAAGAACTTGGGGCACCCACCGGCCGGCTGCGGATCGGCTTTGCCACGACGAGATTCACGGGCGAGCCGATCCACCCCGACTGCGTCGAAGCGGTAACGCGCACGGCAGCACTGCTGGACTCACTCGGCCACCACGTCGAGCCCGCGGTTCCTGCAGCATTGGACGACCCCCGTGCGACGGCACGCTTCTCGGCCCTCTGGGCCACGAACATGGCGGCAAATCGCGTCGGTCTGGCCGACCTGCTCGGTCGTCCGGTCACGATCGACGACGTTGAGTTGATGAACTGGTCGATGGCCGAGTACGCGACGAGGCTTTCTGCGCTTGATTACTCGAACACGATCAGTGCCGCTGGCGCGTTCCGCCGCGAGGTCGCGCGCTGGTGGACCGAGGGCTGGGATCTGTTGCTGACACCGACTCTCTCGGCGCCGCCGCTTCCCGTCGGTACGTCGCGCAACAACCCCGCCGACCCCGGCGAGACAGGACGCATCGCAATCGACTGGGCTCCGTTCACGGCACAGTTCAACACCACGGGGCAACCCGCCATCAGCCTGCCGATGCACTGGAGCGACGAGGGTTTGCCGATCGGTGTCCAACTCGTTGCGGCCTACGCACGCGAAGACGTGCTCATCCGCGTCGCGTCGCAACTCGAGTCGGCCGCGCCGTGGGCGCAACGTCACCCAAATCCCTGATCAGCGGGCGGTCCAGCCACCGTCGACGACGACGATCTGGCCCGTCATGAACGAGGATGCATCGCTGGCGAGGAACAGCAGCGCACCATCCAGTTCATCGGCCTTGCCCATGCGCGGGATCGGCGAGTTCAGGTTGATGTAGCGCTGGCTTCCCTCGTCGGACTCCATGCCGGCGGTCATCTCCGTCTCGAACCATCCGGGACACAGCGCATTCACCCGCACACCCTTGCGCGCCCACTGCAGCGCGATTTCACGCGTCATGTTGATGACACCACCCTTGCTTGCGGCATAGTTCGCCTGCTTCACGGGTGATGCGCCGACAAGGCCGAGCATCGATGCAATATTGACGACCACACCCGACTTTCGTGCGACCATCCCCTCGCCGACCAATTTGGTGAGGTGCCATACCGCCACTGTGTTGATCTGCAGAACTTCTTCGAACGTCTCGAGAGTCTCGACCTCGATGCCAACACTGCGCGTGATCCCTGCATTGTTCACGAGAATGTCAATCCGACCGAACTGTTCTTCGGTTCGCTTCACCAGGTTTTCCCGATCGGTGGCCTTGGTTCCGTCGGTTGGAACCGCAAACGAGCCCGGCAGTTCGGCAGCGAGTGCCTCGAGACGGTCGGCGCGCCGTGCGGCAATGACAACCCTCGCACCAACGGCATGAAGAACGCGCGCGAAGCGCAAACCGAGGCCCGACGAGGCACCCGTGACGATGGCAACACGACCATCGAGGCGAAACTGCGCGAGGGGATCGAGGTTCTGTGGCACGATCTCCACCATGCCAGAAACAGCCGCGGGGTCGGAAAGCCAGCCTCTGATCGTTCTCGTACACGGTGCTTGGCATGGGGCGTGGTGTTGGGCAGCCCTGCAGTCGGAACTCGACAACCGCGGTGTCGCCTCGATCGCGATCGACCTACCGGGTCACGGCGCCTCGACGCTCCCTTTCTGCGACCTGCATGGCGATGCCCAGCACGTCGCAGACGTGGTCACAGGACTCTCTGGCCCCGTCGTGCTCGTCGGACACTCCTACGGCGGGGCGGTCATCACCGAGGCCGTCCACCGCATCGAACACGGCGGGCGGACCCGCGTCACGCAGCTCGTTTACCTCGCCGCTTTTTGCCCCGATGAGGGCGAGTCGGTGATGGATCTGGCCCGACATGAATCCGGTGGACCCGTCGATCTCGGTGATGCGATGGTTCCCGTCGATGGTGGGCTTTTCGTCCTCGACCCCACGAAGGCTGCACCGGCTCTCTACGGCAACACTGGGGCGCGAGCGGTGGAGGCGGCATCAAGACGTTTGTGCCCGCAGCCCCTCGCGACGTTGATTCAGCCCGTCACGGATGCTGCATGGCGCCGGATCCCCGGCACGTACGTCGTCTGCACCCGTGACCGCTCGGTTCATCCGGGACACCAGGAGTACATGGCGACTCGTTGCGGCAACGTGGTGCGACTCGACACCGACCACTCACCGTTTCTCTCCAAGACAAGGGAAACGGCCGACCTGATTGCGAGCGCGGCCCGGTGAAGGTGCGTGTCGGTTACGGGTTTGGTGTGCGCACACAACTCAACGACACCTCATTCTTCGATGTCGTCGATGCTCTCGAAGATCTGCGCTACGACAGCCTGTGGGTGAGTGAGCGCATCGGATCGGAGTGTCCCGACCCCGTGGTGGCGATGTCGGTGGCAGCCGCGCGCACCAAGAAGTTGAAGTTCGGCATGAGTGTGATGGTGCTGCCCGGCCGCAACCCCGTCCTTCTGGCCAAACAACTCGCCACCCTCGACCGCATGTCGAACGGGCGACTCCTGCCCGCATTCGGCCTCGGAGTCGCGGACAGCGCCGAACAACAGGCTTTCGGCGTCGAACGCGTCGAACGGGCGAAGATGTTCGACGAAGCCCTCGACGTGATGCGCAAGTGCTGGCTCGACGACGTGGTGAACCACGAGGGCAGGTGGTTCACGCTACGCGACCTGCGTGTCGAGCCGAAGCCCAAACAACAGCCACCCGACGTGTGGCTCGGCGGCATCGCACCGAGTGAACTAAAGCGTGTGGCGCGCATGAGCGATGGTTGGCTGCCGAGCTTCGTCATGCCCGACGAGGCCGCGACCGGGTGGGAGACCATCAACACCCACGCCCGGGAACTGGGTCGCAGCATCGAGGACGAACACTTCGGTGTCCTGATCCCCTATCGATTCGGTCCGCTTCCCGCTGCACTCGCCGCGGGCCTCGGTGCGCGCCGACCCGATCTCGCCGACCCCGGGGTTCTCGTTCCGAACGGCTGGGACGAACTTGTGCTACGCATCAAGGAGTTCATCGCGGTCGGAGCGAGCAAGTTTGTCGTTCTGCCCCTCGTGGAACCAGCGGGATCGGATGCCTGGATCAGGCATCTTGAAGAGGCCGCCGATGTCGTCATTCCGTTGCAGACCTGACACCCTCCGCCGCATCGGCGCGACGATGCTCGCAACGACCTTGGTGCTGTCCGTGCTGGTCGCACCGGCCCACGCGGCGACACCCGAGAAGAAAGCCCGCAGACCCCGCGTTCTCGTCCTTGGTGACTCGGTGTTCTCGATGTTGCTCGTCGCCGACGACGCGCTTGAGGACTTGAATGCCATCATTCCGGTCATCTACCGCGGCGAGCCATGCCAGAAGTTGTTGACGCGCGGCTGCGTCCCCGGGGTCAAGTTGAGCGCGTTGCAACAATTCCGCACCGCACGGGGCGAATTCACCGACGCAGTCCTCGTGGCCACCGGCTACAACGAGGGTGGGCTCGACGTGCTGCGAGAATCCCTCGCCGAGTTTCGACGCGAAGCCAAACGCCAAGATGTGAGGTTGATCTGGGCCACGTACCGCATCGCCGGAAACGTGAAGGAAAAGGCGACCCGGTTCAACCGTGAGCTTCGTCGGGCAGAGAGACGTAACGTCGTGTTCGACATCTTCGACTGGAACCGACTCTCGAGAAACCGACCCTCGTGGTTTTCGGGTGACAAGGTGCACCTCTCACGCGGCGGCACGGTCAATCTCGCACGTCGGCTCGGCAGATACCTGAAGCGAACCCTCGCTACGAAAGAGTCGGCCACAACGCAAGGGTGACCGCCGCCGCCACAAGCCGGTACCAACCGAAGTGCGCCAACGGTCGCTCGGCGAGATAAGCAACCAGCCAGCGCACGGCCAGCATTGCCGTGACGAAAGCGGTCGCGCCGCCCAGTAGCGGCCGGGCGAGGCCGAAGTCGTCGAGCAGTTGCCCGCCGTTCTTCGCCAGGTCGAACACCGTCGCCGCCGACAACGTGGCAAGACCGAGAAGGAAGCTGTACTCGAGCGCCGCCGACAGCGACAATCCCACCATCGCCGCGGCCGTGATCGTGACGAGACTGCGGCTCACCCCCGGCCACAAAGCCAGGGTCTGTGCACAACCAATGATCACCGCGTGCGCCATGGTGAGTTGACTCAGGGATGCACCGTCGCGCCGCGGCTTCCAGAGAATCAGGAACACGCCACCCACGACCCATGCGATGACGACCGGCCCGGGAGAGAACAGTTCGTCCTTGATGACGTCGCCGAACACGGCACCAACGACGGCCGCGGGGACGAACGACGTTACGAGCAAACCAAGTACCCGCCTGCCTTCGTCGTCACGACCGGCGACCCCCTTGATCATTGATGCAATACGTGCGCGGTACACCAGAAACACCGCGAGAATCGCCCCGATCTGAATGGCGATTGCATAGGTGTCGGCGGCATCGCGGCCGACCGAGTCGCCGAGTCCGAGCCAGCGCTGGACGACAAGCAGATGCCCCGTGGACGAGACGGGCAAATACTCGGTGATGCCCTCGACGACGCCGAGAATCACCGAGTCGAGCGTGCTGAGACTCCCCGACACAAGAGACGATTACTTCCGCGGTGACGGGTGATAGCGCCCGGCCGGAAACGCGGGCTCGACCGTGTGCAGGATATCCCAGTCGTGAGTCAGGCGACGGTGCGAAATGCGCCAGTCACCGTCGCGACACTCGAATGAATCCCAGTAGCGGCCGGCGAAATTTTCGAGGTACTCACCCCGTTCGTTGCTGCAGCGGTGCCATGCGATGATCTGTGTCTCGACTTCCGCACACGTCGCCGACGTGAACGTGACCAACGAATCGGACGGAAAGTGCTTGGTTGCGATCGCGTATTCGCGCAACTTCGACGTCGCGGCCTTGGCGAAGTCGGATGCCTTTCCCTGCACCACGCCATAGTCGGTCGTCGCATCGGCGTGGAATGCCTCCATCACCGTGTCGGCGTCGCATGTGTCGATGCCTTTGCAGTAGAGCAGAATCGCGCGCCGAATCGCCCGCTCGGCATCAGCGGCCTCGACAGAACCGAGAGGACCGTTCACGTCTTTTGTCGTCGCCATGCGACCGACACTAATGCGACGAGTGCTACCACGAATTGGCACTCCCAACGGGATTCGAACCCGTGCCGCCACCTTGAGAGGGTGGTGTCCTAGGCCACTAGACGATGGGAGCCTGGGAGTCGAGAGACTATCAGCGGACCAAAAACTTCGGCCTGCACCTCGAGTGTCAAATTGCTGGGGAGCAAGGAATCGAACCCTGAATAACAGAACCAGAATCTGCTGTGTTGCCAGTTACACCACTCCCCATCGGAGGCGGAGCCCCGCGGGTGCACAAATACTAACCCTCTACCCCGTCACCTTCCACAGCCACCGGAAGCCGATGATTCTGCCGACGGCGACGCCGATGCCCTCCTTCACGTGCTTGGTCAGAGCCGAGCTTCCATCGACCGGGCTGGTCGACGTTGCCGACGTTGCCGCATCAAATCCGTTTTCTTCGGCGATGAGTCGCGAGCGCAACGAATGGAACGGGTCGGTGACGACGAGAATCGAGCGTGTTTTCGTGTCGAGCACGGAACTTTCGACGAGCGAGCGGAGATTGGCGAATGCCTCCCACGTCGAACGAGATTTTGATTCCTCTGCCACCGCAGCATCGGTCACGCCACGCTCGACGAGGTAGTCCCTCGACGCGGACGATTCGGTGAACCTGTCCCCCGGTTGGTTTCCACCGGTGACGATCACGCGCGACGCGACACCGAGCTTCCACAGTTCCACGACGTGATCAAGGCGCGCGGCCAGTTGTGGTGATGGACGGCCGTCGTATTGTGCGGCGCCCATCACGACGATTGCATCGACCTCGGTCGTGGTTGACGAACGTCCAACCCGCCACACTTCGAATGTCGTGAGTGCAATACAGAGCCCTGCGACGCACACGAGGAGCGCAACGAAACGCAGGGATTTGCCGAGCACGTTCAGCGACCGATCAGAGTCGGGCGATCGCCGCACGCAAACGACCGACTGTGGAATCCCGACCCAGCACCTGGAGTGACTCAAAGAGCGGCGGACCAACCGAGCGGCCGGTGACGGCGACCCGCACGGGTGCCTGCGTCTTGCCGAGTTTGAGTTCGTGTCTTTCGGTGATGGCCTCGAACGCGACCTTCAGGTTCACCGCACTCCATTCGCTGCACGATTCACATACGGCCGCCATCTCGACGAGAACATCGCGCGCCCACGCCTCCTTGGTTGCCTTCATCCACGAGGCGTCGTCGATGGCAGGTTGATCGAGGAAGAGGAAGTCGACCATCGATGGCACGTCGGCGAGCACCTGCACCCGCGTCTGCACCAGTTCGGCGATCGCGGCGAACTTTGCCGCGTCGTATTTCGCGGCGGGCCACGGGACGGATGGGCTTGCGAGCACGGGCTGACACACCGCGATGAAGTCGGCGACCGACATCGCCCTGATGTACTCGCCGTTGAAGGCGGTGAGTTTCTGAATGTCGAAAAAAGCCGGTGAGTGGTTCACGTCTTGGAGGCGGAATTCGTCGACAATGCGCTGCCACGAGACGATTTCGGTGTCACCGTGCGGCGCCCAGCCGAGGGTCATGAGGTAGTTCACCATCGCATCGGCAAGGATGCCCTCTTGTCGGTATTGCTCGACGGCTACCTTGTCGCGGCGCTTCGACAACTTTTTGCGCTGCTCGTTGACGAGCACCGGAACGTGGGCCCACGTCGGGACGACCGCACCAAGCGCGTGCCACAGCATCTGCTGCTTGGGAGTGTTGGGCAGGTGCTCTTCTGCACGCACCACGTGGGTGATGCGCATGATCTGGTCGTCGACGACGTTTGCGAGAAGAAACATCGGCGAACCATTGCCGCGCAACAGGACGAAATCCTCGATTGTTGCGTTGTCGAAGCGCACCACACCGCGCACGAGGTCGTGGGTAACGGTCTCGCCCTCGGGGACACGGAACCGCAGGACGCGCCCGGGTCCGGGCCCCAGGCCCCGCTCGCGGCTGAACCCGTCGTACCCGGGCCTACCCGACGCCTTTGCCCGCTCCTGGACCTGGTCGGGGGTGAGATCACAGAAATACGCCTTGCCCTGGGCATACAGACGCATCGCCGCCTCGACCTGCTCTGCAGCATTGTCGGACTGGAAGTAGGGACCTTCGAACTGTGGATGGCCATTGTTGATTCCCAACCACGCCAGGGCGTCGATGATGCCTTGCGTCCACTGTGGCTGGTTGCGGGACTCGTCGGTGTCCTCGATGCGCAACACGAACGTGCCGCCCTCGCGCAGGGTCAGCGCCCAGTTGTACAAAGCGGTGCGCGCTCCACCAACATGGAAGAAGCCCGTCGGCGACGGGGCGAATCGATACCGGGGACCGTTCGACATGACGGCCCAAGGCTACAGACGGAGAGAACCATGCAGAATCAACCGAACGTCTTTGGGGAACCGGTCACGACGTGTTGCACCAGTCCGATGACGGGCTGGTACCGCAACGGGTGCTGTGAAACGGGTGGTGACGATCACGGAGTGCACACCGTCTGCGCGGTCATGACCGATGAGTTCCTCGAGTTCTCGAAGTCGATGGGCAACGATCTCTCGACCCCGATGCCCCAGTACAACTTTCCGGGTCTCAAGGCGGGCGACAAGTGGTGTCTGTGTGCAATGCGCTGGCAGGAAGCACTCGACCATGGCAAGGCACCGCGCATCGATTTGTCGGCTACCCACATGCGCACCCTCGAGTTCGTCGACTTCGACGACCTGAAGCGCTTCGCCGTCTAGTCCAAGAGGGTCAGGTCGGCAAACGACTCGCGGCGTCGCACCACGCGCACAGAACCATCGGCCACGAAGATGACCGCCGGTCGCGTGACCATGTTGTAGTTCGACGCCATCGAATACCCGTAGGCCCCGGTGACGGGCACCGCAAGCAGATCGCCCACCGCGAGATCGACCGGAACGTGCGCGTCGTCGATGAGGATGTCACCGCTTTCGCAGTGCTTGCCGACCAAGCGCACGGGACGATCGCGCACCGCCGTCGGGCGGGCGGGCATGAATGCTTCATACTGCGCGTCGTAGAGCATGGGGCGCAGGTTGTCGCTCATGCCGCCGTCAACGGCGACGTAGTCGCGCACGTTCGGAATGTTCTTCATCGACCCGACCCGGTAGACGGTGACCGCGGCAGACGCCACTATCGAACGTCCCGGCTCGACCATCACCTCGACACCGGGCGGCAGCCCGGCCGTCGCCGTACGCACGACTGCCGCCCACTGGCCCATCGTCGGTGCATGTTCGCCGGCCGTGTGGGCGACGCCCAGCCCACCTCCAACGGTGAGTTCGGGTAGGCCGAGGGACGAGGAGAAATCCACCATCACCCCGGCTGCGCGGCCGAGCAGGTCGGCGTCGAGAACGTTCGAGCCGATGTGGAAGTGAACGCCCACGAGATCGATGGATTTCGCCGCACGGCAGCGCTCGATGGCCCTCGACGCGTCACCGTTGGCGAGGTTGAAACCGAACTTCGAATCATCCTGGCCGGTCGAGATGTATTCGTGCGTGTCGGCATGGATACCAGGGGTCACGCGAACCTGGACCCGCACACGCGAACCGCCTGTCACGATCCTTTCAACTCGGTCGATCTCGTCGAAGTTGTCGATGACGATGTGGCGCACCCTCTCGATGATCGCGTAACGCAGTTCCTCTTCGGATTTGTTGTTGCCGTGCATCACGCACCGGTCGGCGGGAACACCGGCGGCGCGGGCGACGTACAACTCACCCCCCGTGGCGACGTCGAGCATGAGACTCTCCTCATGGGCGAGGCGGGCCATTGCCTTGCAGAGAAACGCCTTCGTTGCGTAGATGACGTTGCCCGTACCGAACGAGGACACGGCCTCACGGCAGCGGTTGCGAAGGTGGGCTTCGTCATAGACGAAGAGGGGTGTCCCGAACCGGCTCGCAAGGTCGTCGATGCGACACCCCCCGATCGAGAGGTGACCGTCGGCCTCGACGGTCGCCGTGTCGGGCAGGAGACGCATTTCGACCGGTGCGCGGCTCACATCGCCTCCGGGGCGTCAATGCCGAGCAGACCGAGTCCGGTTCGTAGCACGCGCGCCGTTGCATCGCACAGCACGAGGCGACTCGAACGCACGGGCTCGGCGGACTTCAGCACGGGGCAATTCTCGTAGAAACCGGTGAATGCCGTCGCGACCTCGTAGAGGTAGGTGCAAAGACGGTGCGGGCTCGCCTTGTCGATCGTGTCGCGGACCGCCGAATCGAACTGCAACAGGCCAAGGACGAGCGTGCGCTCCTCCTTGGCCGAAATCGACGGAAGGGTTGCCGCAAGCGAGTCGCGAGCCACGTCGGCGCGGCGGAAGATGCTACAGATGCGGGCGTGGGCGTACTGCAGGTAAGGGGCCGTGTTGCCGTCGAAGGACAACATCCGATCCCAGTCGAAGATGTAGTCCTTCACCCGGTCGGTCGACAAGTCGGCGTACTTCACCGCACCGATACCCACCATCCGTGCGATCTCATCCTGTGCGGCAGCCTCGAGGTCGGGATTTTTTTCGCGCACCGCCGCCCTCGCGCGCTCGACGGCCTCGTCGAGCAGAGCCGACAACTTCACGCTCTCACCACTGCGACTCTTCAACATCTTGCGGTCCGACCCGAGCACGTTTCCGAAGGCGACGTGGCGCATCTCCACGGTCGCCGGAAGCCAGCCGGCCGCGCGTGTGGCGGCTTCGACCATCTGCAGGTGCTGGGCCTGCGGCGCACCAACGACGTACCACATGCGGTCGACTCCCAGTCTCTCGACCCGATCGATGACACAGGCGAGGTCGGTCGTTGCGTAGTTGTAGCCACCGTCACCCTTGCGGATGATCAGAGGTAGCGGCTCGTTCTCGCGGTTTGTGAAGCCGTTGAGGAACATCACGTCTGCACCGTCGCTTTGCCGGAGGTGACCGCCCGAGCGCAGGCGCTCGACCACCACGGGAAGAAGGTCGTTGTAGGTGCTTTCCCCCATGAGGTCGTCGTCGGTCAACAAAACGTCGAGTTGGCGATAGATACGGTTGAAGTACTTGGTGCTCTCGGCCACCAAGACGCGCCACATTCGCAGTGTTTCTTCTTCACCCGCCTGCAGTGCAACGACACGCATTCGTGACCGCTCCTTGAAAATGTCGTCGGCCTCGAACTTCTTGCGTGCCTCTTTGTAGAAGCCGTCCAGGTCTCCGACGGAGAACTCTTCGGTGGCGCGGGCCTCGCCGAGGTCGAGCAGGTGCTCGATCAACATGCCGAACGGGGTACCCCAGTCGCCGATGTGGTTTTCGCGGATGACACGATTGCCGACGAACTCGTGCATCCTCACGAGAGCGTCCCCGATGACAGTTGAGCGGAGGTGGCCGACGTGCATTTCCTTGGCGACGTTCGGTGCCGAGAAATCAACCACGACCGTTTCACTTGTCGGTGCTGCCTGCACACCAAGCCGTTCGTCCGAAAGCGCGATACGAAGCTGGTCATTGAGAAAATCAGCCGCGAAAACGACGTTCACGAAGCCCGGGCCGGCGACTTCGACCGTCTCGCACATGTCGGAAACATCACCCAAACGACCGAGAACGTCGTTCGCGACGTCACGCGGCGGCCGACTCAGTGCCTTTGCAACCGAGAGTGCACCGTTCACCTGCGCATCCGCGTGTTCGCTGGGTCGCACGGCAGGGTCGACGGCCGAGCCCGCGAGTGCGGCGAAGGCTTCGGCGAAGCGTTGCGAAAGAAGTTGGAGGGGATCGGCCATGCCGTTTCCAATTGTTGCCGACGGGGGGCCGTTTTGCGGTGTTAGTTCCTTGCGCACGGATAACCTGCATCAGCGCCCGGGTCACCGGTCGGCCCTCGTAGCTCAGGGGATAGAGCGTCGGCCTCCGGAGCCGGATGCGCAGGTTCGAATCCTGCCGAGGGCACTGGCGAGCCGTGTGATACTTCCCACATGGGAGAACCATCGACGAACGCCGCACAGTGCCCGTACAGTCCCACCGACCCTGCCACCGTCGAGGACCCTTTTCCGGCCTACCGGCAACTCCGCGACGAATGTCCCGTGCACCACACCACGATGGCGGGCATCGATTTTCTCACGATCGCCCGACGCGATGACGTGCACACCATCCTCACCGCGCCGAATTTCTGGGTGAACCGCCACGGAGCCGGCATCGCCTATTCGGGCGAGGACGGCCGCGGCAACCTGCAGCACTACGACCAGCCCGAGCACACCAGGCGACGTGTCCTCATGCGCAACGAGTTCAATCCACTCGAGGTGCGGAAACACCGGGACGCGACGCGTGCGCTCGCCGTTGGTCTCGCCGCCGACATGGAGTCGGCGGGTGACGAGGCCGAGTTGCACGACGACTTTGCCTGTCCCCTTCCGATCCTCGGCTTCATCGACCTGATGGGCGTCGACCCCGGTGATCGTCACCACATCAAGGCCTGGGCCGACCAGTTGGTGCTCGGTCTCTCGGACCCGAAACAGGCGGTGAGGCCGACCGCCGAAATCAAGGCCTACATCAATGATGCGGTTTGCCGGCGCCGACGGATCGCCGACGAAGGTGGAACCCCCCCACCCGGTCTTCTCACCGAGTACTCGCTGCGATTGCTGGAGGGCGAGCGGATTCCCCTCTTCGAGATGGAATCGATGGTTCTGCAGTTGCTGGTCGCCGGCCACGAAACGACGACCTCACTCATCACCAACTTCATGTGGCGCATGCTCGACGACACGTCACGCTGGGACCGCATCGTCGCCGATCATTCGCTGATACCGAACGCCATCGAGGAAAGTCTGCGGTACGATCCGCCGGTCCTCGGTTTGTTCCGTACGAATGTCGAGGACACGACCATCCGCGGTGTTCACGTGCCCGCCAAGTCGAAGGTGATGACACTGTACGCGTCGGCCAATCGTGACCCCGAAGCCTTCCCCGACCCCGATGTATTCGACATTGATCGCGACGAGATGCAGTTGAAGCGCCACTACAGCTTCGGGTGGGGCATTCATCACTGCCTCGGCGCACCGCTGGCGCGGCAGACCGCGCGCATCGCAATCGAGACACTCGCGGCACGTTTTCCGATGATGCGTGCGAACGGTCCGACAGAACGTCTCGCGCCTGAAATTCTGTGGGGTCGACGGAAACTGCCCGTGCGCCTGCGCTGACGGTGCGGGCTCAGTGCCGTTCGGTGAACCTGAAGACCTCGCGCAGAGCCGCGTCAGTCAGTGCCGAGTCGGGTGGTCCCTGTGCGACCACACGCTGCGCAAGCAGCATCACAGTGTCGGCGGTGTCGGCATCACCGATTTCGTGCGTTGCCATCACCACGGTGACTCCCAGTGCGCGTTCTTGTGCAATGAGATCGGCGACCAATCGTCGACCCGCGACATCGAGCCCCGCGGTCGGTTCGTCGAGCAGCAACACCTCTGAGCGACGTGCCAACACCTGCGCAAGATGGGCGCGTTGCTGCTGGCCACCGGACAAGTCGCGCAGCGGGCGCTGTGCGTATTCGTCGGCACCCGTTCGTTGCATCGACTCACGCACCACCTGACGGTCGTCCGAGTCGATGCGGCCCAACAGACCACGACGCGCAAACCGACCCATCGTCACGATGTCCTCGACGCACAACGGCAGGGTGTACGTGGACACCGGATGCTGCGGCAGGTACGCCACACGGGCCGGCTGCGAACCCGGGCGCTCACCGAGCACGAACACGTCACCCCCCTGCGGTTTGAGCAAACCCGCGAGTGTCTTCAAGAGAGTCGATTTGCCCGAACCGTTCGTTCCGATCAGTACCAACATCTGGCCCGGAAACAGTGCGAATCCGACACCATCGACGACCGGCCGGTGGCCATGACCAACCGCCAGCGAAACCGCAGCGATGGACCTGGTGTCGTCAGCCATGGACATGCTCATGTACGTGGGGGTGGTCGTGCGGGTGTCGGATGCCGCGGCGACGGCCGAGCCAGCGTCCCACCTCGATGACAACGGCAGCGAGGCAGAACATCAGCACGGCCACAAAAACGATCGATGCACCCGCGGCGAGGTCGGCGTGGTAGCTGACCAACAGCCCGACGTACGACGACACGGCACCGACGGCCGCCGCGACGCAGATGACCGTCGAGATACGCCGGCCGAACAGGGCACCCGTCGCCGCAGGAGCAACCAACATGCCCAGCACCAGCAGCGTTCCGACGGTCTGAAAACTCGCGACCACCGTCAGCGCCACCATTGCCAGCATGATGTTGCCGTACCTGCGGGGGGAGAAACCCGAGGTTGCGGTGAGTCCTTCGTCAACCGACAACAACAGGAACGGCCGCCGGCACACCCACGCCACGCCCACGACGGCGACAAGCGCGACTCCCTGCCACACAATGTCTGACCACGAGACACCCAGTACCTCGCCGAAGAGCACGGCGGTGAGATCACCCGCGAATGAAGCCGAGCGTGACTGGATGATCACCCCGAGCGCCAGCATGCCGACGAACAACAGCCCGATCGAAGTGTCTCTCGACAGGCTGAAACGACGGTTCACCACACCGACTCCCGCCATCATCACCGCCGCACCGATGGCAGCCCCGAGAACACCGGAGAAGCCGACGAGCAGCGCGACGGCAACTCCGGGCACCACGCCGTGGGCCAAGGCGTCGCCGACGAATGAGAGTCCCCTGAGCACGACGAAGGCACCGGCGACTGCACAGGTCACAGCGACGATGCAGGTCGCAAAGAGCGACAAACGCAAGAACTCGTTGTCGATGAAGGGCCCGAGGAAAAAGTCCGTCAGGACAGGCCCGCCACGACGGAATCGGTGAGGGCCGACATCATCTCGGGATATCCGCCACCCTCGGGCACGAGGTGCGTCGCAAGTTCGACGACTTCGACTCCGACCTCTTTTGCCAACTGTTCGACAACGTCGGCCGGCGTGCCGAGCTCGGTAAAGATGGCCTTCACGTCCTCGCCCTTAGCGAGAGCTTTCAACTCGGCGAGATTCTTGGCTGTCGCTTCAGCTGCCGTCGAAAAGCTCGGGACGACCGAACCGAGGATCTCACACCCGTAACGCGCCGCGAAATAACCCAGCGAGTCGTGACCGGTAATCATGACGCACGGGTCGAGGCCCGACATTTTTGTTTCGATCTCTTTGTTGAGGTTCTCCAGCAACGACACCTGCGCTGCACCTGCGCTTGAAAGATCGGCGCCGATCACCGAACCAATTTGTTCGGCCATCTCTGGCACTGCCTCGGCAAGCGTGAGTGGGTCGAGCCAGATGTGCGGGTCCTCAGCGCCGTGACCGTGCTCTTTGTCGCCGTGCTCTTTGTCGCCGTGTTCTTCGTCGCCGTGCGCTTCGTCGCCGTGCGCTTCGTCGCCGTGCGCTTCGTCGCCGTGTTCTTCGTCGCCGTGTTCTTCGTCGCCGTGTTCTTCGTCGCCGTGTTCTTCGTCGCCGTGCGCGTGGTCCGAACCTTTGCGTAGCGTGACATGGTCCGCGACGTGAAACACCGGTACTCCCGACTTCTCCGTCTCGGCCAGTGCGTCCTCAAGACCTTCTTCCAAGTCCAAGCCGTTTGCAACGACGATCGCCGACGATGACATCATTTCGACATCCTTTGCCGACGGCTCGAAGTCATGCGGGTCTGTCCCATTTGGAATGATCACCTCGACGCGTGCCGAGTCCCCGACAATGCCGGCAACCACGCTCTCAAGAGCGCTGTACGTGACGGCAACGACGGGTAGTCCATCGACTCCCCCGACCGGCGCATTTGTCGAAGATGAAACCTGGGAATCGACGACGGACTCGGAGGCCGCAGAAGTGTCGTTGGTGCTCGAAGAATCTCCGGAGCACGCGCCGAGAGCGACGATCGCGACTAACCATGAAGCACGCCTCAGAGCCCGCACGACCCAAGCATAGGAGGACGAGAACCATTCTCAGTTATTTTCGTGCTCGAGAAGCCACGACTTGCGGTCGAGCCCACCCGCATACCCGGTCAACTCGCCCCCGGCACCGATGACACGATGGCACGGAACGATGATTGCCAGGGGGTTGCGGCCGTTCGCCCCGCCCACGGCCCTCACGGCCCGTGGCTTTCCCATCGCCTTGGCCTGATCCGCGTAGGTGATCGTCGAGCCGAAGGGAATCCTGCACAAGACCTTCCACGACAGGAGTTGAAAAGGCGTGCCTGCGGGTTCGAGAGAAAGATCGAAGGCCTGTCTGATCCCAGCGAAGTACTCCTCCAACTGCCTTGTCGCTGCGGCCAGATGCTCATTGTCCGGGGACCCCGAGCGAGTTCGCTCACCCGCGCTGAAACCGACGCGACGCAGACCGGTCGCGGATGCCACGAGCAACAGCCGACCAAGCGGTGAATCCGCGACATGTGTGAATTCGACCACCTGACCTCCCTATCAGCCACCGTCACCGCATCCCGCACGGTGGTCAGTTGTATGGTGCAAAAGAGATGTCCGCGAAGCCCCCGCACGCAGCCCCTGACCTTAGCCGTCGGGAAATCCTCACCGTCTTCATCGGTCTGATGGCGGGACTCAGCCTTGCCTCGCTGGACAGCACCGCAGTCAATACTGCGATCGCAACGATGGTCGCCGACCTCGGTGGCCTGAGTGCCTACGCGTGGATCGGCACTGCCTACCTGCTCACGTCGACGGTCTCCAATGCGCTCTTCGGAAAGTTGAGTGACATATACGGACGCCGGCCGATGTTCCAGCTGGCGATCCTCACCTTCATCATCGGCTCCATTGGTTGTGCGGTCGCACAGTCAATGTCGGTACTTGTCATCTCGCGCGGCGTACAGGGGATCGGAGGGGGTGGCCTCATGTCGCTGGCCTTCGTCATCATCGGCGACACGGTTCCTCCGCGCGAGCGTGGTCGTTACGTGGGAATGATCACCAGCGTCTTCGCCGTCGGCAGCGTCCTGGGGCCGCTCGTCGGTGGCTTCTTCACCGAGCAGTTGTCGTGGCGTTGGATCTTCATCATCAACATCCCCATCGGAATCGTCGCGCTGATCATCACATCGGCTGCCCTCAAGATTCCACTCCAGAAGCGAGACCACAGGGTCGACTGGCTGGGCTCGGCACTGTTGACGTCATCGGTGACGTGCCTCATCCTGCTGTTGTCGTGGTCGTCCGAGGAGTACGGGTGGACATCTGCGTTCTCGGTCACGCTCGGCCTGGCAGCGGCCCTCGTGGGTATCGCATTCGTGCAGTGGGAGAAGAAGGCCCCCGAACCGGTGATGCCCCTGCACCTGTTCAAGATCGACGTGATCCGCGTGACCGTGCCCCTGGTCGCATTCACGGGAACCATCATCTACGGCGCAAATGCCTTCATTCCGCTCTTTCTCCAGGCGGTCACCGGCGTGTCGCCCACAAACTCGGGCCTGCTCCTTGTTCCGATCATGGTGGGCGTAACGTTTGCAAGCATCACGACGGGTCGGCTGACCACACGAAGCGGCACGTACCGACATTGGCCGATACTCGGCGCAGTCTCGCTGACGCTCGGCATGGTTTTCCTCTCGGCGATGTCCGATACGGGCCTTGGAATGACCAGTGCGCTCGTCGGCATGCTCTTTGTCGGCTCGGGCATCGGCAGCATCATGCCCACCTGCACACTTGCCACGCAGAATGCTGTCGACTGGCACGACCTGGGTGTCGCCAGTGCGGCGATCACATTCTTCCGCTCGCTGGGCGGCGCGATCGGACTTGCGGCTTTCGGCGCGATTCTCAATTCGCAGATCACGGGCAAGGTCGACAAGGCGCTGCTGCAGGCACCACGCAAAATCACGTCGATTCCCGACGTCGACGTGCGCAACTCGGTACTCGACGTTCTGGCGAACGGCATCAAGTTCCTCTACATCGTCGCCATTCCTGTTGCGATCATCGTGATCCTGATCGCGATCAAACTCCCCGGGCGCCCGCTACGACAGACCACCGGTGCACCGGCGGTGTCCGTCGACTAGCAATAACCGCGCCATTTAACTGCCGCCCGAGGAGTGTTATGAACCGGCCGCCTTCGGCTCCTTGGGAAGCCCAAGGACGCGTTCTGCGACGATGTTGCGCTGGATTTGGCTGGTGCCGCCCCAGATTGTTTCGGAGCGGGAGAAGAAGAACGCCGACATCATCGGACTCACGGGGTAGCCCGCGCGACGCTTTTCGCGCGCAGTGCCGGGCCACGACGCCAAATCGGCACCCACATCCACCAACACGGAATCGGTGCCGAAGATGTCGAGAGCCAGCTCCATTGCTTCTCTGTGCATTTCCGACCAGAACATCTTGTTCGACGCACCGAGCGCGGCGACACCCGGGTCCTTCGACTTGTTCAACGTCGCCGTCAGCGAGCGAAAACCGTTGATGCGGAGGATCTGGATCTTCGTGTAGTAGCGCACGAGGCGCTGACGAATCAGTGGATCCTCGATGGCGCCGTTCGCCAGCGCGCGGGTGCGCATCATTTTGTATTCCTCTTCGAAACGTCGGTAGCCGGTGGTCGTACTCATCCCGCGCTCGAAGGCGAGCGTCGAGTTGGCGACCTGCCAACCGTTGTTCACACCGCCAACGACGTTGTCCTTCGGGCAGCGTGCATCAGTGAAGAACACTTCACAGAATTCAGCCGTACCGTCGGGCTGCACGATGCCGCGCACTTCCACGCCGGCCTGGCGCATCGGCACCAGCAGGTACGAGATGCCCTTGTGCTTGGGCACTGTCGGGTCGGTACGGGTGAGGAGGAAGCAGTAGTCCGCGTGGTGACCGCCCGTTGTCCACACTTTCTGGCCGTTGATCACCCATTCGTCACCATCGAGCACCGCCGTCGTCTTGAGACTGGCGAGGTCGCTGCCGCTGTTCGGCTCGCTGAAACCCTGGCACCAGCGCGTTTCTCCGCGCAGGATCTTTGGCAGGAATTCCTTTTTTTGTTCCTCCGTTCCCCACTGCAGAATCGTCGGTCCGACGAGCGTGTCACCGAAGAAGTCGGCACGCATCGGTGCCTTTGCAGCGGCAAACTCCTCCGAGAGCACGACGCCCTGCATTACGGACAGGCCCTTGCCGCCGTATTCTCTCGGCCATGTCGCACAGATCCAGCCACCGTCGTAGAGCTTTGCGGGCCACGACTCGTTGAATTTCCGGCGATCGTCGGCCGACAGCTCGAACTCGGGGTCGAACCAACCGTTGGGCAAGTTGGCGCGCAGCCAGGCACGCACCTCTTCGCGGAATTCCTCGGCATCGGCTGGGTAGGTCAACTCCATTCGACAATTATCTACCCACCGGTAACCGGAGGACGAATTCACCTTCCTGCAACATCCGCCGCACATTCCCCAGACGGGTAATTTCTAGGATGGTCGTCCATGGCGAACAGTCCCCTTGGGCCGGCCGAGACCGCCGTTCTGCGCGTCCTCGTCGACCGTGTGGGACGCGTCACGGGGCGCCCCGACCTGAACCGACTTGCCGGCCTCGACGGCTCCGAACGTCGGTGCGATGCCGCGCTTGTCACGCTGCGGCGTCTCCTTGGGCCGGGCTCGATCAAAACCATTCGGCGACGTGGCTGGATGCTTTCCGAACAAAGCGTCGATAGTGCGCGGTTTCTGCTTGACTCTCGGAGGTGATTTCGTCGACTGTATTTGCAGCCAGCGGAGCGGGCACTCTCGACTTGGGTCGGGTTCTCCTCGAACTTGCCCTCATCCTCGCTGCCGCAAAGTTGATCGGTGAACTGGCGGAAAAAATCGGCACACCCGCCGTCCTGGGAGAAATCCTCGCCGGCGTCCTCATCGGACCATCGGTGCTCGGCTTGGTGGAACCATCAGACTCGCTCTTTTTGATCGCAGAACTCGGAGCAATCCTTCTACTGATGCAAGTCGGAATGGAAACCGACCTAAACGAAATGCGACGCGTGGGTCGCGCAGCCCTCAGCGTCGGTCTCATCGGCGTGGCCCTGCCGCTCATCTTCGGTTCGGTGACGGGCCTGGCGTTTGGCGAGAGTGGAAACACTGCGCTGTTCGTGGGGGCGACCCTCACAGCCACGAGTGTTGGCATCACGGCCCGCGTGTTCGGCGATCTCAGGGTATTGACGACAAGCGAAGCGCGTATCGTTCTTGGCGCCGCGGTGGCCGACGATGTGCTTGGCCTCATCATCCTCACCATTGTCACGCGCATGGTCGAAGAGGGGACCATCGGTATCGGTACCATCGCAACGACAACGCTGACGGCCTTCGCATTTCTCGCCGTCGCGTCGCTCGTAGGCCTCTCCGCGGTGCCAAAAATCATTGCGCTCGCGGCGAAGAGGGCTTCTTCACCCGCAGCGGTTTCGGTGCTTGCCGTCGGTATTGCCCTTGCGTATTCGGGTGTCGCAGACGCAGCGAAACTTGCACCGATTATCGGTGCATTCGTCGCGGGAACCGCTCTCGGACGCACGGTTGCCCATCAGCGAATCGAGCGTGACGTGGCTGCCGTCGCATCTCTGTTCATCCCGGTTTTCTTCCTCCAAATCGGTATCGAGACCGACGTCGCGTCGATGGCGCGACCAAAGGTTCTGGCGATTGCAGGATTGCTCTTCGTCGTGGGCGCGGCGACAAAGATCGTGGCCGGCATCGGAGTGGGCCGCAACGGCGGTGACAGGTTGTTGGTCGGCCTCGGCATGATGCCGCGCGGCGAAGTGGGTCTGATTTTCGCGACGATCGGCCTCGGTGTCGGGGTGTTCGACGACGACCTCTACGCGGCTCTCGTGCTCGTCGTCCTTGCGACGACGGTGGTCAGCCCTGCCGCTCTCCGTTGGCGGATCAGACGCAACGGCATCGAGGGCGCTGGGACCGCTGGGGACGGGGAGATCAGGCCTGAATCCGGCTGGTTGAGCGTGGTCGACGGTCGAATTGACCTCGCCGCGAATCCGCCGACTTCGGCGATAGCGGACGTTTTGCTGGCTGCCGCGCTCCTTTCGGTCGACAACCAGCCAAGTGACACGCTGCTCGATTGGGTCACCGCGCACAGGGACGCCTCACTCGAATGGGACCGCGAATCAACGACGATCCTGCTCGAGGTTCTTCGTCATGGATCGCCCCGCTCCTGGCATCTTCTCGAGGCAGCGAATCTGTTCGACCGCACGATCCCTGAGATTGCCGCGGCGCTTCGCTCACGCGCAGCGGACAACATGGAGACTGGCACGACCCAACTCGTACGTTTTCCCACGGTCGAAGCACTGCGTGAAGAAACTGCTGTTGCGTCGTCGCACAGTGACACTCTTGTGCTCGCGGCGTTTCTGGTCGACATCGTGGCATCTCCCGACCGGGTGCCCGCGATCCTCCATCATCTCGACCTCGACCTCAACACCGCGGGCGAGGTGGAAGATCTGCTCAACGGTGCAAAACTCCTGCGCGGCGCCGTCGAACACATGCCCAATCACATCGACGACAGAATCCTTCGAGACATTGCCCATGGTCTGCGTCAGCCGGGCATCGTCGAACGCAGTCGGCTGCTGGCCGATGCGATCGGAGGACTCGAAACGTGGCAGCGCACTGCGATGGTCGACTTCACCGTCAAAGTACAGGCCCTCCTCGCCCATCCAGAACTATTGAGTGGCGTCGATGACTCGCTCGCCGACATGCGACGCAGGCAAACAGCCGAACTCACCCCCGACCCCACACTTGTCGAGCGCATCAATCTTGCGCCGACGACGTACGTGCTGGCACATGAACCCGAGCGACTCCTTCAACAGATTCGCCTTGTCGAACCTGCTCCCCAGGGAAAGTCGGTTCGTACGACGGTTTGCGCGACGAGCGAACCGTCGCAGTTCGAAATCACCGTCGCGTGTCGCGACCGGCGGGGCCTCTTGTCGCGTCTCGCGGGTGCACTGGCGGATGCGGGCTACTCGGTGAGGACGGCAAGTCTCGCCACATGGCCCGACGGCGCGGTTCTCGACACGTTCGTCGTGACCGCCGACCCAGCTCCGGAGCCCAAAGTGTTGTCGAAGATCCTGTCACGGGCGCTTCGTGGTCGACGAAGTACGCGGCGCATTCAGGGACCTGCCCCGCGTCTCACGATCGACAACGCCATCCATCCATGGCACACGATCCTGCGCGTCACCGGCCTCGACCGTATCGGACTCTTGGCGGCGGTCAGCGCCGCCCTGAGTCGCGCGGGCGTCATCGTTCATCATGCAACGATCCAAACCCAAGACGGCATGGCCGACGACACCTTTGAGGTATCCAATCGTGCGGGGCAGAAGTTGACCGACGACATCATCGTGCGCGTTCGTAGGAACCTTTCAAAATTGAGCAGCGAAACCTGATGGGTGTCGAAACACAACGTTAACAACTCAACAAATTCGCCACGCTCCCGAAACACTCGGGCGACACCGACGAAACCTGGCTCCCCTATCTTTCGCTCATCCCCTTGGGGTCGCAACTTCGGGTCAACGGCGACTCGTTTGGTTGCTTGTGCAACAAAACTCGAACAGGAAGGACAGCAGTGAAGCTCATCACCGCAATCGTCAAGCCGTTCAAACTGGATGACGTAAAGGACGCTCTCAAGGGGATCGGCATCCTCGGGATGACCGTCTCTGAAGTGCGTGGTTTTGGTCGCCAGGGCGGACACAGTGAGACATATCGCGGGGCGGAATACACGATCGAATTCGTGCCCAAGGTTCGCATTGAACTCGTCGTGGACGATACCGATGTTGACAAGGTCGTGTCGGCAATCCGCACCACAGCAAACACAGAAAAGATCGGCGATGGAAAAATTTGGATTACAAGTATCGAGCGACTCGTGCGCATTCGAACCGGCGAGGAGGGTCGCGATGCAATCTGATTCCAAGAAATCATTGGTCCGCAGGTTGGGCCTGGGAGCGGTTGTGGCAACCCTTGCGGGGCTGGCTTTCGCCGGCCCGACGTTTGCCGCAGAGGAGGGGCCGACGGCCGCCGACGTGCAGAAGATCCTCGACAACGTATGGATCCTGATTGCAGCGGTCCTTGTGATCTTCATGCAGGCGGGTTTTGCGCTCGTCGAAGCGGGCCTGACACGGGGCAAGAACGTCGCCAACATCTTCATGAAAAACCTGATGGACTTCTGCGTTGGTGCACTGCTGTTCTTCGCAGTCGGCTACGCCATCGCTTTTGGCGGTGACCTCACAGGGTTCGGGAAGTACCTCGGTGGTGATGGATGGTTCCTCGCAGGAGACGGCATCTTTTCCTACGGCAACCTCGACAAGTTCGTGTTCTTCACCTACCAGGTCGCCTTCGCTGCCACGGCCGCAACGATCGTCTCGGGTGCGATGGCCGAACGTACGAAGTTCAAGGCATACGTGCTGTACAGCGCCGTCATTTCGGCAGTGATTTATCCGGTCGTTGTCCGTTGGCAATGGGGCGGCGGGTGGCTGTTCCAGCTCGATACTCCGTTCCACGACTTCGCCGGGTCGGCCCTCGTTCACATGACCGGCGGTGTTGCAGCCGCCGTGGGTGCTGCATTCCTCGGACCGCGCATCGGTAAGTACGGTCCCGATGGGAAACCGCGGGCGATTCCCGGTCACTCGATTCCATTCGCAATCCTCGGCTGTTTCATCCTCCTCGTCGGCTGGTACGGCTTCAACCCCGGCTCATGGCTGGGCGCCGATCCGGTGATCGGCAAGATTGCAGTGAACACGACGCTTGCGGCTGCGGCCGGGGCTGGTGTTGCGATGATGATTACTTGGCTCAAGTCGGGCAAGCCGGACGTGGCGATGACGGGCAACGGTTTGCTCGCGGGTCTAGTCGGCGTCACAGCGGGTTGCTGGGTGGTGAACGGCCTTGGGGCGACGATCATCGGCGCCCTTGCCGGGGCGATCGTCGTGTACTCGGTCTCCTTCTTCGACCGTGTGCGGATCGACGACCCGGTCGGTGCCGTGAGCGTGCACGGCGTCTGCGGTGCGTTTGGCGCGATCGCGGTCGGCCTCTTCTCGGCAACCGAGGCTGATGGCGTCGTCAAAAAAGGTCTGTTCTACGGGGGTGGTGCCGACCAGCTGGTGAGTCAGGTGATCGGCGTCGTTGCGGTCGCCGTCTTCGTACTCATCACGACCGCGATCCTCTTCGGCATCCTGAAGGCCACTGTGGGTCTGCGCATCGACGAACAAGCAGAACGTGAAGGTCTCGACATACACGAACACGGCGTTCCGGGGTACGTAACCGAATGACGATTCGGCCCAGGTGGCCGAATCAACCGGGGCACGAAGCGCCGTCGCGTGAGCGGCGGCGCTTCGTGCTTTGGCGGCGCTGAACCAGTCCGTTGACAAACGAACGCTGCTTGCACCCGACCTGACAGCCATCAACCCATTGACAATGGGGCCACCGTGTGGGGACTTCTTTCCCGCGCGTTGGTGATTCCGCCGGCCACATCAAGTTCTGCGCCCATGCAATCTCGATCGACGAGGGGGGCGATCATCAACCACTCGGCGGTTGTGCAGCGGGTGTTCAGCCCAACGACTTCTCGGGCCTGAGCACGAGACGAATATGATCAGATCGTGAAGCTCATCACTGCGGTAGTGAAGCCTTTCAAACTCGACAACGTGAAGGACGCCCTCAGGGCAGCCGGCGCGCAAGGAATCACAGTCGCGGAGGTTCGTGGATTCGGACGCCAGGGCGGACACACCGAGACATACCGCGGAGCCGAGTACAACATCGACTTCGTCCCGAAGGTGCGCATCGAGATTGTCGTCGACGATTCGGTTGTCGACCGTGCGATCCAGGCCATCCAGTCGGCGGCCAACACCGGCAAGATCGGTGACGGCAAGATTTGGGTGACCAGCGTCGAAAAGATCGTCCGCATCCGCACGGGCGAAACGGGCCCCGACGCGCTGTAACGCACCCTGTCGCTCGAAGGGCGACCATGGGGGTCACATCACTAGAGTCGGACACATGACCATGACCGATTCGGCCCCCGCAGCCACGTCCCGCTGGACTGCCCAGTGGCGCGAGCTCTACAACGAAGTCATCAACACTGGGCTCTGCACCGGCTGCGCCGGGTGCGTCGTCACCTGTCCGCACGACGTCATCGGCTACGAACACGTCGAGGGTAAGTACAAGCCGTTCCACCTCGAGGAATCGCTCGGCCTCGACAACTGCATCCACGGTTTCGGCGAAGAGGGCGGCTGCACCACCTGCACCCGCGCCTGCCCGCGGTTTCGTCAGTGGGAAGAGGCCGCCGACAAGCACCTCTTTGGTCGCGTGCGAAACCCCGATGAAATGGCCGGCGTCTGGCGCCAACTCCTCCTCACCCGCGCCAGCGACACCACCCAACACGAAAAGGGCCAGGACGGCGGCTTCGTCACGGCGATGCTGTCGTGGTTGCTCGACAACGATTACATCGAGGGTGCCCTGGTCAGCGGCGTCGAAGACGACGACGCGTGGAAGGCCCGACCCCAGTTGGTGCGAACGAAGGAAGAAGTACTCGCCACCGCCGGCAGCCGTTACACGTACTGCGCCAACCCGCTCGCTCTACGCGATGCAAAGGACGCGGGACTCTCGCGTCTCGCCCTCGTCGGCATGGGCTGCCAGACCTCGTCACCGCCCGTGATGTGGGACCGCAAGGCGGGCAAGGTGAGCAAGCCGTTCCTCTTCAACATCGGTCTGTTGTGCTCGAAAACCTTCGACGACGCGATCTTCTCCGAACTCTTCGAGGCCAAGTACGGCCTGAAGAAACAGGACATGGTGAAGATGAACATCAAGGGTGTCTTCCAGATCTGGATGAAGGACGGCTCGTACCACGAGATAGACCTCAAGGAATGCCACCAGTGGACGCGCACGGGCTGCAAGCTCTGCCCCGACTTCGCCGCCGAACATGCCGACATCTCCACGGGTGGCATCGGCAAGGACAACGATTGGACGCTCACGATCGTGCGGACCGAAATCGGTGAGGAGGTCATCAACCGCATGATCAGGGACGGCGTCATCGTTGCCCGTCCGGCGCAGGAGGACGAAGTGGCGATGAAGTTGTTGCGCACGCTCTCTATCGTCAGCCGCCGCCGCTGGCCCGACTGGGCCGACAAGGCGCCGTCGGTCGGCGTACCGCCGCCGAAGAAAAAGGCCGAGCCCGCGCCGGCGGCCGAAGGGGCCGCGCCGGCGAACTAGGTTTCGCCTCATGCCACTTCATCCGCAGGCCAAGTTCATCACCGACTTCGTCGAGAGCCTCGGCAACAAGCCGTTCGAGGAAGACACCCCGCAGAACGCCCGTGAGTCACGGGCCGCAATGCAGGCCCCCTCGACGGTGCCGATCCACAAGATGACCGACATCGACGCGGGCGGTGTCCCCGCGCGCCTCTACAAACCCAACGAGGAACCGAATTTGCCACTCCTCGTCTACTACCACGGCGGTGGTTGGGTGCTCGGTAGCGTCGAGTCGCACGACAGTGTGTGCCGGGCGATCTGTATGCAGACGCCGTGCGCCGTGCTGTCGGTCGACTACCGACTCGCACCCGAGCATCCCTTCCCCGAGCCCCTCGTGGACTGTGTGAACGCCACACGCTGGGCACACCTCAATGCCACCTCGCTGGGCTGCGACCCCGGCCGCATCGCAATCGGTGGCGACTCGGCGGGCGGCAACATCGCTGCCGCCATCGCCAACATGCAGGTCATCCCCGCCGCGTACCAGTTGCTGATCTACCCGGTCACCGACTGCAATCTCGGCCATCCGAGTCACCAGGAAAACAAGGATGGTCCATTTCTCACGCACGCAGGAATGAAGTGGTTCGTGCACCATTACGTGTCCGACACCAACACGGCGCTCGACGACCCACGCCTCTCACCATTGTTCGACTCGGATGCGAATCTCGCCGCTGCACCGCCGACGTGCGTGATCACGGCCGAGTTCGACCCACTGCGTGACGAAGGTGATGCCTATGCGGCGAGGCTCGCCGCCCTCGGCGTGCCCGTTTCGCACATCCGTTTTTCGGGGCAGTTCCACGGCTTCGTTTCGCTCGCCGACTTCGTCGACGATGGCAAGGCTGCAATTTCGATGTCGTCGAGTTTGTTGCGAGCCGCATTCAATCCACCGCAGTTGAGTTAGCGGCAGATCGCCTTCGCTCGCGCGAACACCGCGTCGATCATCGGTTCGGTGAGTTTGCCGGTGAACGTGTTCTGCTGGCTCGGGTGGAAAGAACACAACAAGGTGAGACCGCCGGCGGGTACCTCGACAGCGTGGCCGAACTTGGGGCGTGGTTTTACCCCGAAGTAGTCGGTTGCCACCTGATAGGCGAAGTTGCCGAGACACACCGCGACACGCAGTTCTCCGAGCAGGGCGATCTCACGGTCAAGAAAGGGCCTGCACGCATCGCGTTCACCGGGCATCGGTGCATTGCCCGGTGGCGCACATTTCACTGCCGCCGTCACCCAGGCGCCACGCAGTTCGAGTCCGTCGCTGCGATGTGTCGACGCCGCTTGGTTGGCGAATCCCGCCCTGTGCAGCGCGCGGTAGAGCCAGTCGCCGCTGCGGTCGCCGGTGAACACCCGTCCCGTGCGATTGGCCCCGTGCGCGCCGGGGGCAAGACCCAGGACGAGCAATCGCGCAGCCGGATCCCCGAAACCCGACACACCACGACCCCAGTAATCGTCGTACCGGAATGCGGCACGCTTTTCGACCGCCACGCGCTCTCGCCACTCGACGAGTCGCGGACATGCCACGCACTCGTGAACGTCGACCGCAAGACGCGCAAGAGAATCCATTTTTCGTGCGCCCACCTGCACAGAGTAGACACAGAGCCAGTATTTTCGGGACCGATGGCACGCGCCGCGAAACCCAAGCACCCCTCAGCCACGACCATTCTCCTCGTCAGGCACGGTCGTACTCCAACGACGGGTCAGTCGTTGCCGGGCCGCGCGAAGGGTCTCCACCTCAACGACATCGGTCGGGAACAGGCCGCCGAGGTGGCCGAGCGACTGTCGACATTCCCAAAGATCCATGCCATCTACGCCTCACCCCTCGAACGCACCCGTGAAACCGCAGCACCACTGGCGAAGAAACTGCGGCAGCGCGTCGTCGTCGACAAGGGCCTCATCGAGTGCGACTTCGGCGACTGGACAGGTGCAAAACTCGCCGACCTCATGAAGAAACCCGAATGGGCGACCGTTCAACGGGCGCCAAGCACGTTCCGGTTCCCGAATGGCGAGTCGTTCACCGAGATGCAGGTGCGTATGGCCACTGCACTCGACTCGATCAGACTGCGGCATCCTGGTGGTGTCGTTGTGTGCTTCTCCCATGCCGACCCGATCAAAGCCGCGCTCGCCCATGCGATGGGAACGCACCTCGACTTGTTCCAACGCATCGTCGTTAGCACCTGCTCCGTGAGCGCACTCGCCTACGGAACGGGTTCACCGATCGTTCTCACCGTCAACTCGACGGGTGGCTCACTGGCGGACCTGCGGCCCTCATGACGGTGTACCGCGACTTCGACACACCCGATGCCTTCACCACCGCCGCCCTCGGCCGGCCGGGCCAGCGCATCTTTCTCATCCAGGTGCGCGGCGAGGGTGAGGTCGTCACCCTGAAGTGCGAGAAGCAGCAGGTGGCGGCAATCGCGCACTTCGTGCGTGAACTTCTCGCCGACCTGCCCGACGGTGACGTGCCCCTGCCCGACGCCCTCGATCTCATTCCCCTCGCCCAGGGTGCGAGTGCATCCGCCGGCACGTTCGACTTCGTGGTCGGGCCGATCGGTGTCGCCTACGACCGCGACATCGACCGTGTGGTCGTCCAACTCGACGAAATGGTTCCCCTCGACGAGAACGGCGAGCCCGACCCGGACGTCGTCGCCGGCCGTGTGCGCGGTCTCATCACCCGGGGGCAGGCACTCGCCTTCTGCGACCACGCCGACGACGTCGTTGCCGCGGGTCGGCCGAATTGCCGTTGGTGCGGTTTTCCCATCGACCCGGACGGACATCCATGTCCGCGAATGAACTAGTCGGTCACCACGACCCGATGCGCCTTCTTGCCGAGGGCGAAATCGAAGTCGTCGGTCGCATGCCTTGGAGCAGCAACGCGACGTTTCTCGTCAAGATTGCCGATGATTCGGGCAGCACGCAGGCCATCTACAAGCCGTTGCGCGGTGAACGGCCGCTGTGGGACTTCGAGCCCGGCCTGCATCGCCGTGAGGTGGCCGCTTATCAACTGTCCGAGGAGATGGGTTTCGACCTCGTTCCACCAACGATTCTCCGGGACGGACCCATGGGTGAGGGGTCGTTCCAGTGGTTCATCGAGGCCGACCCGAACGTGCACTACTTCACCGTGTTCGAAAGTCGCGACGAGCTCCACGACCAGTTGAAGACGATGGCGGTGTTCGACATCATCGCGAACAACACCGACCGCAAGGGTGGGCACGTACTCCTCGACACGAACGACCACGTATGGGGCATCGACCACGGCGTTTGTTTCTCGGGCGATTTCAAATTACGCACCGTCATCTGGGACTTTGCTACCGAGAACCTCACGCCGTCGCACCGCGAGGCGCTGATGCGCATCGTCGACCAGGTTCCGATGCGCGTCGCGGCCCTGTTGAACGACGAGGAAGTTCAGGCGATCGCCGAGCGTGCGCGGTGGCTGCTCGATGCGGGTGTGCTGCCCTACGACCCGTCGGGTCGCAGGGTGCCCTGGCCGCTCGTCTGAGCCGACCTAACCTGCCCCCATGCACAGCGACCTCGATGCACTCGTCGACCGCGCAGACCTCGACGAAATCATCCGCCGCATCGACGATCTGTGTTCGGCTCGCGAGTGGACACTGCTCGCCTCGTTGCGCGACAAGGCTGCTTTGGCCGTACAAACCGGCCGCCAGACGTGGCCTTGCGCGACGCTCGCCAACTACCGCCTCGCACTACACGGTCCGGCCGACATTGCTGCCGGCTCGCTGCAGCATCCCACCAGCACCTTTAGCGTCGGTCCCCTGACCGAGGTCATCGCCCAGAACCACACGTGGGCCGAACTCGAACGACACATCCAGGATGCCCCCGTGCGTGGCTTCGTCGCCTACGAACGCGCGCTTCGTGGTGAGGGGGTGCCCGACGACGCAGCTCTGCGCGCCGTCCTCGAGATCCCGATCAATCCCGCCCCATGGGAACCGAACTACGAGCCGGCGATCTACGACGACAACGGGGTGAGTGCCCCTACGCCACAGTTGAACATTGCGCCAACGAACGAAGTGGAGTGTTCCCCCGCTACGACCGATGCTGACCCCGACATCGAATCTGCGGTTCGCTCGGTTTTCGAGGCATGGACGACGCAGTCGAACGGTCGGGTGTCATTTGCTGCCACGTCGGGTGGCATCGACTCGGCTCTCGGTGCGCTCGGTTTGTCACGGGCGCGGGTCTCACCGCTCGAGCCGTCACAGGTGTTGGCTCTCGTCGCGTGGGCTGGTGCCTCGGGTGGGGCGCACGGACGGCGTCGCGGCGGTGCCCAGGGCCGCTTCGGCGCGTGGTGGTTGGCGACCGCGATGGCCGATGCACTCGACGAATGGCCTCTTACGCAGGGCACGCTGCGTGCCGAGATGGAGGAGCTGCAGTGGTTCGTGTGGTCCACCGGCGAGCCGGCACTCGGGTGGCAACTCCAAATCGCGGTGTGGGACCCGTTCAACGACATGTCGTGGGCTTTCTCCGCCCGCGACATGTCATGATGACCCGCGTCAGCGACCCTTGAGGGCCTCGATCAGTTTCGGCAGAACTTTGTGCACGTCCCCGATGATGCCGAGGTCGGCGATACCGAATATCGGTGCCTCTTTGTCCTTGTTGACGGCGATGATGTTTTTCGAACCCTTCATGCCGACCATGTGCTGCGTCGCACCCGAGATGCCCGCTGCGATGTAGACGCTCGGCTTGACGACCTTGCCGGTCTGGCCGACCTGGTACGAGTAGGGAACCCATCCCGCGTCGACGATCGCGCGCGAGGCGCCGGGGGCACCCTTGAGCAGCTTGGCTAGCTCCTCGACCAACACGTACTTGTCGGATTCGCCCAAACCACGGCCCCCCGACACCACGATGTCAGCCTCGTCGAGCTTCGGGCCCGTCGTCTCTTCGACGTGGACCGCGGTCACCTTTGCGGCACCCGTCGCGCCGAGGTCGGGCACGGCGACGGTGACGACTTCGGGGGCGCCACCTCCGGCGGATTCGGCGGTGAAACTCTTCGGGCGGAAAGCAACGAGGTACGGGCCTTGACCGGTGAAGGTGGTGGTGACGAGCGTGTTGCCGCCGAATATCGGTGTCGTTGCACTGACCGCGCCGCCATCGACACTGACGTCGACGCTGTTGGTCAGAACCGTCTTGTCGAGCTTCACCGACAGACGCGACATCACGTCACGGCCTTCGTAGTTCTGCGGGAACAGGACGAGGTCGGGCTTGTCACCAGCGTCGAAGACCGCCTTCATCGCCGAAGCGACGGCCACGCCGGGAAGCTTGCCCCCGAGATTGCCGGTTGAGTACACCTTCGTCGCGCCGTACTCACCGAGTGCGCCGGCAACCGACGTCGCGTCGTCACCGATGAACACGGCGACGTTCGATGCAAGGGACCGTGCCTTGGTGAGGAGTTCGAGGGTGGCCGACGTCGGCGCCCCGTTTGCGACCTGTGCGAATACCCAGACGTTGTTCACAGACATGTTTTGACCTCAGATCAGTTTCAGATTTTCAAGGAATGCAACGATCTTGCCGAACGACTCGCCATCGTCCTCGATGATCTCGCCGGCCTGACGGGCCTCGGCCTGCGCAACGTTCGAGATCTTTTGGCCCGCACCGGCCCAACCCGCGGGAGACACACCGAGGTCGGTGGCGGTGACGGTGTCGACGGGCTTGCTCTTGGCCGCCATGATCCCCTTGAAACTCGGGTAACGCGGCTCGACGACACCGGCGGTGACACTGATGAGGGCGGGCAACGCACACTCGACCTCGTCGTAGCCAGATTCGGTTTGGCGGTTGACCAGGAGCCTGCCGCCTTCGACTGCGACCTTCTTTGCGAAGGTCACCGACGGGAGACCGAGAACCTCCGCCATTTGTTCGGGCACCGTGCCCGTGTAACCGTCGGATGATTCCGTGCCGGCAATGATGAGATCTGCACCGCCCAACTTGCGCACCGCCGCGGCAAGCACCTTGGCGGTTGTCAACGCATCGCTGCCCAACAGAGCGGGGTCGGAAACAAGCACGCCTTTCGCCGCGCCCATCGCCAGGGCGGTGCGCATTCCTGCGGTCTCACCGTTCGGTGCCATCGACACGAGGTTCACTTCTCCCCCGCCCGCGGCAGCAACGAGTTGCAGTGCCATCTCGACGCCGTAGGCATCGGAGTCATCGAGGATCAGCTTGCCGTCACGCTTGAGGGTGTTCGTGGAGCCGTCGAGGGCGCCGGGCGTGGCGGGGTCCGGAATCTGCTTGACACAGACGATTACGTTCATAGGCCTTCCATTGTTACCGCTTGGTCGGTCTGCTGCCCAACCGAGAAGGCCCACTGGTAACGTCTGGGAACCGTGAGGCTGCTCCTGGTCGTCAATTCGTTTGCGTCATCCGTCACAGCACGCAACACCGTCGTCGTCCACCAGCAGCTTGCCCGCCGCCACGACGTTCAAGTCGTCGAAACGAACCGTCGCGGCCACGCCACCCGCTTTGCCCAGGATGCTGCCCGGCGCGGCCTGGATGTCGTCGTGGCCTTCGGTGGCGACGGCACCCTCAATGAGGCCGCCACCGGCGTGGCCGGCTCGGAGACGGCACTGGCCGTGTTACCCGGGGGGTCGACGAACGTCTTTGCCCGCACCCTGGGCATGCCCAACGACCCTGCTGCCGCGGTGAAACAACTCTGCACCGCGCTCGACAACCAAGCCATCCGACCGATCGGTCTCGGCAACTGCAACGGACGCTTCTTCTGTTTCCATACGGGCGTCGGCTACGACGCCGCAGTCGTGCGCCTCGTGGAACGACGAGCCTCACTCAAGCGCTATCTCGGCCACCCACTCTTCGTTGGCGCTGCGCTGCAAACCTGGGCGGTCGGTTACGGCCGAAAGAAGCCGCACTTCAACGTTCGCATCGGTGAGACCGCACCCATCGAGGGCTTCTTCACGATCGTCATGAACACCAACCCGTACACGTTCCTGGGCAAAAAGCCACTCAACCTGTCACCGCAGACGAACCTCGATGCCGGCCTCACCGTCGTGGCCTTCAAGTCCCTGTCGGCAATCGGGCTCCTCGGGTCCCTCGGTCGCGCGCTCGCCCGCGGCGGTCTCCACGACAACAAACATCTCGTGGTCCGCCATGACGTGGCGGCGCTGTCCGTCGACCACGAGCGCCCTTTCCCGTACCAGGTCGACGGCGACTATCTGGGTGAAACCACGGCGTTGCGTTTCACCCACGTGCCCGAGGCCCTGCGGCTTGTCATGCCGGCGTGACGCTCACGCCCGTGCGGACAACGTCGCAATCGCAACGTCGGGCACGTTCGTGCAGATGCCGTCGACTCCAAAGGTGCGGAGTTCGGACATCTTCAGGGGGTCGTCGCAGGTCCACACGTTGACCATCAGCCCGTGTGCGTGGGCCCCGTCGACGAATCGGGGCGTCACGAGGCCGAACCAGGGGTGCACCGCGCAATGTCCTGCGTCGCGCAACGAACCGAAGGTTGCCACCATGTCGTCGTCGGCGATGCCCGGCGTCAACCACGCGGTGGCGATCTCGGGCGCAACGGACCGGAACCGGTCGATTGTCTCGCGCCGGAACGACGACACGAGAAAACGCGCCGGTTCCCCGCGACACCGCAGGGCATCGGCGACCATGACGGCAATCTCATCGGTTTGGTCGAAATCGGGTTCTCCCGGATCGTTCTTGATTTCGACGTTGACCCACATTCCAAGGCAGGCATCGAGGGCCGGACCGATCCAAGGAACCTCCGTTGGAACCTCCACCCGTGAAGTTCGCACGATCACACGACCATCGGCAAGACGGGGGTCGTGATGAACGACGAGGTGCCCGTCAGCGCTTCGCCGTACGTCCAGCTCCACGGCGTCGGCCCCCATGTCGGCCGCCCGGGCAAAGGCCACGAGGGTGTTCTCGGGCTCGGCACGAGAGGCCCCACGGTGGGCCAGGACCGCGCAACCGCGACCCGGACCTGCGGGAATTGTGGGTATCGCCGCGGCGCCGGAATTTCCGCTCACAAATCTCACCGTAGCCCTTGTCATCCGTCATCCAAGGGCGTAGGTTCACCGACGCCGTGGCGGACGGCCTTTGGGCGTTCGTCTCCACGTCAAATGTCAGCAACCGTTGGCGGCCCACCGCCCCGAACCCCCCAGGAGATGAAGTGACGATTCTCGCTTCGAGTCTCGCCCTCGGCGCCGCCGACTACACGTGGCGCCAGCAAGCAGTGTGTCGAGACACCGACCCCGAATTGTTCTTCCCGGTCGGCTCCACGGGTCAGGCCGTTTTGCAACTCAGCAAGGCCAAGGAAACCTGCAACCAGTGCACCGTGAAGATCGAGTGCCTGCGCTTCGCCATCGATACGAACCAGGACTCGGGCGTCTGGGGCGGAACCTCCGAAGAAGAGCGCCGAGTTCTGCGCCGCCAGATTGCGGTCCACAACCGCACAGCCCAGAACGCCGGCTAGGCCGACAGCGGCACGCGCAGTTCGATGACGGTGCCGGGTCCCGCAGTCGTGTCGAACGCCGCCTGCATGTCAGCGTCGCTGTCGTAGTCGGCGGGAGTGGCGCGGCGCATCGCGATCGTTCCACCGAGTTCGGTCGTCACGAGCGTGCGCACGATCGACAGCCCGAGGCCCGTTGCATTGGCGATGTCGAAGTCGGGGGCAAGCCCGGCACCGTTGTCGATCACACGGACACACAGCACCGCATGATTGTCGGCGTCGGTCTCTTGGAGCAGTTGCACGGCCACACTCCCCCTGCCGGTGAGACCCTCGCGGAAACCGTGGTCGACGGCGTTCTGCAAGAGCTCGGTGAGGACCACCGACAGCGGTGTTGCCACGGTCGCCGGCACCCGGCCACCGTCACCATGGACGACGAATCTGACGGGGCGGTCGGGCGACTGGAGACTGTCTTCGACGAGGCGCAGAAGTGGCCGCACGATTTCGATGAACGCAACGTCGTCTCCCGGCTCGCGCGAGAGAGTCTCGTGCACGAGTGCGATGGTGCGGATCCGGCGCACCGATTCGTCGACGGCGGCCTTCGCCTCGGCCGAGTCGAGCCGTCGAACTTGCAGTCGTAACAGCGACGAAATGGTCTGCAGGTTGTTCTTCACCCGGTGGTGGATCTCACGGATCGTTGCATCTTTGGAGAGAATCAACCTGTCGCGGCGACGCAGCTCTGACACGTCGCGCAGCAACAACACCGCCCCCGTGACCCGCCTTTCCCTGGCATCGCTCTTCTCGTCATCGTGGAAGAGGGGTATGCAACGCGCCAACAGCGTGACCTCCGCTGTTTGGTCGAACTCCTCGACCACGGGCTCACCGCGTTCAAATGCCTGCCGCACCGCGCTGTCGGTGAAGCCGAGCTCGGAGAGGGTTTGGCCGACGCTGTTCGCACCGATTCCCACGCGGTGCAGCGCCGACACGGCGTTCGGGGACGCATAACGCACCTTCGCATCGTCGTCGATGACGAGGACGCCGTCACCGACGCGTGGTGAGATACTGGAGTCGGCCGCACGGCCCGGAAACGGAAACAGGCCGCCTCGGATCATCCCAGCGAAGCGGCCGAAGATCTCGAGATAAGTGCGCTCGAGTTCACCGGGCTGGCGGCCCGAACGCGTCGACCACTCACGCGTAAGCACGGCAACCGGCCTGTTTCCGTGGCGCACCGGAATCGCGAGCATCCGTGCCGCACCGTCGGTGCCATCGATCGGAATCTCGCCCTCTTCGATCTCGCCACTGCGGTACGACGACTCGATGATGCGACGACGGTCGTCGACGACGGTCGACCCGACGAAGTCGGCGATGTAGAGGGTTTGACCGGTCGCGGCGCGGACATGCGCCGCGACCAGCCACTCGTCGGTCTTGGTCGGCAGGTAGAGCAGCAGGTCCGCAAAACAAAAGTCGGCGAGAATGCCCCATTCCGAAACGAGGTTCTGCAGGTGGCCGATCCCCTCTTTGCCGAGGTCGGTGTGCTGACGCGCGAAGTCGCCGAGGGTGGCCATGCAGGAAGTCTGCCCGAGACGGGCACCCGAACTAGGGCATCAGGTTGCCGGCGAGCGCGCGCACGGCGGCAACATCGTTGACCGGCCGCTGGGCCTCGGCGACACGCTGTACGCGACATCCGTGACGCTCGGCAATCCGACGGCACAGGGCATCTTCACGCTCGACGGTCGCCAGGATTTCATCGACGGCCACCGCCAGATCGCCGCTGACCACCGAACCCGCGAGGGTCGCTGCTTCCCGCTTCGTCCCGTCGTCGATCATCCGGTTGACGACCACTTCCGACAGATGCAGACCACGACGCACGAGCTCCCCGGCCAGGAACTCGGCCTCGGCCGCGGGTGCGGGTTCGGCGGTGGTGACGACGAGGAAACGGGTCGACTCGTCACGCAACAATTCCTCGACCTCGCGGGCGTGCGTGGTGAACGTTGGTTCCATGAGTCGGAACAGCGCGAAGAATTCCGAGACATCGGAGAGAAACCGTGACCCGAGGACACGATCAGCCACCGCAAAGAACGGCCGGGACGTCACAGCGATGAGGCGGTTCGAGGCAGGCAGGGTGAGCCAACGCAGGAGGCGGCTGGCGAAGAATTCGCGCATCCGTTCCGCTGCATCGATGACGCTGAGTGCACTGCGTGACGGGGGCGTGTCGACAATGACGAGGTCGTAGAGGCCCGAACGGGTCACTTCCCACAGACGCTCGACGGCGATGTAATCGTGACTGTTCACGAACCGTCCGGTGATGTTGCGGTAAAGCCCGTTCGACAACACACGGTCTGCGACACTCGCGTTGGGTGCGACACGGCGGATGAGTGCATCCCAGCCGAGACGGGTATCAAGCATCGACACCGAGAACGGTGCACCACCGTCGGCGACGGTGACAACCTCGTTGCCCTGGGCGACGACACCCATCGCCGAGGCCAGTCGACGCGCGGGGTCGACAGTGATCAACAGAACACGCACACCGACGCTGGCCGCGCTGCGGGCGGCCAGCGCGGCAGCAAATGTCGATTTTCCGACTCCGCCCGCTCCGGTGACGACGATGACACGCGTCGCGGTCACAGCGACTCACCGAATTCGTCGTCGAGGAATCCCGCGACGGCGTCCACGACTCCTACTTCGTCGGCACCCGAGGCACGCGGCACGAGTACGAGCTCAGCGGAGGCAACTTCTGCCAGACGCGCCACCTGAGTCGTCGCGACGACGTGTCGCGCCGTGAGTGTTGCGGTGATTCGTGGCGCAATTGATTCGGCGCCATGGGGTGGTGAGGGCGGCATGCGGTTGACGACAACGAGGGGCACGTCAACCTGCGATTCGGAACGAATTCGTTCGGCGAGCTCGAGGGTCTCGTCGACGGGGCTCTCTTCGGGTGTCGTGACGATCAACGCCGCGGTGACGTCGCGATCGGAGAGCATTTCGATCATCCAGTCGGTTTGCTCTCGCAACATACCCACCTGGGCAAGCGAGCGGATCGTGCGCGGTGTGGCCAGCTGGCTGGCGATATGGCCGGAACTCTCGGCGTCGACGACGACAAGGTCGAAGTGATTGGCGCGCACCTCGTAGCAGACCTTCCCGACGGCGAGAATTTCCTTCACGCCCGGTGCCGCATCCGCAACGAAATCGAGCGTTTGGGCGAGAACGCCGACCCGCGAGACGAGCGGTATCCGCACGTACAGGCGGATGTATTCACGCAGAGCCTCTTCGGTGCGGTACACCGACGACGTGAGGTTCGGGTGAGACGGACAGGCGGGATCCTTGCCATCCATCGAGACCAGCAATGTCCTCTTGCCGCGACGCGCCGCCAGCGTGGCCACGGCCGCGGCGACGGTCGACTTTCCAACGCCTCCCTTGCCCGTCACGAACAGCAGACGGCGGTCGGAAATGCGGCGCAGTTCTAGTCTCCGAAGCCGATCTTGCGTGCGCTGTCGGGTGAGCCGAACTCGACGAAGGCGATCTTCGAGCCCGGGACCGCGACCTCGCGACCCTTTTTGTCGGTCAGCCACAAGGTGTCGCTTGCACCGGCCAACGCGGCGCTCACGGCCGTCTTTAGTTGCGCGCGCGTGGCGTCGTCGTCGGCCACTTCGACCACCACTTCGCGGCCGACCTGGCTCAAACCGATGCGTATCTCCATGGCCTCACCCTATAAGGCAGTGTCCGGAGACGGGCAGTCATGACGCATGAATCAAGAGATCTTCAGCTCGGCGTTGAAGATCTTCTTCGGGCGAAGCGTCGTCGCAATTTCGGCGGCAAGTGCGTGGAAGGCGCGACCAGCCTCGCTGTCGGGGTCGACTGCCGCAATCGGGCGACCGTCGTCACCGCCTTGGCGCAACGTCGGCACCAATGGAATGCGGGCCAACAGCGGAACGTCGAGTTCGCCGGCAAGTTCCTCCCCACCACCCGACCCGAAGATCTCGTAGCGCTTGCCGTCGTCGCCGGTGAACCACGACATGTTCTCGATGATTCCACGCACCGGCAGGTTGACCTTCTCTGCCATTGCCGCCGAGAGTCTGGCGACTTTTTGTGCTGCCGGCTGCGGTGTCGTGACGACGTACACCTCGCCACGTGGCAGGTATTGGCTGAGACTCAGGGCGATGTCACCGGTGCCCGGCGGCATGTCGACGAGAAGGAAGTCGGGGTCATCCCAGAAAACATCGGTGAGGAACTGCTCGAGCGCCTTGTGCAGCATCGGGCCCCGCCAGATCACAGCCTGACCTTCGGGCACGAAATAGCCGATCGAGATGCAACGCACGCCGAACGATTCCGGTGGCACGAGCATCTGGTCGATGACGACGGGATCACGGTCCGCACCCAGCATGCGGGGAATCGAATACCCGTAGATGTCGGCGTCGACGATGCCGACCGAGTGTCCGCGTGCGGCCAGTGCGACGGCAAGATTCGTCGTCACGCTGCTCTTGCCGACGCCACCCTTGCCTGAGGAGATGAGAAGGGGCCGCGTCTTGGAACCTGGCTGCGAAAACGGGATCATTCGACCCTCGGCGTGGCCGTGTGCCTGCGTACTTCCGGCGGTTGACGCGGCGTCACCATGCAACATTCGGCGCACGTTTTCGCGCTCTGCGTCGTTCATCACGCCGAACTCAAGCTTCACCGACGACACCTCGGGGTGGCTCCTCAGGGCTGCATTCACGCGGTTCTGGATTTCGTTGCGCAATGGACAACCCGCGACGGTGAGCACCACCGTCAACGAAACCTCGCCCCTGACGCCGATCTCGACGTCGCGCACCATGCCGAGGTCGACGATCGACCGGCGCAACTCCGGGTCCTCGACGGGACGCAGAAGCTCGATGACGGCTTGGGTTGAAAGGGCCATGGTCGTCCTTGTTTTTTGCGGGGAAACTGTGCGACTGATTTGCACTATCGCCGTAGGTAGAATAGCCCCATGGCCGCTGAGATGAGCATGTCGTCGGGTGCATTCACCGCGACGGTGACGGCAATCACCTCGGCCTTTGGCGACCCCACGCGCCGCGCCGTGTATCTCTTTGTGCGCGAGAACTCGACGGGTGAGCACAGCCCCGGCGTGACCGCATCGCGGGTCGCCGAGAAATTCGACCTGCACCCGAATGTCGCCCGACACCACCTCGACAAGTTGGCGGCCGGCGGTTATGTCGAGGCCAGCGTGGAAAAGCCCCAAGGTGGTGGGGCCGGCCGGCCCTCCAAGCACTATCGGTCGATCGGTCCGTCACCCCTTGAGTCACAGGTGCGCAGCGACGACCTCGTGCTCAGCCTCCTGGGCAAAGCGCTCGAGAACCTGCCACGTGATCGAGCCGAGGCGATGGCCGAAGAGGTCGGCGCCCAATACGGTCGCGCACTTGCCGCAGGTCTCGTGGGCGACGATCTCGCATCGGGTCGGCGTTCGTTGCGAACGGCGATGCAGGCGGTTGCCGATGCGCTCACCGCACACGGTTTCGCCGCACACGCCGACCAGCGCAACAACCAACTGCGCATCGTGAACAACCGGTGTCCGTTCGGCGACGTTGCGATCGAACATCCCGTCATCTGTGCCGTCGACCGCGGAATGGTGAAAGGCATGCTCGGTGCGCTCTACGGCGATACGAGTCCTGAATTGCAGGCGTCATTGCCGCAGGGCGACACCTTCTGCGCAACGACCGTCTAGTCGCCCCAGAAGCGCTGCTCGCGGAACGGATCGCCGTACATGTGGTAACCGTTGCGCTCCCAGAATCCAGCGACATCACCCACGCGGGCCTCGATACCGCGCAACCACTTGGGTGACTTCCAGAAATAAAGATGCGGAACGAGAAGGCGCACCGGGCCGCCGTGGATCGGTTCGATGGCTTCGCCCTCGTATTCCCACACGACCAGCGCGTCATCGCCCAGGACATCGGCGAGGGGAAGGTTCGCGGTATAGCCGTACTCGGCGTGGCCCACGAAGTGTGTTGCCGTTTGGCGCAATCCGGCACGCTCGAAGAGGTCGCGCACGCGCACACCGCGCCAGGTGGTGTCGAACTTCGACCATTTGGTCACGCAGTGAATGTCGGTTGTGACCTCGACGCTCGGAAGCGCCGTGAGTTCTTCGAAAGTGAGACTGAAGTCCCGCTCAACCTCACCGAAGATCCGCATGTTCCATTCCCCCGGCGCATACTCCGGCACGTCACCAACGTGGAGCACCGGAAACCGGTCGGTGAGATACTGACCAGGGGGCAGGCGGGACGGGTCGTAGCCTGCCGCAACGACATCGTCGCGGTTGCGTTCGAAAAAGCCCATGGGGCGATTCTCACCCAGCGGCTTCGACTTCGGCAACTACTGCGTCGACGAAATCCTTGACCTGCGCCGGGGGATCGCTCGCCTCGCATTTTTCCAGCTCGGACCTGGCCGTCACGAGATCGTTTGCGAACCGGTAAGAGACGATACCGAGGAAACAATGGGCGTCGGGATACGAGTCGTCGAGGAGCGTTGCACGGCCCAGACCAAGGATCGCAGTCTGCACCGCTGCATCACGCACCGACTGCTCGGCATCGCGCGCAGTGAGGGCGAGCAGCCACGACCTGTACGTCAACGCCTCGACGTTGTCGGGGTCGACCTTGAGCACCTCACTGTAGATGTTGATCGCGGTGATCGGGTCGTTGAAGTTCAGTTGCCGTGCCTGGGCGAGCTTGTTCGCGGCGCTGTCGGCAATACCACCCGACGCGGTTTCACCCGGCAAACGCTGGCCGCTTTGGCGCGCGACGAAAACACCGAGTCCCAGCGCGAACGCAACGACGGCAAGGGCACCGGCGAGTCGTCGCGCCACCTTGCCCCCGGGCCCCACCTCGGACTTCGCGTCGGGTGCCGTCTCGGCCCCGACCTGGCCGTTTTGCTCCAGTCGTCTGATGATGTCGGCCGCACGCGCGGTGTAACTGCTTCGCAGCGCCTCGTAGTCGGCGTCGTCGACGTCACCCGCCTTGCGTTCACGCTCGAGATCACGCAACGATGCGAGCAGAAAGTCACGCTGCTCTTCGAGGTTGCGGCGCTCGAGGTCGTCCATCTGCCAAGCCGTCACAAGCCATCCGTCGGGTCATCGTGCTCGCGCAGCGCCGCGGCGACGATGTCGGCATCGTCGGGGTTGGCCCGCGCTCGACCCTCTCGCTGCCACCTGCGGAAGACCACGACGAGACCGCCAAAACCACAGACCAAGGCGACGACGGGCAACACCCAGACGAGCGAATCGACACCTTCGGTGGGCGGCAGCAACAGGCTTCCCGGGAAACGCGACTCGATGAAGGCGACGATTTCGTTGTCACCGCGCTGGCCTGCCGCCACCTGTCGGGCGATCTCGTTGCGAATCGACTCGGCTGCCGAGGCGCGGCTGACATAGATGCTTTCGCCACTGCACGTCGGACACGCAAGGCGCTTGGAAATCGCATCAATGCGCTCCTCCTGCGTCGAGGGGCCCGACGAGCGAGTGGCACCGAACGCCAACAAGCCGACCGTCAGCACGGCCATCACCGCCCACGTCAACCCTGCTTTGAGTCTGCTCACGACCCTGAGCCACTCATCATCGCCCGCATCGAGTCGATGCGGCCCGACAGAAACGAATTGGTGACCTCGCCCACAACGCGCATCCGCACGAAACCCGACGGGTCGATGACCCAGGTTTCTGGCACCTTGGCGACGCCGAATGCAACTGCAATCGTGCCGTCGGGGTCGCGGACCTTGTCCCAGTCGCCACCTTTTTCAGCGAAAAAAGCCGAGACGGCTTCGTCGGTGTCGTCGTTTATAACGCTGAAGAGTTCCGCTCCATCCCCGAGGCCCGCCTGCTCGTCGGCAAAGGCGACGAGTTCGGGATGCTCGTTGCGACACGGCACGCAGGTCGAGTTGAAGAAGTTCAGCACGACCCACGAACCCTTGCGTCGGGAGAGGTCGAAGTCGCCTTCGCCGACGAGCGTCGAGCGCACCGACGGTGCCGGATTGCCTATCAACGGCGACGCCACGTCGGCCTCCTCGCGGGGCTTGGAAACCGCGAGCACGACGAAGAACGCGACCAACACCAACCCCACCACGGGTGAGAGCCGGCGTGACAAGCGCGGTCTCACGTAGTGACCCGCTCGTGGGCCGGCACGGGCGCCGACGTCGGGTCGGTTGGTCGCCGACGACGCCCCGGGAAGGCCGCGAGAACAGTGCCGAGGGCCATCAGCCCACCGCCGATCCAGAGCCACATGATGAGCGGCTTGACGAACACCTTGACCCGGGCCTCACCCGAATCTTTCTTTACCGGGGGTTCGAGGGTGAGATAGATGTCGTAGCGCCACGTGGTCTTCACCGATGGCGTGCCGACGTTCATTCCCATGTTGAGAAACTTCGTGATTGCCGGTGCGTAGGCCTGACCCCCGTCGATTGACACGAGTGCCTTGATCGCCGTGCTGCGATCGTCCTTTTCCTCGCTGAAGCCGACGAGCTCGAAGGTGTGGCCGGCGAACGACGCGGGGACACCTTCCGACAGACGCAGTTCCTGCGAGCGTGTGTAGGCATTTGACGCCGAAAGCGCAACCGCGATGAGAATGACGCCCAGATGCACGATCATGCCCCCGTTGGCACGACCGACGAAACCACGCCAACCCTGGCGTCGCGTTGCGAGAACCACCTGTCGCAAGGCTGCTCCACCCGAAAAGCCACCCAGGGTGAAGGCCAGCAACGAGGCCAGGCCGTGGGCACCTGCAAGGAGGCCCACGACCAAAGCAGCGATGCCACACCACGCAGGCCAGAACAAACGGTCGCGCAAGAGTTCCGTGGACGCCTTGCGCCACGGCAGCACGGGGGCGATGCACATGAGCGCCAGCATCGCGATGCCGATCGGTGCCGACAAGCGGTCGAAGAACGGTTCGGCGACCGAAATCTGCCGGTCCTGGAGGGCCTCGATGATGAGCGGAAAGACCGTGCCGAGAAGCACGACGAAGGCAAACACGGTAAAGAGCACGTTGTTGGCCAGGAACGCACCTTCCCGCGACACGGGTGAGTCGATCGAGCCGGGGGAACGCAGTTGGTCGCCACGCCACCCGATGAGAACGAGCGAGACCAGGACGACGAGACCGAAGAAGACCAGTAGGTACGTCCCGATGTCGCTTTCACTGAAGGCATGCACGCTGTTCAACACCCCGGACCGTGTGAGGAACGTGCCGAGAATGGTGAGGCTGAACGTGGAGAGCAACAACGAGAGGTTCCACACCCGCAACATTCCCCGACGCTCTTGCACGAGCACCGAATGGATGTAGGCGGTGCCCGTCAGCCACGGTAAGAGGCTTGCGTTTTCGACGGGATCCCAGGCCCACACCCCCGACCAACCGAGCACCTCGTAGCTCCACCAGCCACCGAGGATGATGCCGACCGTGAGAAAGCCCCAGGCGAAGAGAGTCCAGCGACGCGTCTCGATGAGCCAACCTTCGCCGACACGGCCCGTCACCAACGCCGCGATTGCAAATGCGAACGGCACGGTGAAGCCGACGTAACCGAGGTACAGGATCGGCGGATGGAACAGCACCAGGATGTGGTTCTGCAACAGCGGGTTCGGGCCCGGCCCGTCGTTGACACCCGGCGCCCCCGCGGCGAACGGGTTGGCCGGCCCGAAGCTGAGGACGAAAAAGAACACCAACACGATGCAGATGACAGCGATCGCCCAGGAAATCAATTCATCGTCCAGACGCCTGCGGTAACGCCAGGCGACGAGTGCCGCCGACAGGGCGAGCGCAAAGATCCACAGGAGAATCGAACCTTCGAGCGCGCTCCACACCGCGGTGAAGTTGTAGAGAGCCGGGGTCGAGCGTGAACCGTGGTCCTGCACGTATTGCAGGGAGAAATCACGGGTGACCATCGCCCACTCCATCGCAACGATGGCTCCGAACGATGCCAGGAAAGCGAGTCCGACGAAGCGCGGGACCAGCCGCGACGTGCGTACCGCCTCGCCGCGCGAGGATTCACGCGCGGCGGTGATCGCGGCGAGCGCACCAAAGGCTGCGGCAACCACCCCCACGAGAAGGGCACCGCGGCCGACGGGGCCCGCGATGCCGCTAGCCCACACGACTGCAGGCATCGGCAGCAGCCTCAGCCTCGTCCATTCGGTCCTCGTTCTTCGCGACGTAGGTGTTCGAGTGCTTCACCTCGATGCGATCGCTGAGAAAGACGTCATTGACGAGGCGGCCGTGCGCGACGACGGGAATGCACTCCTGGAAAATACCGCCGGGGTCACCGTCGTAGCGAACGTCGAGATTTTTCGCGTTGAACGAAATGAGAAACGTCGTCGTACCGGCGGCCTGTTTGATGCTGCCCTGCTCGACCGTGCCCTGCACACGCAGTCGGCGATCAGCCTCGCAGCCGTCACGCTCACCGACCTCGTCGACGTTGCAGTAGTAGTCGATCGCCGACGAGAGGAACTGCGTCACGACGACTCCACCGGCCACGATGACCGCAGCAAGGATTCCGATCGACACCCAGCGTCGCCGCGCGGTACTCGAACGCACGGGTGGCGCGGCGCCAACACCGGGTTCGCGTGGACTCAGGTCCACGGCTTGTCGCTCTTTTCGACCAGGGGATCAAGCTGGCGGGCGCGTCGTGCGTTGCGCCACGCGTAGAACGCGATCGGGAGGAAGGAAAGCACCCAACTGATGACGATGAAATCGGCGTGCTTCACGTTGGCACCCCTTCTGCGTGTCGCGCCGCCAACGCGGCGTCGATACCGCGCATCTCCACCGCGTCGACGAGTGCCAGGACGCGATTGCGGTGCAGAACCAGCCAGGCAAAAATAACCGTGAACACCGCGACACCAAAGACGAGGGAGAACAGCATCAGACCATCCATCCTTACGTCGCCGTTCGGCCGCAACACCGTCGCCTCTTGGTGCAGCGAGCGCCACAACAAGACGCTGAAGTGAACGAGCGGAATCTCGATCACGGCAAAAAGCGCGACGATCGCGGATCGCTTGGCGCGCTGTTGCTGTGTGCCACCGAGTCCGCGCACCGCGAGATACCCCACGTACGTCACGAAGAGAAATACCGTCGTGGTGAGACGCGGGTCCCAGTCCCAGTACGTACCCCACGACAGACGACCCCAGAGGCTGCCCGTCACGAGTGTCAAACCCATGAAGATCACACCCACCTCGGCCGATGCGCCGGCGAGTCGGTCGAGGTTCAGCGAATGCTTCTTGCCGCGCAGGTAGCCGGCTGAACACACCGCGGTGAACACGAAGGCGAGGTAGGCAACCCAGGCCGTGGGTACATGGACGTACATGATGCGAACGCTGCTCCCCTGGACGACGTCCTCAGCGGTGAAGAACAGACCAAGGAGCGCAAGAACGACCGATCCAAGAATGGCGATCAGGCCGAGGTTGCGCGTCGTGGCCGTGCGTGTCGGAGGGGGGACGCTCGTCTGTGCATTTGACATATCGAAGTTGGCTACTCGTCGGTAAGGGGGCCGAACCCCAGTGTTCCACCAAACAGGAAGATCGCGCCAAACACAGCCAGAAGACCGACCCACGGCCAACCCTCGGCGGCTCGCGCACCATCGGACCCGAACGCTGACTCCGTCGCTCTCGTGGCTCCGATCAAGACCGGTGCCAGCGCGGGCAGCAGCAACAGCGGCAACAGCGTCTCGCGACCGCGATCGGCGACGCTGAGTCCACCGTAAACCGCAGCGAGCGCGGCGATACCGAGAGACCCGAGAATGCAGGTTGTGACCAGCAGCACAGCACCGTGACGGTCGACATTCACCCTGTACAAGATCAGGGCGAGTGCAGCGAGCACGGCCTCACACACGACCAACTGCACGACCAGTGCGGCAACCTTGCCTAGGTAGACACCCTGGGACGGCACACCCGCGAGTCGCAGGGCGTCGATGGCAGAGTCGGCCGACTCGACGGCGAATGATCGCTGCACGACCACGAGCGACGCGAATAGCGTCGCCATCCACACGAGGCCGGGAGCCACCCGTTGGAGGATGCCGTCGTTGTCGAGTGCGAATGCAAAGAGCACCATCACGATCGCAGCAAAAGGAAGCACCTGGTTCGTCATCACGCGACTGCGCCATTCGATGCGCAGATCCTTCGACGCAACGGCACGGGCGACACCGACGATTCGCGATGCGCTCATGAGTGTCCGCCCGATTCTACGATGCGACCACCCACGACCTCGATCCGACGTGTCGCAAGCGAAGCCGAGCGTTCGAGTTCGTGCGACGCGACCACGACCGTCGCACCGGCTGCGACCGCATCGCGCAACAACGTGTCGATTTCGTCACGACCTGGTGCGTCGAGACCCGCGTGAGGTTCATCGAGCAACCACAGCGTCGCCCTGCGCACCGCCATGACGGCGAGCGCCGTGCGGCGTTTTTGTCCTGCGGAGAGTCGACCCACCTGGGTCGACAGCAATCGTTCACTCAGGCCCATTCGATGCGCTGCCGCCGCGACCTCCGTGCGGCTCGCCCCGACGACGTCGCTCCAGAACGAAAGGTTCTCGCCCGCAGTGAGGTCGGCGTACAAACCGTTTGCGTGCCCGAGGAAACCCACGTTCGCACGTACGGCGGCACGATTGCTGCCGACGTCGTGGCCCATCACGCGCGCCGTGCCGCGTGCCAGAGGCACGAGACCCGCACACAAACGCAACAACGTCGTCTTGCCCGCACCGTTCGCGCCCTGCACCACGACCAGCTCGCCGCGTTCGATGGTAAGCGTTGCTTCGGCGAGGGCCGGAAACGAGCCGAGCAGAACGACCGCGTCACGCACATCGACGACGGATGTCTCGCTCACCAGTGAGACGCTACAGACCCAACGCCGCGGGAACCCACCAACGTCTTTTGCCATGGTGGAACACGTGCGCCGACGTGTCGATGCCATTCTCGGCATCGTTGGCCGCACCTTCATCACCGCGGGACTGTTGCTCCCCGGCTTCGTCGCCTACCAACTGTGGGGCACCGGACTCGAGCAAAGCCGCGCCCAGAGCGGCCTGCGCGACGAGTTCACGACACTGATTGCTCTTCCCCCGACTCCGACCACGCCGTAGCGACCCAACTCGGCCCTCGCGTTGCTCGAGATCCCTTCGGCCAGCGTCGCACGTTTGGTGTCGTGGGCAGCGGCTGCCGTGCCATTTTTCGTCGCTTTGTTCTACCGGTACCACTTCATCAACATGCTGCTGCCCGAGAGCACCTGAATTGCAGACTTCAGCGGCCGTTGAAGCGTGGCGGTCGCTTCTCCAAGAAGGCCTTCGGGCCCTCCAGGGCGTCTTCGCTGGCCCATGCCTGCGCGCGCAGTTCGTCGAAGCGCGCATCGACGACGAGGCGCTCGGCAACGGCTTCCAGACCACGCTTGTGGGCCCGGATCGTGATCGGTGCGAGCGCGGCAAGTTCCTCGGCCCACTCGAGGGCGTCGGCGAGACCACCCAGACGGTGCACGCCTCCGTATGCGAACAACTGCTCGGCCGAGTACACACCGGTGCCAAGCAGCATGTGTCGCGCCACGCCCCAACCGAACTCGTGGCTTGCACGTTCGATCGTCCATTGGTCGACCGCGAGGCCCAGTTTTGCGGCGGGAATTCCGAAACGACTGGTGGCACTCGCCATCCGCAGATCACAAGCGAGAGCCAGCTGCGTACCCGCACCCATCGCCGGCCCGTCGACTGCGGCAACAGTGATGCACGGCAGCGTCGTGAAGCCACGCAACGCCGCATCGAGGGCATCGGCGAAGTCGTCACCCTCGACACCCGTCAGGTCGGCCCCCGAGCAGAACGCCGGCGGCTCACCCGTCAAGACGACCACCCGCGCCTCACCCTCGACTGCACGTTGGTGGGACACGATCGTTCTCAGAGTCTCGAGATCCACGGCATTTCGTCTGTGCGGACGTCGAATCGTGATCACCGCAACGTGCGGGCCCTGCCAATCGAGGGTGACCGGACCACCACCGACTCCGCTGGCACCTTTTTCCGCGTTCAGCCCTACCATCAATGAGACTGTATGGCTTCCGGGAACCTCCCCCCCTCTTCACCGGTTGACCCGGTTCGCGAGCGTCGCGCGCAGGTGGCCAAGTACACCCTCCTCGCCAATCGCGTCGGCTACCTGCTCTACGCGGGGACCATCGCCTGTTTCGTCTTCGCTTTCGCCTTGGGTTTCAACCCGACGATGGTGGGCATCATGACCTTCGGTCTCGTCGCCGGGTCCATTCTTCTGGCACCTTCGATCGTGCTCGGCTACGCCGTGAAAGCCGCCGAACGCGAAGACCGCGAACGCGAACAGGCGGCCGGCAGATGAGCATGACATCCGCCCGACTCACCGCAAGTGAGCGGCGCGAGCAGCTCCTCGGCGTGGCCTTGAAGGTGTTCGCGCGGAACGGCTTCCACCACTCGTCAATGAACGACGTCGCCGATGCGGCGGGTGTCACCAAGCCGGTGCTGTACCAACACTTCGACTCCAAGCGCGCGCTGTTCGCCGCCGTGCTCGAAGCGGTCGGTGAAAAAATGATCGGTGTGATCCGCGCCGCGACGCAGGGTGCTGCATCAGGTCGCGAAAAGACCACGGCAGGAATGGTTGCCTACTTCCAATGGGTGATGGACGACCCCCACGCCTTCATGCTGCTGTTCGGCAGTGGCACCCGTCGTGACGAAGAGTTCGCCGCAGTTTCCGCGCGCATCGAAAAGACCACCGCCGAAATGATCGCTCCACTCATCGACGCCGACGTCGATGCCGTACAACAGCGCGTAATTGCCCACGCCCTCATCGGCATGAGCGAGGGTGCGTCACGCCACCTCATCCAGCGTGGAACGAAGTTCGACCCACGCGCCATCGGTGAGGAACTCGCCGCTCTCGCCTGGGCCGGCCTGCGTTCCATCGGCCGCAAGCCGTCTTGATTCAACGCTGCACGTAGCCGCGATACCCCTCCACGAAACCGACGGCGCGTAGTTCCTCTGCCAGCTCGTTGAAGAACGCATATTCCGTCGGGGTCTGGCCGTTGAGTTTGCGCACCTCGACCGAGCGCACTCGCCCATCCTTGCCGAGGGCGGCGAGTGCGACGGCGACGTTGCGCAATGTGAGCTGTGTCATCTGGCCAAGTGGCACGAGGTTTCCTGAACGCGTGTCGTACCAAGCAAGCGCAACACCTGCATCGAGCACCACGACCGAAGCAGCACTGCGTGCCGGACGCCCCGTATTGTCGGGCCACGGCAGAACCGCGCCGAAGGGCTGGGCCGGATCACAAGACGCAAGAACGATCGGCGGCACGGCCTCGTTGGGATGCAGTTCGGTGTCCACCGTTTCGCGGAAACCCCTCAGCCGGTCGACCGCACCGGGCAGAGCGAACTGCGCCGCACCAAGGCCGTCGATGAAGTATCCGCGACGTACATGACCGCGCTCCTCGAGCACCTTCAACACCCCGTACACACTTGCAAAACCACCCTTGACCGACTCGGCAAGAACAGCCTCGCGCGTCAGGACACCGTGGCGCTGCAAGAGTTGTTGGGCGATCGCGTGCAGTTCGGCGGTGCCGACCCGCTGGTCGTTTGGGGCCGGGGCAACCAGCGTGCTCCAGCGTCCCGAGCCGGCGGGCGGACCAACCCTCGTCAAGCGCATCGAACGTGGTCGACTGGTGGGACGCTGGCTGCGGCGGCCACCACCGCTGCGGGCCCCACCGAGCAACGCACGTAGCGGGGCAAAGGTGTCGTTCGTGACTTCACCCGACCACACCAGATCCCACAGTGCCGCGAGTCGTTCCGTGTCGGTTGCTCCGGGCGACGCGGCAACGATGCCGTTCCAGAAGCTCGCCCCCCGCTGCTCGAGCACCGCTCGGATTGCGTCGTGCAATGCGCCCACGGGTGCCTCGGGACGCTCGAGTGCGGGCAACAAATCGTCCACCTGATCGGCAAAGAACAGGCGGATACGGCCGTCGTTGGACCCGATCGCACCTGCCCCCATCCACACGACTTCACCGCTGGCAAAGAGTGCGTCGAGATCGGCCGCACGGTAGCCACGCACGCGCTGGGGCAACACGTCGGATTCGAGGGTCGAGGCGACGATCGCCGCACCCTGCAGCATCTGGATCACGTCGACAAGTGCATCCGGCCCGCCGCGTTGGCCCGACAACCGGCCCGAGGCTGCGGGATCGGAACCCGCGATACCGTGCCACGCCGGTAGGAATCGCGCGAAAACCACCTGTTCGACGGGTTCGACCTCCCGTCGCAGTACCGCCAGTGAGCGCCGTCGGATTTGCCGCAGCACTTCGACGTCGCACCATTCGCGTTCGATGCCGTCGGGCCGGAACGCACCGAGCACCACACGACCCTCGGTCTCCAGAGCGCGCAGCACACCGACGATGCGATCGGGGGAAACGCCGAACCGACCAGCGACAGCCGTGACGAGAAACGGTGCGTGCGTGCGTGCGTAACGTGCGACGATCGCCTCGAGCGGACGCGCGACGGGTTCGGTGAACTCGCGCGGCAAGCCCAGCGGCAGCGCGCAACCAAGAGCATCGCGGTAGAGCGCCGCATCCTGCGCGGCGATGAATCGCTCCTCACCTGCGATGGAGACAGCGACAACGCGCCGCTCCCCGACGAGACGATCAACCGCCCCTTCGACGCCGGATTCACACCGCATCGAAGCTTCGAGGCGGGACAGGTCACCGACACGCCGGAACACGTCGTGTAGTTCGTCGTCGCTGCGCGCGCGACGGCCCTCGGTGAGGCACTGCGCCGACACTTCGACGTCGGCGATCGCACCGCTGTCGAGTAGTTCGCGCAGCTCCTCGGTGCCGAGCAATTCGTTCAAAAGATCGCGGTCGAGTGACAACGCCGCGGCACGACGCTCGGCGAGTGGTGCATCACCCTCGTACATGTACGAGGCAATCCAGTTGAAAAGTAGGCTCTGTGCGAACGGCGAGGCCTTCGGTGTGTCGACTGCGACGACTTTGATGCGACGCGAACGAATCTGGGTGAGGATGTCACGCAACCCGGGAACGTCGAACACGTCTTGCAGGCATTCCCGGCTGGCCTCGAGAAGCATTGGAAACGACGGGTACTTGCTCGCGACTGCTAGCAGGTCGGCCGCTCGCTGACGCTGTTGCCACAGCGGTGTGCGCTGGTCGGGACGCCGACGCGGCAACAACAACGCGCGACCGGCACACTCGCGGAACCTCGCGGCGAAGAGCGCCGTCTCGGGAAGGGCCGCGACGACCGCTTCCTCGATACCGTCGGGGTCGAGCATCAGGTCGTCGAGCGGTATCGATTCGAGCGCCTCGGGCAACCGCAGCACGATGCCGTCGTCGGCGTACATCGTCTCAACTGGCATGTCGAGTCGATCACGGAGATGACGTTGAATCGCCATCGACCACGGCGCGTGCACCGGTACACCGAAAGGCGAATGGATGCACACACGCCAATCGCCAAGTTCGTCACGGAAACGCTCGACGACGATCGTCGTGTCGTCGGGCAAGGCACCCGTTGCCTCGGCTTGTTCCGCGAAGTAGTTCACGATGTTCGTCGCGGCAAAGGCATCGAGAAAGTGCTCGCTGGCCAGAACGCCGAGCGCCTCGTCGACGGGCATCGCACGCACTCGGCGCTGGAACTCGCCCACTGCCCGACCAAGTTCGAGAGGCCGCCCAAGAAGGTCACCGTGCCAGAACGGCATCTTCGCCGGCTCCCCGGGGGCCGGGCTGACGATCACTTTTTGGAAGGTGATGTCCTCGATACGCCACGTCGAGGCGCCGAGGAGGAACGTCTCGCCGGGCCGTGATTCGTAGACCATTTCCTCGTCGAGTTCGCCGACACGGGTGCCGTCGGGAAGAAAGACGCCATAGAGACCACGGTCCGGAATGGTGCCGCCGTTCGTGACGGCAAGACGCTGCGCACCGTCGCGCGCGCGGAGGCGGTTGGTGATTCGGTCCCACACGATGCGGGGTCGAAGTTCGTTGAATTCCGCACTGGGGTAACGGCCCGCGAGAAGGTCGAGCACGTTGTGGAGGATCTCGTCGGAGACCTCGGCGAAGTTGGCGCAGCGGCGCACCACAACCGCCACTTCGTCGACCGACGTTTCCCCGGAAATGGCCACGTGCGCGACGATCTGTTGTGCGAGAACATCGAGCGGATTGCGCAGGTAGCGGGTCGACTCGATCTGGCCGTCGACCATGCGCCGCGCCACCACCGCGGACTCGACGAGATCGCCACGGTGCTTCGGGAACAACCGCCCGCGACTGGCTTCTCCGACGCTGTGACCCGCCCGCCCGACACGTTGCAGGCCGCGACTCACCGCGCCGGGCGACTCGACCTGGATGACGAGGTCGACCGCACCCATGTCGATACCCAACTCGAGGCTCGAAGTCGCCACGAGGCCGCGCAACTTTCCCTTTTTCAATTGATCCTCGATGATGACGCGCTGTTCACGTGCGAGCGACCCGTGGTGCGCACGCACGAGGTCGTCGGCCAGTCCTTCGTTCGTGGCGAGCTCGTTGAGACTCGTGGCGAGACGCTCGGACTGACGGCGCGAATTGCAGAAGATGATCGTGCTGCGGTGCGCGAGGATCTGTTGGAGGATCTGCGGGTAGAGGCTCGGCCAAATGCTCGCACGGCGCGGCGTCAACGCCGCAGTGGCGGGACCGCTGACCAATTCGGGTTCGGTGTTGCGACGGCCGAGATCACCCATGTCCTCGACGGGGACGCACACCTCGATTTCGAGTTGCTTGCGCACGCCCACATCGACGATTGCGACGGGACGCGGCTGCCCCGAGGCGAAGCCACCGAGGAACCGAGCCGTCTCTTCGAGCGGACGCTGCGTCGCCGACAGACCGATGCGCTGCGGCTCGGTGCGCGTGATCTCGCACAGCCGTTCGATACTCAGCATGAGGTGAGCACCACGCTTGGTGCCCGCGAGCGCGTGGATTTCATCGATGATGATGGTGTCGACGTTGACCAGTGTCTTGCGGGCCTGCGAGGTCAGCATGAGATAGAGGCTCTCGGGCGTTGTGATGAGAAGGTCGGGTGGCCGCCGCAGCATCGCCTGACGCTCGCGGGTGGGGGTGTCACCCGTGCGTAAGCCGACCGTCACTTCGTTGGGCGTTTCTCCCCTTCGTTCGGCGGCGAGCGCGATACCAATGAGCGGAGCACGGAGATTCTTCTCGACGTCGAACGCGAGTGCCCGCAACGGCGAGACATACAGCACACGCGTGCGTTCGGCGGCCGGCGGTGGTGGTGTCGACACGAGTTCGTTGATCGACCAGAGGAAGGCGGTGAGGGTCTTGCCACTACCCGTGGGTGCGCAGATCAAGGTGTGTTCGCGCGCGGCGATACGCGGCCAACCCGCCGACTGTGGCGGCGTCGGTTGCGGGAACGACGACGCAAACCACTCGGCGACTGCGGGACGAAAAGAGTCGAGCACCGCCCGCGACGCTAATTGAGTGGTGCGACAAGACATCCACCGGGACCCGGATATTAGGCTCTATGGCATGCCGAACCCCGGAGAGCACCACCCCGCCTTCGAGGAATACTGCGAGTGCATCTACGAATTGCTCGAGGACAACGTTGCGGTCATCCAGGCCCGCATCGCCGAACGGCTGTCGGTGTCACGGCCCTCGGTGTCGGAGATGGTCAAGCGGATGGAGGCCGAGGGCTTGCTGCGCACCGACGGAACGGTCATCGGCCTCACCGACACGGGCCTCGAGCTTGCGGTCAGCGTCGTGCGCAAACACCGTCTTGCCGAACGGTTTCTCACCGACATCCTCGGCCTGTCGTGGGCGACGGCCCACCGCGAGGCAGGCAAGTGGGAACACGTGATGTCCGACGAGGTCGAGACCGCGATGGTGTCCGTGCTCGGAAACCCCACCACGTGTCCGCACGGCAACCCGATCCCCGGGACCGGCTTCGTCGCCGACGCCGCCTTCCCTCTCTCGGGTGTTTCGGCGGGCGGCAACTTCACCGTCGCACGAATCCCCGAGACGCTCGAGTTCACTCCGGGTCTTCTCGACTTTCTCGAAACATCGGCCCTGTTGCCGGGCAGCACCGGCACGGTCGACTCGACGAACAGCGACGGCAGTGTCGTCGTGCGCGTCGACGGACGCAGTGTGACCGTCGATTCGCACGCCTCTGCCCGTCTGCTCGTCTTTGCGGCACGTTGATGCGGCGTCTGACCATTTGCGTGCTTATCACCGCGGGTCTCTTGCTGCCGACGGGTTGTGCAACGACGATCGAAGATGGTTCGGCCACGAGCAGCACGTCCCCCGCATCTACGACAACGACGATCCCACGAGGAACCGTGTCGGAACTCTTCGGCGCGATCCTCACGCTCGGCAGCGGACTGGGAAACGATATCGCTTCGGGTGAGATGCAGACCGCCCGCACAAAGCTGGCCGACATTCGTGCAACATGGCAGGCGATCACACCCCAGATTGCCGACCTCGGCAAAGACGTCAACGACGACCTGCAGCGCCTGGTGAATCTCTATTCCTCGGCAGTCGAGCGCAGGCGGCCGGCCGATGCCGACAAGGCCACCCGGTTCCTTGACCTGGCGATCGAGCCGATCATCGCCGCCGGCTGACGTCACCTCAGCGCATGCAGGCCGGTAGTTCGCGGCCGTGAACGATGGTGAGCCGCTGCGTCGCACGGGTGAGGGCGACGTACAGCCCTCGCAGCCCCATCGATTCGTCATCGACGATGTCGGAGGGTTCCACGACCACGACACCATCGAGTTCCAAACCCTTGACGAGACTGACGGGGACGACGGTGACACCCGAGTCGAGTGCGGTTGCCGCCGCCCGTCCGTGTTCGATTCCTGCCTTCGACAGGCGCGCCGAGAGAGTCGCCACCATCGCGTCGGGACACACCACCGCCACGTTGCCACCGGCAAGGCCGGCAACGAGACCCGACGTCGCATCAACCACGGCCGAGGCAACGTCGTCGGCACGCACGAAGTGGGGCGTCTCGCCTCCCCCACGCACCGAACGTGGCGCACGCAGCCCCGGCGAGGCAGCTTCCATCACACGATCGGCAAGTTGCATGATCGAACCAGGAATGCGGTAGCCCACCGACAAACCAATCACGCGGGGTTCCTTGCGGTCGGGCAAGTGCGCGAGCACGTCGCCCCACGACTCGGGGGCAAGCGCTCCCGTGGCCTGTGCGATGTCGCCAACCAATGTCATCGAACCGTTCAGCGAACGCCGGGCAACCATGCGCAACTGCATCGGCGTGAGATCCTGTACCTCGTCGACGACGATGTGGCCGTAGGTACGTATTTCATCGCTTTCGTCGGCCTTGCCCGCCTTCTTGGGAGGAGGCCCCAGGGTTTCAAAGGCGTCGTCGAGCACCGCGACATCGTGTTCGCTGAACCGCGCCTCACCGATGTGACTCACACGTGGCCGGTACAGCGACAGATACTCGGCTTCACTCAGCCAACGTTCGCCGGCGAGGCGTAGCAGCGCTTTCGACCCGTAGAGATCATTGAGCAACTGTGCGGGCGTGAGTACCGGCCACATGCGTTCGAGGGCGACCCGATAATCGGCATTCGCACGCAGCGCATCACGAACCTCGTTGATCGACACACCGGGTTCATGCCAGGAAGTCGCGAGCATGGCGAGTACCTCGGTTTCGACCCACTTGCGTGCGGGGTTGTGGCGGCGGAACCTGCGCCGGGCACCACGCACGATGTCGGCCGACATCTCGGCACTCATGCGTACGTATCCCGAGCGGAAGGGCAGTCGGAGTTCCTCCGTCAGCGGTCTTTCGCGGTCGCCGATGGCCTTGGCCACGACTTTGGCCATGCGAATGTCGCCCTTCACCTGCGCTGCGGTCCACGAATCGCGCAGGCCGTAGGTGACATCGGGAACCAGGTCGGCCAGAACGACCTGCTCCACCCCCGCCTCGCCGAGGCTGGGAAGCACGCGCTCGATGTAGCGCAGAAACACCCGGTTGGGCCCGATGACGAGCACCCCCTGGTCTTCGAGGGGAAAGCGGTGCGTGTAGAGGAGGTATGCGGCACGGTGCAGAGCGACGACGGTCTTGCCCGTACCCGGCCCGCCCTGGACGACCAGTACGCCGGGCTGTGGCGAACGAATGATCTCGTCCTGCTCGGACTGAATGGTTGCAACAATGTCGCCCATCTGGCCGGTTCGCCCGCGCTCGAGCGCGGCGAGAAGCGTGCTGTAGCCGCGCAGCCCCGTGGACGATTCGCCGAGCCCACCGTCATGACCGATGCCCGTGTGGCCTTCGCCGAAGAGTTCGTCTTCGATACCGAGCAATTGGCGGCCCTGCACGGTGAAGTGACGCCGGCGCGCGAGTCCCATCGACTCACGACCCGTTGCCCTGTAGAAGGGTTCGGCGACGGGCGCGCGCCAGTCGATGACAACCGGTTCGCGCTGCTGGTCGGCAACCGCGAGTCGCCCGATGTGGAAGGTCTCCAGTCGATCGGGGCTCTCGGCGTAACGATCGATCCGGCCAAACACCAGGGCCGCGTCGCCCAGGTCGAGCTGCGTCAGTCGGTTGATGAGCGCCTCATCGAACACGTCGCGCTCGTAACGAGCCTGGAACGTGCCCCCGAGTCCGGGTTCGGACAAGTCGCGCAGTTTCCAGGCATCAGTACGACTTTGTTCGAGACACGCATAGGCATGATCGATGAAGGACTGCTCTTCGGGGATGTCGGGGTGCGTCGCGGTCATGTTGTGAGCTGCATACGTCTTTTTTCGGGGTTTTCAGAGCCTACCTGGGGCGTGCGGAATTCGGCCTTTCCTGCGCACACATTGGGTCGGGACCGTGTCATGCTCTCCGACGCGGTCCCAATAGGGGTGGGGCAAGTATCGAAAGGACCGCATCATGAAAATCGTCATTGCCTTTCTCCTTGCGTTGCCGTCACTCGCCGTCGCGCCCCCCGTGCGTGCCGAAACCGATATCGATATCGGCGGCGACGGTCGCACGCTGATCGTTGGTCTCAACGTCGGCGAGCCCGGACATCGTGAGACAAGCACCTGCCGCTGGAGAACAACTGTTGTCGCCGACGGCGACGAAACGACCCATCGCATGGTTCGCGACGGGGTCGCCTATCGCCGGTACGCCCGCATCTGCCCTTCGACGACGACCGCAGGTGGCTACGAGCTGACTTATCACTGGGTGCCTGTGGTCTCGCAGGAGACGATGGCAACACAGGCGTCGGCTCTCGCAGTGGGTCTCATCCCGGTGCCGATTGTCGGCACCTCCCCACCCGCCCACCGCGGGATCGTCAAGGTGCCGATGTGGTGGTGGGTCTCTCCTGCGTCATGGCGGACGGTGAGTGTCAGTGTCTGGCTTCCGACACCGGCCGGGCCGATCACCGTGCGCGCAACTGCGAGACCCCTGCGGTTGCTCGTCGACCCGGCGGATCCGAGGGCGTTGGGCGGCGGTCGCCGGACGTGCGTGGGACCCGGCTTGGCGTGGCGGAAGTCGATGGGCGACGACGCCGTCGGACCCTGCATGCACACCTACAACCATGCTTTTCCCGCCGCCCGCGCCAGGGTCACGATCGAGTGGGCCGTTTCATGGAAGTCCAACAGGGGCGGGGCCGGGCGCCTCCCGAACCGCAGAACCACCCGCACGGTACGCGTCAAAGTGGGCGAAATTCAGGCCTTGGTGAGCCATTGACAAAAGGCAAAAAAATTCGAGCAGGGGTTCTCACTCTGCAACTGCCGTTATACCGTTAGATGCTCAGAAACCAAGTAATCGAGAAACGAGAAATGTGATGCCAATCGGTACCGTGAAGTTCTTCAATGACGAGAAGGGCTACGGCTTCATCTCCCGAGAAGACGGCGAAGACATCTTCGTGCACTTCTCCAACATCCAGGGAACCGGTCGGCGGACCCTCGTGTCGGGTCAATCGGTGGAGTTCGATCTGGGTGAGGGGCGCAAGGGCGTCGAAGCCCACAACGTCCGCCCGCTCTAGGGCGCTCTCACTTCGCGGGTCGGTGCCAGACCGCCCCTTTTGGTTTGGCGGTCAATTCATGTGAGTCGCCGTTGTCGCGGCACTTCGCCGAACAATCCGCGATCACGGTGTGGTCATCGTATTCGTGGCGGCGCTCACCCACGGAAAGCGGCGGCCACACGATGGTCGCAGTTCCGGTTTCCTCGACATTGTTGGTCGTCCGTCGGCCCACACGGGCAACAAACGACTCGCCGAGCCACTGCGCAACGACAGCGCGGACGTGCGGCCCGTCATCTGATGAAACGGTGATCACGTACGCGAAGGGGCGTCGTGCAACCGCACCCGCAACTTGCGTCGGGTCGATTCGCACGCTCACGTCGCGAAACTACCAGTCACTCCCCCGCCTGCCTACACTTGCGCCGTGACAACATCGCGTGAATCGATCATCCTCGAACGTCGCTTCGTCAGTGCACTTGCGGCGCTCGGTGACGATTCCCTGACCGTCGCTGCACTCGCCCTCGACGACGACCTGCGCGACGTTCTCGCCCAGGTTGCCGGCCTCGGGGCCGCAGCGTTCGACGACGAGGGCACGCTTGCCGGACGCATTCGTGAGGGGGCAGGGCGTCGACGCTGTGCGGGCGATGTCTGTGTGGTTCTCTGCGAGCCGTGCACCAACCATTGCATCGAGGTTCTCGGGTCGGCGTCCGACGACCCGTCGCTCGACGACCTCGTGGCGATCATTCCCGACGCAATCGAGAAGTTCGGCCTCGATGTCGTGAGATTGATGGTCCTGCAGTACTCGCTCTCACTGCAGGGCTTCAAGAAACTGATCGCCAACGATGATCGTTTCGCATTGCCCGTGTCGCAGAGCCCCGCGACGCAACTGCGTGTTCCCGACGAAGGAGCCCAGGCCGCCAAGCGCGCGGCACGCAAGGCCCGCCGTGCCGCCGAGAAATCGAAGAAACGCTAGAAGGGGTGTCGCACCTAATGCCGACCGAGCACACGGTCGGGGGTCAAGGCAAGCACGACCCGCTCTGCAGAAGCAGGATCAAAGGCCGCACCATCGGGGTGGCCGTGTTTGCGCACCACCGCGTCGCGCGTGATGAATTCGGGGTCGCTTGTCACGTCGAGAGAGCCCCGAAGTTCCACGTAGTGCGACGGGTTCTGTGGGTCGATCACGCTGAACGAGCCGCGGCCGGCACGCAGTGCGTTGACGTGCTTTTGGCGTCGAGCATGCGTACTGATGAGGATCTTTCCGTTGGACCACAGGAACCAGACGGGGGTCGCGTTGGGATCACCTTTGGCGTCGACGATGCACAACGTGCCCGTCACCGGCTCACCGAGTATCCGCTCGGCATTTGCAGCCAAATGCAACCGTTTCGGTAACCCGGCGTTTTCTTTCAAGGGAAGACCCCCTTTCCGAACCACTCCTTGGTGTCACTACTATTGCAACGGAGGGGTCAAAAGAATCGTAAACCCCTCCGGAAAGCGCTGACAAAGAGGGGTTAGACGAGATGGCAAACAGTGTGCGCGCGGCTCTCCTGCAGACCGATTGGCCGGGGAGCAAAGAGGCCATGATCGACAAGCACGAGGCTGCTGCGCACGAGGCAAAGAAGCAGGGGGCACAGGTCATGTGCTTCCAGGAACTCTTCTACGGGCCGTACTTCTGCCAGGTGCAGGATACCGAGTACTACTCCTACACCGAGTACGTCCCAGACGGTGCCACGACACAGCGGTTCCGGGCCGTCGCCAAGGAACTGGGCATGGTGCTCGTGCTGCCGATGTACGAAGTCGTACAGCCCGGCGTGTACTACAACACCGCCGCGGTGATCGATGCCGACGGTACGTACCTCGGCAAGTATCGCAAGCAGCACATTCCACAGGTCAAGGGCTTCTGGGAGAAGTTCTATTTCAAGCCCGGCAACGGTGGCTACCCGGTGTTCGAAACCGCGGTCGGCAAGGTCGGCGTGTACATCTGCTACGACCGCCACTTCCCCGAAGGTTGGCGTGCGCTCGGAGTGAACGGCGCCGAGATCGTCTTCAACCCGTCGGCAACGCACCGCGGTCTCTCCGAGTACCTGTGGCGCCTCGAACAGCCCGCGTCGGCCGTCGCGAACATGTACTACGTCGGCGCGATCAACCGCGTCGGCATCGAACCGCTCGGAGAAAATGACTTCTACGGCCAGTCGTACTTCGTCGATCCCGAGGGCAAGTTCGTGGGTGAGGTCGGCGACCCGTACAAGCCCGAGCTGATCGTCCGTGATCTCGACATGGACAAGATCAAGCAGGTCCGTGACCGCTGGGCTTTCTACCGCGATCGTCGTCCCGATGCATACGGTGATCTCACCGAAAACCGCCTCGGCGGCTGAAAACAGGGGGAAACATGGCACGCACTCTCATCATCAACGGAACCATCATCAGCCCGACCGGCCTCAGCACCGGCGATGTCCTCGTCGAGGGTGAAACCATCGCGGCAATCTTCCAGCCCGGTCACGTGGCTGCTCTGGGCGTCTCGGCCGACCGAACCATCGACGCCAAGGGCAAGTACATCATTCCGGGTGGCATCGACGTCCACACGCACATGGAGCTTCCCTTCGGCGGCACGGAAGCCTCCGACACCTTCGAAACCGGCAGCAACGCGGCCGCATGGGGTGGCGTCACGACCATCGTCGACATGGCGTTGCAGCGATACGGCGAGAACGTGCAGGACGGGCTCGCCACCTGGCACCGCAAGGCCGAAGGCAACTGCTCCATCGACTACGCGTTCCACCAAATAATCGGCGGAATCGACGACCAGTCACTAAAGGACATGACCTATCTCGTTGAAAACGAGGGCGTCACCTCGTTCAAGTTGTTCATGGCGTATCCGGGTGTCTTCTACAGCGATGACGGCCAGATCCTCAAGGCCATGCAGGCCGCCAGCGAAAACGGCGCGATGATCATGATGCACGCCGAGAACGGCATCGCGATCGACGTTCTCGTCGCGCAACACCTCGCTCGTCGCGAGACCGATCCCAAGTACCACTCAATCAGCCGTCCGAGCCTGCTCGAGGGTGAGGCCACACACCGCGCGATCGTGCTGTCGAAGGTTGCCGGCAACGTGCCCTTGTACATCGTCCACATGTCGGCATCCGAAGCACTCGACGAAGTGGCCCAGGCCCAGAACGAGGGTCTCAACGTGTTCGCCGAAACCTGCCCTCAGTACCTCTACATGACACTCGAAGATCACTTGGCCCTGCCCGGCTTCGAGGGTGCAAAGTACGTGTGCAGCCCACCCATTCGCTCGAAGCACGACCACCGACATCACCACGCCGACCTGTGGAAGGGTCTGCGTATGAACGAGCTCGCCATCGTGTCGACCGACCACTGCCCGTTCTGCATGAAGGACCAGAAGGCGCTCGGCATGGGCGACTTCTCGAAGATTCCGAACGGCATCGCCGGTGTCGAGCACCGCATGGAACTCATCTACCAGGGTGTCGTCCTGGGTGAGATCAGCCTCGAACGCTGGGTCGAGACCTGCTCGACGACTCCGGCGCGAATGTTCGGCATGTACCCGAAGAAGGGCATCATCGCCCCGGGGTCCGACGCCGACATCGTCGTCTGGGACCCGAATGCCAAGACGAACATCGGCATCAATCACAAGCATCACATGAACACTGACCACAGCGCGTGGGAGGGCATGGTCATCGACGGCAAGGTGGACTCAGTCATGTCACGCGGCATGATCGTCATGGAAAACGACAAATTCACCGGACGCAAGGGCCACGGCAAGTACATCCGCCGGGGCCTGAGCCAGTACCTGCACTGACAGAAAAGAGAACCACATGAAGCGTATTTCCCATTGGATCGACGGCAAGGTCGCCGCTGGCACGTCGGGTCGTTGCGGTGCGGTCTTCAACCCCGCCACCGGCGAGGTGCAAGCCGAGGTCGACTTCGCCGACATCTCAGAGGTGGACCGTGCGGTGGCAACGGCAAAGGCGGCGCTGCCGGCGTGGCGCGCCACGAACCTGTCGCGCCGTGCCGAGATCATGTTCAACCTGCGGGAGCTGATCGATGCCAACCGCAAGGAGATCGCCGCGCTCTTGTCCCTCGAGCACGGCAAGGTGCTCTCCGACGCACTCGGCGAAGTGTCACGTGGCCTGGAGAACATCGAGTTCGCCTGCGGTGTGCCGCACCTGCTCAAGGGTTCGTACAGCGAACAAGCCTCGTCGGGTGTCGATGTGTACAACATCCGCCAGCCCCTCGGTGTCGTTGCCGGCATCACGCCGTTCAACTTTCCGGCGATGGTCCCGATGTGGATGTTCTCCACCGCAGTGGCCTGCGGCAACACCTTCGTGCTGAAACCCAGCGAAAAGGACCCGTCGGTCACGATGTTCGTCGCCGAGTTGCTCAAGCAGGCCGGTCTGCCCGACGGTGTGTACAACATCGTCCACGGTGACAAGGTTGCGGTCGATCGACTGCTCGACCACCCCGACATCGCGGCGGTGTCGTTCGTCGGCTCGACCCCCATCGCGAAGTACATCTACGAAACCGGAACCCGCAACGGCAAACGGGTGCAGGCGCTCGGTGGAGCAAAAAACCACATGCTGGTTCTGCCCGATGCCGACCTCGACATGGCGGCTGATGCCGCGGTGAGTGCGGCCTACGGCTCGGCCGGCGAACGCTGCATGGCCGTTTCGGTGCTCCTGGCCCACGAGACGATCGCCGACTCGCTGGTCGGCAAGATCCAGGAGCGCATCCCGAACATCAAGGTCGGCCCCGGTGACGAACCGGGCAACGAAATGGGCCCGCTGATCACCGGCGAACACCGCGACAAGGTCGCGGGGTACGTCGCCGGAGCCACCAAGGAAGGTGCAAGGGTCGTCGTCGATGGTCGCGACGGGGCACCGAACGGGGGCTTCTTCCTCAAACCCAGCCTCATCGACGACGTGAAGCCCGGGATGGCCTGCTACGACGAGGAGATCTTCGGACCGGTGCTGTCGGTGGTTCGCGTCGGCAGTTACGACGAGGGTGTCGACCTGATCAACTCGAACCAGTACGGCAACGGCACGGCAATCTTCACCCGCGATGGCGGTGTCGCGCGCCAGTTCCAGTTCGACATCAACGTCGGCATGGTCGGCATCAACGTGCCAATTCCCGTTCCCGTGTCGTACTACTCGTTCGGCGGCTGGAAGGCCTCGCTCTTCGGCGACCAGCACATGTACGGCCCGGAGGGCATCAATTTCTTCACGCGCGGCAAGGTGGTCACGTCGCGTTGGCCCGACCCGCGCACGTCGAAAGTCGACCTCGGCTTTCCGCAAAACCGCTAGTCACACATCGAAAGGGGGAGCGAGCATGGATCTTGGAGTCGTGCTGCAAACGACACCACCCGCGGCACGCATCATCGAACTTGCCAAGCGCGCGGAGGCCTTCGGCTTCACCCACGTCTGGACCTTCGACAGCCACATACTCTGGGAAGAGCCCTACCCCATCTACTCCAAGATTCTCGATTCGACCAACAATGTCATGGTCGGCCCGATGGTCACCAACCCCGCCACTCGCGACTGGACGGTCACGGCCAGTCTCTTCGCGACACTCAACGAGATGTACGGCAATCGCACGGTCATCGGTATCGGCCGCGGTGACTCCGCCGTGCGGGTCACCAACGGCAAGCCGACGACGATCGCGACACTGCGCGAGAGCATCCACGTCATCCGCGAGCTCGCCAACGGCCGGGGTGTCGAGTACAACGGATCAGAAATCCGCTTTCCCTGGGCCGGCAAGAGCCGTGCCGAGGTCTGGGTCGCTGCTTACGGCCCAAAAGCGCTGCAGTTGGCGGGTGAGGTAGGCGACGGGTTCATCCTGCAACTCGCCGATCCCAGCATCACCGCATGGACGATCGAGGCCGTGCGTGCGGCGGCGGTGGCCGCGGGCCGCGACCCGAGGTCGGTCAAGATCTGCGTCGCGGCCCCCGCGTACGTCGGCACCGACATGGCGCACATGCGCGACCAGTGCCGCTGGTTCGGCGGAATGGTGGGCAACCACGTTGCCGACATCGTCGCCCGCTACGGCGAGAACTCCGCGGTGCCAAAGGCCCTCACCGACTACATCAAGGGCCGCGAGGGCTACGACTACAACCAGCACGGTCGTGCGGGCAACAGCCACACCACATTCGTGCCGGACGAAATCGTCGACCGCTTCTGCATCCTCGGCACTCCCGAGGAGCACGTTGCACGACTGCGTGAACTCGAGGCGCTGGGTGTCGAACACTTCTCGATCTACCTGCAGCACGACGGCAAGGACCAAACACTCGAGGCGTACGGAGAGCGCATCATGCCCGCGCTCGCGGAATCGGTGCGGGCCAAGCGATGAATCCACTCGTGCGGCGCGTCGTTCGTCGCTCGGCACTGTTCGTCGTCGCACTCGTGTTCATCGCCGCCTTGTGGGAGTTCTACAAGGTGGTCGGCCCCGAGGACGGCGGCGCACTCTTCGGAATCAACATCCTCCCCCGCTCGAACAGCCGTGCAATGCCCCACGTGTGGGACATGCTGTCGCGCTACGGCCGACCCGAATTGCGCTCATCGGAGCGCAAGATCTGGCGCGTCGTGCTGGCGGGTGCCTGGTTCTCCCTCCGTCTGTCGCTCGTCGGCTTCGCCATCGGCACCACAGTGGGCATCGCACTCGCGATACTGATGGCCCGATTCAAGGTCGTCGAACGCGGTCTTCTCCCCTATCTCGTCGTCTCACAGACGGTGCCCCTCATTGCGCTCGCCCCGCTGGTCGTGTCGTGGGGCGGTAAATTGGAAGTGTTCGGTTACGAATGGCCGCGCTGGCTGTCCGCCTCGGTGCTCGGTGCGTTCCTTGCTTTCTTTCCCGTCGCCGTCGGCACGCTCCGCGGGCTCTCCTCGGCCAACCCCGCCTCACTCGAGTTGATGGACTCCTACGCCGCGTCGTGGACACAGACGCTGTTTCGCTTGCGGTTCCCCGCTGCGGTGCCGTTCATGGTTCCGGCGCTGAAACTCGCAGCATCGTCGTCCGTCATAGGTGTCGTCGTCGCCGAAATCTCGACCGGCCTCAGGGGTGGCATCGGCCGACTCATCATCGAGTACGCCCGGGAGGCCACGGGCGACCCCGCAAAGGTTTTCACCGCCGTGTTCGGCGCCGCACTACTCGGCCTCGCCATGGCCGGCCTCGTCGCCGCCTTTGATCTCTGCGCCATGCGCAACCGACCCAAAGAAGCGCTGTAGAGCGAGGGATACACAGTGTCGACAGTCAGCGTCTCGAACCTCAGCAAGATCTTCAACGAGGGCAAGGCCAATCAGGTCGGCGCCCTCGTCGACGTGTCGCTGAGCATCGAAAAGGGTGAATTCGTCTCGCTGATCGGGCCCTCGGGATGCGGCAAGTCGACCCTTCTGCGCCTCATCGCCAACCTCCTCGAGCCGACATCGGGCGACATCGTCGTCGCCGGAAAGTCGGCCAAACAGTCGCGCCTCGACCAGGACTACGGCATGGCCTTCCAGCAGGCCGGCCTTTTCGACTGGCGCACCGTCACGAAGAACATCGAACTTCCCCTTGAACTCAAGGGCTGGGACAAAACCAAGCGCGAAGCCCGCTCGCGCGAGATGCTCGACCTCGTCAAGTTGCCCGAGTTCGCCGACCACTTCCCGTGGCAGCTGTCGGGTGGCATGCAGCAGCGCGTTGCCATCGCCCGTGCGCTCGCCGCCCACCCGCCGCTCCTGTTGATGGACGAGCCCTTTGGTGCCCTCGACGAGATGACCCGCGAACACATGCAGGCCGAACTCCTCAGCATCTGCGCAGCGACCGGTACCACCGTCGTTTTCGTCACCCACTCGATTCCCGAAGCCGTCTATCTGTCGAACCGCGTCGTCGTCATGTCGCCCCGACCCGGACGCATCACCAAGATCGTCGATGTCAACCTCGACGGACACTGCAACGAAACCACCCGCGAACGCCCGGAGTTCTTCGCCGCGATCACCGCGGTCCGAGAAGCGCTACGCGCCAGTGGCAGCCATGGCCACACGGGTGTCGGGGTCGAGGACCGCTGATGAAGTCGCGCCTGCGTGCCGCTCTTCCGCCGGTCGTGTTCGGTGTTGCCTTCTTCGCGTTGTGGGAGGCCGCCGTCAAGATCTTCGACCTGAAGCCCTATTTCCTCTCGGCTCCCTCGAAGATCTGGGATCAGTTCGCCAACAACAAGAGCCTCATCTGGGAGGCCGCGCGCGTGTCGGGTACGAATGCGCTCGTCGGCCTGCTCGCCGGGACCGTGCTCGGCGTCGCGATGAGCTTCCTTCTCAGTCGCTACAGGATTCTTGGTGACATCGTCACGCCGCTCGCCATCGCCCTCAATGCGATCCCGATCTTCGTCCTTGTCGCGGTGTTGAACAACATGTACAGCATCACAAGCGAGATTCCCCGAAGACTGATGGTCACGCTCGTCGTCTACTTCATCGTGCTCGTCAACGTCGCCAAGGGCCTCACACAGGTCAGTCCAACACAGATCGAACTGATGCGCTCGTACGCCGCACCCGAATCGGCGATCCTCCGAAAGGTCCGCGTCCCGAACGCTGTGCCCTACCTCTTCACCGCCCTCAAGATTTCTGCACCGGCCGCCGTCATCACCGCTTTCGTCTCGGAGTACTTCGGTGGGGCACAGAACGGTCTTGGCAGTCGCATCACCAGCAACATCGCAAATTCGAAGAACGCCGCTGCCTGGGCCTATGTGCTCGGTGCATGCCTTTTGGGCCTCGCGTTCTACCTGGTCTCCATCATCGTGGAGAGCACCGCTACACCCGGCGGCGCAAAGCGTATTTCGGGGCGTTCAAGATGAGCGCTCCGACCAACACAAACAGCGGGACACCCCCGCGGGGAGGAATGCAACACACATGAAGAACCGTCTACTAAAGAGGCTCGCGGTCGGTGCCGTGGCCCTGTCGCTCGTTGCCGCTGCTTGTGGTGACGACAGCGATTCGGGCGACTCCACCGCCGACACCACGGCCGCAACCGCCGATACCACGGCGACAAGTGACACCACCGCCGCCGCTGCCGAGGAGTGCACCGAGCCAACCAAGGTGAAACTGCAACTGCAGTGGTTCATCCAGGCACAGTTCGCCGGCTACTTTGCCGCGCAGGACCAGGGCTACTACGCCGACCAGTGCCTCGACGTCGAAATCGTCGAGGGTGGCGTCGACATCGTTCCCCAGCAGCAGCTGGCCGACGGCGCCGTCGACTTCGCACTGTCGTGGGTTCCGAAGGCCCTCGCCAGCCGTGAGGCCGGTGCGGACATCGTGAACATCGCACAGGTGTTCCAGCGCTCGGGCACCCTGCAGGTGTCGTTCAAGGACAAGGCCATCACCTCGGCCGCGGACTTCAGCGGCAAGAAGATCGGTAACTGGGGCTTCGGCAACGAGTTCGAAATCTTCGCCGCTCTGACCAAAGCCGGTCTCGATCCCGCCAAGGACGTCGAGCTCGTTCAGCAGCAGTTCGACATGGCCGCGCTTCTCGCCGGTGACATCGATGCTGCCGAAGCGATGACCTACAACGAGTACGCACAGGTTCTCGAGGCGAAAAACCCCGACACTGGCGAGCTCTACAAGCCCGAAGACCTAAACGTCGTCTCGTACGAGGCTGAGGGTGTGGGCATGTTGCAGGACGCCATCTGGGCAAGCGGTGCGAAGTTGGCGAGCGACGAGGCCTACAAGGCCACCGCCATCAAGTTCGTTGCTGCTTCGCTCAAGGGCTGGGCCTACTGCCGCGACAACGCCGAATCCTGCCGCGACATCGTCGTAGCCAAGGGTTCCAAGCTCGGTGCCAGCCATCAACTGTGGCAGATGAACGAAGTCAACAAGCTCATCTGGCCCGCCGCGGGTGGCGTTGGTGCTTTCGACTCCGCAGCCTGGGACCGCACTGCGGCCCTTGCCCAGGAGACGAAGAACCTGGAGGGCAAGACCGTGCTCACCAAGGCCCCTGACGCAGCGGCCTACACGAGCGACATCGTCACCGAGGCGCTCGCGCTCCTCGAAGCCGATGGCGTCGACACCAAGGGCGGAAGCTACGCGCCGGTTGAGGTCACCCTCAACGAGGGCGGCAACTGATCAGCCCGATCGAATGACGACAAAGGGCCCGGGTCGTGCGACCCGGGCCCTTTTCGTATGTCGGGGTTCGTCTACTTGCCGGTGTAGTACGAGTCGGCAACGTTGAGCGCCTCGTCGACGATGGCGAGGCCGTCGCGCATCTCTTGGTCGGTGATGACGAGTGGCGGCACCACGTGCATGCGGTTGAAGTGCGAGAAAGGCCACAGGTTCTGGGCCTTGCAAGCCGTGATGACGTCGACCATCGGCTTGTTGTCGGCTCCACCCGCGTTGAACGGCACCAGCGGTTCACGCGTGGCGCGGTCACGCACCAGTTCGATGGCCCAGAACACACCAAGACCACGTACGTCGCCAACCGACGGGTGCTTGTCCTTCAACTTTTGCAGGGTCGGACCAACGATGTCGTTGCCAAGATGACGGGCGTGCTCGATGATTCCTTCTTCCTTGAAGATGTTGATCGAGGCGACTGCCGACGCACAGGCGAGCGGATGTCCGCTGTAGGTCAGGCCACCCGGGAACTGGCGCTCGCGGAAGGTGCCGGCGATGCGATCAGAGATGATCACTCCTCCGAGGGGCACATAGCCGGAGTTGACACCCTTGGCGAAGCAGATCAGGTCGGGGGTGACGCTCCAATGGTCGACGGCGAACCATTCACCGCAGCGACCGAACCCTGCCATTACTTCGTCGCAGATCATCACGATGCCTGTGCGATCGCAGATCTCACGCACGCCCGCCAAATACCCGGGTGGCGGGACGAGGATGCCGTTCGTGCCGACAACCGACTCGATCATGATCGCAGCGATGTTGTTCGCTCCTTCGACCATGATGACGTCTTCGAGGTGCTGCAAGGCACGCTGCGACTCTTCGGCCTCGTTCTGCGAATGGAACTGCGAGCGGTAGGGATACGGGCCCCAGAATTTGACGATGCCCGGCATCGCGGGCTCGCTCGGCCACCGACGCGGGTCGCCCGTTGCCTGAATGGCAGCGGCAGTCGCTCCGTGATAGCTGCGGTACGTGGTGAGAATCTTGAGACGGCCCGTGTGCAAACGTGCCATCCGCATCGCGTTCTCGGTCGCCTCGGCGCCGCCGTTGGTGAAGAACACCATGTTGAGATCCCCGGGGGCGATCTCAGCGATCATGCGTGCGGCTTCGCTACGTGCATCGTTGGCATGAATCGGCGCAATGGTGCAGAGCCGGTCTGCTTGTTCCTTGATTGCAGCGACGAGTTTCGGATGCTGGTGGCCGATGTTGACGTTGACCAACTGGCTCGAGAAATCGAGGTAGCGACGTCCGGCATCGTCCCAGAACCATGCACCCTCTCCCCCGGCCACCACGATCGGGTTGATCAGGCTCTGCGCTGACCACGAGTGAAAGACGTGTTTTCGGTCGTTCGTGAATGCGTCGGAAGGACGCGTTTCGAGACTGGTCATGCACTCAGCCTAGCGACCGCCCAGGTAAGCGGCCCGCACGGCGGGGTCATCGAGAAGCTCGATGCCCTTTCCCATTTTCACAACGTTGCCCGTTTCCAGCACGTAGGCACGGTCGGCACGACGCAGTGCCTGGGCGGCATTCTGCTCGACCAGGAGGACCGTTGTCCCCTGCTGGTTGATCTCGGTGATGATCGAAAAAATCTGGGCGATCAGTTTCGGGGCGAGACCCATCGATGGTTCGTCGAGCAACAAGAGGCGCGGACGGCTCATGAGCGCGCGACCGATCGCAAGCATCTGCTGTTCGCCACCCGACAAGGTGCCCCCTAATTGTGAAGTGCGTTCGCGCAGACGCGGGAACAGTTGCATAACGCGCTCCATGTCCTCGTTCACTGCCACCGACTTTTGATCCACCCTGGCGTAGGCACCCATGTCGAGGTTCTCCCGCACGGTCATGCCGGGAAAGATGCCGCGGCCCTCGGGTGCCTGGCAGATGCCGAGCTTGACGCGCTGGTGCGAGGGCATGGTGGTGATGTCTTGGCCGTTGAACTTGATCGAACCGCCGATCACGGTACGCAGGCCCGAGATGGTGCGCATCGTGGTGGTTTTCCCCGCACCGTTCGCACCGACGAGCGTGACGATTTCACCCTCATTGACGCCGAACGAAACGCCCTTCAGCGCCTCGATTTTGCCGTAGGCAACACGGAGGTCGGTTACCTCAAGCAGCATCGTCGGGTACTCCCAGATAGGCGGCAATGACGTCGGGGTTGTCTCGCACCTCGGCAGGTGAACCGTTGGCAATGATCTTGCCAAAGTCGAGAACCACGATGCGATCGGTGACTCCCATGACCAGGCTCACGTCATGCTCGATCAAAAGCACGGTGTAGCCCTGCGCCCGGATCCTGCGGATGAGCTCCATCAGTTCCTGCTTTTCGGCCGGGGTGAAACCCGCGGCCGGCTCGTCGAGGCATAGCAACCGCGGATTGGTGGCAAGCGCACGGGCGATTTCGAGGCGACGCTGGTAGCCATAGGGCAGATTGCGGGCGGCCTCCCCGGCGCGGTCGGCAATACCCATGAACGTGAGCAGCTCCATCGCCATGTCACGGCCCTCACGCTCTTCGCGGTGATGGCGGGGCGAGCCGATGAGTGCCCCACCCACACTCGTCTTGTGGTTCGCGTCGGCCCCGACCATCACGTTCTCGATGGCGGTCATGTCGGGAAAGAGTCGTATGTTCTGAAAGGTGCGGGCGATGCCGCGCTTGGTGATCTGGAAACGCTTGAGGCCGGCCAGCGGCTTGCCGTCGAAGGTGACGGTGCCATGGGTTGCCGCATAGACCCCCGTGATCACGTTGAAACACGTGGTCTTCCCGGCACCGTTGGGGCCGATCAGACCGAGGATTTCGCCGCGCGCGATGTCAAACGTGACTTCACTCAATGCGGTGACGCCACCGAACTGCATCGTCAAGTTGTCGACGGAGAGGAGACTGTCAGCCACGGCCCGTCCCCGTTTCACCGAATTGCGGCGTTCGTTGAGGTGGTTTCCAGTTGGCCAACCAGCGCTCCTTGCGGATTTTGCGTGGGATCAGACCCTGCGGACGGAACACCATCACGAGGACGAGCGCCACACCAAAGACGAACACGCGCTTGTCGGCAAAATTACGGAAGCGCTCGGGCATCCATGCAACGACAGCACCACCGAGGATGGCGCCCCACATGTTGCCGGTCCCGCCCAGCACAACGGCTGCGAGAAACAGGATCGACAACTGCAGGGGGAAGTTGCTGGGGTTGATGAAGCGCACCTTGCCTGCATAGAGCGTGCCAGCAAGACCACCAATGGCTGCACCAATCGCGAACGCCCACAACTTGAACTTGAAAGTGTTGACGCCCATCAGTTCGGCTGCATCTTCGTCCTCCCGCACGGCGTTCCATGCGCGACCGACACGACTGTGCTCAAGCCGACGCAGAAAGAACACCACGACGATGATGATCGTGAGCCCGAGGAAAAAGTACGGCTTTGCATCGAGGATGCCGAATTTGAGCGGGCCGATGTTCGGCGGCTTGGCAATCTTGCTGATGCCCCGGCTGCCACCCAGCCAGTCGGCGTTGTTCGCAGAGATCCGGATGATCTCGCCGAATCCGAGCGTGACAATCGCCAGATAGTCTCCGCGCAGACGCAACGTCGGCGTGCCGAGGACGACGCCGGAAATCATCGATACCGCGACCGCGATGGGTACGCACAACAACCATGGCAGGTTGGCGTGCTGGCTCGACAGAACGCCCAGCGTGTACGCACCGACCGCGTAGAAGCCGACGTATCCGAGGTCGAGGAGGCCGGCGAGACCGACCACGACATTGAGGCCGAGCGCGACGAGGACGTAGATCACCACCTTGTCGGTGATGACACCCTCGAAACTCGTTCCCGGTGTGTCCACCAACCAGCCCAGTAGCGGCACCTCGGGCCACCACGGCATGAGATACAACGAGACGACAAAGAGCGCAATGAGCGACCAACGCGCGACCCTCGGCATGTCTCCGACGCGCTCACCGACGCCCGAGACCGTCCGGGCAGGCCTTGACGTGAGCTCCTTGAACGCGTCCGACAGACTCACACACGGGCCTTTGCCAGGGACTCGCCGAGGATACCCGTGGGTCGGAACATGAGCACGGTGAGCAACAAGACAAAGGCGATGACGTCCTTCCATTGACCGCCAAACAACGCCGCGCCGTAGTTCTCGCCCAGTCCGAGTACCAATCCACCGAGTAGCGCGCCACGCAGGTTTCCGATACCACCCAGAACCGCCGCCGTGAACGACTTAACCCCAAGAAGGAAGCCGATGTTGAAGCGGGTCTGGTCGTAGACAAGGGTGAACATCATTGCGGCCGCACCCGCCATCACACCCCCGAGAAGGAAGGTGACGAGAATTACGAAGTCGACATTGACACCGAGAATCCTCGCCGTTTCAACGTCTTGGGCAACGGCACGCACACCACGACCGAGGCGGGTGCGGTTCACGAAAAGCACGAGTGCGGTCAACATCAACAACGCGCCAACGATGACCAACACGTAGTCGATGCGCACATCGGTACCGAGAAACTCAAAGAGCACTCTTTTTTCGAGAACACGCGAGGTCTGGTATTGCTCACGGTCACGAGGGCCCCAAATGGCCACGGCTTCGGCAACCGCGGTGGACGCGCCGATGGCAGAGATGAGAAAAGCAAGGCGAGGCGCAGAGCGGCCGCGACGGAAGATCCGCAGGTAGAGAACCGCGAGAGGCGCCGTTCCGACGAGGCCGATGATGATGTTCGTTCGAGTGCTGCCCGTGAAGATGAGACTCACCGTGAATGCGCTCGCAAACGCCAGCACCACGGCACCAACGTGCTCACCCGACCCGCGCAACGGTCGGTACGCGACCCGTTCCAAAAGTACCGCCCCGGCACCCGACACGACCATGCCGCCTACGATGCAGGCGAGAAGGACCGCGACGAGGGTGATACCCGTGCGGTACGGATAATTTCCCTCCTCGATCAACGGGATTCCGATGAAGTTCGTTGCCGTTATGAGGGTCGCAAACGTGCCCACCATGAAGACTTCAGAGTGGGCGAAGTTGATGAGACGCAAAACGCCGTACACCAGGGTGTAACCGAGGGCCACGAGGGCGTAGATCGCCCCGAGGGCCACGCCAGTAACCGTGAGGTCCCAGAACGTTCGATAAATCAACCAATCACTCATCAGTACCTTCCAGCCCCGGCCATCTTAGGAAAGAACCACAGACGCAAAACGGTCGGGGACCGAAGTCCCCGACCGTTTCAGGAAACGTTCCGCCACGTCAGTGGCGTGATCGATGTTACTCGATCAGACCCTCGACGACGATTGCGCCACCCTCGACCTTGTAGGAGTAGACGGCGTTGCCGGCGACCTCACCGGTCTCGTCCCACTTGATCTGCTTGGTAACGCCTGCGACGTCGTAGCTCTTCAGGAACGCGAGGACCGCGGCGCGGTCGGCGGCACCCGAAGCAATGGCTGCGAGGAACGCGTTGGCCGAGTCGTACGCCTCAGCGGCGTAGGTCTGGGGCGTCTCACCGGGGAACTGCTCGCCGTAGGCGGCGGCAAACTCGGCGTTCGAGGCGCCATCCGAACAGGTGCAGGTGATGATCGAACCCTCAGCGGCCGGACCGGCGGCCTCGATGAAGCCGTTGTCCTTCACACCGTCGCCGAACACCAGTGTCGCTTCGACACCTGCGTCACGGAGCTGCTTGGCAAGCTTGCCTGCCTCTGCGTAGTAACCGCCGTAGAAGATCGCGGCCGGAGCAGCGTCCTTCATCTTCGACACGGCAGCCGAGAAGTCAGCGGCAGCCGGGTCGATCGAATCGGAGGCCACAACCGCGTCACCCAGACCCTCGCGAACGATGTCAGCGATGCCCTTGCCGTACTCGGTCGCGTCGTCGATGACGCCAACGGTCGCAGCAGCGAGCTTGTTCTTGATGTAGGCCACGACACCGGGGCCCTGCTTGTCGTCACCGGCGAGCGCACGGTGGAAGATCTTCCAACCGTTGTCGTTGAGTGCCTCGTTGGTGGCCGACGGGGTGATGATCGAAAGACCGGCCTCGTCGAACAGCGGGTTGACGGCCTTTGATTCACCCGAGAAAGCCGGGCCGACGATACCGAGAATGGAGGCATCTTCGATCGCCTGGGTGGCGAGTGCAGGTGCCTGGTCGGGCGAACCCTGCGAGTCGAACTCCTTCAGGGTCACCTGGCAACCCGCGTTGGCAGCGTTGAACTGCACAACAGCAAGCTCGGCACCCTTCTTGATGTTCTGGCCAAGGTTGCCAGCGTCACCCGAGAGTGCGCCAAAGAACGCAATCGAGGTCCCTTCGGCGCAGGTTACGCCGGCGGCAGCCGTGGTGTCAGCGGTCGCCGTGTCTTCGGCGGCGGCTGTGGTGTCTTCGGTCGAGCCCGTATCGTCGTCGTCGCCGCAGGCGACACCGACAACCGCGAGGCTCACCGCAAGTGCGGCAACGCGCACCAGACGGGTCTTCTTCATGTGTCTCTCCCCTTCATCAAACATCCCCTCGGGACGTTCGGCTTGTTTGCTAGTGGGGCCTATGTTACGGGGCGTTACACAGCCTCGCAAGTGGTGCTTGCAGAATGCAGAAACCCGGGAGGGCAGAAATCAGAGGATCTGAACCACAACCGAAAGCGTTTGCGCCGGAAATGCGCCGGATTTGGCGACCGAGAGGCGCAGTTTGCACGACTTTCCCGTTGCAGGCGCAACCACCGTGCGACCCACGACACGACATCCGCCCGAGAGCGCGCGCCACGTCACCTTGCCCTTCGAGTTGGTCGTCGCGATCTCGACGAGCAACGCACTCGTCCCCCGCCGCATCGCGTTGGCGGTCTGGCGTAGGCCGCCGACGAGGACCGTCGACGATGTCGCGGCTTCCGACGAATCGGCAAGCGTCGTTGCCTCGACCGTGTACGACGCCCTCGAGGCGTTCTTCAACTTCGACACCCTGCACTTCAACGCCGTCGTCGTACACACCACCGCGCCGGTCGCATCCTTCACCACGTATCCCGTGAAGTAACCCGCGGGTGCGACGCCGAGAACACGCGCCTCGGTCCAGCGCAGGTCGACCCGCGTGTTGCCGGGAGTAACCGAGGAGAAAACCGGTTCGTACTCCCACGGCAACTTCGGCGCAACCTGCGCCGATGCCAACGATGCGGTCGTGCCGGCGTCGTTCGTCGCCGACACGCTGAACGTGTACTTCGTTCCCACGCTCAAGCCCGTCACCACACACGAAAATTCTTCACCCGTCGTCGAACACGTCCTCGACTCCGGGGTCGACGTCACCGTGTAGGTCGTGATTGCGAGGCCACCATTGTCACTGGGTGCAGTCCACGACACCTCGACTTCGCCGTTGCCCGCGGTCGTCGTCGGCGTGCCGGGAGCCAGCGGCGGCGCACCTGCCGACAACGTCTTTGCCGCCGACGATGCGCCCGAGCCCGCACTGTTCGTCGCCGCAACCGTGATCGCATACGTCGTGCCCGCCACCAAACCCGACAATCGGCACGTCGAAGCCGCCGACACACACGTCACCGATGTACCGCCCGTCACCGTGGCTGTTGCCGTGTAGCTGGTGATGGCCAAACCACTCGACGACTCGGGTGCTTCCCACGTCACGTCGATCTCCGTACGTGATGCACGCGTCACGGTGACGTTGCGCGGCGCGCTCGGCGGACAGTTCGACGCGCACGTGTACAAGAGCAGATTTGGTGACGGCTTTGCACCCCGGGCGATCAGCGTCACGGCATTCGGCGTTGCCGTCGCAAGGACCTGGGATGTCACCTCGGCGGGCGTGGCCGTCGGGGTCGACTGCAACAACATTGCGATTGCACCCGCTACGAAAGGAGCAGCCATCGAGGTGCCCGACTTGTTGTAGCTGCCGGTGTCTGCGTACTTTCCGACGAAGGAATCAGGATTTTTGGCTTGTTCCACGGTCAGTCCATCGACCGGCCAAGCCGACCTGATGTTGGTTCCGGGCGCAAAGATGTCCACACACGGGCCGTGGTTCGAGTACGTCGCCTCATCGTCTTCTCGGGTGAAGACACCGCTGCTCACCCCACCCGTCGCCCCGACGGTGAGAATTCCGGCGGTCTGTGGTGTTCGTTTGGATGTACACGCGGGACTCAAGGACGTTTGCGTCGTGGCAAAGTCGACGTAGCCATTCGTAGTCGTCAAAGTACCGCTGTTCCCCGCGGCGGCCACCACTGCGATTCCATCAGCCACCACGGCGCGCACTTGCGCATCGAGTGCGTCGGACTGGATCGCGGTGCCGAGGCTGAGGTTCACGACCGCAGGTTCGTTTGGGTCATGGTCGGCGATGACCCACTGCATGCCCGCGACGAAGGCTGACACCACCGTGCCACCATCGCAAATGGCCTGCGAACCGCCCGGGAAAATCTTCACCGGAACGATCGTGGAACGCTTGGCAACCCCATAAGTCGTTCCCGCGGCAACACCGGACACGTGTGTGCCATGACCACAGTCGTCGTCGGTCGATGACAGCGTGTGTGTCGGTCCACTCGGACCCATGACGATCGGCGAGACGTAGTGGCCCGTCGCAACTCGTCCGGTGAACTGCGAGTGACTGCGGCGAATTCCGGTGTCGAGAACGTAGATGTTCACCCCGAAGCCGTCGGCGGCGTACCGAAACTTGCGATCCAAAATTGGGGAGATTTGGTCGATGCGATCGAGGCCCCAGTTGTCTGTCGACTGCGAGATCGCTATCGACTGTTCCGTGGCGACCTTGACGATGCTGTCGGGCTCGACCCAACGCACGCCGGGTCGCCGGCGGATGTCGGCGAGCCCGTCGGCGTCAAAGTTGGCCACCACCAGGTCGACCGCTCCCTTCAATTCCATATTTATTTCCACGTCGCGCGCTTCGAGGTGGTCGGCCACGACGTCGACGGCCTGGTCGCCATTCACAACGACGATGTAGGCAAGAACCTCATCTCGGGCCTCGACCGACGTCGCGACGCTGACCGCACCGGCAGCGAGCAGCGCGCCAAAGAGACACCGGACGCGACGCGGGTGAAAAGGCTCCACTAGACGATGCTAGACACGTCACTTGGTCGATGAGGCACGCACGGTGACGCGCTTTTTGCCGATGCCCTTGGACTTGAGCAGAAGCACTCGCTTCTTTGTCCGGAGAATCTTCTTTCCATCGACGAAAACGTCGACGGACCCTCGTGCATTCGAGATGCGCACGAGCACTTGATCGGCACTCGAGCGCACGACCGTAGCTTGCGGCCCCGTGACGTCGAGTATACCGATGTCACTTGCTTGATAGCGCAACTGTTCGTTGGGCGACTGTTGAACCGTTTCGTTTGCGCGGGCGATCGTTGTCGGGGCCGAAGTTTCGACGGCAGCGGGAACCGTCGTCGCGGGCGCCGTTGTTGCGGGCACCGTCGTCGCGGGCACCGTCGTCGCGGGCGCCGTCGTCGCGGGCACCGTCGTCGCGGGCACCGTCGTCGCGGGCACCGTTGTTGGTGCTGGCGTCGCCGGCACAGTTGTCACGGTGGTTGTTGGTGCCGGCGTCGTCGGCGTGCTGGCACCCGATGCGTTGGTGCCAGACCCGACGTAGACAAGAAGGTTCGGCGAGCCGGTGCCGGGACCGACGACGACGTTGCGTGTTGCCCGAGCCGTGAGCACTCCTGCGACCTCCGCAGGGCTAAGCAGAGGGGCGGCATCGAGAATCAGGGCAGCGGCACCTGCCACGTGCGGAGACGCCATCGAAGTGCCGGAGAGAGTCGCCTCACTGCGGGCATCGACGATACCTGCGGAGAGGATGCCGCTACCCGGCGCGAAGACGTCGACGCATGAGCCGTAGTTCGAATAAGAGGCGCGCGCATCGGAGCGGTCGGTTGCACCGACCGTTACTGCCAGCGGCTCACTGCCCGGCGAGGTAAGACACGCATCGAGGGCGGAGTTGCCGGCTGCGACGACAACGGTGATCCCATCGGCCACCGCCCGAGCGACTGCCTGGTTGAGGGCCACTGAGCTCGATCCGCCGAGGCTCAAGTTTGCCACTGCAGGCACACCGGCCTGGTGGTGAGAGACGATCCAATCCAGACCGGCAACGACACCAGCGAGTGTTCCCGAGCCGAAGCAGTTCAGAACCTTGACCGGGATGATCGTCGCCTCGGGGGCGACGCCGAAGGTCTGGCCCGCCGCCGTGCCGGCAACGTGGGTACCGTGACCGTTGCAGTCAGTCGTGTCGTTCGGGTTGGGCGCGTTTTCGAGGGTGTTACGGCCCTGTACGACGCGAGTGCCGAATTCGTTGTGCGAGGCAAGAACGCCGGTATCGACGACGTAGAGCGACACGGCGCGACCACTCGAGGTTCGTGTGATCATTCCGTCGAGGGGAAGCGTTCGCTGGTCGACGCGGTCGAGGCCCCAAGCGCGGGTTTGTACCGGCCGGTTGGTGGCGGTGTTCGGGGTGAACGTGACAGGCGGATTCGAAGCGGGGCCCTCACCTGCGGTGTTGCGCGCAACAACCGTGACCGAATACGTCGTTCCATTCTCGAGACCTTTGATCAGACAGTGCAGACCGGCCGTGGTGCACGATGCCGCTCCCGGTTGTGCGGTCGCGGTGTAGGTGATTGTTCCGCTGCCGAGCGTCGACGGCGCCTCCCATTTGACGAGGCCCGAGCCATCAAGTGCGTTCACGGTGACCGACCGGGGCTCGGTCGGCCTGGTCGAGTAGTCGACGGCGGTGAATGCCCACGACAGTTTCACCTGCCCCTTCGTGCCACCCCATCCGTCGACTGCAATGTTGTAGCGGGTTCCGCCGAGCACCTCTATTTCGACCCGGCTCCAGAGTTGACCGTTGACGGGAGAGTGGTCGTCGTTTGTGGCGCGGGCCGTCAAAGAACCAACCGCGGTTCCCGTGTACACGCCGAGCAAAGTGTCAAAGTTGCTGGAGTAAGCGGCCCCTCTAGTCGAGCCCGTCGAGACGACGAGTGTTCCGTCTGCCGGCGCGGTCCAGCGATACCAGAGCGATGCCGACCCTCCCGAGCCGCCGTGCGTTGGCTCGTAGGCCTCGCGGGTGGCGTGGACGTTCGATGCCTCGATGAGTCCGCCCGCACCGCTGATCGACTCGGCGTTTGCAAAACCGTCGTTCGCGGGTCGCGGCACGGTGGTCGTCGTGGTGGGTGCGACCGTCGTCGTCGTGGTCGGTGCGACTGTCGTGGTCGGTGCGACCGTCGTGGTCGGTGCGACCGTCGTGGTCGGTGCGACCGTCGTGGTGGGTGCGACCGTCGTGGTGGGTGCGACCGTCGTGGTCGGTGCGACCGTCGTCGTGGGTGCGACCGTCGTGGTGGGTGCGACCGTCGTGGGTGACGGCCTGTTGGTGGAACCGGTGTAGAGCAACTTGTTGGGCGAACCAACGCCAACCGAGCCAAGCACGCTCGTGGTCGCGTCATTGACGATCCACGACGCGACCTGCGTTGGGCTGAAAGTGGGGTTTGCACCGAGGACCAGTGCCGCAACACCGGCGACGTGCGGCGCCGCCATCGAGGTGCCACTGAGGGTGCGCATGAGCGTGTCACTCCTGTTGGATGCGGAGGCGATGCTCACACCGGGTGCGAAGACGTCGAGACAGGTTCCCCAGTTGGAAAACCGGGCACGCACATCGAGCGAATCCGATGCACCGACGGTGAGGGCCGAGGTCTCGCTGGCCGGAGACGTATTGCAGGCGTTGGCGTTGGAGTTGCCCGCCGCCACAGTGAAAGTGACCCCGTCGGCCACTCCACGTGCGACGGCGGCGTTCAACATGGCTGACCTTGTTCCACCAAGACTGAGATTCGCAACCGCAGGTTGGCCGGCCGCGTGATCGGCAATGATCCAGTCGATACCTGCGATGACAACTGATATCCATCCTCTGCCGGTGCAACCCAGGACACGCACGGGCACAACCGTTGCCGACTTTGCGACACCCGCAGTGACCCCCGCGATTGTGCCGGCCACATGGGTACCGTGACCGTGGCAGTCGTCGGTGCCCCTGCCGTCACGCACGCCGTCGTAGCCGGCAACAACTCGACCCCCGAACTCGACGTGGGTCGGACGTACGCCGGTGTCGACCACATAGGCACGCACTCCGTTGGCGCCATTGTCGTAGGTGAAAGTTCGATCGAGTGGTAGGCGGCGCTGGTCGATGCGGTCGAGGCCCCACGACACGGGAGACAACTGTGTGCCCGATGTCAGAACGAGTGCGTCGGGTTCGATCGAGATGACATTCGGGTCGCTGGACAGGGCCACATACGCCTCGGCCGTCAGGTCTGCAGCGAAACCCGTGAGCGCCTGCCGGTACGTCAGCACGTCGGTCGCACCGACAGCCGACGCCGCAGCGAGGGCACTGGCACCCGAACGCAGTTGCACGATGTAACGACCGGGGGATGCGGCAACACGGACCGTCGAGTTGGGTTCGATCGCGACGACATCGGCGTCGTTGCGCAAACGGCGCACATCGGCGGCGTCGAGCGTTGCGACAAAGCCATCGACGGCGTCGGAGAACACATCGGACACGTCGTTGCCGAGTGCGCGCTCTTTGCGGGCCTTTGCACCAGCATCCACGTCGGAGTCGAATGTGACGACGTAGTCCCCTGCAACGGGGGTCGCACTTACCGTCGAGGCAAGAGGTACGACGACGGGAACGAGCGAGCCCACCAGACCACCCACGATGGCGGCGGACAGACGTCTTCGGGCGCTCCTCACAACGCCCAACATTAGGCAAAAAATGTCGGAAAGTCCGCTCGGATGTCCCCGGGCTGCGGGACGGCGGGGTTTCCCTCATCCGCGGTGAACCCGCGGCCGAAGTAGACCGACATTACGCTCATCTGTGATGTCTGGACGCAGATGGGGGGCGTGGCGCGTGGTGCCCCCGCTGCTGTTGCTCACGCTCGGGGCGTGCGGGTCATCGAGCGGCACGGGACCTGCGCCGACGGGCCTGGGCCCCACGGCAAAGGTGGCCCCGCAAACCACTCTCGCGTCGATGCTTCCGGCATCGGGAACGATTCCGCTCGCACAAATCGGGGACGTCGTGCGCGGTGATGATCTGGTTGCCACGGCTCAGCGCGCCTTGCAGGCATGGCGCGATGCACCGGCCGAGTGTCTGCCCTCGAAAGCCGAGGCGTTGGCGGCACGTGATCAGTTGATTCGCGTCGAGACCTACCTCGGCAACGTGCGCGGCGCGGCCGGTGACCTGCTCAACGCAGCCGCGTACAAAGAGCTCATTGATGTTGAGGCTGCTTACCGATCATATGTGGCAACGCGCAAATTCATCGTGTGCGGGGAATCGGAGGCGATCGAGTCGTCATCACCCACGATCCGAACGACCATCCCCGGCGGCACCACGAAGGGTCTTACCGCCGGCGGCATCACCGAAGTCGTCCTCACCATCACCGGTACACCGAAGGTCGACCGCGAGTTCATCGTCGCCGACATCGGCACGCCGTGCGACGGACTGAGCGCGAACACGACATTCCTCGTCAACTCACAGGACGCGTCGGGTCGCTGGGTGATCACCGACATCGTCGTCGACGCACAAGGCGCCACCCGTGCGGCGGTGATTCCGACGCGTGCGGGGCCGGGTGCCGTTGAATATCTCGCGTATTGCGGGACGCTCGACAAGCGCCACGGAGTCGTGACCTACCGGGTCTCACCCACGGGTGACACCACCACGACGCAACCCTCACCAACGACAACCGACCCCTCGACACCGCTTCAGGTTGTAACCCTCGCCGAGGAAACGTCGGTGATCGTCGACCCACGCGCAGTCGAGGTGGCCATCGAACCAGAGAGTGTCACGGCCTTCCTTGACGCCAACGAAGCCGCAGGAGGTGTCGTGATCGCCCGACTGAACCTGGGTGATTGGGTTGCACTGCGCGAGTCGGCAGTCACATGGATGCCGATTGGCCCCGGCGACGCTGGCCTTGAACTGCGCATCGTGGGTGCGAAGGTTGCGGTGCAGCGAACGCTGCGCGTGGCGGCCCCGAGCACCTCGACGACGTCGGCTTCAACGACGCAACCCTCACCGGCAACGACCGGCGCGGCCGTGCGGGGCGAAACGGGCGGTGATGGGGACACCACGCTGTGGGTGATCATCGGTCTGGTCGTCGTTGCGACGCTGACCGTGTTGGCGTCGCGCCTGCGCCCGCGGCGCTGAACCCGTCGGTCTTCGTGTTCGGCGATTTCGCGACGGACTCACCCCCGGCGAGGTTGCGTACCGCGCCGATTGATCGGGCAGCGCACCGGCGAGGGTGACGACCGCGGTGGAGGCCGTCCCCCGAGTCGCCACACTGTCGGCGATGAGCAGCATCGTCGTCTCTGATCTCGCCTACGCGCCACCGGGCGCCGACCAGATCTTCTTCGATGTCAACTTCGGTGTCTCACCGGGCGAACACGCGGCGATCGTCGGTGCCAACGGTGCGGGCAAGAGCACGATCCTCAAGATCCTCTCGGGTGTGTCGAGGGCCGATGAGGGCGACTTCACCGTCGGCGGGAACATGCTCTCGATGACACAGGACGTCGGCATGTCGCACCCCGACGACTCGCTGCGCGAAATGCTCATCGAAGTCGCACCAGGAGTTCTGCGCGATGCGGGTCGCGCACTGATCACCGCCGAGGCTGCACTTGCCGGCGGCATCGATGACGGCATGAAATACGCCGAGGCACTGGGTGTGTGGGGCGACCTCGGTGGTTACGAACTCGAGGCGCGATGGGCCGCCGCCGCACAGCGCAGTGTGAAGACACCCGTCGACGACTTCTCGCGGCGCAGAGTGTCGGAACTGTCGGGTGGCGAACGCAAACGCCTCGTGCTCGACCTTCTACTCACCTCCGGTGCCGACGTTTTGTTGCTCGACGAACCCGACAACTACCTCGATATACCCGCGCGTGCGTGGCTCGAGGATCAGATTCGTTCGTGCCAGTCGACGATCCTCATGGTCAGCCACGACCGCGCGCTGCTCGAGCGCGTCGCGACAAAGATCATCGTCATCGAAGGTGCCGGCTGCTGGGTGCATGGCAGCTCGTACACCACTTTCCCCGAGGCCCGCGCGAAGCGTCAGGAGCAACTGGGCGACGACCTCAAGCGGTGGGAAACAGAGGAACGCCGGCTGTTCCATCACATGAAGATCATGAAGACGCGCGCCGCGCAGAACTTCAAGAACGCAACCAAGGCGAACGCGGCCGAAACCAGGTGGGAGAAGTTCGTGGCTGCGGGTCCTCCCCCGCCGCCCGTCCCCGACCAGCAGATTCATGTGCGCTTCCGCGGCAGCGACTCCGCGCGACGTGTGGTGAAGCTCGAAGACGTCGCCGTCGGCGACCTCTTCGCGCCGTTCTCGGAAGAAGTGCACTTTGGAGAGCGTGTCGGTCTCATCGGACCCAACGGCAGCGGCAAGACCCACATTCTCAACGCACTCAATGGGGAGACCGAGTCGCTGTCGGGAACCATCACGTTCGGGCCACGCACGTCGGTCGGCATGTTCACGCAGATCAACGACCGACCCGAGTTTGCCGGGCGCACGTGCATCGAGATCGTCCGGGACAGGCTGACGGATGAGGAAAAGTCGATGCGTGCGCTCGCCCGTTACGGACTGCGCAACCAGGCACGGCAGGAATTTCAGACCCTGTCGGGGGGACAAAAGGCCCGCCTGGAGATTCTCTCCCTCGAGCTCGACGGCCACAACGTGCTGCTGCTCGACGAGCCCACCGACAATCTCGACATCGATTCGTCCGAGGCACTAGAGCGGGCGCTCGACGGCTTCGAAGGGACGGTCATCGCTGTCAGCCACGACCGCAAGTTCCTTGCGCAGTTCGATCGCTACATCATGATCACCGACGAGGGCGGGGTGTTCGCTCTGCCCGACTTCGACGTTGCGATGACGGGTCTCGCTGAACCCGCGAAATTGGCGGGTGTGCGTCTTGCCAAGCCGCTGACAACCGGCCACTAAAGGCCCCTCAGGCGCCCCCGTTCGGCGTGCAGCTGCGCCAACAAGCGGTCGGTTGTTGCGTTGCACAGCGCGATGCCCCATTCGATGCGGAATTGCACCTCGTCGGCGACGTCGGTGCCGTAGGCGAACCCCGAGTTTTTCTTGCGACCAGACACACCAAAGGTGCTGTATCCCGCTTCATTGTGCTCACACGCGATGACCTTCGCAAACGGCCATTCGACGGTGTTCTTGGCGCCGAGGAACACCGCGCGACGGTTGGTTATGACAGTGTCGCCTTCCTCGATGAACGACAACGATTCTTCACCCGGCACGCGGGTACCGCGAATGCCCCCCGTGTTGAGACGGATGCCCGCGAACAGCGGAAACGACACACCCCCGTACCCGCCCTGATAGGTGGCCGGTGCGCGAGTCGTTTCCATCAAAGCGGAGTTCTGGATGCGCGCAATCGCGAACTCTTCGGCCTTCAACACGAGTGAACCGTCGTCACCCTCGAACAAGCCGTCGAGGTCGCCCCGTGCGGATCGTTCGACCGCGTCGATCATGGTGTCGAGGAGGCCGATCTGTTCCTCGCGTTTGGCGGCCGACGCTGCGGCCTCGCGTTCGGCCGCTTGTTGCTCTTCGATGAATTTGCGCTCACGCCGTTTTGCAAAGAAGCCCACCACCCGAGCGTATGCAATCGGTGTCCTCGTATCATCCACGGGGTGATCGTCATCGACGCACAGGGCCTCGCCGCAGCGCGACCGAACCGGCCCCTGTTCGGCAACCTGTCGATCACAGTCTCCAGCGGTGACCGTATCGGTATCGTCGGCCTCAACGGCTGCGGAAAAAGCACCTTGCTGCGCATTCTCACCGGGCAAATGCAGCCCGATGCGGGCCAGGTGCGAACGGGCCGCAACGCCCGGATTGGGGTTTTGTCACAGAACCCCGTGCTGCCCCTGGGTACGGTGCGCGATGCCGCCAGCGTCGACGTCGAGACGTGGCGCGCCGAGGCCGCGCTCTCACGCCTCGGGATGGGCAACATGCTCGATGCGCGTACCGACCGGTTGTCGGGAGGCGAAGCCAAACGAGTCGCCCTCGCCTCGCTCCTGTGTCGCGAGTGGGACGCACTCGTGCTCGACGAGCCGACGAACCACCTCGACCTCGATGCCATCGCCTACCTCGAGGACACTCTCGCGGCGTTGCCCTTCGGACTGCTGCTCGTTACCCACGACCGTCATGTTCTCGACCGCGTCACAACAAAGGTGTTGGAGCTCGATCGCGGCCATGCCTACATCCACGAACCACGCGGCATCGACGCAGGGTCGGGCTATGCCGCCTATCTCGCCGCGCGCATCGAACGCGAGGAAAACGCGGCCGCCGCCGAACAAGTGCGGCGCAACGCAGCCCGTAGGGAACTCGCATGGCTCCGGCGCGGCGCTCCCGCTCGTTCGACGAAACCCAAGGCCCGTGTTGATGCCGCGAAGAATCTCATCGCGCGACGCACCGATGCCCCGGCACGGCAGGGCGACATCGGCCTCGATCTCGGTACGACGCGTCTCGGTACGAAGGGTGTCGAACTCGCCAACGTGTGTTTCACATGGCCCGGCCACACCTCACCCACCGTCGCCGACTGCACCCTCACCCTCGAACCCGGCGACCGCATCGGCATCGTCGGGCCGAACGGTGCGGGCAAAAGCACGCTTCTCGACCTCGTTGCGGGTCGTGTCGAACCCGCAACGGGCACCATCACTCGCGGTTCCACAGTCAAGATCGGTTACTACGACCAACTTGGTCGCGACCTCGACCCGACGCGGCGTGTTCGCGACGCGGTCATCGGCGACAAGGGTGACCCTTCGGTCGAAGACCTCAATTTGATGCGCAGTTTCTGGTTCGATGGGGATTCCCAGTTCGCACCCATCGGCACGCTGTCGGGTGGCGAGCGCCGTCGACTGCAACTACTGCTCACGCTCGTCGAGCAACCCAACGTCTTGTTGCTCGACGAACCAACCAACGACTTGGACCTCGACACGCTGCGCGCCCTCGAAGACCACCTCGAGACGTGGCCGGGCATCGTCGTTGTCGTCAGCCACGACCGCACCTTCCTCGACCTCACCGTCGACGAGGTGCTTGCACTCGGCGGCGATGGCAACGTGCGCAGAGTCCGGGGTGGTGTCGCCGGTTGGCTCGCCGAACGTTCGAACCAGACGAAGTCCGCAACAACGACAACGGCCGCCGCGACAACAGGCGCGACAAAACCCGCAAAGACGCAGAAGCCGAACGTCGCTCCGAGCACGTTGCGCCGCCAGATCGGTGAAGCCGAGCGCGCAATGACGAAGGCCCAAGCCGAGGCCGAACGCCTGACAGCGGAACTCGCCGGCGCGGGCAGCGACCACCAAAAGCTTGCTCGGCTCGGCGAGGAGCTAGGGCGAGCCAACGAGGCCTTGGGCAGCGCCGAATCACGTTGGCTCGAACTCGCCGCGGAGGCCGAAAATGCCGGCCTCGACATCGCCTGACTGCCGGGCAACAGCGTCCACGGAAAGCGGCAAGAATCGGATCATGGAAACCCAGTACTGCCTCGTCGAGAAAAAGAACCACGTCATGACGGTCCGCCTGAACCGTCCCGAACGGCTCAACGCAATGCACCCTCCCGCGAACATCGAACTGGGCCTCGTCTTCGACGACTTCGAAGCCGACGACGACATGTGGGTCGCCGTCATCACCGGTGAGGGTCGGGGCTTCTGCGCGGGTAACGACCTGCGCTACCAAGCCGAGGGCGGCAAGCGCGATCCGATGCCCCGCGGCTTTGGCGGATTGACGTCGCGATGGGACATGGAAAAGCCCGTCATCGCAGCCGTGAACGGCGTCGCCATGGGCGGCGGATTCGAAATCGCCCTTGCCTGCGACATCATCCTCGCCTCCGACAAGGCCGTGTTCGCCCTCCCCGAACCCAAGGTCGGCCTCGCCGCCCTTGCCGGTGGGCTCAACCGGCTACCCCGCCACATCGGCCCGAAGAGGGCGCTCGGGATGATCCTCACGGGGCGTCATGTCTCGGCACGAGAGGGCTACGAACTGGGTTTCGTGACCGCCGTCGTGCCCCACGACGAATTGATGGAACGGACCCGGGAATGGGTCGACCAGATCCTCGCCTGCTCACCTTTGTCGGTGCGGGCCAGCAAAGACCTGGTGTACCGCAGCCTGTCCACGGCCTCGCTGCGCGAGTCGATGGAAGCCACCTACGACTCGGTGCGCCGGCTCCAGCGGAGCGAAGACTTCGTCGAGGGACCCAAGGCATTTTCTGAAAAACGTCCACCCCAGTGGAAGGGTCGCTGAACCTGGCCCCCCGCGAACGACCCGAAAAAATCGGGCTTTTCGCCACGGGTATCACCCACTTGGTCGTGCCGATCTAATAGTTTTAGGTTCATGAAGAAGCGTGACCTCATCCAAGCAGTAGCCATCCACGCCGACGTCGACAACAAGACGGCGGCCAAACTTGTCGAAGGAACGATCGACGTCATCCTTGCGAATGTCGCCAAGGGTGAAATCGTGAACATCTCCGGCTTTGCAAAGTTCGCCAAGATCAAGCGTCCAGCCCGCATGGCTCGCAACCCAGCGACCGGCGAGCAGATCAAGGTCAAGGCAAAGACCGTTGCCAAAATCACCGCACTCAAGGGCTTCAAGGACATCGCCCTGGGCGTGTCCCCTGCTCCGAAGTTGAACACGGTGCGCAAGGCAGCTCCCGCTCCGGCAAAGAAGGCCGCAGCAAAGAAGCCCGCAGCAAAGAGGGCTCCGGCCAAAAAAGGCAAGCGCTAGTTCGCTCCGCTTTCCCCGGTACTACAGAAAGCAAGAAGCCCGGCCACAAGGCCGGGCTTCTTCCTTTTCTCGACTGAGGTTGACGTTGGACTCAGCCCTTGCCTGGCTTCGGCGGTTGCTGACCAGGCTGCATCGTTCCGCCCTGACCAGGCTGCATCGTTCCGCCCTGACCAGGCTGCATCGTTCCGCCCTGACCAGGCTGCTTTCCGCCCTGACCAGGCTGCATCGTTCCGCCCTGACCAGGCTGCATCGTT